>Ga0209777_10000744_pt1 | contig 50807 bp, 44 predicted proteins | sample FrelakmetHBP12HB_FD_187147 | JGI IMG/M metagenome (GOLD analysis project Ga0209777, IMG submission 187147) | Freshwater lake sediment microbial communities from the University of Notre Dame, USA, for methane emissions studies -HBP12 HB (SPAdes)... | ecosystem: Environmental > Aquatic >... | reverse complement strand
TGCGACAGGGACGAGACGATGGAGTCCAGCTGGGCGTGCGTCAGGACCCCCTGGTCGGTCAGTCCTGTGACATGGTCGATCTTCGGTATCCGCTTGGCGTCCAGCACGCCCGTCTTGACCTGGCTCGCGTCCAGGTCCGGCATGTTCGACTGCGACAGCGTCCCCTGGACGTCGGTGGCCAGGTTGACCAGGTCCGGCTCCAGGTCGCCGCCGATATGGCGGTGCTGCTTGACGGCCTCCTGGGCGGCGTTGGTCAGCCCGACGTACGTCTTGACCGAGTTGTCGACGCTGGTGACTTCAGTGGCGCTGGTGACGACCGTCGCGAGAAGAACGCCGTCGGTGACCCCGCCGAGGGTCAGCGACGTGACCAGGGCGATGCTCCTGTCCCAGTACGTCGACGGAGTCTTGATGGCATAGACGTAGTTGGTTGACGAAGCGAAGAGAGTCGGAATGGTGATAGTATCTGCAGAATTGCACGACAAAAACGAAATGACTCCGTATCCTGACGACACTGTGGCGCTGAGTCCTGTTCCCGCGGCCACGGCCCATCCGCTGATAACTCCGTTCCCCATGACCTCGTACAGGCCAAGAAGCTGGGAATCCAGAGTATCCCATCGGCGGGCTTCGGTTGTCCCGTCGGTGAACTCTCCCTCGACGTAGTATCCTAAGCGGTAGTTTGTGGTTTGCTTGGGCATCGTCTATGGTCCCACTGGCCTTCTGCTGGCCCACCGGATGCCCCAGACGAACATGTCCTGCTCCGGATTGGCCACGTTTGCTGTCGACCCGGGAATGGATACGCCTCCAGACTCGAACGGAGGAAGCAAGATGGCGGGTATTCGCGCGGCGGGAAAAGCGTTCCGCACCACGTTTTTCACGGCGTATTCGAAATTCCTGTTTTGAGTGACGAACTTGTTGGGCATTAGCCACCCCTCCATTCGCCGTCAATGGACGTCGTCAAGGAGTTTTCCTCTGCGCTGTAGCTGCGGGTAACTCCAGAAACCCTGAACGTCTCCGCATCCACCTTGATGAACGACAGCGGCCTGACTATTGTGTTGGAGAGCACCTTAATACTTATTCCTTTTTGCGGCTTGAAAGCCCTTTCAGCGACCAGTTCCAGCCAATTGACGGCGGCAGCCCTGCATCCGAGAATAGGCTGATCAATGATCGCCAATTTCTTGTACGGGATTAGGTTGCCCTTGTCGGGGGCCTTTTTGTGAACCTGTATCCACCCCCCGAAAGCCCCGGATATGTTCCTGTCCACCGTCCTGACGATAAGATGATTGATGGTGCTTTGCAGGCGCAGTTCCCGCTTCTTTTCATCGATGATGGTGTGTTCGTCGTTTCCGTCCGCCGGATCTGAGTAATATGTGTCGGCTATGTGGACGCGCGACGCTGCCGTATACATTTTTCCGCCCTGAAGAAAGTCCAAGTGCAGTATGCCGTCCTCGTCGAAATAGACACATCGTTCTCCGAGCTTGCACATCTTCGACATGTTCTCCTTGATGTTCGACGTCGATTCAAACCTCATTTTCGGCATTTGTATGCTGTATCCCGAAGGCAGATAATACGTGATGGGATTGGACAGCGTGTCGTCTATGAACTTAACGCCGGCCCTCTTGCACAGATCGTTGACGGCGTGCGATATGTCCATGCCGTCGTAATACGGCGAATTGATCATGATCTTGTTGCTTAAAATCGACATGTAGTCTTCGCAATGAACAGTAATGGTTTCCTTACCGGCCACCAGCGACGACGACCCTCCAAGGCTGACGCCCGTAAACACGTTGACGGTGGACGACGATGACCATCTAGCCCTGACGACGATCCCTTTGCCGCGCTCCAAAAGATCGCTGTGCCTGTCGCCCTCGTTGTATATGGTCAGGTCCATTGTATGCTCTATGATCGCCTGATCTTGGCATGAAAAGGATTCCTGAAACGAGATGATGTCGTCGGATATGTTGATGCCCTTAGTCTGAGGAGGCTGTTGTTCTTCCTCGTACACGCCGCGCATTCGATAGAATCCAGGCGCCAAAAATCCGGCCCCGGGGATTATCCCCCTTCCGCCGTTCTCCGTTGATCCGAACGGGGCCGTATCGGCGGTCATAGCAACGGTATACCGCGACAAGTTCGGGTCAGTGGACGACTTTTTCAGCGTCAAGTCAACCTTGCCATGAAAGGGGGAGAATTCCTTAAGCATGGGGTCGTTGCTCTGCTGTTCGGCGTCCTTGTCGCATACTCCAGCTCCGTGAAATCCGCCCATCAGAGGGACCGATATTGGACGCAGACCGGCGGCCGCCGGCGCAGCCGATCCGCTGGCGTCAACCATCGTGTCTCCGGCATAAGACGCATGCAGCGGCTCGTTGTTTTGTCCGCTTTTTTCGGCACCCGGCATGGGCAGCGCGCATCTCCCCTCGGTAAACGCCACCGGATGCATGGCGATCAGCGCCTGCGAAGTTGTTCCGATAACCCGAATGCCGCGAGACACCTCAAATTTGAACGGTTCAGTGGCAAATCGGTTGTCTTGGGCCGTGGATCCTCCGGATTTTCCTCCTCCGCTGGAAGCCTGCGTTCCTGATCCCTGATCGCTGACTTGCTGATTGGGACGGACATAGACATACTGTTGTCCGTTAATAGTGATCCTGATCTTCCCGGCCCCGGCTGGAAACGGCAGAAATTCAACGGTGTTTGTTCCGCCAAAGCTGATGGGTCCCAAGTTTCCAAGGGTCCTGATGGCAGGAGTGAACGGCTGGGTGTCCTGAGTTGTTCCAGTGGCTCCAGTAGATCCAGCTGCGCCGGCCGCCCCCGATTCCTGCGCTGATTTCTCGTCCTGCCTTACGTTCCAGTCAATCAGCTCGGGAGACTTGTTGGCGTACAATATCAGGTCAAAAGCCTTGCTGTCCTGCTGAAGCTGTCCGGCGCTGGTCTGTCCGGCGGTCTGCCCTCCCGACGACTGGCCTGCGTTTCCGGCTGCGGGAACCGGATTGATGCGTATGGCCACAAAACTGGTTTGATCGCTGGCTCGCTGTTCGCGCAACGTGATCTCGAAATTTAGTCCGACCCCGGAGGTTCCGTTTGCTCCGTCCGTCTCTACGGCCCACCACGTATCGGTTCCTGTCACTCTTTGTTCCGCCATTGCGCGGCTGGAAGCCAAGACCGGATCGCCGGGGTATGAAAAATTGCCAGTGTTTGTTACGGATGCGGCATTGTCGACGGCGGTAGCAACCGTACAGGTTATGTCCGTCGGAGGAACGACTCGTCCGACATAGGATGTCTGCCATTGCGCCCCGACGTCATCCGGGACATAATTAGGGGGCCGCTTCTGTTCCAAGCTGGAAGTGATTTTATCCTTTATGATCGGACCAGCGACATCCTTCTTGCCGCAGCAAACCTTCCACTGGACGTTCGGAGTCAGCATCCTTGTCGTCGTCGTGGTTCCGTCCACATAATTGTCCAGGAACACCGGCCTTGTCGCCGGAATCATGACGGCGCTTTCGTCAATCGGATCGTTCAGGAAATCGACCCCTTTGGCCGGCAACATATGATCCACGGAGACGCCCTGCTGGATTTCATATGCGGTCATGTCGTTGCAGGTATATTTCGGTTCCGGAATGACGTTCGGAAGCTGATCAAACTGCTTAACCCTGACATATACTTGGCCGACATTGCTCATAGACACCTACCAGTTCTTAACCGCATGCCAGTTGTATCCGCGATTGGAAGTGCGTGCGGCGCTGACGTGCCCGGAAGACATGTAATAGACCGTCGTTTCGCCGTCGCTGGTCGTATTGACGGCCACCTTGTGCGGCTGAACGCCGTCCGCAATCTTCGCGGTCGGCTGGCTGTCTAATAGTTCTTGTTGCGAAGCGAATGAACCTTGTGGGCTGACGTCAAGATTTTTGGACATCAATGCGGTTCCCTGGAAGTAAAATAGATATCCGTCACTGAAGGTGGGGGCCAAGGCCCCTCTTGCGTATATCAGAAAACGTTCGTCGTCGTTGATCGCTACCCCCCAAGAATATCTGTCGCCCGGGGCGATAAGGGCGATAATGCCATCCACGGTGTCGTCTCGCAAAAAAATTCGCATGCCTTGCCCTGTTCCGTCCACCGATATGACATCCTTGCCGATCTTGAGATGCTTGTTTAATGCTCCGCTTTTGGGGCCGCCGGCAATCCTGACAAAATACTCCTGATAAACGTTGTCCGGAGGCTCCAGTTCTCCCAATATGATCCTGCCGAAGTCTTCGCTGTCCGCAATGCCTGGCGGGGAACGATAGTAGGCGTAAGGCCTTACCGGCTGCCCGCTGGCGGTGTTGTAGCGCAAAAGCTGCGTTTCCGAATCCGCCAGCGTAGGCAGTTCGAACTTGTACATCCCCAAGAACAGGTACTCCGATCTGCCATCCTGCGAATTTCCAGATTCGTCCCTGGCGTATCCATACCCGAAAATCCAGCAGTTGTGCGTGATCGGGTCGATCGTCGATCTCGCATATGTGAAGTCTCTTAAAAGCATCAGCGGCAGAGCAGATTCCTGCTTTTTTTGGTCGTCCGACGACGCAGAAGGTGGCTGTCCTCTGAACTTGGGAGACCACCATGTGTTTCCTGAATCTGGGCTTTGCACCATCATGACGCACGGCATGGACGACGTCGGATCGGAACCGTCTCCAGCCACCATGTCTGGGGACTGCTGCCCGTACACAAGCGTCAGCATCTCGTTGTCCGCGGCAAACACGTCGTGCAGCTGCATGTTCGATATGACATGCGTTTCATCGGCATACTCAAGGCCGTCAAGATGCACGCCGCACGATCCGCCCGCCACGGCGCTTCCCGCCGCCAGTGCCTGCAGCTTCTGGTCGCTCGCCAGTTCAAAGCATGCCGATGCGGGAAGCGTTCCGGCTCTCCAGTGGCATGGATATTTTGCCGCCTGCTGCGAATATGATTTCGACGATGTTTTGGACTTGATTTTTGGAGACGACTGTCCGCCGCTCTTAACGGGAGGATACATCTCGAACGGAAGACTGGCGGGAGAGTACGTCGTCGCTGAAATGCCTATCTTGTCCCTCCTGGTAAGCGGAGTGTCGATTCCTCCGTTCCCGTTGATGACCGCTGAAAAATACGGGCATGATGATGTGGCGGAGGACTCCGGCAGCTTCAGCCAATAGATGTTCTGAACGCTGCCGCCTTTTTTGGCGCCGGGATCAGGATCGAACCATCCTGACGCCGAAGTGATTATCGAAGACGTCGTCAGCGACGTAGTCGTGCCGACGGATGACGGAACCGACCACGACGTCGATGACCCGACTTGCAGCTTGCCTGGGAATCCAAGGACGACGGCCCTCTCCTCTCTCAGGTTGTTCCAGAATTTGTTTCCGCTTCTAAAAACAGCTATTGACAGATTCTGATCGGAATAGAACACGTGCTGCGTCCGAGAAGGCATTTCCTCCGTGCACGACACCCCTCTAAGCTTCGCGCGCGTCGACATCATGATCGCAGGCACTCCGGTCGGAAGACCGTTGTACCCCCACGAATGGCTCGTCAGGGCCATGGTCGTTCCTTGCGGTATCTCGGAGTCGAACACATAAGCGCTGGAATCGTAGTATCCGTCGACGAATATCTTCCATCCAGTTGGCGCGCCGAGCGCGGGATATCCGGTCAGGGCCGCGAACGGCGACGGCCACGAACGCCTGTATCTAGGTCCCATTGCAAGGAACACCTTTGTCCCCGCTGGAATCTCGTTGAACGCGTCCCCGACCAGCGTGGCGGTAATGCTGAGCACCTCCGACCTGCCGGATTTTCCAAGGTCCACGAAAATAGCGTCCTCGACAACGAATTCGGTGTCGCTCCCGCTGATGCACAGCCTCCAGTCGGCGCACTTGTAAAATACCATCGTCCCCGATGTCACTGCCAGGGGGCTGCGAATGCGCCTTGCCAGCGTTGGAAAATTAGGGTCGTCCATGGCGATGTCAGGACCCTCCGACCCGACCCATTTCACCGTGGTTTTGTTGACTCCTTTTTCAGCGTCCAGAACGACAGAGGATACTTTGCCCTCCCATAGACCGTTTCCGGTCGGATACAGCTCGTTAATCATCCAGAACTTGTGCTGCCTGATCGTGAACGGCTTCTTGATGTCGAATCTGGCGTCCGAATTGTCCACGGCCTTCATGGATATCTCGATGGTGTCCCGCCGAGGATGGCTGACGATCTCGAAAAACCTGCCCACTGAAAAATCGGCGCTGTTCTTGTCCGACGCCACCTGCTGTTCGACCATCTGTCCCGTCAGGCATCCTCCGAACCAGTTGTTGCCTCCGACCTTCGACATCAGTATCCTGGAGGTGGCGTCCGTCGGCTTCATCATGCTGACGCCCTCGGAGAACGTTCCCTTCGACATCGATTCCTGCCTGATGACCGATTCCGTTTCGCGTTCGGGGAGGTATCCTATTTGTGGCGTGCTCGGCACGTCGGAATAAAGCTTCCATAGCGTCTCGTTGTTCGGGTCTGGATGCCATATGCCAACTACGCTGATGTCCTTGACGATGCCGCCTTGTTCCTTGGACCGGTACAAGCCGTCGCTGTCGACAGACACGTCGAATTCATGCAGCAGGTTGGGGTCATCGATGACCCAGATGTTTGTCAGTTCGTACGCCTGCCCGGCGGCGGGAACCCCAGAACCTGACCGCCTGACAAGCTTGACGTACCATCCCTCTCGAATGCCTTTGACGTCGAACGCCGTTATGCCGCCGCGCCCGTCGTAGACGTGAACGATTCCTGACGGAGGAGACCAGAACTTAAACGGACCGGACTTCTCGAAAAGCTTGACGTAATACGTGTCGCTTTCCTCGCTGGAAGATTCGTCCGCGGTTCCTACGTCCAGTATCCTGCCTGTTTTCGCGTACATCTGCCTGAAGATGCAGTTGAAGTAGTATTCGACGTACGTGGACGTTACAAATACTCCGATCCACTGGATTGCTCCGACTAGCGTAACGCCGACGCTGTATATCGTCGTGCCCACATATCCTTGGTGCTTGAACATGGTTCCGATGCTGTATCCCAATCTTGGGCTTGGCAGGCTGTTGAAGTATGCCTTCCCGAAGACGTCCGTCGTGCTTTCGATTCTGCGGAACGACGCCAGCATGTCAACCAATATGCCCATTGTCAGTCCTGCGGTTCCTCCGACAGGTCCGGTAGCTGACAGCAGCGTCAGTGCGATCAGGTCGTTGAAATTGGCGTAGAACCAGTCGGCCCCGCTGATGTCGGAGTACGCATAGATCAGATCAGAAGGCAAGTACTCGCTTGGAATGGGGTATTCGCGCGGATTGCCGGAACCTTCCACGTTCGAGATCAGATAAATCGGATTCCACGACGATGGAATTGTCGGCCTGCTAAGAGTGATGGCTATTGCCATATTGTCCTCGGTGTTGTGCCAGAATCGGAGTGAAACTCATTCGCAGCATAAACAAAGACGGCTAGGAATAAAACTTGTTGTAGTCGGTTTTGTCTTCCGCTAGCAGCCAAGACGATTCCTTCGATATTCCGACGCTGACGCGCACGTCTTTTGCCGCTATGGCGGCCGCAGCAGTGGTCGGAGTCAATCCGGCCACTCCGATATCTCTGGACGCGGCCGCATCCGCGCCCCCGCCGTTTGCGAAGTATCCGCCCAGATGCATCATCCCCTTGTTAATCGATTCCCCGATGTCCGCATACTGCGGCGGAACTATCGCCTCTCCCGGCATCAATATGGCTAGCCCTCCGCCTGCGCGCGATATTCCGAAGGGGACGGAATCTCTTCCCGGAATGCCGCCAGTTACCCATTGCGAGCCGAGAGCGTTCAGCAGCGGTGCGTTGCCTTGCGCGGCAGCCGTTCTGACGACATAGCTGCCGCTGTCGATCATGCCGCCATCGGCCAAGGACGCACTGGCTAAGGACATGTATCTTCGCGCACTTCTCGATAGCGCCCCCAGAGGCGGCGGAAGAGATATCGGCTTTCCGGTTCCGCGTGTGCGCCACAGATATCTGATTCCTCCCTTCTCAAGATTCATCATTTTCATGAGTGCTTCTGGATTTTGCTTTACAGACCGCAAATATTCAGGGACAAAAAATTTCCCCGCGACGGCTTCGCCAGCTTGTGTTGCTGTTTTTCCGGACATTACTGCACGCAATGCCCCAATACCCTTTGCACCAGCAGCACCAGCCCATTTGGCGTAGTATATGGTTTCAAGCAGATGTTCTGGAACATAGTTTCCGACATCAAACATAGCCTGATATACAGAATCTCCCTCAAGAAGCTTATGTATGGCTTGGCTTGCCTGCGCAGAATCATCATGTAGCTTGACATATTTTTCACCTATTCCTCCGCTACTTCGGAGGACGCTAGCCAGTATCGGACCTATGCCCGGTATACTTAAAGGAGAAGTTGCCGCCTGAACGGCAAATCTTTGCAGGGTTCCAAGAACGGTCATTTCTTGATCGGTAATGCCGTTGTCCTGGTCGTAGCTTCTGAAAGCGTATCGTTTTTTTGCACGCGGAGGAGGAGGCTGATATGCTTTGGCAACCGCAAAATGCCTAAGCGGAGCATCAGAACTTGGACCATGATCGTTCATGGCCGCACGGATTATGTTCTTGGGATGACGCAGTAAAGGCATATACTGAAACCCGCGCATAACGTCCAACAAATTGTTAAACTCGTTCACCGCATCGGAACTGGCATTGTGCACATCAAGGCGTTTGTCAATATGATATCTAACTGGCATGCCCCTGGCGATCATGGCCTGATCAACAGCTGATCTTATTTGCTTTGCAGCCTCTTCTGGATGATGCATCGCCGCTATGATGTCCGTCTGGCTGAACGGGAACAGTATTCCGCTGTCGGCCCATCGCTTGTTAAATTGGTTGAGATAATCGGACGCCGTCATTGCCGGCCTTCCGGCTTTCCTGTCGCGCACGGCTTGGCCGATCGCGTCACGCACGCCCTGCGTCGCCATTGTTTCCTCTACTTTGTGAACCTGCGAAGCGTACATCGACCGATACGTGTCGGCTGGAATCGTTTGTCCCCCAACTATCACTCCAGTAACCCTTCCGTGATCGTCCTTCTTGACGGCGATTCCGGTTCCGGGAACGTCGCCCTCGTCGAATACAGCCCCCATTTTTTTACGTACGGTGCGGTTGATGCCCTCTGGGCTCAGAATGGACTCGCTCGGGTTCACCAGCGCAAGCTGCTGGCCGGCTGTTCCCGCTACGGAAAGCGCCTGAGTATCCGTCGGCCCTCCGCCTTGCATCGGGATTACGGCCGATCCTGGCCTGATTACCCCGGTCTGGACGATGCCTCCGCGGTTAAGCGCTTGTGCTATCACTCCGCTGCTGGCTGACCAAGCACGCTGTCCACCCTTCCCCTGTCCTATGCCTCCCAGCGCCGCCGAGGCCCTGTCGGCGGAAGACGTAACTGCATCCATAGCTGACTTAAATCTGTCAACCTGTCCGACAGTAGTGTCCGCGAAATAATCGATGGCCTGGCCGTGGCTTCGGATCGCGTTTTGAACGTCGTAAGTATTCGTTCCGCCGCCAGTCGGAATAGTTCTGGCATTGGTGATGCCGCCAAAGCCTCTCCATGATGCTGCGGCGTACATTTCGGCGTCGCTGGCATGCCACCCGCCTCCGGCAGGCGGCTGGAGATATCCTGCCGCTGCGGATTCGGTCCACCGATCGGCGTATGCCTGAGCCTGTGGGCTGCCGCGCGCAAGAATGGCGCCCATTCCAGCCGGACTGCCGCCACTCATGCTGGCGGCCAATGCTGCGGGCCTGGCTTCGGCCTCGGCAAGCGTTCTTGGTTCGCCTTGATATACGCCGGTGTATTGCAGAAGAGGAGTAATGGGCGTTCCTGTCATCATCCCGTACTGCGGCAGATACGACGGCGCGGCCTCGGGCGCCCCTGGCGCCCTCTGTCCGGTTCCGCCAGCCCTGAACGTCGGCAGCGCTCCGGCGGCGATAAGGCTGGGGACGCCGGTCTCCATGGTCCCTATTTCCTGGCCGAAATCCCCAAGCATGGAAATCTGTTCCGTCATGGCGTCCAGATAGCCCTCGCGGAACGTCTTGGTCAGTTCGACCTCCCGCATGATCAGATCCCTGCGGTTGGTTTCTACCCCCGCGATTGCCTTGACATAATACAAGTACTCTTGTACTGCCATTTTTTGTTTTGCTTGATCTCCTCCTCGTGCCTTTATGGCGTTTGTAATCGCATCTTGCGTCTCTGCCTGGTTGGTTAGGGCATGATTCCAGTCAATTTGTATGTGGTATTGTCCAAGTGCTGCGTTGCCTCGGTCCATCAACGATTTTTTGAGAGTTCCCATCGTTCGAACCTGCTGATCCATGGCCTCTACGGTGGCCTTGGTGGCGGCATAGTCCTGCCACATGCCCAATCCAGTTGCCCGGATCAGGTTCATTTCCTGTTCCCTGAATTTGAGAGACTGTTCCTGAATGTCAAGCGTCTGCTTGAACGGAGTAGTTATGCGTTCAATTTGAGCCTGCAACGCTTCACCAGTAGCTACCTCAACGTTCTTCATGACGTCTTGCAACTTTTGAAATTGGGCAAAAGCATCCTGCCACTCTTTACTGTCGGGGGCGTTAACCTCCATTTTAGTAGACGCAATTTGCTGAAGGGCATATGCCTGCCGCATAATGTCCTCGGTTCCGCGCCCAAGTTTAGAACCGAAAGTGTTCTGTTTGAATTTGGTTAGCGCGTCATCGGCGACACCGATCTCTTTCGCCAGATTCCGCATGTTATCTTCAAGTGCGTGATACTGGGGGCTCAGCGTCTTGTCTTCCATCCCGCCAGGCGTCGTTACCATCTTTTTGAGCAATTCGTCTTTCTGCTGAATCATGAGGGCATAAATGGCCTTCTGTCCCTCAAGATTTTCTTTCATGGTCTTGTATTTTTCGAGCGTTGCGGATGGAATATCCACGCTAGCACCCAAGCTAGCACCCACGACCGACATTTCTATGGTCGCGACATCAGTAAACGACTGCAGCTTGTTCTTTGCCAGCGTAACGTCAAGATTTAAAGTAGCACCTATGCCCTCTTTCGGTAGCAGCCCCTTTTCCGACATCTCTTTAATTTGGGCCGCCCACCCTCCGCGTGCTTCCGCAATAAGCCCTGCCGTCTTTACTAGTGTTTCTCTCTGCGATTCAAATAGGGCGTTAACCATGTATGCCGAACGTTGGAATGCGTCTTCGGCCTTAGCGGCATCTTTGGTTGCAGAACTTATTTTCGACGAATTAGACGCAATTTTTTCCGTAGATTTTTTGATGACCTCATTAAGTTCTGCCTGATCGGTTATCCCGGCGGATATTGCCTCGGTGCTGCGTCCTTGGTCGATGAGGTTCTTAAGCAACGCTTCTCTGTATATTTTTTCTCGTCCTACGGAGTTGGTGATGTTTTCTTGAATGACAGATTCCGCGATGGACCGGGACGCATCTTCTCCGACCATGGCCTGCAACGGCTGCAAACCAACTGCCGCCGGTGGAGGAGCCTTTTGCGCTGGAAACAGCTTGTTGACGGCGTATCCGGTTCCTCCGGCCGCCAACGCCGACAACGCAGTGGCCATCGGGCCAGGCATGACGCGTGACAGAGCTATCCTTGTCGCCATACCGACCAGCAGCGACGCTCCGCCCGTTGCGGCTGCTGGCCCAGCGGCCTCCTTAAGCGTTGCGCCAGATGCCATCCTCTGCGTCAGCGACATGGCGCCAGCCCCGACGCCTACGGCCGCAGGTATTCCCATTACGGCCATTCGTCCGCCTCCCAAGGCTGACGCCGCATTCGCCGCCGCCCCCCATCTGCTAATAGACGACAAGAACGAGCCCACCTTTAAAATTTCCAGAGCGGAGGCGGCCCCCGCGATGTATCCCGCCAGTCCCTTGAACGACGCACTAAGCTTGTCCACAAATTGGGCGGCTTTTGCCATGGTCGCCGCTATGGTCTCCAGCGATTTTTGGTTGTCCCTAGCAATGTCCAGCTGGGCGTCTCGCGTGGTCTTCGCGGCCTCGGCCATCCTCTTATTGAATTCCATTGTCTTGCCGAGGCCTCCAGTCGGAGACGTCATGATGTTCATCGCCGACTCGATCTGCGGCCTAGTTGCTCCCCACGCCCGCATGATCATGAAGACGCTGTCGGCGGACTTCATATTCCCAGCGGCGTAGTCTTTCATGGCGTCGTTAATGCGGTCGAAAATGAACGGTATCTGATTCTGCAGGCTGATCAGGTCGCGGGTCTTCTCGATGATGACGTCCTCTGAATAGCCAAGCCTATTCTGCATAACGGTAGCCAAATTGGCGATGGCGGCCGCCGTCGGAGGAATCCCGAGGAAGTTCTCTTTGAATAACTTGTTTAAGGTGGCAAACCCCTGTTGGGAAATAATTGTGGTCCTCTGCACCCGCGCCAAAGCAGCCTGGAAGTCGGCCAGAGATTCTCCGTATCTTTCTGATATCCTGACGCCGTCGAATTGCGCCTGATTGAACGTCAGTAGTGTTCTTTTTAGTCCCTCAAAACTGATATCCAGCCCCGTGATGGAGGCAATCATTGACTTAATGGATGACGTGCCAGACGTGAATCCCGAAACGATTTTCGCCATCTTTTCAGGAATAGGCTTCGCCCGCTCGTCCAGCATCCTGAGCGTCTCCTTCAGGACGGCATATTCCTGGGACATCTTTTTGATCTGCTGGATGTGGGCGACGTACTCTTTCTGCGTGCTGTTGCTTACCGATCCCGCATACTTCAGTTCCCCCGAGACGTTTCTGAGCACGGCGGCGAACTCGCGATTGTCGCGTATGAACTTGTTGAGGCCGACATCGTGCTTTACATAGCTGTTGTAGAGCGAGTCGAAGGAAGCGCCGAGCTTGCCGGTAGCCTCGACCATCCTGCGCATGGAATCTGTGGCGTCGCCGAAGGGCATATCTAGTAGCTCCAGCCGTATTGCTGCTCGTCGTCACCCACGCCAGCAGCAATTTTCTTGAGTTCAGACAGTATGAAGATGCACGCCCCTATCGTTATCTTGCTGCCCCAAAGCTCAGCACCAGACGGCTTGGTGGCGCCAGGGGTCTGAGATGGATCCATAGTGGCAATCTCGTTCTCGATATACTCGGCCAGTTTTTTGGGATCCTTCTCTTTGTTGCGCCGCATCCTGTTCTTGATGATGTCCCAGGTCATCGAGTCGCTTGGCGACTGCACCCTGACGGTGTCAGACCATTTTTCGTAGTTGTCGATCATGCCCGGAAGGTTCGTCAACATGTTGTCGATAGCCGCTTTCGATCTTCCGGATGCGGAAGCTGACGCCTGACGTAGAGCCACTGCGATTTTCTTTTCAACGTTTCCTCTTAGTTCATCATGTACGAGTCCGGCAGTTTGTGGATCGATTTGCGTGCCGCGATTCGCGATGCCGGATTTGGCCACCTGCGGAATGCCATTCACAATCCATGGAATCTGCCTCCATTGCGGGTTGTTAACGACGGAGTCGATGAACACGGACGCCTGATAGGCGGCTCGCATCGGGGCCTCTTCGTCTGTCAGTTTATTGAAGGCCACCAGCATGATGACCGCAAGATTCCTAGCCACCTCGTGCATCTGATTGTAGTCGACAGGCACACCGGGCTTGACAATCATTGGGTATATCATGTCCATGGACTTCATGAAATCGGGCATCAATGGCGACATGTCGGTTACGCTCGCCTTGAAAGAAGCCTTGAAACCAGCATCCGCATCTGCGGCCCCAGAACGCCATTCTTGCTGCGTGCGCGCATCTGGCGGAGGAATGCTTTTGCCACCAGATGCGGGGGTCGCGCCTCCAGGAACGGCTGCTGGTGCAGCGCCTGGCGCGGTTCCTCCTGAGGTTCCGGCGGCTGGCGGAGTTGCTGGAGATTTTCCTCCTCCAGAGGACGCAATCCTGGCGGCTTCGTTTTTCATCTCGGCCAAATCTTTTGCAACCGATTCGGTGAATCCGGTTTTGTCCAGTCCAGTCGCGGACATCTTGCCCCACACCACCGTCCCGCCACCGGGGCTCTTCTCGGCCAGATCCAAACCGACAGCATACTGCCTGCATGCTGGCTCGATAGCGTCAGCGGCGTCCTGCAGTTCGGGATGCGTTGCGGTAGCCTTTCCGACGCAGGCCAGCGACATCATCATCTGGAATATCCCGAAATCCACTGGACCCCACGGACTCCTAAGCCCCTTTGCTTTAGCTGAAGGGTTCATCAGGAAATCTCTGACGCCTCCTGGATCGACATAGCCCTTGCGTTGCGAATTGCCGACCGCCGCGGCAAGAATGTTGGCGGCAAGGGTCTGTCTTAGTCTCTTGCTCAACATGGCGTCGCGCAGCGACATCTGGGCCGTCCTTGTCATCCGCGCCAGATCGGTGGCGATCCTGGCGAAGGACGCGTCCTTCTTAAAAAGAGGCGAGGACATCATGTCCTTTAGAAGTTCAAAGTTCGAATGGTGCATGGCGTGTTCCTCGGGTGCTTACTTGGACAACCAAACGGCACCACTACCGAAACGGACGCAGTGCCTTGCCTGTCTTGACATTCTCGTTTGTTATTTCCCCAATTCGTGCGGAGATTCCTTCCGTTCTTGCCTGCCATATTTCGATGCGTTTTATGAACGATTTTCAGCAACCTTTTCTTCAGCTATTTTTGTCGTTTTTTGCCTTGACTTTGCGACAGTCCTATGATATTATCTTCTCAGAAAAAGGATCAGAAAGGCTCAACAACAAGGAGGTTACAATGAGCTTCGAACAGACCGCAGGTCGCATAGGGTGGATGGCATTATGCATCGTGCTACTTCCTGTTTTAGTGGTGGTTTTTGCTTGGCAGGAGATTACGAGCACTTATGTGCCGTCGTCCATGACGGTGCGCAACCAGCGAGACAACTACTACAACATGACGGCCGACAGCAAAATGAACGCACACGTTCTGGCTGACCTCAAAGATATGGAATCGAAACGGATTAAGGCCGGCTTTGATCCCGTATATGATTGTAGACTGGGCGAGATGAAATGCGATCCGACAATCTACTGCGAGTTGAGCCGCCAAGAACTCGATTCCCTGTTGAGAACGACAAAAGAGTTGCAGACAGGAAAACCGCACGAAGGGTTCAACGGACAACAAAAGTTCATCCCGTATCCTCAGGTGAAGCCCGCCATTCCAAAGCCAGTGACACTGGAAGAAATGCAGCGGATGACGAATGAACTTGGACGGCTGAATCAGGATCTTAGCGATACATCTTTTCGGATGCTCCAGAAGCATAAGAATGAACACCTTAGCGACGCAGACATGGCCGAGATTGACTCCAAGCAAGCCACCGTCGCGAAGCTGAAGGCAGACATTGACGCATCGACAATCGTATATGAGTTGTCATCTCCACCGCCAAAGCAGAAGCTGATATTGAACTATCTGCATCCGTTGCCCACAAACGTTGTGGCCGACATTGCCAGGCTTAAGACTGCCGAAAAGGACTTGGAGAACGACAAAGCAATGCTGCAGAAAAAGCACGATGTTGGCATTGAAGAAAACGAACAGACCGATTTCGATGTGGCAATCTATGCCAAAAAATGTCAAGCCGTTGCCGACTTCAAGAAAAAGGTTCGTGACAGCCTTCCGATTACATATATCGGACCTGGTGGAGAAACACAGGAGGCAACAGATCAGCGGTATCGCGACCATATTCAGCAGGAATATGATGAATATGAGCGCGAGAACAAAGCCGATCTCGATGCTGTTTTTACAAGCATGGGGCACGCGCTAGGCGCAGACGACTAAACAAGAGGCGGGCATTATGAGCTTCGAATCGACAGCAGGTCGCATAGCATGGGTGGCATTGTGCATCATTCTGTTCCCCTTCCTCGTTCTGGAGTTCGCCTTCCAGGAGATGTCTGGAACCTACGTTCCATCATCGATGACAGTCAGGAACCAGATGGAAAACTACCAAAACATGATCGGAACCGCCGACAGCAACAGTCTGAACAAGACGTGGGCAGATATCCGCGACATGCAAGCGAAAAGGACAAAGGCTGGGCTCGATCCAGTCTATGATTGCAAATTGGACGCCAATGGTCCCGAACGTGCAACGCTCTCCGAACAGAACTTTGACATGCCCCCACCCCCTAAAGGACGGGATTCTTGGTTCAGCGACCCGAGCTTGCCGCCGGGAGCATCCCGGACGGTAGGGGCTCAGATCTCCCCAAGCGTGAGTTCCCGGCAGCCCGCCGGTACTTTACCAATCAGATTCTTTCTCTGCAGGGCCATCATCCGGATGTTCGTCGCGGCGTTGGCGTCCCTGTCGTGCTCAGCCCCGCATGCGGGGCACTTCCAGCGCCTGTCCCCTCGGGACAAGTTCCGGTTGACGCTTCCGCATCGCGAGCACATCTTCGAGCTGGGATCGAACCTCCCGATCCTCAGCAGGTGCTTCCCCCGCCACTGGCACTTGTACTCCAGCATCCTTACGAACCCGGACCAGCCCGAGTCGCCGATGCTGAAAGCCATGCTATGGCTTCTCTGCATGCCCTGCACGTTCAGATCTTCGACGCAGACGGCTTGGTTCTCGCCGACCAGCCTCGAGGACAGCTTGTGCAGGAAATCTCTTCTCTTGTCTGCTATTCTTTCATGGAGCCTCGCAAGGCGGATTGCCGCCTTGCGCCTGTTCTTCGATCCTTTGACCTTCTTGTTGACGTGGCGAGACAGGATCGCCATTCTCCGCTTCTCCTTCCTGCCGAACTTCGGCGGCTCTACGGATTCCCCCGTCGAAAGGACGACGAACGACTTCAGTCCCAAATCGATTCCAACGGCTTTGGACGGATCTATGGGCTTCGGCTCCGGCAAAGGCTTCCCGTCGTCTACCAGAACGGATGCGAAATATCTTCCCGACGGATTCCTGGATATGGTGACGGTCTTTACGGCGCCTTCGAACCTGCGGCTGAATACGATCTTGACCCATTTCGCTTTGGGGATGAAGATTCTGCCGTTCTCGAAATCAACTTTGACGTGCTGGGGACACTGGAACGACTGCCTGCCTTTCCTCGACTTGAAGGACGGATATCCTGGCTCCTTGGATCCTTCCTTGACCCTCCGGAAGAAGTTTGTGAAGGCGGCGTCCAAGTTGAACAGGGGCTGCTGAAGGGACTGGGAGTTGACGTCCGACAGCCAGACGGTGGACTTTCTCTTCTTCATCTTCGGCAGGCGCTTGATCAGCGTGAAAGCGGAGATCGGCTTCTTGGTTCTCGCATACATCCGGTTCTTCATCTCCAGTCCCCAGTTCCAGATGTATCTGGCGCAGCCAAAGTGCTTCTCGAAAAGCGCCTTCTGCCACGGCTTCGGATAGATGCGATATTTGTACCCTTTTAGCATGTCGCCTAATTATTCTTTGGTTAGATGACCTTCTCCTGCTTGTTGTGAAAGATTTTTCAGAAAATCGGACCGACCTTCTCCAGAATCTTGCCCGTCAAAGCCCGGGCGATCTCCACGCGCAGCTCGCTGATCCGTTCGTTGTTCAAGTCGACCGGCTTGCCCTTGTCGTCCTTGACGTCCCACGACTTCGCCAGGGCGTAAAGGACGTTGTTCTGGAGCTGCATGAAGTTGAACGACGGGTTCCCCGATCCGTCCGTCGTCGTGCTGAGCGACATCAGGCGCTGCGACATGGCGAAGTCCGGCCGGCGGCACTGCACGGTAATGGACTCGGATCCGGCAGCCTTGTCGTCATCCAAAATTGTGATTGCCCCAGCATCGGACACCTTGTAGGCGACCGTAATCGGAATGGTTTCTTCTGAACTGACGAATATGCTGCTCATCTTAATGCTCCTCATTTTTTGCCTTTCGTGGCGGCTTCCTTCTGCATCCGGGCTTCCTCTCCAAGCCTTGCGCTGACGTCGCGCTGCTCCATGACTATGAAGATCCTCTGGAGCCTGCCAAGAGGAATCTCGTCGATCTGTTGCGGCGTCCAATTAAACTTCTCCATCAATCCAACCTCTACCAGTTCAGGAGGTGCCATTACTCTGCCTGTCCCGATCGCGCGAGACATATAGTAATTGTGCACCTCGGTTACGAGTTTTTTCGGTCGTCCTCCCCGAGCATCGTAACCCGATCAAACTCGTTCAGAATCGTCTCGGCGACCATCGGATGCAGCTTGAAAATGTTCTCCTCTGTAACCGGGATCGGCTTGCCTTCCGCGTCGACCGCATCCCAGCCGACGAGAATCTTCATGAGCTTCCGTTCTTTGTACGAAACCCAGTCGAGTTCCGAACCGGTTCCTGGACCCTTGTCGATGGTTGCCTCCCTTTGAATATCGTTATGCTGCCGCCACGTCAGAGGGCGGAGCGAGAAGGACGCCTTCTGGTATCCCTCTTTTTCTTTATCCTTCAGGGCGTCCAATGACGTCAATATGCGCAGGGAGTTGGATCCTGTTTTCTTCCAGAACAGGACGATCTTGATGGCGTTTTCGTTTATGAACATTGTGCATCTCCTTTGTCGCGATCTGTTTCTACCGCCATTATACAACAAAAGCAGAGAAGCCGACGGCATTAGCCGCCGGCACGGGATACTGTAGAAGCCAGGACAGAACAGTATCCTGGCCAGAAGAGCCTCGCAAACCGCCAACGAGCACAATCAGCTAGACGAGGTCGCAAACGCCGGTGAAGTTCACAGTATAAATCGTCAGCCCCGTCGTCGCCGCGGACTCCGCCCTGTGGAACTTGGACTTAAACGTCTGGTTGATGATGCCGCCCACGTTGAACGTGATGTTGGTCGTCGATCCGGCGGTATACTCTGACCACTTGTTGGCGCCGAACGCCCCGGGTGCCACCGGGAAGACCGCGTCGATCTGGCCCTGGGCGTAGAACGAGATCGTGCCGGTGATCTCCCGGACTCCGGCCGGAACGTCGATCGGGAACAGGTCCATCTCGCTGATGCTGGTCGTCGAAATGGCGTACGCCCGCTGCAGATTGTTGTTGACGGTGATCGTGAACGACTGGGCATACTGCGACGTCAGCCCCGCGATGTCCATCGAGCAGCGGTCCCACGTGATCAGCTTGGCGCAGTCGACCGGCGTGATCGATGTCGTCAGTGGCGTCGGCCTGGACGCCGTCATGAAGTCGATCGTGAAGGTCGCCACGTCGCCTGCCGTGCAGGCGATGTTGAGGCTGCCGATATAGCAGTCCGGGAACGTCCTGCCCATGCCGCCGTAGTAGGCGATCTCGACGTTGACCTTGTTCGCCAGATGGTCCTTCTCAGCCGTGCGGTTGATGGTCTCAGCCCACAAGCTGGTGGCGTTCTCGTGGATCGGACCGGTGATGTTTCCGCCCGTCTCGACCTTCGCGTAGTTCCATCCGCGCCTCATCTCGTATCCGGCCACGACGTCCGGAGCCTCGACGGTCTGGGCGGGATTAAGGCTCGATCCCGTGATGAAGTAATTGGTCGGGCCTACCTTGGCGTGACCAACATATCCCATGTGCAGAGTTGCAGTTGCCATGTCCAGTCTCCTTCTTTAAGACGTGAAGTCCATCGCCGTCATCGGGTATCCCAAATCGCCCTCGACCATGTCCCAGATGTGGTCGTTGATCGCGTCGGTCAGGTTCGCGTAGGGAAGCGGAGATCCGTCGCGCTGAGTATGCCCTCCCGGGGCCGCGCCCGACCAGAACGTCCGGATGATGTGCGTGATGATCGGGTCGCCGTTCTTCTTGTGCGCTGACGTCGCAAGGGTGACGTAGTAGTCGTAGTCGGCGTCCATGTCCTGAATGATGATCGAGCCGCCCATGTCGACGTTGATCGTCCTGGTATTCCGAGTCGTCGGATCGTATACTGTCACGGTTGCCATTGTCGTTCTCCCCGTTTTCGGTCCAAATTAGCGTTCTCTCACAGTTATTCGACGGACAAGGTTCCGATTCCTTCCTCGTCCTCGACATTCTTCACAGCCATATCTTTCAACAGCCAAGGCGTCATCCCCTTCCTATCTGCGGGAAAACCTTCGCGTCCGTCTCCTTGGCGAACCAGCTCAGCCTGGCGGCCTTGAGCACAGCGGAACCCTTCTGGACCGTGCCGTACTCGATCCTGTCCACGCGGCTGTCGTACATGTACCTCTTGTACCGCATCAGGACGGCCTTGTCCGCCATTCGGAAGTTCCTGTTCAAAGGCCAGCTGATGTTGACGGGATAGGGCGTCCCTCCCGCGGAGCTGGACGAGCTGACGCTGCTTTCCGTTGACGACGTCGACGAAGACGTGCTGGACGCGGACGACACGGTCGCGCTGGTCTGCGAGCTGGCCGACTGGATCGACGACGAGGACGACGACCGGGAGCTCCTGGACGACTTGCTGGACTTGCTGGACAGCGACGACCCCAGGGACGTCATCGAGCTCCTGACGCTGGACGTCGAGAACCCGCAGCTGGGGCAGGTGCTGTCCGACGACGAGCTGGAATGCAGGGCGACGATCTGGAAGAACTCGCTCGCCCCGTTGGTGTCCTGGACGCGGTAGGTGCAGCAGGGGTCGACGCCCCAGTCGGGCGCGGCGTGGCTGCCGATGTAGACCGTCGTGTCCCCCGCGCAGGCGTTCGCCCTCAGGGGAGTTTCATCGATGCAGAGGTCGATGTGCAGGTCGTTGTTCAGCATGGCCTCGATGGCGTCGGCGTAGTTGTGGCAGATGGTCGCCGGGAACTGCTCGTCGACGTTCAGGGATATGCCCCCCGCCTTGACATACACCATGATGGCCATACGCCACTCGATGCCCAGCAGGCCCTCGATGGCCAGCCATTCTGTGGCTTTGGATTCCGGCTCCACGCAGACCGCCACGAAGTCGGCCCCGATGACGTTGCGGTCGCCGTAGAGGATGTCCTTCTCGTAGAGGATGGTTTTGGCGATCGCCTTCTGGATCCTGCCGTGGTTGGCTACGGCGAAGCCCTTCTGCAGCGGCTCGTCAAGGACGAGCTCGTGAGGATCGTCAGGCTGCTCCGCTATGGTGTGGAACTCGATGCCGGTATACGCTTGCGTCGTGGCGTCGAAGGCGGCGTTGTCGTCCATGATGACGATGCTGTCGAATTTGTCGAATCTCATAGTGTCGTCGACGTAGATGGTCGTGGCGCCGACGGCGGCGTCGGAGACGAGGACCGTGTTGGCCACGAGGTTCTTCTTGAGCCAGTTCACCATGCCCTCGGTGATCGGGACTACGGCGGCGTCTTTTATATTTCTTGCCATTGTGTTACATCCTGTACAACAACATCTTCTATGGTGGGGGCTTCATTTCCTGTTCAACGATACATCTTGGTAATGCCGGACAACATGCTTGCACACAAAACAAAGATGTCATCTTTGCTAATAAACGACGAAGTGGATGTTCGGATATTGATGATCGCCTTCTGTATCTTGCCGCAGTTGATAACAGCGAAGGTCTTCTCAATTTATTCGTCCAGGATGGGACCATGTGGGTTCGAACCGCTGAACGGCAATCTGCGACAACCTGAACTTTCTTTCGTTTTTTAATGGTTTTATCGCTGAAACGGCGTATAATATGCAAATGAAGATCATTCGATCGTCCAAATGCGGCCTGAAGTTCCTGACAGCAAGCAAGCGCCGTGAACTTGTAGATATTCTGGAAGAATACGGCAAGGTAGTCAATCACTTCATCGGACTGTTCTGGGAGAAGCCGATATCCAAGAACGAGCTTCTCAAGGGCATCGTCAATTCCTCCGATTCGTGGCTGTCGTATCGGCTGAAGCAGGTCGCGGCGAGGGAAGCCATGGGCATGGTCGCATCCGTTAAGAACATCTTCGAGTGGAACAAGCAGCAGATCAGAAACAGGATCAGCCTGCTGGAAAAGAAAATCAAGAAAACCTCTCCGGACTCCAGGGATAACCGAAGAATGCTGAACCGCTGGAGCAAAGAACTGAAGGCTAAGAAATCCAAGCTAGCCATGGTTCAGCCGCACAAGCCGAAGCATGACGGCAAAAGGATGTCAGCTTCCTGTAGGATAGCCAATCTGCAGCCGGCTAAGGACGCCAAAGAATTCGACGCATGGCTCCATCTGGCATCCATCGGCAACGGGACCACCATAGACGTCCCCGTCAGATTCCACAAGCAGTTCAGCAAATGGAACCAGATCAGCAAAAGGCTGAACGCCTATATCATCACCAAGGAAAGCGTCCAGTTCTCATTCGAGATCGAGACGGGACCCAAGAAGGAAGTCAAGCGCCTGGTCGGAGTGGACACGGGGATCAATGCCTTGTCATCGACTTCCGACGGCAGACAGTTTGGGACCGACATCAAGGCATGCATCGACAGGAGCAAGCGATGTCTGAAGGGTTCCAGGGGCAAGCAGAGGGCCATCAGGGCGCTGCGCCAGAGGATCGACGAGGTCGCCAAGGAGACCGTCCGAGAAGCGGATTTGATTGTGGTCGAACAGCTGAACAATTTGAACGAGAGTTCGAAGCTCAAAGGGCGATTGAGCAGAAATATTCGCTCTTCTATCGGCAGCTGGAACTACGCCTACTGGCTCAAGAGGCTGGAACAAAACTGCGAAGGAAACCGTGTTTCCTTCCGCAGCGTCGCCTCTTGGTATACCAGCCAGACGTGTCCAATTTGTGGCCATGTCGATAGGATGAACCGTGTCAGGGAGGTGTTCCTATGCCGGAGCTGTGGCTTCTCCGGCAATGCGGATATAGTCGCCGCTGGGAACATCTTGGAACGGTTCGTCACAGGAAAATACGGTTCCTGTTACAGACATTTGGTTCCGTCAATGTCTACGGCAGCGTAGATTTTGGTGGATTCAGATGAACGGTCTTTTACGTTCCTTGCCATGCTCTATCATCTCCCTGAGACGGCTTCCTCGATCTTCTTCTGGACGGCGGCCATCTTGCGGTATTCCCAGTCCTCCGCCGCCTTTTTGGCTTCCTCCTGGTTCGGGAAGACCATGGGGTGGATGATGGCCGTCCGTTCCCCTTTGGCCTCCTTTTCGGCTTCGGCCAGCTTCCTTTGGGCGTTCTCCAAGTAGCTTTGAAGCTCGTCTGGCACCTTAGATCTCCTTGCCCGTGCCCTGCTGGTACGCCGGGACCGTGGTCGAAATGGCGTCCCGCAGGCTGTTTCTGACGAACCTTCTGCCGGCATGCATCTCGCCGTTCAGTCGGATGGCTCCGGTCAGGATTCCGTCTATGTCGTTGTTGGCCAAGGTTCTCTGCGTCTTGCCGTAGTTGCTGACATCGGGGGCCTGTTCCGCGATGAACTGCCGGTCGATGATCAGGGAGACGGCGATCCTGGCGCACACAGACGGGATAGGATCGGAGTATTCCAGAACGCACATAGTGGCGCCGAGGATGGGCCTGTAATCCCTTGTGAGGGCATTGGCGAGACCCACAGCGTATATTCCTGCGGTGGTCTCGGGAGTCATCCCTACCTCGTTCAGCTCGGATCCGAGGTCGTCCTTGATCTTGACGACCCGGCCCATGCGGAAGCCGGAGTTGTCCTCGACGCTGACGCTGACGGCGCCCTTCTTGGCGTCGGCTATGAGGGCTGCTTCGTCCAGCCTGATTCTTCTCAGTGGAACCACGTAGATCGGCGCCAAGCGAGAGTCGATCTCCTGGGACGCCAGATCTATGTATCTCTGGGCCGTGGCGATGTCCAGCGTGTTGACGCCACCCTGCTGGGTAATCGTTGGGGTCGTAACATTCGTGCTCCCGATTGTGATCGTCTTCGGAAGGATCGCTCTCATCAAAGTCAATGTGCAATATCCCATGTCATCCTCTCCTTTTCTCCATGTCGGAAGCGGCCACCATGCAGGCCCCTTGCGAGACCGAGAAGAACGGCTGCTTGGACATCCTGACGCCGGCGACCTTGAACGGCAGCTCGGTCTTCTCCAGGATGCGTTCCAGCCTCGGAATGAATCCGGGGATCATCGAAGTTCCGCCACAAACGACAACCTCCATGGCGCCCGGGAAATCCCTGTCCTTAGCGGACAGCCTTTTTCCGATGTTTCTGACGACGCGCGTGATCATCTCATCGTAGTAGATCGATATGGCGACTTGGACGTCGTCCGACTGGTTGATCTTCGACAAGTCAACTTGAGTCTCCTTGATGCGCATGACCTTCCCCGCAGGAACTCCCGTAGCCCTGGCGACCTGCCTGTCAATATGGTCGCCGCATTTCGTCACGCTGAACTGCTCCAGGCTATATCCGCCCATGGCGATGCAGCTGTTGGCCATGCCTCCTCCGAGGCTGAGGCTGTATCCTGTCAGCTGCTTGTCTGCCTCTCCCTCGACCTTCATGACGGGCTTGGCGGCATACAGGTTTGACAGCGCTTCGTTGATTGGCTCTGACAAGAATCCCAAAGAGTCGAAAAATCCTTTCAACACTCCGCAGTGGAACTCGTTGTTGATGTTTGGTTCGTCTATCGGGTTCGCGGGGGCTGAGAACCTCAGCGCCTCATTTTCCGCAATCGGTTTGCCAACGCAGGCTTTCAGGATGTAGAAAAGCAGCTGCCTGGCCTTCTTCAGGTCGGGATTCAGCAGGCCGTTCTGCATGGGGCGCACGATCTCGCCCGTTCCCATGATGTTTACGATCTTCAGGGCGTCGTCGCCGACGATGTAATATCGGTCGCCTTCCTTGATGTACAGGAAGGAGCTGTTCTTGAGGAACGACTCGGCGTCTCCGGATGCTTCGACCTCGAACAGCATGTTCCGGTGGTACTTGATCGAGAACCCTCCGCCTGCATCCCGCCTGGCGACAACAATCGTGGATGTGCCGACATCCACGCCGATGCCCTGTTCCTGCTTGCCTTCTTCTTTCTTGCCTTCTTCTTTCTTGCCTTCTTCTTTCTTAACTGTATCAGCCATGTTCTGTCTCCCTAAACCTTGATGTCCTTGAGCAGCCCCACGACATCGTCGGCGTCGTTTTCCACCTTGCACTCCTTGCCCAGCGACTCGAAGTTCGACTCCTTGATCGTCCCTGCGGACGCCATCTCGGCCGCCAGCCTCCTGATGGAGTCGCTGTCGAACTTGTCGAACGTCTCCTGTTCGGCGCCCGCGATCACCGTCCTGGCCGGCATGCCCGCGATCATCGCCAGGATGCGCTCCGCCAGCGACTCGTTGGACGACTCGACGATCGCCCTGATTTCCGACTCCGAGGCGCCGGTTGACGATCTCATGATCGGCCTGCCGTCCTTGTAGATCATAACTAGCCTCTTACCGCCACCGGAACGGGCAAAGGATCGGTCTTCCGCTTCTCGGCGAAGCTGATCACGTTGACCTTCTTGCAGCCCTTGTTGCGGCAGACGAACCTGACTTCCTCAGTAAGAAAATCGAACTCCAGCGAGATCTGGTCCTCATTAGTGTTCAGCACCTGGTGGCCGCAATGCTTGCATCGGCAGGAAATCTGCATTTTGGAATACACCTCCGCCTTATCAGAACGAGCGGGAATACCCGCTCCCTTCAGGGGCGGGATGAAAGCGAGCGGTTCGCTTTCTCCGACATTCTGAAACATATTTCCTGATGATCTCCTCCGAAACCTTTTTGGTGGTTCCCGAATTTTAACAGCCTTGAGAACTTTTTTCTTAGCATCACCGAGAGCGATGGGCGGTCTAATAGCGAATCCGGAGAATTGAACTTTTTGTCCGATTTTTAGAGGTTTGAATACGCTTAATGTGGTATAATAGTGGGCATGAGCATCGAGAAGAATGCAAGCAGAACTTGGATTTTTCCTTTGAGGCATCTTCCCAAGGCGGCGAACGCCGCCATCAAAGATGCGCAGATGGAAGCCGCCAAAGTCTGGAACCTCTGCAAGGATATGCACCAGGAAGCCCTGAAGAGCCAGTCGAAATGGCCGACCATCATGGACTACCAGAGGGCCACCAAGGGAAAATTCAAGCTGCACAGCCAAGTCGTCCAGGCGACCTTCAACGCCTTCATCATGGCGGTCAATTCGACCCGAAGCGCCAAAAGGAACGGCCTGAACCGGAAATATCCCTGCCACGACAAGACCTTCTATCCCCTGATGTGGCCCGCGCAGGCCGCCAAGCTGGAGAGCGGCAGAGTCATCCTTCCCATGGGCAGGGGAAGAAAGTCCCTGGTTCTGAAGGCCAAGGTTCCGCACGACTTCGGAGCCTGCCGGATCGTCTGGAACGGAAGGGAGAACGAGCTGCACATCTGCGTCGATGAGAAGCCCAGGAAGGCCGCGAAGAAGCGGACGAACAGCGCTACGGTGGACCTGGGGGAGATACACCAGATCGCATCCACGACAACCGACGGCAAGGCCGTCGTCATCTCCGGAAGGCATATCCGAAGCCTCAAGCGGCAGATGCACAGGTCGGCGCTCAAGATCAGAAGGCTCCAGAAAAGATGCGCCAAAGGCTCCATGAGATACAGGAAGCTGCAGAGGTCGAGAGCCAAGCAGAACTCCAGGAACCTCAGGAGGATCAGGGACGCCCGGCACAGAGGAGTCGCCTTGCTGTCCGAATTTCTCGTCAAGAACAGGGTTCGAACCGTTGACCGGCAATCTGCAACAACCTGAACTTTCTTTCGTTTTTTGAAGGTTTTCTCGCTGAAAAGGAGTACAATATAAGGATGAAGATCACTCGCTCATCCAAATGCAGCCTGAAGTTCCTGACAGCCAGCAAGATCCGGGAACTGGATGTCGTTCTGGACGAATACGGCAAAACAGTCAACCACTTCATCGGCCTGTTCTGGGAGAAGCCTGTCGCCAAAGCAGAACTTCTTAAGGACATCGTCAACTCCTCCGACTCGTGGCTGTCGGCCAGGCTGAAGAAGGTCGCGGCAAGGGAAGCCTTGGACATGGTCGCATCCGTCAAGAACGTCTTCGAGTGGAACAGGCGGCAGATCAGGAACAGGATCAGCCTGCTGGAGAAGAAGATCGCCAAGACGCTTCCGGACTCCAAGGATAGCAGAAGGATGCTGAACCGCTGGAGCAAGGAGATGAGGGCCAAGAAGTCCAAGCTGGCCATGGTTCAGCCGCATAAGCCGAAGCATGACGGCAAAAGGATGTCCGTCTCCAGCACCATAGCTGATCTGCAGTTCCCCAAGGACGCCCAAGGATTCAACGCCTGGCTCCATCTGGCATCCATAGGCAACGGGATCATTCTCGACATTCCTGTCAGGTTTCACAAGCAGTTCAACAACTGGAATAGAATCGGAAAAAAGCTGAACTCCTATGTGATTACCGAGAAAAGCGTCCAGTTCTCCTTCGAGATCGAGACGGGACCGAAGAAGGAAGTCAAGCGCATGATCGGAGTTGATACTGGAATCAACGCCCTGGCCTCGACCTCCGACGGCAAGCAGTTCGGCGTTGATATCAAGGCGTGCATCGACAGGAGCAAGCGATGCCTGAAGGGATCAAAAGGCAAGCGTAGGGCGATCAGAGCATTGCGGCAGAGAATCGATGAGATCGCCAAGGAAACCGTCCGAGAAGCGGACTTAGTGGTTGTCGAGCAGCTAAACAATTTGAACGAGAGTTCGAAGCTCAGAGGGCGCCTGAGCAGAAACATGCGCTCTTCCGTCGGCAGCTGGAACTGCGCCTACTGGCTCATGAGGCTCGAACAGCAGTGCGAAGGAAACCGTGTTTCCTTCCGCACTGTGTCCTCGTGGTACACCAGTCAGACGTGTCCGGCCTGCGGCCATGTCGACGGGGAGAATCGGTCGGGAGAGGTGTTTCTGTGTCGGAGCTGTGGTTTCTCCGGCAACGCGGATATTGTCGCCGCCAGGAACATCTTGGACCGGTTCGCCGCAGGAAAATACGGTTCCTGCTACAGACATCTGATTCCGCCATTGTCTGCGCCCGCTCAGGGTGCAGATTTTGACAGATTCAGTTGAACGGTCCATCGACAAGTTCAGGACCAACAAGGGGCGGATCATCAGCCGATCAGAAGCTTTATGTCTCGGAGAGGCGGATTCGGCCGAGTACATTCCCGAGTCCGAAGTTGATACCTTGGAGTCTGTGGTCGGCAGGCACGAGGCGAAGGGCCTTGACGTCCTGACCTACGAGGTTTCGGGAGGCCCGATCATCCTGCAGACGCTGAGGGTGCCGAAGAACGTGGGGCGCGGTCAGGGGCTTGGGACGGCCTTTATGGAGGACTTGTGCGCTTACGCTGACCGAGTCGGCAAGGATGTGGAACTGAACGTCGCCGCCAAGGAACCAGGGGAGACCACGTCCAGCGGCAGGCTACGCGAGTTCTACGGCAGGTTCGGGTTCGTTTGGAACCACGGAAGGCATGCGGACTACAGCCGCAGCTGCAGCATGTATCGGAGGCCATCCAAGCCGGCAGGAAACAGGCCTCCGCGTCGGGAATAACCCAATGTGGTCGGATTGAACCGTTAAATTGAACCGTTAAAAGGAGTGCGAACATGATCGTGACATCGGACAAACAGTCAGGAAAAACTTTTCTGAAGCTCAGCAGGTCGGAATGGGAGGCCATCGGACAAAAGAACAATTGGATCGTTGCCAATAAGGGGGCCACCAAGGAAGACGAAAAAGAGATGTTGGCCATAGAACAAACCATCAAAGAAAGCATTGCGGGATTGAGTCCGCAGGGCAAGGATGCCCTGCAGATTTTGAGGGGTCTTGACCCGCAGGACAAGAAGACCCTGCAGATTTTGCGGGGTCTTGGCGCCAAAGACGCCGACATTTTGCGGCATATCCAGCGGCTTGAACTGGAATTGAGCATGACATTTTCGCGTCCGATTCTCAGGAATGTCATGAAAAAGATGGGGCCTCCTCCAAAAATGTAAGGGATGATTTTGTGAAGATCGTCACCGCATCCAATTCGTCTTCCTTCGTCATGCACCTGGGCGAGGTCGCCAAGATCGTTCTCGGGAAGGAAAAGATTCCCGGCGGCAAGGCCGACGGCATGGACGAGAAGGACGTCGCCGAGCTGCACGGAGTCCCCGTCGAGCAGATCGAGGAAGAAGTCGTCAAGGGACTGGAGATCGAGAAGGAGCACTCCCCGGACAAGCCGATCAGGAAGGAGATATCGCTCGATCACGAAGTCGAAACCCCAGAGTACTACATCCTGCTGGAATACCTGGAGGCCGTGGCCGAGGCGGCGAAGGACGGCAAGCTGGTCAAGGGGGTCGATGGCTTCGCGCACAAGGCCCTGCTGAAGTTCCTGGACGAGACGGGAGACGACTGGAACTACGTCCTGCCGGCGGAGTACAAGAAGATCATGGATTCCGGCAAGGATCCCTACTTCGTCCTGGACGTGCGCAAGCCTGAGGACTTCAAGAAGGGACACATTCCCGGGGCGTCCAACGTGTTCTGGAAGGATCTGCTGGAGATGGATAATCTTGAGAAGCTTCCGAAGGACAAGCCCATCCTGGTGGTCTGCTATGTCGGACATACGGCGACCCAGGCGATGGTCGCCCTGAGGCTGCTGGGGTACGACGCCAAGGCCCTGAAGTTCGGGATGGGGACGCCTCCCGACCCGAAGGTCAAGGTCGAGGGATGGGAGGATCTCGGATTCGAGACCGAAAAATGACGCGCATGAAGCATAACGCAATCGAGAAAACCGGATCTGGCGCCTGGCTTTGCGACGATCCGTACATCGAGGAACATTTCCTTGCCTGGCTTCACGGTGTCGTTCCCGAAGAGGATCAGGACGCCGTCGAGGCGGCGATGAGGAAGTTCGTCTCGGAGAATCCGGAATTGATCCTGGTGGACAACTGGTCGTGGCCCGACGTGCTGCGGGCCGTTGAACGCAACGCCAAAATGAGGACGTCGTCGGCGATAATCTCCAGAAGTTCATGGGAAGAAATCGGCGTCAAAACGGGGTGGATGAGAACATCCGAAACGGCGCCTGATCCCGGCAAGCAGATCGCTCCTGTTCACCCGATTGATGAGGAAATCGAGAAGGCGTCATCCAACCCGATTCCTGGAACCGAATTGTGGTTCTGGCGCGACGGGCCTGCCGATCAGATGACGAAATATCTTGAGTCCGTCGGCGTGAAGAATCCTGTTCTTCCCAAGAAAGGGCAAAAGATGATTGTCAGCCATCCGGGAGGAAACGTATCCGTGATAACCCGCGCAAGCTGGAAGTCAACGTACGACAAGCCGATGTTCTTCCTCGCCGCATACAAATCAATCGGGAATACAGGAAAGTAGCATGAGAGTCGTCAAGATAGCCAAGCGTTCCGGGGACACCGACGGCGTCGCCTCGATAGCCGTCTTCAGGACGATCGCGGAAAAGCCCCATCTCCTGCTCGCCAAGAGCAGCGGCGGGGCGTCCAAGGGCATGTGGAACTTCCCCGGGGGGCATATCAAGTCGGGCGAGGAGCCGTCAGAAGGGGCCGCCAGGGAGCTGCGCGAGGAGACGGCCATCTCCGTAAGGCCCGACCGTCTGGCGTTCGTCTACGAGCGAAGGACGGGCCACGCCGACAGGCATTTCCTGTACTCGGTGATCGTCGACAGCGTGGACGCTAGGGCGGGGTCGGACGCCGAAGTCGTAAAGTGGGCTCCCCTGGACGAGGTCGGCGACCTTCCGTTCTTCGACCGCCAGTCCGTCATGGACGCCTTCGCCGCGGCGTCCAAGGCCCGCCAAAGGGGCTCCAAGGGCGTCCTGATCGCCGTGGAGGGGCCTGACGGGACGGGGAAGACGACGCAGGCGGTCATGCTGAAGGACTGGCTGGCGGGCATGGGCTATCCCGTGATGTACTCTAAGTGGAACTCGTCCGACCTGATGAGCGGGGCCATCCAGAAGGGCAAAGCCAGAAGGGTTCTGACCCCCATGCTGTACTCCCTGATGCATGCGGCGGACATGATCTACAGGTACGAGAACGAGATCGTCCCCTTCCTGGACGCCGGGGGAGTCGTCATCTGCGACCGCTACTGGTACACGTCGGCGGCCAGGGACTCGGCGCGTGGAGTTTCTCCAGAGCTTGTGTCGCAGATATACAAGGGCCTGAGGGATCCTGACGTCCTCTTCCATCTGTCGGTTCCTTCCGACGTCGCCTTGGGCAGGATGGAGGACGGCAAGGGCCTGTCGTGGTACGGCAGCGGGATGGACATCGGCTTCGACCCCGACAAGAGGAAGAACTGCGCCGTGTATCTCAAGGTCGTGGACAACAAGTACGGCGAGATCATGCCGGGGTGCAGGAGCTACCGCAGGATCGACGGCAACCGCTCGAAGAACACCATCCATGAGGAGATCAGGGTGGCGGTCGCCAAGCTGCTGATGCAGGCGGCGGACAAGATCGAGAAATCCGGGTCGTCCGGCTTCGATATCGTCAAGGTCTCCTGACCTTGTGGCCGAAGACATGCGAAAGTATACCCCTTTCGCTGTATAATCTCCTACAAATGGACAAGTTATCCAACACCGCCGTCCTCGGCAGATGGGAGGACTTTCTCCCGACCCTGCCTGACGGCTGCATCGATCTGGTCGTCACCGACCCGCCGTACGGCGTGACGCCGCAGTCCTGGGACCGTTCCAGGCCCGTCTGGATTCCGTTCATGGCCGAGATGGGCAGGCTGTGCGGGGATTCCGGCCAGATGTGGATTTTCGCCCGCATGCCGTGGTCGGTCGACGTGTATCTGGCGGCCGAGAAATGCGGCTGGAAGTACGTCCAGGAGAGGATATGGGTCAAGCAGAACGCGGGGGGATGCACCTCGCATTCGCTGCTAAGGAAGATGCACGAGACGATCCTGCATTTCAAGAGGCCGGAGGCGTCCGTCTTCAATTCCGACGCGATCCGCGACAGCAAGACGAGTTCCGGCGACAAGTCAGTGTCGAGGAGGCGGGCCAGCACGACGCAGTTCCTGGGGACGGACGGCAGCCGCTACGAGGACGACGGTACTCGGATGCCCAAGAGCATCGTCTGGTGCCGCAACGTCCACAGGACTGCCGAGTCCGTCGGGCATCCGACGCAGAAGCCTTTGGCGGTCGTCGAGCCTCTGATCCTGTATTCGTCGGGCGCCGGGAACGTCGTGCTCGACCCCTTTGCGGGCTCCGGGACGGTTCCTGTGGCGGCAGCCAGGAACGCGAGAAGATGGGTGGCCTGCGAAACGGAGAAGGAATGGCATTCAGCGATGATGTCTCGTATCGCCGCGGCGGCGTCTGGATCCGACAAAGAATGCGTGACGAACGGACTTTCCCACTGTTCCAGGCAGGATTCATGCGGTCTCTTCCGGGAATGACACACCTGCATGGACTATCAACCGACATCCGGAGGGCAACCACAATGATGCCTGTTTTCAAGCGTGCTGTTTCGATTTTCGCCGCGTGCTGCGCCGTGTCGGCGACGGCGGTCGCGGACGGGGTGTACATCAACGGAAAGCCTCCGGTGCCTGGGCTGGGGGATGTCCTGCAGAAGGACAACAGGGCGACCCGCGACATCGACATGGGAGGAAAGACCATCTCCAATCTAAAGCCTCCGAGCGGAACGGCCCTCAGCGCCGCGGCCACAGTCGGATACGTCAACAATGTTGTGACGAACGCCGGCACGAACGGCGCATCGAACGTCAACTTGCTCTACGTGTCCAACAAAGTGGACGGCGTTTCCAGCGAATTGGCTGCGGAGGGCCTGCAGCAGGTCACCATCAAGGGGAATGCGACGACCAATTCGATCATCATCGGCACAGGGACGGCAGACGGTCTGTACTCGTTTTCACAGGGCGAGTCCAACAACGCCGGCGGATACCTGTCGTTCGCGGGGGGCAGCCATGCCGACGCCACCGACGATTTTAGCTTCGTATGGTCCGACAAGACGCAGGGGTATGTTCTGTCCGGATCAGGAAGCGGTGTGATAGACGGATTCTATGCTAAAGGCGCGAATTACGGGCCGCAGCCCACGTACAGAAAAAGTGGCTACCTTATCTGGTACTGGGGCAGCGGCACGTGGGTCGTCGGCGCCTATCCTCCTGATGCGCTGACCGTGTATTACTATACGTTTTTTGGGCTGCATGACGGCACCGTATGGACGAACGGAGGAGGAACCATCGGTTCTTCGCCTGGGCCTGTCACGGCGTATGCGGTGTCGACGAACTACGGATCCCATGCGGATCATACCTTCAACGTCTCGGCGGACAACGGGTTCTATTTCGACGGCAGCAGCAACCTGTTCGTCCAGGGCAACAACTGGAAGACGATCTACGACTGGACCGTCGCCAACAGTTCCGGCGTCGCAACGGTTTTCGCGAACACCGACCACTGGAGCACGGCATGGTCGTGGGGCGACCATGCGACCAGCGGGTACGCCATGGACACCAATCTGGTCTATGTCTCCAACAAAGTGGACAGCGTCTCCAACGAATTGGCTGCGGAGGGCCTGCAACAGGTCACCGATAGGGGGAATGCGACGACCAATTCGATCATCATCGGCACAGGGACGGCAGACGGGCTGTATTCGTTCTCCCAAGGTGATTCCAACAATGCCAGCGGATATCTTTCGTCTGCTTTCGGAAGCTATGCGTATGCGACCGATGACTTCAGTTTCGTGTGGGCCGACAAAACCGATGGATACGTACTGTCTGGGGCAGGCAGCGGAGCGATAGACGGGTTCTACGCTAAATGGATCGGTCCTGGATCCCAAATTGCGTACATAAAGGACGGCTACATTATCGGCGAGTACTTAGGCGGCATATGGATTATCGCTGATTGGCCTGTTGTGGACGATGTGGTCGTATACTATTTCACGACATCGGCAGTGCACAACGGCAGCGTGTGGACGAACGGACATGGCGCTATTGGGGCCTCGCCTGGGCCGACTACGGCGTATGCGGCGGTGACCAACTACGGATCCCATGCGGATCATACCTTCAATGTCTCGGCGGACAACGGGTTCTATTTCGACGGCAGCAGCAATCTGTTCGTCCAGGGCAACAACTGGAAGCCGATCTACGACTGGACTGTCGCCAACAGTTCCAGCGTCGCAACGGTTTTCGCGAACACCGACCACTGGAGCACGGCATGGTCGTGGGGCGACCATGCGACCAGCGGGTACGCCATGGACGCCAATCTGGTCGTCATATCCAACCTGGCTGACGCAGCCGCAGGGTACACCAACGACGCCTATCAGGCCCATTCATGGGGCGACCATGCGACCAGCGGGTACGCCATGGACGCCAATCTGGTCGTCATATCCAACCTGGCTGACGCAGCCGCAGGGTACACCAACGACGCCTATCAGGCCCATTCATGGGGCGACCATGCGACCAACGGATACGCGACAACGGGGGAAGTGGTTGCCGTATCGAACGCCGCGAAGGCCTATGCCGACCAGGTGACGTCGACGAACTGGTCTGGATTTCAGGCGTCCGGCAACGTCGACATGGGCGGCCACAGCATCACCAACGTCGGTACGAACAGCATCGAGTTCTTCGGGGGCGTGAAGCTGGGGGCCGTATCGGGGAACCTGGCCGTCATGAACGGGACGAACCAGTATCCGCTGTACACTGATGGCGGACACGTCCCGCCAGGAAAGTCTGGAGACGGGATTACCATCGTAAGCTCTGGGAACTCGCTGTCGGTGGCGCCGTGGATTCCGCACAACTTGATAATGGACTGGTGGTTTTCGGACATAAGCACATTCACGTGGGGGAGAGATTTTTTAGACGGTCTCGGTTTTCAGATGAATCAAAGCCAAGGCAAATATCTTGACGGCAACAAATCCGCCAACTGGAAATGGGACGCGACCGGCGCGGGGGGCTACTCGTCTTACATCTATAATCCGCCAATTCCTGGGTCTGCCGCTCTATATTTTAATGGAAGCGCCTATCTTAACGCGGGGACGAACAATCTTCCATGGGGAAATGCAGCCATATCGGTCTTTTATTGGATGTACTGGGATTCCTCGGGAGGAGATCAGATTCCATTTGGCTATGGAAACAACCAGGGGGGACAATATTTTTGTACATTCATATGGACCACATATCATCTCGGCATAAGTGATTTGAAAAATGGCGCTTTTGGAACTCTAATTCCGTCGGCGGGAGCATGGCATTATGTCGGTGTTACTTATGCCAGCAATGCCACCAGCGTAAAAATATATCTGGATGGAACGAACCAGACAGTTTCTCTTGAAGGTGGTCCTCGCGTATTGACAACCAGGCAGGGCAACAATAACCTGATACAGATAGGTTGCGGCAATGATGGCAATCATAGAATGGGTTTCGCTCCTTACATCGGAAGAATGCAGGATATACAGGTTTGGAATACAGATATTCCAGAATCTTTGGTTTTATCTAATTTCAATAGCGGAGCAGGAAGACCTGGGATTGCAGACGGCAATACGGTAGCTCTTTGGCACATGAACGAGGGAACCGGTAATTTCATAGCAGATGCGTCCGGCAATCACAATGACGCTACCAATTTTGGCGCTGTCTGGACGAACGGATGGGTCGTTAGCGGCGGAGGTGGCGGCGGAGAATCATCGAATGCGGTTCTGGTCACGACCAATAAGCTGTTTAATACGCCCTGCTCAAATGCGTGGATCACGATCCTGACGTACGGCCCCGTGACGAACGTAGCCGATGTGTCCGCTGGAATTTACGACGGCGACACAGGGACGACCAATTGGGGAACGCCGATCTCCCTTTTGGACACGACCGTTCTTCTTACCTGGGATCTGAGCGTTTGGCAGTCGGAATGCACCAACATGGTTCCAGGGACCAACTGGGCGGGCGTTATGGTGGTCAGCACTAACAACACAAACATAGCGATCTGCGGGTTTTCCGCCGCGCTCGGCCAATAAGGGGAGAAAAACAACATGAAGACAATTGTAATGGCTTGCCTGCTGCTGGCCGCGGCGAACGCATGGGCTCAGGGCGAACTCGACATGAAAAGACTTGTGGGCTGTCAAGGGCAGGTGAAGTTCGACATCAAGCAGGCCAAGGCGGCAAACACCAATGCAGCGGTTAAGTGGTCAGACATCGGGCAGGATCTCGATCAGGTGAAGTCGGCGTTGGACGCCATTGATCTCTCGACAGTCACCAATAATGTGTTTAGCGGCGACCAAAAGGAGGCCATTAAAAACCTCAAGCAGTGCGTCTCCGATCTCAAGCAGGCTTGCCAAAACCTCAGGCAGGCAATACACAAGGAGATCAGGAAGCACAAGGCTGAGGATGACATAACGGATTCCGTAAAACCCAGAAAGCCCTGACAGAATATTCCCGCCGCAGGCCCACAATCTTCAGTCGGGGAGTATGTCAAGAATGATATGGCTGTCGAGGCTTCAATGGGAACAGTCAAAAGGAGACGCCACCATGCCGAAAATAACGATCGCGGACGGGAAGAAGTCGGTGCAGCTGACCAGGGAGGAATGGGAGTCCGCCGGACGCCAGGCGGGCTGGATCACCAAGGCCGACAGCCTTGACGACAAGTTCGCGTCGCTCGGATGGACGCTGACGAAGCGCGCGCAGCAGGCGGCGGAGATCGAGGGGGACGAGGACTACTGGCTGTGCAACAGCTGCACCTATCAGGCTCCGAAAGAGGACTTCATAAGGCGGGGCGGATGCCCGTCGTGCGGCGCCGACCTGTCCAAGATACAGCACGAAGTTTGATGCCTTCCGCTGCCGAGGACCGCGCATGTGGTTTGCCACTCTAAACGACGGCTCCGTCATTCATGAGGGCCAGGGGAAATGGTCCGACGTCAAGGCAAGAACGTCGCGCCTTGGAATCCTGGTGGGCGACCGCGTCGCCTATCTGCCGGCGTCCCAGCCTGAATACATGCAGGGCAAGAGCGCAAGCGCCCCGCTGTACGGTGGCGAGGCCAGAATAGAGAGCCGATGGATAGCCTGCAGGACGGCTTCCGGAACGGTCGTCAGGATCAGAATCGATGAGCGGACCGGCGAAGCTTCCGTGGAGATTGAGCAATGTCAGGAGCCGTCAAAGTAGTCACAAGGGAATACGACCCGGATACCGGATCGGTTCTGGACGGCGACATGTCGTCGCTGTTCTTCGGGACGGTCGGCCCAGGCCTTAAAAGCGCGGTCAAGGTCGTCGACATGGCGGCGTCAGGCGCCTACAGGATATTCAACGTCAAGCTGGGGATTGTCGCGGACGACATCGGCGGACGCAAGGTTTCCGACGTCTTCTACGTGTCCGCGTCAGATTCCGTCTCGCCCGCGGAGCCGACGGCGGCGTTTCCGGGGGTCAACTCTTCCGGGACAGGATCGGATACGAACAACGTCGCCATAGGACAAAAGACGGATTCGTCGGAGTCGAGGTACGTCTCTCTGATGGTGAAAGCTCCTGAAAGGCCCATCCGGTGCGGGACATGCAGGTTCGTCTGGTTCTTCGACTACGAATAACCAAAGGATTGCCGCTTGGCGGCGGCGAAATGAGATATATGGAGAACGCCAAGGTGAGAATCGTCAAGGCAGACAAGAAAGAAGCTCCCGACGCTGAGCAGATTGCGGCCTGCGCCGATGCGCTCGCTTTGTATCGTTCTGACCACCATCAGGCCATGGACAAGGATCTGGCCAAGATGATCGGCAACCTTCCTTCGAGGTACAGGATACTGCGTGAGCAGGATCCCGTCAGCCTCGGCATCCTATTTGATACGATCGCCTACATATGGAGGAAAGTGACGGGCAAGGACGTGAGGGATCTGGTCGAAGCCCCGGCGTCGAAATCGTCCGAGCTTGACGGATGCTACTGGCTGCTTCCTGGAGGCCTGATGATCGGCGGCCTGAACCATTTTGCGGCCGCAAAGAGGCATCGCGGCGTAATCTGCGCCCTGCTGGGCATCGACAGGTTCGATTTTGAACGATGCATGGCCAGGAAGCCTGACGAGGTCATAGGCCTCATTGTGTCCAAAGGCGGCGTCAGGGTGCTGGTCAAGCGGTCGGACAGCTCCGTCTTTATGCAGGCGACGGAATCCTCATGGCCTGTCGCGAAGAGGAAGATATCCAAGCTTCCGCACAAGGTCAGGACCGTCAAGATCGTCGACTTGAGCGTCCCGTATGCCGGGTGGTCTTCCGGCATCCCCGTTTCTGTAAAATAGTCCGTCAACAAACCGCAAGGAGATCTATCGTGAAAAATCTGCGTCTGTCCGTCGCCGTACTGGGATGCATGCTGCTGTGCGGATGCGTTACCCCTTGGAATCCCGGATTCAAGGACTACAACTACAGCGTCCCGAAAATGATCGGCTACGGCTGCGACAACTTCTGGGACACGCAGGACCATCCCAAGATGGCCAAAGACTTGGCGTCCGCCGGATGCAACATCACGTCCATTGAGTTTTTCACCCACGACAAGAGCAAGCTGCTTGATCCGTCTTCGTTGGCGGAACCGTTCGCCAAGCTGCTGCAAGAAACTCGCAAGCGGCATATTGTCATTTTTGTCTGCATCTGGAACGACAATATCGGCAACGGCCAAGGCGATAACGGGCATCATGACGCCAGCTACTACATGCCGCAGATGAGGCAGGCCCGCGATATTGTGATGAGCCACGGGCCTGAAGGACTGATCGTGCAGGCGGTTGCCGAGACGCAGACGAGCGGCGGATCCAAGTTCGAGAGCGAATCCGCGGCTATCCTTAACGCCGCGGGATTCAAGACGGCTTACAATCACGGCAGCCGTCCGAGCAGCAAGGACGGGTGTTGGGTGGCGGCGTATCATCCGTGCAGCCTGACCGACATGGGTAAGGATGGGCAGATCGTAATTTCGGACTGCGGCATTCCCATTGCGTTCTTCGGCGACGGCGACAAGTGTGCCAAGAAATTCAACCCGTCCAAATGCGCAGACTGGGTGGGCAAAGTCCATGCTGCAGGACGCGGCGTCGTCGTCTACGGTTTTTGGAACGATCCTTATGACGCGGCCACCATCAAGGCGGTGGGCGCCGTCAACAAGTAGCCTAAGAAATCCGCATGTTTTGTTGTATAATCTACGGCGAAAAATAGGAGCATTCCATTGCCAAAAAATGCGGAAGGCGGCTACATTAACCTGAGCGGAGTATCTCTTTTCTGGAGCGGTCCGTTCCTGTCCAACAGCGGCTTCTCCAAGATGAACCGGGAGATCGTCAAGAACCTGTGCCGGATGGGGGCCAGGGTCAAGGCGGAGATCGTCACCACCGAGCGCCAGATTCCCGACAAGGATATCATGCTGATCGAGAAGATGGCGTTCGAGGACATCGATCCGAGAAGCCCGAGAGTGTTCGGAATGACCATGCCCCAGACCATGCCGTGGACTTCGGCCAGGATCATGTACACCATGATCGAAACGTCGAACTCCGTCCATAAGGAGTACGCGGAACGGTCGAACCTGGCGAGCGAGATATGGGTTCCGAACAAGTACCTGGCCGACATCATGAAGTCCTCGGGCGTCGAGGTTCCGATCTTCGTCATGCCGTTAGGAGTAGACCATCGCATATTCAGGCCCGGCATAAAGCCCATGAAGCTTCCTGACTGCAAAAGGTTCAAGTTCCTGAGCCTGTTTTGGTGGAGCTACCGCAAGGGATACGACATCCTTCTGAAGGCCTATCTGAACGAGTTCTCGTCGGACGACGACGTGACGCTGGTTATATCCACCAAGCAGCATCCCGCAGGCAAGCAGTCGACGATCAAGAGCATAGCTTCGGAAATAGCAGGATTCGTCAAGGCTTCCGGAAACCCGAAGCCGCCGAGCATTGTGCTGCATTCCGAGCACATGACCGAGGAGAAGCTGGCGTCGCTGTATGCGGCCTGTAATGCGTTCGTGCTGCCGTCGAGGGGAGAAGGATTCGGCTTGATGTACGCAGAGGCTGGGGCATGCGGCCTTCCGGTGATCGCCACCTATTGCACGGCCCAGACTGACTTCCTCGACGACTCTACGGCCTATCTTGTGCGTCCTGAAGGCTACAACAGGGAGTCAGAGTCGTCGCTGTCCGGAGGTCGTCTGGCGAAATGGTGCCGCTTCTATGAGGGGCAGGAATTCCCTGTTTTCGGCAAGAAGGCGGTCGCCGAACTCGGCCAAGCGATGCGGTCGGCGTTTGAGAACAGAAAAGAAGCACAAGGCAAGGCGCAGGCCTTCCGAAAAAGGATATTGAACGGCTTGACATGGGAGCACGCAGCTGCGAGAATAGGAAGGCGGATAATCGAAATCCAAGGAGGAACACAATGAATATCGTCATGGAATGCGAAGTGACGCTGAGCAAGAAGCTACAGGCCCTGTGCGAGGAGGGAGAGCCGATCTCCATACACGTCAACCCAGTGCACGACAACAAGGGCCGCGCGCTGATCCGAATGGCGGCCAAGGACGGGACCAAGATCAGCGACGCGATCGCGGTCGGCGAGACCAGCCTGATGTTCAAGGTGGTGGCCGCCGATCATGACGCCGCCAGCCTGTCCGGCGGGCCGAGTTTCGGCAGCCTGTTCGCCGCCGGCCAGGGTAAGATTCCGGCGGCCGCAGGGACTGACAATCCGTCCGTGCCCGCCGGAGATCCGCATCCTGAACTGCGTCCGCCTTCCGTTCCGCCCGGGCTTACCGCGAGCCCCATGGACAGCGCTCCGCACGCGGAGATAACGGTCGGCGACATGCGCAGGGGAACAGCTTCTTCGCCTGGAATGACCGGCGTTTACGTTCCCGCCGGCGAGATCATGTCGTATCCCGAGCTGATCGCGGAGCTGAGCGGCGTCAGGAACATCGAGGAGGACTTCAAGAAGATTCCCGAGGGCCAGAAGCTGAACCGGGCTCAGGCGGTCGAGATGGAGCGGTCCATCCCCAGGCTGAGAAGAAAGGTCTTCATCGGCAACGAGCTGATGGCCCAGCTGGTCATCCAGGACATGCTGGCCGGCCCGGCGATGTGCGTCTCCATACCGCCGAAGGGGATATTCGACCTGTCGAGGGTGCCGGCGAAGCAGATCAGGGACAGCGCCGACCTCAGGTGGTGCCTTGAGAACGGCAAGGTGACGTTCAAAACCCAGGATGAGCACAAGCGGTGGTCGGCGTCCATATCCCGTACAGCATCCAAGGATTCTCCCTTGCCGGTATTCGACAGCATCGACGCGGCGGCGGACGCCTTTGTGTCGCAGTCGGAACGCGACTTCGTCCCGATACCTGGCGTCAGCGCCCCGTCCAACGTGCTGGTCGACATCGACCAGGGAGGGCCAAAGGAAGACGGCAAGGTCCTGTACGAGGGGGACAGCCACATGGAGTCCATTGTGTCGTCTCTTCCTCCCGACAAGAGCGCCGCAGGACGCCCGACAAGCGGCGCCATTCCTCCCAAGCTGCCCCCGCGAGGAGAAAATCTTCCCGGAGAGACGTTCATTCGGCGGATGTAAACAGGAAAAGGCTCCCGTTTTGTTGAACTAGAATACAGCAAACAGGAGGCCTTTTAATGAGCATAGAATTCTCTCCGAGCGAGACCGTCAAAAGGAAGAAGCACGTCGTCGAGGAGCTGCAGGAGCCCAAGGAGGCGTACAGCGTCTTCGGCAGCCACAATCTGGCTGGCAGCGCCCTGTCAGTGGAAGTCTGGAACGTCGTCGGCTGGAAGGCCGAGCGGGTGTCCCTGCATTTCGACGCCGCCGTCAACAAGACGTACTCCATATCCGTCATGAAGGGCAGGGGCGTCGTGACCGGCAAGAACGACCGCCTGTGGTTCTGGATACCGACCTATCCCCAGGAGCAGATACTTCTGTCGCAGGGGTTCTACGACGGAACGGACTTGGCCGCTCAGGTCAAGGCCCAGCTGGACGCCAGCGCGACCTTCTCGGCGGCTGCTCCCTGGACCGCCGGATACGTCTCGGCGACGGGGCTGTTCACAGTTACGCCTAACGCGGGACAGGTCGCGTACTACGCCAACAACCCGACGGTTCCTGTCATGCGCGCCTGGAGTTCCGGCGGGAAGCTGATAGGGCTGACTCAGGACGTTTCCTGGGCGGCGTCCGTCACGAGCGACACGGCGGTTCCGGGGCTGGGGACGAAGTTCGTGTACTCGTCCGGAACCGACGCCGACACCGACGTCATGGCCCTCGATACGGTCGCCTTGACGACCGACAACGTCCTGGTCATCGACGTGACCAAGGCGCCGACGACGGTCCACTACGAGGTGGTCTACTCCCTGCTGGACGTCTGACGGCTCAAGGAGACAAGCAGCATGCCCAAGCCCGCCAAGAACTGGGACGTGATAGCCAACTCCGTCCCGGCCGCCATCTGGTATGTCGCCCCGGACGGATCCGTCATGCGCGTCAACGACGAGACGTGCAGGCAGGTCGGACTTCCGAGAGAGTCCATAGAGGGCCGCAATATCTCCGAGATATTCAAGGAATCCGGAGGACAGTTCTGCGCCAACTATGCCCGGGTGGCCGAAACCGGCGTTCCCGAAATCGGATCTTTGGAGAAGTATATCGGCAGGAATGGGGACGCGCGCTGGTCATTCTGCAACAAAATACCGCAGAAGGACAGGAACGGCAGGACGATCGGCATCGTCATCATGTCGATCGACATGACCGACGAAAAGAACGCCGAGGCCGACGCGGAACGTAGCAGCCAGACCTACCGCATGCTTTTCGACAGCATCAGCAGCGGCGTCGCCGTGTACAAGCCTGTCGATCAGGAAGGCAGCGACTTCATGATCGTCGACCTCAACAAAGCCGGAGAGGACATCGACGGGATTGTGAAGGACAAGATAATCGGCAGGAGGCTTACGGATGCGTTCCCTGGCGCGGAGAAGTTTGGACTTCTGCGCGTGATGAGGAGCGTACTGGCCAGCGGCATTCCTCAGAGGCACCCGTCTTCGCTCTACAAGGACGACAGGATCGAGGGATGGCGCGAGAACTACGTCTATAGGCTGCCGTCAGGGGAGATCGTGGCCATCTACGACGACGTCACCGAGAAGCAAAAGACGGCGGCCAGGATCACGTCGTACATCAAGAGCGCCAGGCTGCTCAAGGGGATCGTGGACAGTAGCACCGCCGTCGCCGTCCAGTGGAGCATGGACGAGGGCTCCGTCATCTCCTACATCTCCGACAACTCCGCCGCGGTCGGCATAGACAGGGGCGCGGTGCTGAACGGGAAGACGTCATGGGAGTCCGTCGTCCATCCCGACGACAGGCAGGGGTGGCGGGAGGGCGTCAGCGTCGATCTTGAGTCGGGAGCCCAGAAGTCGTCGCGACAGTACAGGATCGTGACGAACTCCGGCAGGACGGCCTGGGTGCGCGAGGACCGCACCGTTGTTCGGAACAACGGAGACGCTCCGACGGCCGAAAGCGTCGTTGTCGACGTCACCGACCAGCACGAGAAGATGCAGGCGTCGGAGACGGAAAAGAGGTCGATCTCCAAGGCCAACCAGATACTGTCCGTCCAAGCCGAGATCACCAAGGGGCTGCTGGGTTCCGGAGGGTCGCTGAAGGACGTTCTCGCCTGCATCGGGAGGTCGCTCAAGTTCAGAAGCGTCGCCGTCTACATGCAGGAAGCGGGGATCGTGCTGGCGGAGTGCTGGAGCCAGAACGGCGACGCGGCGCCGTCCCTGAAGCCGATCGAGTCGGGTCATCCCGACGCCGTCATGGCCTTCAGAAAATGGATTCTTTCAGGGAAAAGCTACGTCGGAGAGATGTCGGGAGCCCCGTCGGCGCTGGCGCCCATCGCGGCGGGCTGCTCCGACAAGGCCGTCGTGATCCCCATATCGGTGCAGTCCAAGCCGAAGTGCGCCGTCTTTTTCGGCTATCGCAACGGCAGGACGTGGTCGGACGAGGAGCTCGGCGCCATGGAGTGCATCGCGGGACTCGTCTCGCTGCTGGCGGTCGGGGACGCCGCCAAGAGCAAGGTCATGAGGAAGGTCGAGGAGACCGTCGTCGAGATCAACGGGATATTCGAAAGGATGAACGAGAACGTGAGGATGATCAGCGCATGATCAGCGAAAGCGACATACAGCTGTCCTTCAAGATATTGGAGTCGCTCACGAACAACCTGAGGGACCTGGCGGTCAAGTACGAGCTGCTGGTCCGCGACTCCGAGGACAGGAGGAAGCTCGCGGCGTCCGTGGAGAGCATGTCCAGGGACGTGGCGTCGATCGCTGTCATGATGTCAAGCCTTGCCGAAAGCCATCACGAGAAGATGAGCGACGTCTTCAGGCGCCTGGAGGAGATCGGAGGCCTGGCGAAGAAGATCGGCGGATTCTCCGACCGCGCCGAGCAGCGCCTGGACGAGGACGGCCGGCAGCTGGTCCAGATCGGATCGGCGGTCGGCAAGATAGACGGCATGTCCAGGCAGACGGAGTCGGCGCTGGCCGGCATCATCGACGTCAAAAAGGACACCGTTTCAGTGCTTTCGGGCATCGGCGCGATCCGTGAGGATCTGGTCCCGGTAAAGAAGCTGTCAAGCTATCTGTCCAAGCCGATCACGTGGGTCGTCGCGGTCTACATGCTCCTGGCCACGGCGATCGGCATCGTGGAGGTTTACAAGCAGTGGAAGGCGTGGCTGTTTCCGCCGGCGCAGGAGCAGCCCGCGAAGCAGGACGGGCATGCCCAGCATTAGGAATTAACAACAGTGGATGTGCTTGAGCGCATTGAAGCTAACAACAGAAAATCGAGGAACAGCATGAACACGTTCAACCTGGCAAGGGACATGAAGATATCCGCCAAAGCAGCGGACGCGGAAGAGAAGGGCAATCCCGCCTGCCCGCAGTGCGGCGGCATCGGCATCGAGGACCGCCTCGGGACGGCGTCGAAATGCCGCAGATGCGGCGGATCGGGGACGTCAAGGTCAGGCGCAGCGAAGCCGGCCGAGCAGCCTGCCGCTCCCAAGCCCGCCGAGAAGCTGGCGGCCAAAGGCGCCCACGGAGCCGACGACGACTCCGACTACGACATGTCCGTTTCCCCGTCGTCGATCGGGTTCGAGGCGACGGGGGACGACCAGCCTTCGCCGCCTCCGAAGGACGGCGGCGCCCCCAGGCTGAAGCGCGACATCGGCTGGCTGCTGTCGTCGATGCCCGACGAGAAGATCGCGAAGGTGTTCGAGCACTTCGCGGACAGGAACGGCCTGACCCCCGCCCAGAGGACGGCCATGACCCTGGGTCCCGACAACAGCCTGAAGACCTCGGAGGTGCTGCTGTACGTCGCCGCCGAGACCGAGAAGCTCGACGAGGAGAGCCTGAAGAGCCTGTACGGCATCATCCGGGGAATGGAGTAAGCAAGAAGGAGCGCAAGCCAGCATGAAAATACTAGAAAACATCAGCGACGACTTCAACGCCAGATTCGCAGGCATCCTTTTGGAGGCCAAGAAGGGCAAGAAGAAGTGGAACCCGAACCCCTGGGCTGTCTGCCACACGACTGTCGACAAGAAGGATGAGCCGGAAAAGTTCGAGAAATGCGTCATGGACGTCAAGAAGAAGCAGGCCTCCGGCGGCTCCGAGGACGGAACGCAGAAGACGGCCGGATCGGAAGCCGAAAGCCATCCTCTGGACGAGACGAAGAAGATCGCGTCGGCAGGCCCGGAAATAAATGCCGGCAACTACAGCCAAAAGGTCCGTTCGGCCCTGGCAGACATCATCATGGACGAGAACGGCGTCGCCAAAAAGAGCTCCGGAAGCGGGGATGCATCGGCCGGCGAGGCGGATGCGATATGCGGAAGCGACGACGCGACGGAGGTCATCCGATGCTTCTCGTCCCGCGGCTTCAGGCCGCGATACTGCGCGGAGTACATCTTCTCGGCGTCGAAAACCGCGGAGCCGGAGACGAAAAATGGGGAAGGAAAGGACGCTTAAGGCCGCAAGCGGGACGTCCCTGTCGAAGTCGGGAAGCCGCCTGCTGCTGAACATGAGCCGGCCGGACTGGATCCGCGTCGGAACCTTCGCCGGATGGCTGCCAAAGGAGTATCCGAAGATCGCCAAGCCGGAGGACGTCGTTTCGGTATGGGACGACGACAAGACCGACGCCGCGGACCGGTATACGATCGTCCTCGAAGGAGGCGACTACCTGTCCCTGAGCTCGAACCCGGAATTCGGCGTCTCGCAGTTCGGGCACGGAATCAAGGACATCCCGAGGAACCAGGACAGGTCGCACCTCGGGAAGAGAATCAGGTTCTGCGACCTGCCTGAGAACGTCCAGCAGCACGCGATCGCCAGGCTGCGGTCGTACAGCCATCCGGACGAAGAAGTCTTGTTCAGATCTTAGTCTGAGGGGAAAGCCATGATTGAGAGAATCGGAGCGACGACAGTGCAGTCCAGAATGACCGCCCTCCAGGGCGAGTACGTCAGGCTGTACTGCACGTTCGAAAAGGACGGAGTCCTGACCGATCCCTGGCCCCAGCCGTCTGTCCGCATCACCACGAACAGCTACGTGACGGAGTCCAGCTCGTCCAGCTCGGAAACGTCGACATCCACGACGTCAGGCGCCGGAACCAGCAGCTCCTTGACGCCGTCCAGCAAGTCGTCATCGTCGGATCACGGGCATTCAGGATGGGGGCCGTTCCCTGCGTCCATCGAGCACAAGGGGATATGGTATGTGGACTGGGCCGTTCCACTGTGGCTGCCCCCGGGCGACTACTTCGACATCTGGACGTTCCGATGGACGTCCGACAGCAGGGTCGAGCACCTGGTCCTGCGCTTCACCGTCCATCCGAGGGACACCTTCATCAACTTCAAGGCCGAGAACCTTGCGGAGATCTACACCGACGTAGGCGTGGACATGATGATGGCCCTGACTAACAACATGGTCTACGAGGTCCAGAACATCCCGATATACTGGGAACAGGGCTACCGGACGTCCGAGCCCAACAAGCTGAACTTCGCCTTCGGCAACTGGAACTCCGATCCTTATCCGCAGGTCATGAAGAACCAGCGCATCATGCGGACGGGATGGACGCCGGACATGGACGGCCACGTCATGCTGGCAAACGACATCGAGGAAGGCGACCAGTTCTACGCCCGGTACTCGTTCGCGTACTTCTCCAACGAGGAGCTGCTGAGCTTCCTCAACGAGGGGCTGTGGGCCATGAACGCGACGCCGCCGTCGTCCCTGTCGTACTCCGGCATCCAAGGCATGCCGTTCGAGTGGAGGTTCGGGGTCGTGCTGTGGGCGTCGATCGTGGGGCTGCGACGGCTCATCATGGGGACGACGGTCCAGGAGAGGGCGCTGATCTGGGGCGAAGATCCAGCGCGAGCGGAGTCGGCGGCCAACCGCTATCATCAGCTGTATTCCGACTACCAGACGATATGGATGGAGGTCCGCAAGGATATCAAAACTAATCGCCTGCCTGGCATCACGGCCGTGATCACCCCAGAATATACGCTACCTGGAGGTAGGAGTCGCTGGTTCCGTTACCTGTACAAGTAGACGAATAATCTTGCTTGTCTGCAAGGATTTGCTATCATGTATCCAGAATTATGGTATAATCAGCTGTAGTTGAGTATACAAAATTCAGGAGACATGATATGGAAAAGCCCACCGAATCAGAGTTGCGCCATCTGTATTGCGTTGAAAATCTTCGTGACCCTCAAATATCGTCCAAGCTTGGACTGTCTTTAAAAGCAGTCTTTCTGTTGAGAAAAGAATATGGCATCAAAGGAATTCACCCTCAACAGCGAAAGTATATTGACGCTCCTCAAATTGAAATGTCTGCGAGACAGCGTTCGATCGTGTTCGGATCCCTTCTGGGTGACGCATGTATCAAAAAGGGATCAAAATCAAGATCATACATGACGATATCACATTCGTCCAAGCAGCATGGATATCTTTTATGGCTATACGAAGAACTGAAAAATATATGCCCTTCTGCTCCGCGTTCTGAAGTACATCATGGTAAATATGTGATGCATGTTATGTCGACGGAGAACAGAGCGGACATGTTTGAAATCAGAAGCCTAATATACACGCCTAAAAAAACAGTAAGTGAATGGTGGTGTCAACAACTGGACCCGTTGTCGCTGGCGGTATGGTACATGGACGACGGAAGCCTCAATTATGTAAACAAAAGCCGATCTTATTTTTCGTTCGCCACTAACGCCTTCGGGCAAGAAGAACACGTAATGCTGCAGGCCGTATTCTCCAGATACGGAATCAACACCGAAATCAGGTTCTTTAAAAAGCCCTCCGGAATCCAGCGCAACCTGATAATCTCTGACGACTCTTTCGAAAAATTCTCTTTGTTGATCAAGCCGCATGTGCCGTCGTGCATGTCGTACAAGCTTCCGGGAGAAAACCACGATCACTTTCTTAAAAGCAACATCGAAGCCAGGATATCTGAAAACGATCTGCGGTCCATGTACTACGACAAAATGATGACTCAGGATGAGATAGGGAGGGCATTAGGGGTAACGCGGCAGACAGTCACCAAATATATGCATCTGTTTGGCGTCGAACCAAGATCTTGCGTTGATGCCCAGCTTGGAGGATCCAATTCGCGTTGCGTCAGGTCTGAAACTAACGGCAGATTTCAAGAACACGAATTGAATGCCGAAGAGTCCGAAACTGGAGTTCAGATATTCGAACAAATGCGGAAGAACGGGTTCCCGTATCCTGAAATTCCGGACGAGGCGGACATGCTTAATGCCGTAGAACGTCTTTGCGCCAGAAGCGTGTGCAGGAAGGATGACGGAACATTCATTTATTCCAATTGCGGCCTTCCGATAACGACGGCTTTTTGTCCCCAAATATTTTCGATGGCAGCCAACGGATCAATGTCGCCAGTGGAAATATTCAACAATGACGACATGTTGCTGGACTGCATAGCCAGAACGTTCCGGTATGCACGCAAGAAAAGCATCGCGTCCATCAGGAGCGGGCTGAAGACGTATAGGCACAACAGGTCGGTGTCCAATTTTCCTCCAACCTGGGCTAAATGGTCCGTAGAATCGGTGATGCCCGATTCAAAAAACATGGACGTATTGGATTTTTGTTGCGGGTTTGGAGGGCGACTGATCGGATGCTATGCGTCCAACAAGGTGCGCCGATATTTGGGGATCGATCCGTTGCGGGACAACATAGCAAGCCACAACAGGATCTCCGATCTGCTGCAAAGGCATGCGCGATCATGCAACAATGATTTTTCCGCAAACTTTGTCTGTGGCGCGGCCGAGGATGTGCTGCCGACAATCGAACAGTCGTTTGACTTGGTGATCACGTCTCCGCCGTATTTTAACAAGGAACGATATTCTAGCGACGTCAATCAATGTTACGTGAAGTACCCGACCTATGACGACTGGGTAAAAAACTGGTATGTAAAAGTGGTTGAACTGGCGTGGCAGCATGTCAGTCGCGGAGGGGCCATGATCTTGTTTGCGTCCGATTATCAGAATTATCCTGTCGGAGCGACCACTAAATCAATCTTGTCTGATGTATCAAAGATGTGTCCGGAAGAACTTGTTTTCGAGATACCCAATTTGGAGTATTTGAGAAAATCTGGCCACAAAAGATGCGATCATGCCTATGTTGTGCGCAAGTAGCGGCAGATGTTGTCGGGATCGCCACTAGGCTTCTTCCTGTTGTTTGCCGAATAATAGAACACATCATGAGAACCTGGATATCGACAGCCGCAGACAGCCTGAACGCGTCGCTGCCTCCGCCAAAGCCTGGCGCCGCGCCGCAGCCTGAATCATCTCCCGACATCAATGTTTCCTCTCCCGAAAACTGGGGCATCACGCAGTCGGAGGCTCGCGACATGCTGGAACGCCAGTGGAACACGGTTCGGGATTACTATAGCGACGATGAAGACAGCGAGGTCAGGACGTCCTCCGACTATGCCGACAAGCTTGATTCCGATGTCGTCGGGATGGAGATCGACAGCAACTACGAACTGTACAACCGATATTTGAAAAAGCTGCCCGAGGGAGTAACCGCATCCGACGTCGTCGACGCCTATCGTCGCGGGGCTCTTCCGAAGGTCCGCCAGACGCAGTCCGTCAGGACGGCGCCCGTTCAGCGCAGAGAAGCCCCTCCGCAGTCGCGCCTTGGCGTGCCTTGGGAGCCGCCCGAGAAGCAAGGAATGTCGGACGAGGATCTGAAGGCCGCCTACGAGGTCGCCGTTCAGCGCCTTATGAAGTCCAACGCCGTCGAGGTTCAGGCCGCCAGGAAGCAGGTGTTCATGACGAACGCCGCTGATTCGGGGACCGCGGAGCGTCTCGGCTTGTCGTCCTCCGAGCTGAACGCCAAGATCAGGTCGTGGTCGAACGCCCCGGCGGCAGGGATCAAGGAGCAGCGCGGCATCAACCAGGGCAGGGCGGAGCACGAACAGTGGTCGGGCATAACCAACTCGGCCTACGTCGTCCAGGCGTCCGTCGATCCCAGGGACGTCGACAGGCATGTGGCGTCCGTTCAGGCGTCCGAAAAGTCAGGATGGGCGACCCCGTCCGGAGATCAGCTTCGGCGGTACATCATGCGGACCTTCCTGGGCATCGATACGCGCATCCTGTACAAGGACCTGAACTTCGTCGTCGACTCGGTTTTGGAGCCCAGGGGGATATTCAACGGCAAGGACACGATCAGGATACGGGCCGGAAGCCCGCATACCGTCGCCCACGAGATCGGGCACTATCTCGACCATAAATGGGCTCAGGAGGCCCATCCGGTCGGATCGGGGACGGCGACCACGCTGATGGACAGCATGGCGGAAGGCTCTGTCGCCAGGGCAACGTCTCCCGAGCGAGAACAGTGGATGAGAAGGTTTCACGGGTTCGTCATGGGGATTTCCGAGCGCAGCGACATCGGAAGCGAGTACTACCAGGATCGCGGAGAGGTGTTCGCCAGATTTGCCGCCAAGTTCGTAGACTGGGTCAACGCGAAAGCCGGGCACAGGACGTGGGGGGACGAGGGCTACGTCGCGGACAGATTTTCCGTATCGGATTACAGGGCCTTCGTCAGTCTGCTTCAGGACAAGGCGCACGTGGACGCCTTGGACGGGAACCCTCACGGGGTCAGGACGCAGCCCCCCGCGGTGGCGGTCGCTGCCGAAGCGGCTCCGTT
>Ga0209777_10000743_pt1 | contig 50851 bp, 50 predicted proteins | sample FrelakmetHBP12HB_FD_187147 | JGI IMG/M metagenome (GOLD analysis project Ga0209777, IMG submission 187147) | Freshwater lake sediment microbial communities from the University of Notre Dame, USA, for methane emissions studies -HBP12 HB (SPAdes)... | ecosystem: Environmental > Aquatic >... | reverse complement strand
TGCCAAGGAATCATCCTCGGTTATCCCTTCTCTTTCTCTTCAGCTTATCCTGAGAAGAAAAAAGACTTATACAACAAACGGTGAGAAATTCGGTAGGGTATTAGGTAGGATTATGTGAGGGGAGACACCACGCTGCTAAAATGGATCAATTTTTTGACCCCGGTCTCGCTTGAAACCTTAAGTATGCTCTCAGTGCCTTTGACATTGGTTCGAAAGAATTCATCCCGGTCTCCGCTCTCTCGGACCACAGCGGCACAATGAAACACAAGATCGCATCCGTCAATAGCTTCGCGCAATGACAACAAGTCAAAGAGATCTGCTATGACTATCTCCAATGGAAGTCTCCGCAGCCGCTCTGTTTTCTTAGCATCCCGAACCATGGCATGGACACGCACTCCTTCTTCAGTGGCAAGCCGTTCCGCCAGTCGGCCCCCGATGAAACCGGACGCACCTGTCACCAGTGCAGAAAGTCCACGAATTTCCATAACTCCTCTCCCACTGATTTGAATATGAACTTGCTTCAGGGTGACTTAAAATGCTGGTAATGGATGACTATTCAAACCTCCGTGCTTTACTCAAATACTTCAACCCGGACTTTTGCAGACTCTCCTGAAATTACATCTCAGACAACTCCGCTCATCTTCGACCTTGCTGAACCGATCTTCTTCCATCGGAATATTCTCCTCCCCTTTGACCATGAGAACTCGTTTGTGAGTTCCGACATTGGGTTTCCCGCCATCAAAAAGAGATGAAACCGTTTATGGAACACACCCATTACGCTTATCCGACACTTTAACAAATACGGCGATGGGAGTCAAAAATGGATCGTCTCAAGAGAGAGGATAAAGTCATCGCAATCCCTGGCATCTTCAAGACACTGAGACTCTTGCCCCACCTTGACAACTAAACAAATGTATAGTATTAATTTGGGCAGGCGGAGTAAGGATGCGGAGAATGGTCTATGGCACATTCGGGAAATCCTTCTCTTCCGGCAGCGCCCCTCTCCAGACTACATTTTGAGCAAGAATTTCCTCTCCCCGGATCTTTTTTGAATCACTTCTGAATTGAGTCCTGGTGGTACGTGTACCTCCCCAACGGAAGGATGCTCAACGAAGAGATCGTTAAAGCTGGGTACGCTAATCTTTTGACCATCCCCCGAACGTAAAGCACAAGGAGGAATTTCGGAAGGCGTATAGGGAGGCGAGGGAGGGAAAAAGGAGGTTGTGTATGAATTATACAAGAGACGCAGGTGGGTCCCCCGATGGCTCCAAGACCCCTTGAAGTTCTCGAGATTCTTCTTGACACCCTTACCACAACTTGGTAACATTCTCATAAAATGAGGAGAAAAGGAGGAGAATATGATTCCACAAATCAATAAAATCCTTTATGCCACGGATCTCAGTAAAAACTCAGCTTATGCATTTTTTTATGCTGTCGATATGGCAAAAAGACATAATGCAAGAATTGTCATTTTACATTCTATCGAACCTCCTCAACGTATGCACTTTGAAGAAGGGTCCTTTTTGATTGACGCAGTGCTTGAAAAAGGCAGAAAACAGAAAGAAAAACAGGAACAAGAAAAGGACCTTGAGGAGATCAAAAAACGCATTCAGGAGTTTTGTAATAGAACAGAGACCCAAATTGGCTCTCCGTGCGCTGAACTTGTATATAGAATCCTGGTTCCCATTGGCTATCCCGTAGAAGAGATTTTAAAGGCAGCAGATGAAGAAAGTTGTGATGCAATCGTCCTTGGAACTCATGGAAAAGGGTTTTTGAGGCAGACCTTTCTTGGGAGTGTGGCTGGTTCAGTCTTGCAACGAACCCGAAAACCGGTTTTCACTATACCGTTGCCCTCTGAGAAAGCCAATATTGATTGGGATAAAATCTGATTAATTGATTACAGATCTTATACAAGGATTCGTGTTCTACAAATCAAATCAGACGCATTTTGCTTGGTACCGGGGGGCAGTTTGCGAAGGGAGCGGTGATTGCAGACGGGGTGCGGTACTTTCCCACGGTGAGTGGACTTCTGAAAGGGGGCGCATATGAGCAGAAGAGTGTGTCTGGTCTTGTTGGCAATGGTTTTGACGGCAGGAACCATCGGCATCGCCAGTGGGAACGATTCCGATCTCGGCGCGTTCAATGTGAAATACGGAACCCAGGGAACAGTGCTGGATACCTGCACCCTCTGCCACCCCAAATCGAAGTATTCAGCCCTCAATTCCTACGGGAAAGATTATGCCAACCCCGCCAAGGGGGACTGGTCCTTCAACAAGACCCTGGAGGATCTCGATTCCGACGGCGACGGATTCACCAACATCGCGGAGATCACCGCCAGGACTTTTCCCGGCGACAAGAAGAGCCACCTGATCGTCGACAAGAAGGCTCCGAAGATCACCGCGTTCAAGGTTCCCGCCAGCTCCGGTTCATTGACGGTGCCCATCACGCTTCTCACGGCCACGGACAACGTGGAGGTGACGGGATACCTCGCCAACGAATCGAGCGGGGCTCCCTCCTTGTCGGATCCGAAATGGGGCGCCACGGCCCCGTCGAGCTATACCTTCGCCTCCACCGGAAAGAAGACCCTTTACGCCTGGGCCCGGGACTCAGTCGGAAACATCTCGAAATCGAAAAAGGCGAAGGTCAACGTCACAGGGACATCCCTTGCCGGAACTGACGATGCGTATGCTTCGTCTCTGGACATGACGGCCTGGGCCGGGACCTGGTTCGAGGTGACGATGAGGAGCAGCGGTGATCATGCCGCCGCCTCCGGTCAGAGCCCTGGCCGAGGCGCGGCCATCCGATATCTGGAGATCTCCTCCTGGGATCCCGAGAGCAGGGCTCTCCGGGGAAATCTGTACGGGTATGATGAAGGCAGCGGCCAATGGCTTTCAGAGGCCATTGCGCTTCATTACCTTTCGGGGAGCCCTTCGGATTTCCTATGCTGGTCCTACGTAGTCGGCGATCCTTCCTATTCGTTCACGGCCAGGGTTCAGGGAACGCTGACGGACGAAGGCCTGAAAAGCGCTGCCATCGAAACCCTGGGAGGCTACTCTCTGCGATACGGCAGGAGCCCCGATTCTGAAGAGACCCGGGCCGGGTGGCTCGTTCTCACCGGCAGTCTGATCCCGGAATCGGAGGTCCCTGTCCCGTAATGAAACGATCCGATCAACAGGACCGGGGGAGAGATCGTCCATACGAGGCCTCTTCCCCTTTCTATTCTTCGGGAACTTCAGGGAAGCCGGCTGGTCATGGAAGGTGTAAGGTAACGAAGAACGTAGTTGACTGAGTTGAATACCTCAGCCATCTCTTTCAACTTGCAAGTCAATTTAGTCAACAGCGTTGACGCTCTCCGCCGCTACCTACCGGTATCCCTTCCCCAGTTGTACTGATGGTTGACCGCAGCGGCCAGCCGTATCCGTACCCTCTCAGAGACTCAAAAGAACGTTAAATTTGACCAGGCTCCTTGAAGAAAGTAGAATGGATATAGCGAGTGAACGCGGGAGGTAAGAATATGGAAAAAGAGAATGATCCCCTTGTGGCAGGAGTGAACCGGCTCGTTGACCTGGTTGCTTACCAGACCGGATCCGTGGTCAGCCGGACCATCATCGACAAAAAGACAGGTACGGTCACCCTCTTCTCCTTTGATGAAGGCCAGGGGTTGAGCGAACACACTGCACCGTTTGACGCCCTGGTTTACCTTCTTGACGGGGAGGCGGAGATTACGATTTCAGGCAACCCCGTGCGTTTGAAAGAAGGCGAAATGACCATCATGCCAGCCAACCAGCCGCATGCGTTAAAGGCAGTCAAAAGGTTCAAGATGCTTTTAACCATGATCCGGTCCTGATCGGCCTGTCTTTCTCGGTCCCTTGGGGTCGGACCAAGTAAAATTATCGATCGCGGATGAAAGACGAAAAAGAGGTCGGGATTGTCACCTTGGAATGGCATTTTTGCCGGTGAAATGGGCTGTTTAAGAGGTTGGGGGGTTGACCCCGAACCGGTCGGCACGGTGGCCGACCCTACGGGAGAGAAGGAATACATTCGATGTTAAGTCCTGAGATGAACGGATTACGTCCGGGGCCGTCGTAGAATCGATCTGAGATTACGGTTCGATCTTGGCGCACCCAAAATACCTCAAGAGGCCTGCGACGTAATTCCCCCACGTGGGGATCAATTTGTCGATTTCATACGGAATAAGAACCAATTCTCCACTGTGAATTTTTTCGTGAATCTCTTCCAGCTTCTTAAAGTTCAACGGCCATGTAATTTTTCCCGCCTGGTTCACCATGTGTATTCTTCGTTCCCTCTCATCCGCCTCTACGATTCGCAGTCGATTAAAGCCATCCCCGGCCCAGAATTCGGTCTGGTCATTCTTCATCTCCTGCAATTCTTCCCACCCAAAGGAACAATGGGGACAATCCGTCGACTTTTTTCGCTTCTCCGTTCTTTCCTTCACCATCTTCTCCGATCCTTGATCAGCTCGTGTAACCTCCGGATCGCCCGGGAGATAGCCGAGAAACCAGTAGATTGATTCAAAAATACCGTAGCAAGGTAGCCGTTCCGGTCTCACCGGTACGAATCATGACCGCCAAATAAACACAACCTAAAGGTTGCGGCTACAAACCCGTTGAACTTCCCGAACCGTTAATGGATGGTTCCCGTATTCCTGCTCTGCCGCCCTCTCCCATCATACACTTCAGAATGCTTAAAGTGCTCCTGCCAGTTACGAATGTAGAGGGAAGTCAATTTCTTATCCCGGAGGATAAGAAGATTCTCGGCCCATGCCGGCGACGTTTCCTGAGGCAGAATGCTCGCAGGGGATAAAGCCGTCCCCAAGATCACGCTCATAAGAACAAAAAAAAAGGATGGGCGTTTCATGAGTTCTTTTCGAATCCCTTCGAACCGAGCTTTGATTTCATATGAGATAACAAATTCGAAGCGATGAAGTCAACCTATCTGCAGGGTTAGGGGCGAGGGAAAAGAATCCCCCCAATGTTTTTATTTGAAGGATAGGCCCTTGCGTCGATAGAACGAACGACTTACTTGAGTATCACAGAAATGTACACGTCCACCACATTCGTCCGAGCAGGTTTTCCATCTCGAATGTATTCAACATAACCCTCCAGTTTATACGTTCCATAAGCACGAGTACTGGGAGGGTTTGGACGAAGCTCTACCTGGATCGTCCCAGGCGATCCATAACTGACACGTTTCACACTGGAACAGTACGGGCCATCCCCTGACCAGTAGAAGCAGGCTCTCCTCACCGCCGGGTGACCGTCCGCCTCAAAGAGGATATCAAAAACCTGGACGATATTTCCATAAAGGTCTCCTGGCGGAACCTCTATTTTGAGCAGTCTCATCTCTCCCGGAGCGAGGGGCTCGGTTTGGGCCGGCACAGTGGCACAGGAAAAAGCGGATAACCCGGCTGCAGCGATCAGCACCGCCATGGCGACAAGCCTCATCATCACAATCCTCCTTTTAGCATGTCTTTTACCTCATCGGTCCTCTTTTGTCAATGTTGCCTTGCAAGAAATTCTTGTCCAATCTGCCTCGCAATCAGAGGACCGTTCCCTCCGGCACGGTACCGGAATTTTTCAAGATTCAGGTCTTCAGAAACGGACATTCATCACCTGCAGGCTTATGGCTCCCGAACTTAAGACCCTGTCCAGGGACAACAACAGGAGGACTGCAAAGGCATAGGCATTCAACCTCGTGAAGGTCGTTTCCAGACACATCCTGTTTGACCGGAATTTCAGGACCCTCGTCGCATACAGCATAAGCCAGAAAGTCCCTGCCAGGAGAAGAACCTGGACGGCATGGAAATGGACGGAGACAAATAGCGGGATCAGAAGACATGAGGTGCTTGCAGACATTATCCAGACATAGAGAATTCCCCTGAGCTGCTCTGCCCTGAATATTTCAGGCAGACAGGGCAACCCGGCGCTCTTGTAATCCCTTTCAAAGACGATCTGGAGAAGCCAGCCATGGGGTATCTGCCAGAGAAAGAAGAAGAACGCAATCGCCCCTATCCCTGGATCGAGAATACTGCCTCCTCCAGAAACCCACCCGAGGACAGGCGGGATGGAGCCTGCCAGAGCGCCGGGAATTCCCGCAAATGCCGTCCTTCGCTTGAGAAACGTATAGACTCCGTTGTACCAGAGCACGGCAAAAATCCCTAAGATTGTGGCTCCTTCCCCTGTCGCAAAGAAAAGGATGGACAGGCCCCAGAAGATAAGACCCAGAGAGATCCGCAGAGCAGTACAGGGATTGAGCTTTCCAGAGGGAACGGGCCGGCCCCTGGTTCTCTCCATCAATCCGTCAGTTCGTCTCTCCTGATACTGATTGAGACCGGAGGCTCCGCATGCCAGGAAGAAGACCGCGGTAAGCGGCAGGAGCATGTGGATCGACGTCTGCCCGGCGGCCAGGATATAGGCTTCTCCAGCCGTGAGCGTCACAAGGAGGGATATTTTTATCTTAACGAAGGAGAGAAGAACGACGGCCCATTCCCTCCAGGAGCAGACGTGGTCATTTGTGACGCTTTTAACGGTTAAGGAAGTCGACATGTTTGAATGGATCCCTCATTTCAGACCTTTGATATAATCGATGAGCGCGGTAATCTCTTCGTCATTCAGATCGATTTTAGGCATGATGGGCGGATAGCCCTCGACGTGGACCAGATTGGGGTTTTCGATAAAATTCCGCATAAAGGCTTCATCCATCCTGATTGTTTGCTCCTTGCCTGCCATCACCACCTTCTCAATCTTTCCGAATAGACCCTTAAAGCTGGGACCGACCCGCGGGCTTCCATCGGTACTATGACACCCTGTACAACCCTTCTCCGTATAGAGTTTCGATCCGAGGAGGACAACCTGAGGAGCCTTTTCTCCCGCTTTGCCGTGGTACCATTTTGCAAAATCCTCTGCCGAAAGGACCACGAGCTTCGTCAGCATATGGGAATGTTCGAGCCCGCAGTACTGGGAGCACATCACGTCAAAGGTTCCCACCTCGGTGGCCTGAAACCAGAGGGTTGTGGTCATTCCCGGCACGGCGTCCTGTTTGATGCGGAAAGCGGGCGCGTAAAAGCCGTGGATCACGTCTTGCGACATCAGGAGAAGTTTGACAGGCTTCCCCACCGGGACCCTCAATTCCGGATCTTGAATTCCGTTCTCGTACTGGAAAAGCCAGGACCACTGACGGGCAATCACCTTGACATTCATGGCCCCTTCGGGCGCCTTCTTCAAGAAGCTGAATCCTGTCAATCCGTAATAGAACATCGTCAGAACCAGAAGGGTAGGAATAACGGTCCAGGTGACCTCCAGCCAGGTGCTCCCTTCGATATCAACGGGCTTGGGGTGTTTTTCCCGGCGGTAGCGAAAAACGAAGTAAACCATGAGAAAGGTGATGAGTGCCAGGAGCACGATGCAGATGCTCAGAATGTAGAGAAAGACGTTGTCTACGACTCTGCCAGATAACCCCGTGGCCCCTGAAAAGATCATTTCGCCCCACCTCGAAAAGCCACATCCGAAAAGGTCAGAAGGATGAAGACAAGGAAAATGGCAATGACAAGAGGGATAAGGATTTTAAAGATGCGAAGTCTCTCGGACTTCAGGTGCATGAAATAGCTGAGAACCAATCCGGACTTTGTTCCTGCTATAGCGAGGGCGATCAGAATCGCCCATCCCCCGAGTCCCCTCCCTGCGACAGAAACGGTGATCCCTGTCAGGAGGATCAATCCAAGCCATACCCGGAGATAGGTTCGATATCTCATCAGAGGTTTCATAGACCTAACAGGTTCCTGAAAAACGGCCATCTGCGGCGTTTCCTTCATCCTTCATCGGATGAGATAAAAGAGAGGGAAGAGAAAGAGCCAGAGGATATCCACCAGATGCCAGTACAATCCGGCATTTTCCAGGGGAACGAAGCGGGTCTGGTTAATCTTATCCCTTAAGATGAACCGTAACATCACAGAAAAGACAGCTACTCCTACAAGGACATGGAGCCCGTGCAACCCCGTCATGACGTAGTAAAGACCAAAGAAGAGGATCTCCCCCTTCGGACGGCCCAGAAGGACAGAAGAATTTGGATAGAGTCCGTGCTCGATCTTGATGCCCCACTCAAAGCCCTTATTCACGAGGAAGAGGAGACCGAGAAGCACGGTGATGATCAGCAGGACGATCGAGATTTTGCGCTCCCCCCTCTGAATCGCGGCGATGGAGATGGCCACGCTTAAGCTACTCGTCAGGAGGACGAGGGTGTTTAAAGTACCGAGAGCGACATCGAGTTCCATGGAGGCAAGATGAAAGGCAGTCGGATTTTTATAGCGGTAAGCAGAATAGAGGATGAACATCCCTCCGAAAAAGAGAAGCTCAGAGAGGATGAAAAACCACATCCCCAGTCTTGCGCCGGTATCATCTCTGACCTCTTCGAGAGTTCCTTGCGCCTCATCCATGGCTTTCAAACTCCTTGAAATCGTGAGGTCCACCTTTTACCACCGGAATGGTCGCAAAATTCTCTGTGGGGGGCGGCGAGGCGATCTGCCATTCAAGCGTTGCTCCGTCCCACGGGTTATCTCCTGCCTTTTCACCCTTTACGAGAGCTCTGAAGAGGTTTCCGAACATCAAGATCAGCCCGGCGATGAGGATCCAGGACCCAAACGTGGCCGAAAGGTGAAGGGATCGGAACTGGGGGAGATAATCGTAGTATCTTCGAGGCATCCCCTCCCAGCCGAGCAGGAGCATGGAGAAATAGAAGATGTTAAATCCAACGAACATCACCACGAGTGCTCCCATGGCCATCCTCCGGTTGTACATCCGGCCAAACATCTTCGGGAACCAGTAATGGAGACCGGCGAAAAGGCCAAATCCCATGCCGCCGAAGATGATGTAGTGAAAATGGGCCGGGATCCAGTAAGTATCGTGGAGGTGCATGTTGGGGGCCAGGGCCCCCTGGATTAAACCGGTGAGCCCCCCGATGGAAAAGAGGAAGATAAAGACGAGGCAGAAAAAAAGAGGGGGCTCGAGCACGAGAGAGCCCTTGTGCAGCGTTGCAATCCAGTTAAAGACCTTGATCGCACTGGGGACGGCCACCAGAAAGGTGAGAAGGGAGAAAAGCATGTTGGCAAAGTCGCTCTGCCCGCTGACAAACATGTGATGGCCCCAGACGAGGGACCCGACTGCTGCGATCGCCATGCCCGAGACGGCAATGGCCATGTATCCAAAAATCCTTTTCCTTGCAAACACGGGGATCACATCCGAGACGATCCCCATGGCCGGAAGGATCATGATATAGGTTGCCGGATGGGAGTAGATCCAGAACAGGTGCTGGTACAGAAGTGGATCACCTCCCCGGGTCGGATCGAATACCCCTACGCCGAAATATCTTTCGAGAAAGATCAGGACCATGGTGATCCCGATCACGGGGGTGGCGAGGATCTGGACCCATGAAGTTGAATAAATCCCCCATACGAAGAGAGGCAGGCGCCTCCACGTCATCCCCGGTGCTCGAAGCCTGTGGGTGGTTGTCACGAAATTAATCCCGGTCAGGATCGAGGACATGCCCAGGATGAAGACACCAAAAACGGCCAGGGGAACATTGACCGTTGTTCGCAGGCTGTAGGGCGCATAGAAGGTCCAGCCCGTATCCGGAGGCCCTTCGCCAGTGAAAACAGCGAGTGCAACAATCGTTGCCCCGGAGATGTAAAGCCACCAGGAGAGGAGGTTGATCCTCGGGAAGGCCACATCCCTCGCACCGATCTGAATGGGAAGGAAAAAATTCCCGAAAACAGTCGGAATCGCTGGAATGACAACCAGGAAGATCATGATGATCCCATGGAGCGTGAAGAGGGAGTTGTATCGCTGCGGTCCCATGATGGCGCCGCCGGGAGCGATCATCTCCAGCCTCATGAAGAAGCCAAGGATCACGCCGATCATGAAGAAGCCGAAGACGAAAATCATGTAGAGAAGCCCGATTCGCTTGTGATCAAGGCTGAGAACCCAGGAGAGAATCCCACGATACCTTCCGTGATCATGATAAAAGCTGATAGGCTCTGCCACTCCGGTTGATGTCATTCCTCCTGCTCCTCTTGGGGATGCCGTTTTCTACCTTTCAAAAGAAGGAACGCAACGAATCCTAACGCAAATAGGATGGTAACGGATCCGGTGACTCTCAAAATATTAAATACGAGTTTGTTGGCCTTTCGATCGTAGCTAAAGCAGAACTGAACAACCTTGGCAATGGCAGGCCCAATCTTCCCCTGGGAGGCTTCGATGAGGGCCAATTTAAGGTCAAAGGGAAGCGGGTCCGCGCCATACATGTAGCGGACAATCCTCCCATCAGGGGCAAGGATGATGAGTGCCACGGGGTGTTCAAAATCCTCTCCAACCCTCTTGAAATGAAAACCCACCGCATCCGCCAATTTATGTATGTCTTCTTTATTCCCTGTCAAAAATCTCCAGGCATCTGCAGGAAAGGGCCTGTCGATCATCTTTAAATAAACCCTTTTTCTCTCAGAGGCAAAACTGGGCGTCTCGGTCTCATCAAAACTGATCGACAAAGCGGTGTACTCTTTGCCCGGTTCTGCCGGCAATCGATTCAGGGCATCGGCCAGGTTTTGGAGGAGGAGGCCGCAGACATTCGGGCAGTGAAGGTAGACAAGGGCAAGGATTGTCGGAGTGCGTACAAGTTGCCTGAGACTTACCGGATGGCCATCCTCATCTTTAAATTTGAGATCGAGGGGCACGGACTCTCCCAGTCTTTGATCAAGCCCGATCGCCGATGCGCCCTTCGATGGTTCATTATGGGCATAAGCGCTGCTCGTGAGAAATAGAAGGACGAGAATGAGCATCCCTCGGATCCATTTCATAGCCCTTAGTATACTTCCGTTAAACAAAATATTCAATGCTACTCGGGAGTGGGAACGTGGTAACACCCTCGGAGGGCCTGCTCGCCGTCCTCTCGATTCCCTACCCTGCAAGCTGGACGACGGTGATTTGCTGATCAAGTGGGACCAGTTCAAGGTGGGGGTATCTGAAAAAGTTCGAGTGTAGAAGGTCCGTAAGGACCCCCGCGTCCGTCCCGCGGAATGGATCATCCTACTTCTTTTCTGGGTCCAAAAAAGGAAGGGGCTGGCCCTTACGGTAGACGAGGGCCTGGCAGGAGGCGATCAGGTTGTTCTTATCGTCAAAGACCTTGATATCATAACTGGCCGTCCTGGCCGTTTGGCTGAATTCCCGTGCCTCGGCAATGAGCTTGCTGCCCGGCGAGGGAGAGGAAACATAGGTCACATTCATGTTGAGGGCAACTGCCATGGTCCCATGGGAGTTGGAGGCCGTTTCAAAAGCCTCGTCAATAACGGCAAATAATGCCCCTCCATGGGCCATGCCGAAAATGTTCTCCATATCCGGCCTGAAATTCATCTCCACCCTGGAGTACCCATCGTCCAGCGCGACGAGCCTCAATCCAAACTTCTGGGCAAAAGGTTCACCTTCCACCTGTCTCAAGATCGCCTGTCTCACCTTTTCGTCCATGTTCCTGACCGATCTTCGCAGGCTAAAGCCTGCGGCTACCGCTATCCCCTCAGAAAGAAAACCTGGATTCCTGCTGGAGTTTATCCCGATAAAGATCGGGGCAGGAATGACGAGTCTATACAATCTGTAGCGTGACGCTTCAGCATTGCCCTGAGCATGTCGAACAATCAAGAAAAGATCGATGCAAATTGGAGAATTATCAATCCAAAAATGAGCAACGCGTTGCATTGCTCATTGATCATTTTGCAGTGGTCTTTACTGCTTGCCCTTGTTTACCGATTGGTAGGCCTCGATGAAGAAATCTACGATGTTGGACAAGCTCTCGCCGAGCTGGTTCAGGGACTCCTTCTCAATCAGCCCCACGCCCCCTGTTGACCACGTGGCTCCATAGGTGTTGGCCTTAGGGTCTCGCTCCAGGAAAATATTCTGTATCAGCGCAATGTCGATGGTGTACGAATAAAGACTGTCCTGCACCTTTCCGCCGGCAGCATTGATGTTGATATAGAGATAGGGCTCTCCCGGCGTCTTCAGGACCTCTTCCTGGGTGAGTACCCTGATTCCCGCCTTCTTGAGCTGGATCTCCACATCGGCCTGGAGCTTATCTTTGGTGAGCCCGCTCTTTTCCACTTCAAGGGCAACATCCTCCACAAGGACCTTGATCCCCACCAGCCCCTTCAGGGTGGTTCGATTGGCCTCAGTATTCAGAGCGTAAGAGGAAGAAACCATTGCAATAAGGGGCAAAATCGCCAACAGACAAAGAACATAGCCTCTTCTTTTATCTTCCCTGGTTGCCATTGTGTCCCCCTTTTTCACTTTCTGTTTTCTTTCTTTTCCTCTTTGTAGCTGTCGTACCATGCAAGGTTCTTTTTGATCAGCTCAGGGATCGCTAAGTGATAAGGACAGCGGGGCAGACAGTCTCCGCACTCCTCGCAGTTCCGGCCTTTTTCGATCACTCTCTTTGCCCAATCGAGCTGGTCGGCTCCAGGACCAAATCGTGTCAGGAACGATTTTAGACCCATCATCATCTGGATATTGATCTCCTGGGGACAGGGTTGACAGTAATCGCAACGTCGGCAGAACTCCTGGTCTGATTCCTTGCGGATTTTTTCAATCCTCTCCCGGTCCTCCTGAGAAAGAGGCCTCCCCTCCGCAAAAACCTTCCAGTTTTCCCGGGCCTTTTCGATCGTATCGGCACCCGGAATAGGAATGATTTCCGGTTCGGAAAGGACGAATCGCAGGGCAGGACCAGCCTCTTCAATAGCTCCCCCGGAGAATGTCTTCATCGCCAGAATCCCCACATCCATAGCCCTCGCGAGGGGAAAGACCTTTTCAGCCGCTGCCGGCTCGAGAAAGCTATAGCACGCCATGATCACGCCGAAATATCCGTCCTGAAGGACCCTTTCCAGCATCGAGAGGCTGTGGCTTGTCACGCCGATGTGATCGATTAAACCCTCTTCCTTTGCCCGCATGAGCCCCTGATACGCCCCGTCCGGCCCCATCACCTTATCGTAGTCCTTCTGGGTTGCGACGTTGTGAAGATGATAGATATGAATCTTCTTCATCCTCAACTGTCTGAGGCTTTCGTGGACATCTTCGTAAATTTTGTTCGTCCTCACGCTGGACTTTGAAGAGAGCACAACCGGCCTTTTCACTCCTTCAAGGGCAAGACCGATCTTTCGTTCACTGTTCGTATAGGCCCTGGCCGTATCCAGAAGATCTACGCCCGTTTCCACAACAGCCCTGATTACAGAAATTGCTTCCTGCTCCTCCGGCCGCTGGATGGGAATTCCTCCCCAGCCGAGCCTCGCAATCATTAGATTCGTTTTACCCAGTCTCACTTTCTGTATCAATCTCCCGCTCCTTTCTCCCCCTCAGTAGAAAAAAATTCTCAACAATGATCGTTCGTAGAGGATTTACACATTTACTCGATCGTGAAACCCTTACTCAGCACCGCAGATCCCATCTTTGTGACGACGGTAACATTGTGTGTAGCGCCTCCAGTCAGCCCTTTCGGTACGAGGAACTGAACCGTGCTGTCTCCCGTCTTTGAATCCATCGTCCAGCTTACCACTTTACAGGACTTGCTACCAATCAGTACCTTACCTTTGTTCGTACCGAAGAAACTGCCGTGGATCACAATGGGATCTCCGACAGCTCCCACAGCAGGAACAATCTCAACAATGCTCGGTCCTTTCACGGTGAAGCCACCTTCTTCAACGATAGAAGTGACACCCTTCGCAACGATTGTCAACGGATACATTCCGGAGGACATAACCTTGCCGAGAACGCCGCTGATCGATGTATTCGTCCACCCCACATTTTTCAAGGCTGCACCCCCGACGAGCACCTTCCCCTTTTTCGATCCGAAGCCATCCCCAGTGATGAGAATCTCCGTTCCGAGAGTACCCTCTTTCGGTTTTACAAGCGCATGATGGGCAACGTCAACGACCTGCGCCCTGTTCCCAGCGGTATTGTGGTGATGGAGCAACAGGAGGCCTTTAGATCCTCCAGCAAAGTAATTGTTCCAGTTATAGTCCACTTGAATCGTCTGTCCCTCCAGGTCCTTGTAGAGAGGCTGGAGCACTGGCGAACCCGCATAGGAAGTCCCTCCGAAAGAAAGTCCGGGATGAGCAGGATCGTAGGTATGGACATCGCTGATATCCACCTGACCGTCTTGATCGCGGCTAAAGGACACTACAAAGTAGTTAAACTTAGAACTCCCGTCTGCGAGTCCAATGGATGACGCTGATACAGGAAGGACCATGACATTATTGTTGAAGGGAACCGTGTCTCTCGGAGCGCTTCCACCAGAACCAGGAATTCCATTCAGGTACCACCAATAACAGGTCCCGCTCGGTAGAGGACAGAGGAGAGATAGGAAGGTGTCTGTCGGATCTGTCCCTGAAGCACTGCCGTAATCCCAGTTGAAAAGGGCGTAATCGTAAGTGCCGTCCCGGTTCTTATCGATATAGATATCGAATTCGACCTCGTTAGGCGTGGACCAATCTCCATAGCTCCCTATCCCGAAGAAGATCGTGGTGGCTGAGATGGTTCCCTTCGCCTTGTAGTCGCTCGTCACTCCTATATACTTCAGATCGGCATTGTGAAACGGAGTATCCGAAAGGCTCAAGGGGGCGTCCCTGGGGCTGATCTCCTGAAGTTCAAGTGCGCTGACGAGGGAGACCTCGTCGGTCGGGAATGAAGTTCCGGTGCTGACCCCTTGACCCGTCAAATCCAGATTAACTGTCCCCGTGGGAGGATCAAGCTTGATCCAGCTCTCTGCCGTCGTCATGGTCGATGCCGGCCGAGGAGCTGCATAAACCGGAACCCGCAAGACCGGACCGCTTGTGGGCGTCAGGGTGATATAGCCCGATTTCTCACTGAGCCAGTGCCGCGGATAGCCCCCCTGAGTCTCACTCACAGTTGCATCATGGGTATGTCTCATCGATCCAGCATCCGCTGACATCTGAACCGTGAAACTCTGAGAACCGCCGCCAGGAACGATCACCGTCGTCACCCCGGCAAATGAGAAGTTGACGCCCGGGACATCGGTGATCCCGGTATATCCGATGCTATAGCTAACTGAAGAGGTGCCCTTGTTGATCACGCGAACCGTTTTGCTCTGGGTAACGGTGCCCGTGCCCGCCACTTCGGGAGCCCCAAACGAAATACTGACCAGGCCAGGATCGTCCGAATTGTAGGCGATGGCCTGTGCTGCACTGGCATTCTGAAGGTCGACCCTTCCTGCTCCGACACGACTGACTCCATACTTCTGCCCGGTGTGACTCAATCCCGAATAGAGATCGTGTGTCGCTGTATTCATAAGCAAAGCCTTGAGCTCCTCAACCGTCCATGTGGGATGAAGCTCACGCAATAATGCCATCGCACCCGTGATATGAGGTGCAGCCATGGAAGTGCCGTTCAAGCTCTCGCCGGCATTGCCTGAAAGGGCCCTAACTGAAAAGATCCCCTGACCGGGAGCTGAAACATCAGGCTTGAGCATCGAGCCTCGCCTCGGCCCACGGGAACTGAAGGACGAAAGTGTATCGGTTCGACTGTTATCGACATACTTTCGGGAGGCGATGTATTCGTTGCTTAGAGTGACATTGACTCCGGACGCTACATAGGGCTTCAAAATATCGCCTGTGGCTTGAGTGGTGATGGTTGTGGGGATGCGGTTGCTGCCAGAAATGGTGATGTCCAGAATTGGATGGTTGTAGGCCAGAATGACTCCCCTCGCCCCTGCATCGGCAGCATTATTCGTCCTTGTCGTCGACCCGCACTCACTGTCGGTCCAATCAAGGAGAACAATGTTTCCTGAGATAACACTGCGGTCTCCGGCATCAAAGGCGGTACATCCAGACTTCTGTGTAGGAGGGTAAACCAGTGCCCCTGTCACAGGCGTCATGGAGGCCCAGTTGAAATTGACGGAATGGCTTGAGGGGTAGACGCCGGCAATCTCGCCAGGAGAATTTACTCGAAACCCATCGAGGATGTCGGTACTGTCGACCGAGGAAGCCACGGTAATGGCCTGACCCGAGGTGCCCGGAGAACCAACAACGTAAAAGGTGTCGCCCGAATTGCCCGCAGAGATGACCACAATCACGCCGGCAAGGGCAGCGTGGTCACTTGCTACTGCGTCGGTATCGTAAGCAGCGCCAAAGTCAGAGCCTAAGGACATATTGATCACATCGAGGTGATCGGAAAAACTTCCATCCTTGTTGGGGTCGACGGCCCATTCGATGGCCTGGGTCGTAAGGTTGGTGGAGCCGCTGCAACCGAAAATTCGCAGAGCATAGAGGCTCGCTTTCGGGGCCACTCCGGGACCGATCCTGAGGGAACCGAACGGCGTTGAAGTATCATAGGAACCCGTATAGGTCGATCCATCTCCATTGACTCCGTATCCGGCCACTGTGCCAGCCACATGGGACCCATGACCATTACAGTCCATCGGGTCGGGATCAGGTTTGGGAATGCTTTTTGTAGGATCGTCCGCATTGTAATCATCCCCAGCGAAATCATATCCGCCAATGACCTTTGGGCCGCTTGGGAAGTACCCTGGCGTATCTCCGATGATCGTCGGATCGTTGGTGGCATATCCTGTCCCCGGACCTCCGAAGTCTGTATGCAAGTAGTCAATACCGGTATCGATGATGCCGATCTTGATCCCCTCTCCCCTGTTCCCGGAGCCAGCGATCCACGCATAGGGAGCACCGATTAAGGGGACGCTCGATGCATTATCAAGAAACTTGGGAATGAGCCGATGAACCGCTTTTACGCCGGGCATTTTTCTGATCTGATCCAGCTTCCCAGCATCCACCTGGACGGCAATACCGTTATAAACGCGCTGCACCCGGTATATCGGCGTCGCGTTGATCTCAGGAGCGGTCAAGAGCGTAAGCATCGTTATCTGAATCGAGTCGATCCTGTTGAGCTCGATCTGAGCGGTTGAAATCGCACGGGCTTTCGAAATGGAAGGGCCCATTGAAGCACCTCTTGCCAATTCATTTGCATAGACCACGGTGGTGGGTTGATCCGTCAGTTCGATCATCACATCCACTGACACTGGCTTCTGAGAAAGAGGACCTCCCGAAATCACCTCTTGCGGTCTCGGCAAAATCTCTTCCTTTGCCTGAGCCAATCCAGGAGAAGAAAAGAAAAAACCAGAGCCTGCCCCAAACAGAGCAAAGACACACAGGACATACCGCAAGGTTCTAAACATCATTTTGGGGTCCCCTCCTCAAATCGATTACTTTTGCGAATTCTAACACGGAGTATGGCCTCTTCGTCAAGAAGATTTTCATTTATCTCTCACAGAGTCATGGGAGAACGAAAGCTCTTAGCGAAAACCCTTGATTTTTGATCGTCAATGTTATAAATGGTTTCCAATCCAACGGAGGCTTTCTCATGCCTGTCGGAATCTTCGTTGCCCTTTTCGGCTATCTTCTGGGGTCCGTCCCCACCGGTCTCCTCCTGGCGAGGCTCTTTTCAAAGGCCGATCCGAGAAAAGAGGGGAGCAAGAATATCGGAGCGACCAACATTTTCCGCACAGCCGGTAAAGGACTGGGAATTCTGACCCTCGTCGGAGACGCGGTCAAAGGCGCTCTTCCCGTATGGATTGCCATCCACTGGGGCCTTGCCCCGGTATGGATCGGGCTCGCCGGCCTGAGCCCGTTCCTCGGTCACATCTTTCCTATCTTTCTCGGATTCAAAGGAGGCAAAGGGGTTGCCACAGCTCTCGGTATCTATCTGGTCATCTCTCCGATCGCAGTGGCGATCGATTTTTTCCTCTTCGCGGGAATTGTCTGGAAATGGAGATACATCTCTCTCGGCTCGATCATCAGTGCTCTCAGCATGCCTATCCTGATCGCCTTTCTCAGGGACGACTCCCAAGTCTATTTCGCCCTGAGCCTCATCGTTGCCGCATTGATCCTTCTTCGCCACCAGGCGAATATCGCGAGGCTCCTTTCCGGCAACGAAAATAAGTGGAAAGGAAAATAGCAGAACGCTCAAAGCTGAAAGGATAAGGATAAGGATAAGGATAAGGTTAAGGTTAAGGTTAAGGTTAAGGTTAAGGTTAAGGTTAAGGTTAAGGTTAAGGTTAAGGTTAAGGTTAAGAAGCCTGTTTGGTGTAAAAGCAGAGGGCTATGGTCAGTGGGGCGAGACTTTTATTGATCACGTGACTTCTCAGAGTTTTCTCAAGGCCGTGCGGAGTCTTTTCTCTTTCTTGGAAGGCCTTCGCGATGGCCCTTTTCGCTTTGAACTTCCATATTCCCCATCCTCCGGCTCGATCTCCTTTTCAACCATCCCCCTCGACCCCTCTAACCGCTCCATGAATTGCTCTGAAGGAATCACGGCTACGGCCATTTTCTCCGCATACCTCGCGATCTCCCGGTCCGAGCTTACGACGACCGCTCCCGCTCCCTTGTCTCGAACCATTCTTTTAATCACCTCATCTGCTCTCTCACCCAATTGAGAGAAGACAACTTCAATTCCATTTTTGAATTCCTTCTGCTCCGTACCCCACCCTGTCTGCCATCCATCGAAAATGACAGTAATCCTTCCCTGCTTCCGCTTCCGGTAGGCTGAGAGCAGGGTGATAAGCCGGTCCCGTTCGCGCTGAAGCTCGAGGTTGTTCATCTTGGCAACGGAGCGCCCAGCGTAAAGAAGGTTGTAACCATCGATGATCAGGTGCATTTTACACAGAGAGGGCTTTGGGGGCCTTTTCCGCAGGAACGAAGATCCGTACCCTTCGGCGCCCCTGCAGAATCGATTTCGCTGTTTTGATCCCCAGAAGGATCTCCGGAAACCTCTCCTCTCCCTCGGCGAAAAAAAAGCGCAGGTTGTTCACCCATTCTTCATTGAAGGAACGTTCTTCCGAGTCGAGGCAGTCGGCAATTCCCTCGACCAGGATTTCGGCCAGTTTTCCGCAGTCAACATTGTAGCTTTCGTCATAAGGGAGGGAAAGGCAGATATTGGGAACGCGGAGTTTCTCCAGGGATTCCAGGAGGTAACGCGGCAGTTCTCGCACACGGAGGTAGCTGTACTCTTTCAACTTTCCGAGACCGATCAGGAGGATCAGCCTGGGCATCAACCTCCCCTGGGAAGGAATCAACGTCGTCTCCTTCCATTCTCCGGTCAATCGCTTGTCGATCAGGATGCGGGAGAGCGCTCCGTTGAGCCTCCAATCGATCCAGCCGCTCGATCCCTGGAGCGGCCTCTCATCCTGGAAGAATCCGCTCACCACGACATCACATTCCTGAACGTCAACCTTTTCCGAGGAGAGAATGATATCCATACGACCATCAATGCAAAATGAAAAATGAAAAGTGCAAAATGCAAAACGGAGATCTCAAACCTGGTAACACGTTAGCCCTGAAAGGACTAATTAGAAAATAGCACTAAGTGCAAAACCTGATTTCGTAGGGGAGTCGCACTTCAGGCTCCCAGTCCCTCGGCAGGGTCAGGAGGGCGGCCACAGTGGACCGTTCCTACAGAAAGAATGAAATTTGTTTTCATGGTTCGAGGCAGCCCTGCGGAAATGGGTCATTATGGCGAAAAAGCCTCCTTCGCATGGTTCGGGTCAGGAGACCTGCCCAAGGGAATTCCAGTTTTATGCTTTATGGAAAGCCAGCCAGCCATGGGCCATTGCCCTTCTTCTTATTGTTCATTTCTCATTTTGCATTTTGCAATTTGCAATTCTCATTTTGCAATGGTCTTTCGGTGGCCGACTTCGCTCATGATTCGATCTAAAATACCGTTGATAAAGCTTGCGGACTCGTCAGATCCAAACCGCTTGCCGAGCTCGATGGCTTCGTTCAAGGTGACCTTGGGCGGGATTTCTTCGCAGTAGAGAAGTTCAAAGGTCGCGATGCGAAGGATGTTACGATCAACGGCCGGCATGCGCCCCAATCGCCAATTTTCGGAGTGTCCTTCGATCACCTGATCGATCTCCTGGCCGTGATCGAGGACCCCCTGAACGAGGCGATCCGTAAACTCAACCTCGCCCTCTTCAGGACGGAGATGTTCACGCAATTGAGCAAGGCCTCTTGCTCCATCCTGGCCGGTGATATCTCGTTGATAAAGAACCTGGAGGGCAGACTCCCTCGACTTTCTTCTCTTTCCCAACCCGTCTCTCGTCCTAACCTTTTCCAATCTCTTTCAGAAGATTGGCCATTTCAATGGCTGTCATGGCCGCATCAAAGCCTTTGTTCCCCACCTTCGTCCCCGCCCTTTCAATGGCCTGTTCGATGGTATCCGTAACGAGAACCCCGTAGGAGACAGGAATCTCACTCTCAAGAGAGATCGTGGCAATTCCCTTCGTCACTTCACTGGCGATATATGCGAAGTGGGGGGTGGCCCCGCGAATCACCGTACCGAGGCAGACGATCGCATCGAATTGGCTGCTTTTCGCCATCCTTTTGGCCACCAACGGGATCTCAAAGGCTCCCGGAACCCGGGCCACCGAAATATCACTCTCTTCCGCACCGCTTCTTTTCAGGGCATCGAGCGCTCCTTCCAGCAGCCGATCACTGATGAAACTGTTGAAACGGCTGAGGACGATTCCGAACTTAAGACCTTTGGCCGTCAATTTGCCTTCGAAGGATTTCACCATCGCCTGTTCTCCTTTCGTTTTAACTGGTCCTTGCCACTTGGCTCTGTTCGCACCGGAGCCCCATCTTTTCCAGCGAGGGCGAAGCAAAAAAAATCTCTACTCGTTCGATTTCACATTGAGAAGGTGGCCCATTTTTTTTGCTTTGACCTTGAGATAATCGATATTCTCCTTGACCGGTTTCGTCTCGATCGGAACTCTCTTCACCACTTCAATTCCGTATCCTTCCAATCCGATGATCTTCCTCGGATTGTTCGTCAGCAGCCTTATCCTGTGAAGACCGAGATCGACCAGAATCTGCGCTCCGATACCGTAATCTCTCATATCCGCCTGGAATCCGAGGGCCTCGTTCGCCTCCACGGTGTCCTTTCCCATATCCTGCAGGCAGTAAGCCCTCAATTTATTCGCCAACCCGATTCCTCTTCCTTCCTGTCTCATATAAACGATGACACCCTTGCCCTCCTGCTCCACCATCGCCATAGCAGTGTGAAGCTGTTCCTGGCAATCGCATCGCTTTGATCCGAACACATCCCCTGTCAAACACTGGGAATGGACCCTCACCAGCACCTCATCATCGGAACCAACCTCCCCTTTGACGAGGGCGATATGGTGAAAGGGATCGAAATCATTTTCATACGCGACGGCTGTAAACATCCCGCCATATTTTGTCGGCAGCTTGGCCGTAGCGATCCTCCGGACGAGGCGCTCTTTGTTGATGCGATACTTGATAAGGTCGGCAATCGTGACAATCTTCACCCCATGTTGTTTTGAGAAGATCTCCAGGTCCGGCATCCGCGCCATCGTGCCATCGTCGTTCATCACCTCACAGATCACCCCTGCCGGTTTGAGGCCTGCGAGCCGGGCGAGATCGACCGATCCCTCTGTCTGCCCTGTTCTCACCAGGACCCCGCCCTTCTGGGCCTTCAACGGAAAGATATGGCCAGGAGCAACGAGGTCTTCGGGCTGACTACGATCGTCCACTGCTGTCAGGATGGTCGTTGCCCGATCCCCGGCAGAAATTCCTGTCGTAACCCCTTTTCGCGCGTCGATTGAGACTGTGAAAGCCGTTTGAAACCGGGAGGTGTTATCGGTGACCATCATCGGAACCCGAAGCTCATTGAGCCGTTCCTCTGTCATAGAGAGACAAATCAGCCCTCTTCCGTATTTGGTCATGAAGTTGATCGCCTCTGTCGTCACCTTCTCAGCGGCCATCGTGAGGTCGCCCTCATTCTCGCGGCCCTCGTCATCGACCAGGATCACCATTTTCCCCTGGCGAATATCCTCTAATCCTTCTTCAATCGTGCTAACCATTTAACGTCCCCACTCCTCTCGAATAAAACCGTGTTCTTTTAAAAAGGCCTCATCCAGGCCTTCTCCCTTTCCTTTTCTTTGACTGAGCGCTTTTTCTACGTATTTGCCCAATATGTCGGCCTCTACATTGACGCGGTCCCCTCTCTTTTTTTCAATGAGAGTCGTCTTCGCAAGAGTATAGGGGATGAGGGTAAGTCCGATCTCGTCCTCACTGCACTCATTTACCGTCAGGCTCACTCCGTCGATGGCGATGGAGCCCTTTTCAACGACGTATCTTGAAACGCCTCTGGGTAGCTCAATCCGCAAGCGGAGAAAATCCCTCTGTTGGGTCGCCTCTGTCACCGCACCAATCCCGTCGATATGTCCCGTGACGATATGCCCACCCAGACGATCCGAGACCCGCAGGGCTCTTTCGAGATTAACCCGGTCGCCCTCCCGTGCCTCCCCCAGCGTTGTCTTCTCGATCGTCTCAGAGGAGAGATCAACAGCGATCACCTGCCCCTGCTTTTCGGCGACAGTAAGGCAAACCCCATTTACACTAATACTATCACCCAGTTCCACCTCTGTCAAATTCGAAGGCATTTCGATCGTAAGCTTTTTTTCGAGGCCCCGGTAGGATACCCTTTGAACCTTTCCTTTCTCTTCCACAATTCCGGTAAACATGGTCCTCCACCCTTGTCAGAACACATTGAAAAATGCAAATTGCAAATTGAAAAGTGCAAAATTAAATTAGAAATCAACATTGGAAAATTCGTCGCAGGAGCCCCAAACGTACACGGGCAGGGGCATCCCGCCTTGCCAGATGGACCTGCCCAAAAGGATCAACCTCCCATGTCTTTCGGGCGGCAACTTGTCCATGGGCAATTGGCTTTATCCTCATTTTGAAATTTGCACTTTGAATTTTGCACTTTTCATTGAGGTGGTTCACCTTCCCAGGTATCCTTCTATCAGGATATCTCCTCCGATACGGGTCACTTCCACGTCCTTCAGTGGCCTGGCTCCTTCGATTCTTGATACCCCTTTTCCCCCGAAGATGCCCGGGGCCCGAGCATCACCGATCAATCTGGGAGCAACGAAGAGGATCAGTTTGTCAACGAGGCCTTCGTCTAAGAAAGAGCCATTGACTCCACTGCCCCCTTCCACCATGAGACTTGTGATGCCCATCTCTCCCAGACGGACAAGGAAGGATCGGAGGTCAACTTTTTGCTCTTTCGATCGAAGGATCAAAACACGAATCCCTCGCTCCTGCAGCCGCTTCACCTTCTCGAGAGGAGCGGCCCTTGTTGTGGCGATGATCACCTTTGAAGGAGAGTTCTCCATGATCTTCGCGTTTTCCGGTACCCTCAATCGACTGTCAAGAACAATTCGAAGAGGATCTCTTCCGCCCCGGACCCGGCTTGTAAGAAGGGGGTTGTCTTTCAGTATCGTACCGATGCCGACAACGATTCCATCAACCCTGTTTCTCAATCGATGGACCTGTTGTCTTGATCTCTCGCATGAAATCCACTTTGAATCTCCGGTTCGCGTTGCGATCTTCCCATCGAGAGTGGCCGCAGCTTTGATGATAACGAAAGGTAACTTCATTACAATGTATTTGCAAAACTCCTCGTTCAGGTCCCTGCACTCTTTCTCAAGGACTCCCACCTCGACTTCAACACCAGCCTTTCGCAGAATCGCAATGCCTTTTCCCTGAACAAGCGGATTGGGGTCTTTCATCCCGACGACAACCCGTTTTACTCCGCATCCGATGACACGGGGAGCACAGGGGGGGGTTCTCCCGTAATGGGTGCAGGGCTCCAAATTGAGATAGAGCGTGGCGTCTCTCGCCTTCGCCCCTGCCTGCTCCAAAGCGACGATCTCCGCATGAGGCTCACCCGCCTTCGCATGATACCCCTGCCCGATGATTCTGCGATTTTTTACCAGAATTGCTCCGACCATCGGATTGGGGGAGGTTCTTCCCTCCCCTTTTCGGGCGAGGCTGAGAACCCTTCTCATCCACTGCTCGTCAGTCATAGCTAAATAGCCGTTTTAAGTCTGCTGGAGAGGGTGACGATGCCGGTTTTGTCGAAGGGTTAAGTGGCAGGTTCCTTGACTTTTGGCCTTTACCCCTCGACCCTGGACCAAACGGGTTTCCTAACCCTAACCCAAAGACCAGGTTATCCGCCACAGACGGGATTCGAGGGCGGCGTATCTTTCACGAAGGCTTACTTCTTCTTACTCATCTCTTCTTTGTTCCCGAGGAGATCTTTCAGTTCGTCCATGAACTCCTGGATGTCCTTGAACTGGCGATAGACCGAGGCGAATCTCACATAAGCAACACCATCCAACCGGTGCAGCTCCTCCATCACCTTCTCGCCGACTTCGGTGCTCCGGACCTCCCTTTCTCCTCTCTCCTGGAAATGGAGCTCAATCCGGTTGACGATCTTCTCGAGAACGTTGACGCTGATCGGCCTCTTCTCACATGCCTTCTTCAGGCCGTTGAAAATCTTGAGCCGGTTAAAGGGCTCTCTTCTGCCATCCTTCTTAATCACGGCAGGAAGGGCATCCTCGGCCCGCTCGCTCGTGGTAAATCTCTTCTGGCAGCCCAGGCATTCCCTTCTCCGCCGGATCGTCTCCTTGTCCTTTCCGATGCGGGAATCGACTACCTTACTCTCCGGATGGCTGCAGAATGGACACTTCATATTATTCGCATGGGGAAAGTGGAACGCGGAAAGTGGATTCGATGATTTGAAGGTCTCCTCATTCCATGTTCTACCCTCTCTTCTCCACTTTCCGAATGAATTTTTCCAGTTTGATCCCCGACTTCCTGAGCATTGTCTTTGCCAGGGCGTCGGCATAGCCTTCCTCGTAGACGATCCTTTCAATCCCTGCATTGATGATCATCTTGGAGCAGATCGTGCAGGGATGGTTGGTGCAGTAAAGGGTTCCCCCGCGGATCTCCACGCCGTGATAGGCCGCCTGAATAATGGCATTCTGTTCTGCATGGAGGCCCCGACACAATTCATGCCGCTCTCCCGAAGGGACACCCATCTCCTCGCGAAGGCAGCCCGTATCGAAGCAATGATCCAGCCGGGCAGGAGCTCCGTTATAACCGGTTGCCAGTATCTTCTTGTCTTTGACAACAACGGCACCGACCTGTCTCCTCAGGCAGGTGGAGCGTTTGGCCACCAGGTGGGTGATATCCATGAAGTATTCTTCCCAGGAGGGACGAAACGGCTTCTCTTCTTTTTTCGCCTTCTTTTTCAAGTAAAAACCTGAGCCATTCCGGCAAACGAACGTGAAGATTAAACTCCGAGACATAAATCGTTGCGCATACTCAACTACCGGGTAGCGGAGGCTCTATCCCCCCATGGGGCGATGGAAGTCCCCCCTGCCCTATGTCGCGCGTCCATGGATAGCGTCACATCTAACTTTCTGTCTCCGGAGGACGATTGATAGGCTGATGCTTGAACTTTTCCCGTTCGAGGGCTTCGATCTTTTCCAGTCTCCTCAGATGCCTTCCCCCGGCAAAGGGGGTGCTCAACCACACCTTTACGATCTCCTTCGCCAGGTCCTTTCCCACGACACGGCCTCCCAGGATCAGAATGTTCGAATCATTGTGCTCCCGACTCAATCGGCAAGAATAAAGGTCGTTGGTAAGGGTTGCCCGGACCCGCGGAAATTTGTTGGCCACGATCGACATCCCGATCCCTGTGCCGCACACGAGGATCCCTCTCTCAAGCTCTCCCCTCGATACCCTCTCGGCTACGAGCATCCCGAAGTCAGGGTAGTCCACGGACTCCTCATTGAAGCAGCCCATGTCAATGGGATCTGCTCCCATCGATTTCAAAAAGGTCCTCAGTTCTTCCTTCAGTTCGAAGCCTCCGTGGTCAGAGGCTAATCCGATGCGCACGACCCTACCCTGAATATCTCCGAAAGGCCAGCGTGGCATTCGTCCCGCCAAATCCGAAGGCATTGGATATTGCGGTGGTCACGGACTGTCGCCTTGCCACATTGGGGACATAATCGAGATCACATTGGGGGTCCGGTTCCTGGTAGTTGATCGTAGGTGGAATGACTCCATCCTGAATGGTGAGGAGGGTGAAGATCGCTTCCGTGCTTCCTGCTGCGCCGAGCAGGTGGCCGGTCATCGATTTCGTTCCGCTGATCGGCACCTTGTAAGCGTGTTCTCCAAAGACCGTCTTAATCGCCTCGGTCTCCGTCAGATCGTTGAGGGAGGTGGAAGTTCCATGGGCATTGATGTAATCAACTTCTTCCGGTCTCATCCCGGCATCTTTAAGGGCCATGCGCATGCACCGCGCAGCGCCCTCCCCGCCGGGAGAAGGAGCGGTGATGTGGTAGGCATCGCCTGTGTAACCATAGCCCGACACCTCTCCGTAAATCTTTACCTTCCGTTTCAGGGCGTGATCGAGTTCCTCCAGGATCACGATTCCGGCGCCCTCTGCCACGACAAACCCGTCCCGGTTCTTTTCAAAAGGCCGGGAGGCCTTCTCGGGTTCGCCATTTCGGGTCGAGAGGGCCCTCATGGCATTGAACCCCCCAACGGTGAGGGGAGTGAGATTGGCTTCCGTTCCACCTGCGATCATCGCCTCCGCATCGCCGTACTGAATGGCACGGAACGCGCCTCCGATCGAATGAGCCCCCGTGGCACATGCCGTGACGACGCACGTATTCGGTCCTTTCACTCCAAACCGGATCGCGATCTGTCCGGCAGCCATGTTGCCAATCAGCATCGGGATGAAGAAGGGTGAAATCCGGCTCGGTCCCTTCTCCAGAAGAATCCGATGATATCTCTCCAGGGTGGGCAATCCACCGAGTCCCGTCCCCACAATCACCCCGATCTGCTCGGCATTCTCCGGGGTGATCACGAGCTTTGCATCCTCAAGGGCCTCCTGGGTAGCCGCCAGAGCATAGAGGACAAAGAGATCCATCTTTTTGATCTCCTTCTTCTCAACGTATTGCTCCGGGCTGAAACCTCTCACCTCTCCGGCGATTTTCGTCTCAAACCCGTTCGTATCGAACCGGGTGATAGGACCGATCCCCGACTTTCCTTCACAAATGTTCTTCCAGGCCGTTTCGACGCCGATGCCATTCGGAATCACCAAACCCATACCTGTCACCACAACCCGTCTCTTCAAACCATCACACCTCCCTCAAGATGTGCCGAACACGTTCATTTGGGAAAAGGCTACCGGCCACCCTTGGCATCTCCGATAGGCAAATTGCCTTACTGAGCGGCATGTTTCTGGATATACTCGATGGCATCCCCCACGCTCAGGATCTTCTCTGCATCTTCGTCCGAGATCTCTATGTTGTACTCCTCCTCGAGGGCCATGACCAATTCCACCAGGTCCAGGGAATCCGCTCCCAGATCGTCGACGAACTTCGCCTCCGGGGTCACCTCACTTTCATTCACTCCCAACTGTTCCACGATAATTTCCTTGACCCTTTTCTCAATAGCAGCCGACATGAAACCACCTCCTTGGATTTGAAATTTCGAACCGCTGATGTAAGGAAGAATGCACTATTCCATTGTTCCACTATTCCATTCTTCCTGTCTTACATGTAGATTCCACCGTTGACGTTCAGTACTTGTCCGGTAATGTAACTCGATGCCTCGGAAACGAGAAAGAACACGGCTTCCGCCACGTCTTCAGGCCGTCCAAGACGCTGCATGGGTATCCATTTCTTCCATTCTTCCTTTGCCGCTTCGGGAATCGCATCGGTCATCGGAGTTTCGATGTACCCCGGAGCGACGGCATTCACGTTGATCCCCCGCTGGGCGAATTCACGGGCGATACTCTTCGTGAAACCGATCACCCCGGCCTTTGAGGCCGCGTAATTCCCCTGCCCGGCATTGCCCATCTCTCCGACAACGGAGGCGATACTGACAATCTTCCCGGATTTCTGCTTGGCCATGTGCCGCACAACAACCTTTGTGCAGTTGAAAGTCCCTTTCAGATTGACATTCAGGACGGCATCCCATTCCTCCTCGGTCATCCTGAGGATCAGTCTATCCCGGGCAATTCCGGCGTTATTCACAAGGATATCGATTCGGCCGAGTCTTTCGAGCACGGACCCGACCATCTTTTCAACCTCCTCGAGGCTCGCCACATTCACTTTAAGGGCCATGGCTTTCTGACCAATGGCCTCGATCTCTCTTGCTGTCTCTTCCGCCTTCTCGAGGTTAATATCGGAGACGGCAATGTGAGCGCCGTTTCGGGCAAGAAGGAGCGCAATCGCTTTGCCGATGCCCTGGGCAGCCCCTGTCACCAATGCCACCTTTTCCTTCAGTATCAATCTTCTCCCCTCCCTCAAGGAAGCCTTCTAAGCGTCTTGATATCTTCCACGTTGACAATTTCACGACTCGAATCGATCCGCTTCATCAAGCCGGAAAGGACCTTTCCAGGTCCCACTTCGATAAAGCATTCTACTTCATCCCGGATTATTCGTCGCATCGACTCTTCCCATCGAACAGGGCTGGAAACCTGGGTAACGAGCAGGGTCTTCACCTTGTCCTTCGATGTATTGACCTCTGCTTCGACATTCGTCACCACGGGAATGTTAAGATCGTTCACCCCGATTCGCTCAAGCTCCTTCTCCAGGCGCTCTCCTGCCGGTTTCATCAGGGGGGAATGAAAGGGTGCGCTGACCGGAAGCAGTACCGCCTTCTTCCCGTCCTGCTTCACTCTTTCGATGGCCCTTTCAACCGCTCCCGTATGACCGGCAATCGTGATCTGTCCCGGGCAGTTGAAATTAGCGGGGGCAAGAACCTCTCCCGAGGCGACCTCTTCGCAGAGCCGTTCAACCGCCTCCCGCTCCATGCCGAGAACAGCAGCCATGGCCCCCTCGCCCACCGGCACCGCCTCCTGCATGAACCTGCCACGGAGACGAACCATGCGCACCGCGTCCGAAAAGGCCAGGGCTCCCGACGCCACCAGGGCACAGTACTCTCCGAGACTGTGCCCGGCCATAACCTCGGGAACCGCTCCCTTCTCACTCTGAAGGACCCTGAGGCATGCAATGCTCGCGGTCAAAATCGCCGGTTGCGTATTCTCCGTGAGCTTCAGATCGTTCTCCGGCCCTTCGAAGCAAAGCCTCTTCATCGAGAAACGAAGGGCGTCGTCCGCCTCTTCAAAAACCTCCCTGGCCACCTTGAAGTTTTCATAAAATTCCTTTCCCATTCCGACGTACTGGGAACCCTGGCCGGGAAAAATAAAGGCTGTCTTCTTCATATCGAACTTCTCGGTTAAGGTCAGGGTCTATTTTTTGCCGGCGTATTCTTTGCTCAACTCCTGACCGATGACGTTTCTCTGGATCTGGTTCGTCCCTTCGTAAATCTGGAGGATCTTCGCGTCCCGCATCATCTTCTCGACCGGATAGTCGCGCATATAACCATAGCCTCCAAAGACCTGAACCGCATCGGTCGTCACCTTCATCGCGACATCGCTCGCAAAGACCTTGGCCATTCCTGAGACCTTTGAGATCTCTTTCGGATTCTTCTCACCGTCGACGTACCGAGCGACGGAGTAGACCAGCGCCCTCGCCGCCTCCACCAGGGTCGCCATATCTGCCAGAAGATGCTGAACCGCCTGGAAAGAAATGATTTTCTTTCCGAACTGCTCGCGCTCCCTCGCATAGCGGACCGCCTCGTCGAGGGCCCCCTGGGCCAGGCCAACGCCCTGGGCTCCCACCCCCGGCCGGGTCCGGTCGAAGGTCCTCATGGTGGCGATGAATCCCATGCCCTCCCTTGCGATCAAGTTCTCCCTCGGAATATAGCAATCCTGGAAGACCAGCTCCCGGGTCGCAGATGCCCGGATTCCCATCTTTTTCTCTTTCTTCCCAAAGTTGAACCCCGGGGTTCCTTTCTCCACGATGAGGGCGCTCGCTCCTCTCGGGCCCTTCGATCGATCCGTCATCGCAATGATCGAATAGATCTCTGCCTCTCCACCGTTGGTGATCCACTGTTTGGTGCCGTTCAAAACGTACCCGTCCCCTTTACGCGCAGCCGTCGTTCGGATAGCCCCCGCATCACTTCCGGCATCTGGCTCCGTCAGTCCAAAAGCAGCCAACTTTCTCCCCTTTGCAATATCAGGGAGATATTTTTTCTTCTGTTCGGGATTTCCGTAAAGCAGGATCGGCATCGCACCCAGACCACTCGCAACCACACTGGTTGCGATGCCGAGGCAGACCCGGCTTAGTTCCTCAGCAACCAGACAGTACTCGAGTATGCCTCCCCCAAAGCCTTCGTACTCTTCCGGCATGGAGACACCCATGAGACCTGCTTCCGCGCTGATTCGAACGATCTCCCAGGGAAACTCCTCCTTCTCATCCAATTCGGCCCGGACCGGCAACATCTTCTCCACGGCGACTTTCCTCGCCAGGCTTTGAATCATCTTCTGTTCCGGTGTGAGAAAATAATCCAATATTCCTTCCTCCTATTTTGGGTTTCCCCCTCACCTTCATCCTCTCCCTCACAGGGGAGAGGAGATTGCAGAGGATGATTGATCCGTGATTAGGGAATTACTGTATCGCATTGAGCGGTTCTTTTACCCTCTCCGGCCGCCTCTGTCCGAGGCGAAGCTGGTCCTGTTTTTCCCGAAGCTCCTGAATCAGATGTTCATTCAAATTATTCCTGGCTAGGTTTGCAGCCAGGGCGATGGCATTCATGATTGCCTTGGCGTTTGAAGAACCGTGGCAAATGACACAGTTGCCATTGATTCCCAGGAGGGGTGCTCCCCCTTGTTCGGTGTAGTCCATCTTCTTTTCCAGGCGACGGATGACCCGCTTCATCAGGAAATAAGCGGCTTTTGCCCTTAGATTATCCTGGGCCTCCCACTTCAGGGTGGCACTGATCGTCTCCCACAGCCCCTCGCTGATCTTCAAGGCGACATTTCCTACGAAGCCATCGCAAACGATGACATCCACCGCACCGCTATTCAAGTCCCGGCCTTCCACATAACCAATATAGTTGAGGTCAGTTTGCGAAAGAATGTCATGCACTTCCCGGGTCAGTTCATTCCCTTTTCCCTCTTCTTCTCCATTGCTGAGGAGCCCGATCCGTGGTTCGTCCGTTCCCAGGATGTACTTTCCGTAAGCATCGCCCATCAGCGCAAACTGGACGAGATGAGAGGGCTTACAATCCACATTGCCTCCAGAATCGATCAGGACAGTGGATCCCTTCAGGGCGGGATGGATGGTGGCGATGGCAGGCCGGTCCACGCCTTCCAGCTTCTTGAAGATGAACATTGCCAGGGCCATGGCGGCTCCGGAATTGCCTGCCGAGACCACGCCACTGACCTGTCCCTCTTTCTCAAGATCGATCGAAACCTTGATCGAAGTCTCCTTCATACGCCTCAGGACCACCGAAGGAGAATCGTGCATGGCCACCACATGGGGGGCGTGGTGAATGTAAATCGGAAGTTTCGAGGTTGGATACTTGGACAACTCCTTGCTTACCGTGTCCTCATCCCCCACGAGAACGACCTTCATCCCGTGTTTCTTTGCCGCTAAATAGGCCCCTTCAACGATGGTCTGAGGGGCAAAATCCCCCCCCATTGCGTCGACTGCAATCTTCATCGCACCCTTCCTGCATCCATCCTAAAGATCTCTATTTCTCTTCTTCGATGGTGATAATCTCCCTTCCCTTGTATGCGCCACAGTGGGGACACACGTGATGAGGTAGAACGGGCTCGTGGCACTGGGGGCAGAGGGAGACGGCCGGAGGACTCAATTTCTTGTGCGTTCGGCGCTTATCCCTTCTCGCCGGCGATGTTCTGCGCTTTGGAACTCCCATAGGTGTCTTCCTTTCTCCAGAATCAACAATCAACCCCGTCTCCCGAAAGAGAGGGGAAGCAAGGCAACTCAATTCTTATGCGTATAACAGATTGAACCCTTAAGAATCAAGCTTCAACTTCCGTAAGGCAGCGAATCCAGATTCAATCCCCTCCTTCCTGCAATCGCAGGGAGAGGCGTTCCGATCCTTCCCGCAGACCGGGCAGAGCCCCTTGCAGTCCTCTTGGCAAAGGGGTTGAAGGGGAATTTCCAGGAAGATTTGTTCGCATGCGATCTCGGAAACATGGATCTCCCCTCCCTCGAAGAAGCTCGACTCCAAATCCTCTTCGCTCAGTTCCGCCTCTTCCGAGAGAGAGGCCTCCTTCAGGTGAAGGAGGGTCAGATCAAAGGTCGAAGAGAGGGGATAGGTAAACTCCTTCAGGCACCTCACACAGCTCATCTGCAAAACCGTTTTGACCCTTCCCTTGATGAGAATGGTTTTCCCTGCTTTGGTGATGTCTGCCTCCGAATCAAGGGGACCCCTAAAGTCGAAATCGATTCGGGAGAGGTTTTCGAGATAAGACGAAAGGGCAGCCGGTTCCTCTTTCCACTTGAGGTGCAACCCCTCATCTGGAATTTCTTCCAATTTCACCGTAAACATCGTCGTTCCATTCCTTGGGCCGATGAAAGAGGCAGATCTATTGGAAAAATCCTCTTCATGTCAAGTGATTAAAAATATTTATTAACAGATTTCAGACCCATCTCGCAAGGGGAATTGGCCCGATAGGGGTGGCCCGAATTCCCCTACTCTCCCATTCTTTTCAGAACAAACTCTGTGATATCCATCACGGCAATGGGGATCTTTTTTCTCCGGGCTGCGCTCAGGATGGTTCGAACGCACTGCTGGCAGGCAGTGACCACCATGTCTGCCCCAGTGGCCTTGATCTCTTCAATCTTCGCCTGAGCCATGGCTGCCGAAAGATCCGGATCCACCATCTCCAGATCACCCCCTCCTCCACAACACCTGCACTGTTCCCTATTTTCCTCCATTTCTACCAGTTCCACACCTGGAATTGCCCGCAGGATTTCCCGAGGGGGCTCATAGACTCCACTGGCTCTCCCAAGATCGCAGGGATCATGATAGGTCACTTTCGTTGCCTTCTCATTGAAGCGGATCCTGCCTTCGTCGATGAGCTTCTTGATGAATTGAGTCGAATGAAAAGTCCCGATATCCGTTCCATACTCCTCCCTCCAGGTGTGGTAACAAGAGGGACAGGCAAAGACGATACTCTCTGCTCCCTTCTCTTTCACTTTCTCAAGATTGTGCCGGATCAGGGCTTCGGCATTCTTTTTCATCCCTGCCGCAATCAGCGGAAAGCCACAGCACCACTCCTCCCCTCCCAGAATGGTGAAATCGATCCCGGTCTTCTCCAGGATCCGGACAAAGGATTGAGGGATTCTCTTGGTCATCGGGAAATAGGAGCCCACGCACCCAACGAAGTAGACCACCTTCGCCTTTTCCTTCTGAAACATGTCCTTGGGGACTTCACCCAGGGCCTCGATCCATAGCGGCCTGTCTTCGGCCGGGTCCCCGACAATGTTATGAACCCTGTTCAAAGCATCCGCTACCCGGTTCAACACCGGAGGGTGCTTTCCCTTCTCCACCATAAACCCCCGTGCCGCCATCCTCAGTCCCTTTGTATCGATAAAAGCCGGGCACGCCATCTTGCACCTCCCGCATAAGGTACAGAGGTACGAGTCGTCTGAACAGTCCTTCGGCACGTCCTTCTTCTTATCTGAACCTACGAACATCCCTGGCAAACCATATGCCTTCCTGATGAAAGATCTGAGGTTCGCAAAAAATCCTCCCATGGTGGTTTCCAATCGGTCTGTCTGGGCGTATACCGGACAGACATCGACACACCTCCCGCATTTGACACATGAGTCGAGAGCGACGAGTTCTCGAATGGAAAAGGGAAGAGCCTTCTTTCCGGGACCTGGCCTGAATGCTTCTCCTGGCATAAGGTTAATGAACATGACCGCCGGGATTGTAAAGATGTGCCAGAGTTTCTTATTGTATGGGATCAGGGCAACAAGGGTAGCCAGAGACAATCCCGCCAGAGACCAAAGGGGGAGGTTGAGAGAGGACCACGGTAGCCCCAGAGGGGCCATGATTTTACTCAAACCAAAGGATAGGAACCAAACTCTCGCCACAGAGTCCGCAACGGAATAGGTGAGAATGCTCGTGGCCTCACAGAAGAACCGTAGAATGAACCATCCCCCCAACAGGTTCACGGCAATGATATCTCCAATCGAGGTCCTAAACGCCACAGCTCTCGCCAAGAACCTCCTGTAGATGGAGATAAATTCCCCCATCAATATCATGGCGCCGAAGAGATCGAAGGCGATGGCAAAAAGGATACCGGAAAACCCCAGAGGGGTACTTCCCAGGTCGCGAAAGTAGTAAAAGTCACAAAACGGCGCGTAAAAGAACTTGAGAAGGTGTGGAAATTTTTCAAATTGAGGCATCATCTCCACTTTCAGATGGCCCGCAATGAGGATCCCGGGATAACCGATCATAATCAGGACCTTCATCAACCAGCTCAGTTTGTCCTGAACGAAAAGCCTCCTCTGAAGGACGCCATCCAGAAACATTACCTTCACGACCTTCGCAATCTTGCCACCAAACACGGTTGAAAAGACCCCGCGCATAAGGGCCCCAAAATCCCACTGCCCTCGCCAGTAGAGAAAAAACCTCGAGACGAGGCCGGAGAGAAAGACGATCGTGCCCAGCATAAAAAAGATCACAAATGGCGGATGGCTGCCCACTATGAATCTCCCTCTTCAGGCTGTACGGATATACCTAACCCTGCGTATTCCCATCGTGGAAGGAAGATACGGCTGGGATAACGTTTCTGTTTCCTTTTCAACAAAACCTTGCCCTGCTCTTTGGATCCTTTGAATTCGGAAGGAGACCTCGACGGGCTTTCTTCGCGGATAGACGGTGGCTCCCCCTTGGGCCACACGTGACGCCGTCCAAGTCTAATATTTATTTTAACATTTACTTCAAACTCTATCCATGAGGGCTCCATCACAAGCTTAAAGCCCACATGATTTCCGTAATGCCGTAGAGCGGGATGATCCTGAAAGAAGAAATGGGCTTCCGAAGTTTTCGAATGCGGGTCGTCTAAAGGAAGAAAAGTTTTCGAGGGCTACTCGAGAATATGTTGGAGGGAAGTCTTCTGAGTTAACCACATTAGTATCACCTCCTCCTCCCTCGCTTCGCCAGGACGAGGAGGTTCTCGTTTCTTGCCTCTTAGTGGCCTTCTTTCTTCCCTCCTCCTGTCAGACCTTCCATTTTGCTCAGGTCAACAAAGGGGACCGCTCCACCTGACACCTGGGGTAAAACACCGTTCCACTTCTCCACGCCTTTATATTGAACCAGGATTGGGCTAATCGAACGGGAAAGGGCATCGTTCGCGTGTTGGGTCCACTGAATTCAAACGATTCAAACGACTTCTCCCGCATAGCTCCCCCCTTTTTTAGAGAAACGCTCTGCAGTTCGATGTGGAGCCTCTAAGCAAGCCATAGAACGAAAATCCTCGTCCTAAACTTGAGCCTGTTGCTGCCCCCTTTTTGCCTTCTGCCTTCTGCCTCCTGCCTACTGTTTCCTCTATCATGGCTTCAGCGACCAGCCCATGGGTTTCGCACAAAACTGCCTCGCTGCATCAACCGGATAAGGGGTCTTCTCGAAATCGACGACCACTGTAAAACAATGGTCAAACCGCTGGAAGGCATATCGCATGTAAGGAAACTGAAACTCGATATAGCCCCGAGGGATCTGGGTATCGTCCAACCGGGCTGCAACCTGATCCTTGTCCTGGATACGGATACTTCCCCGGATGGGTCTTCCATCGTTTCTCAGCTTTACCCTGAATCGAACATCCTGACCTGGCGCAGCCGGATCAGGATACATGTCCAGGTCTTCAACGTAAATGGGACCAATTCCCTTGTCGCTCAGGCTCCACCCACTGTAAGTCTTTCGGGCGCAAAACTCCTTTGCCGCATCGATCGGCCTCCTGTTGCGCTCAATATCTGCATACTCCACCGTGAAGCAGTGATCTGAACGGTCGAAACGGTAGTTCGTCTCTGGAAAATCAACTCGATTCTCATCTGGCTGAAGCAGGACATCCCTTGCCTCGCTGATGACCTCATCTTTATCTCTGACGAGAAGGGTGACCCTCCCCGCATGACGCGCTTCATTTAAAACCGTCACTCGAAAGGCCACCCGCTGCCCTTCCCGAATCGGATCCGGGAAAAACTCGATTTGAACAATGCTCAAGTTACGGGGCCCAATCCTCCCCTCCCCCCTCCGCTCCCCCCCTGGAAGGAACCGGTCAAGGATCTTATCCGCTTGAGCTTGAGCCAATGCCGGAACGATCAACAGACATCCAACGACCAACACCCATGTCAATTTTTTCATTGCGCCATCTCCTTTCTTCGAATGATCTTAAATCAGGTTTTTATCCACAAGGAAGCTCATCGACGTCTGGCAAGACGTCGTTGCAAGGGAAATCGCCTCTGAAAAGGCGTAAAGGGCCTCCTGAAACTGGGACATCTCAATTCTTCCGATCAGTTCCATCACCTTTTGTTCGATTCCCTCGTAGCGGTCTCCGCCCATCACGTTTCCTGCGATCTGGAGCTCCCTCAAAAGTCCTTCGAGATACCACACGAGGACCTTCTTGCCCCCAAAGAGTTCGTCCTCCTTCAGAGACGCCACCTGGTTCAAGAGGGCCGTGCCAATAATCAGACCCGATTTCATCTTTTCGGAATACTGAAAATCGAGAATCGCTTCTTTTATCTCCATCGTCTTTCTCACCAGATATCTCACTACAAATATCAGAAACGGGTTTAAAAAGCAAGCCCAAAAAAAACACAAGCCCAAAAAAAACTTGACTTTTTTTCGGGCTTCTGATACCTTTCATACCATCAAAAAAGTCATCGCAGGAGGTGAGGGTCGTGTCAAACGTCTTGGGAATCATTATTGGTGTTTTACTCGCCGCGGTGGGGCTCATCCTGCTGGTCTGTTGGTGGGGAATGTTTGTCAAGATGCTGATGGCAGTCATTCCTATTCTATTGATTCTGATCGGAGCGGGTGCCCTTGTCTATTTCATCAGTGAGATCAAATCCAGGGTGGGGGTAGAAAAAGAGAAAGCTCCTGGAGAGCAGAAGACCGAGCAAAAATAGCGGACATTCAGAAAAAGGTAACGAATAAGGTAACTCCCTGGCGGAAGAGGTGAGCCCGGAACCCTGCGAGGGTTAGGCCGGTTCATGGCGTGGTGCAGGGCTCACCCCTCAGCCCAAACCTTAATCTCAACCTCAACTTACACCTAACCTTAACCTCAACCTTAACCTCAACCTTAACCTCAACCTTAACCTCAACCTTAACCCTTTTGTTAGTGTTTTATCCTTTCTTCTCCTTTATTCTCCGAGATCACTCGATCCAGAAGGCCTCCGTGGATGATAATCCCCTCAGGATCTGCGCTGATGGCCTTGAGATAATAATGTTCCGCCTTTGCCGCTTCTCCGATTCGTTCGTAACACTCTCCCATCAGGTTGAGCGCATCCTTAAAGGTCGGCAGAAACTCGATGACTTCCTCAAGCGTGTTGATGGCCGCATAGTACCGTTTTAACTTCCAGTAACACATGGCCAACCAGTAATGTCCCTGGTAATGTTTTGGATTCATCCGGATGACCTTCTCATAAAAGGGAATGGCCTTCTCGTGCATCCCTCTCCGGTAATAAAGCCCTCCCAGGTTCAAAAGAACCGGAATGCTCGAAGGATCCCTTTGCAAGATCTCCTCATATACCCGGACGGACCTTTCCAGCCAGTGCACGGCCTCGTAGGCATTCGCTCTTCCAAAAAGGTAGTTCGTCCTGACCTCTTCGAGCGAAAGGTCTTCCCAGACCAGATCCTTCAGGAGAGACCAGAGGATCGGAAGCATATAGAAGAAATATTTCAGCACACCCCAACTCATCCTGTTCACCTCAGCGATCTCGTGTCTAACAAATTCCAGTAATGCATTCCAAGCTCCGAAAAAATCCCAATGATCGAATGACCAAAATAAATGAGGCAAGGGTTTGGTGTTTGAGAATGGAGATTGCCGATTGGTTATTATTTGCGTTTTCGCGCTTGGTCATTGGTTTTGCCTTTATACATTGAACCTAAAATGGACGATATCCCCATCCTGGATGATGTACTCTTTCCCTTCGGATCGGAGGAGCCCCTTCTCTCTTGCCACGTGCTCAGAGCCGCACGCTATGAAATCGGAGAAGGACGTCACTTCAGCACGGATAAACCCCCTTTCCATGTCGCTGTGAATCTTTCCCGCAGCCCTGGGAGCTGCGGCGCCTCTCGGAACAGTCCAGGCCCTCAGATCGAGGCTTACGGTGGTATAGAAGGTGATGAGATCAAGGACCTCGTAGCCCACACGGATCAGCCGATCCAGACTTGAACCCTCGAGGCCAAGCTCCTTTCTGAACTCCTCTCTTTCCTCTTCGGCAAGCTCTGCGAGCTCCGCTTCCAGATCGCCGCAGATGACAACCACCCTGGTGCCTTCCTTTTTTGCCCAGGCAGCGAGGGTGCTCAAGCAGGAGCCGTCCCCCTTCAGCTCGTCCTGATCCGCATTGGCGATATAGAATACAGGCTTCGCGGTCAATAGATGGAGGTCCGAAAAGGCCATCTCTCTCTCTCCTGCCGCGCGATAATTTGCCGCCGTTTGTCCTCCGTCCAGGATCTTCTGGACTTCCCGATAGACCTCCAGTTCGATGGCCGATTCCTTTGCTCCCACACGATGGAGTTTCTCCGTCTTTGCCATTCTTCTCTCCAGGGTCTGAAGGTCCGCCAGGATAAGCTCGGTATTGATCACTTCGACGTCCCGGAGAGGATCGATGGAGCCAAAATCATGGGCTACGTTCTCATTGCGAAAGCACCGGACCACGTGGGCGACGGCATCCACGGTACGGATGTGATCGAGGAATTGGTTTCCCAACCCCTCCCCCTTGCTCGCTCCTTTGACCAGGCCTGCAATGTCGAAAAACTCGAGAGTGGTGTGAGTGACCTTCTTGGGATGGATCAGACGTGCGAGGCTCTCCAACCTCTTGTCGGGTACGGGGACAACGCCGACGTTCGGTTGGATCGTACAGAACCGATAGTTCGCTACCTCTGCACCCGCTGCTGTCAGAGCATTAAAGATGGTGGACTTTCCAACGTTCGGAAGACCTGTGATCCCGCACCGAAACCCCATCTATTCCCCCCTGAACCGAGCGCTTAACCTAAATGTCAAATATCAAAGTCAAAATTTCAAACGCCTCATCCGATTGCGATGAACGACCCTGGAGCTTCCTGCGTCCAAACCCACTTCGAATGAAATCCCAAATCACAAATTCCAAATCCGAATGAGCAGCTACCCTTTCAGAATGTTGGTCATTGGAATTTATCTGGGACTTGGCGCCTGGAAATTGGTGCTATTTTTTTTCCTATGGATTTTTATAGCCATATTTGTATAATAAAGCAATGGCAAAATAAACCATTTTTGTCTCTGTCCGTTCCGACAAGGAGGAAAGGATGAAGCAACAGAACAGAATGATGGTGGAGGCAGCCTGTGCTATTTCCAGGAAGACCCGATCCAAGGGTGTTTTGCTCTATGCAGACATGATCGATGATTATGAGGGTCTCGCTAAAATCGGTCAGGAAAAGAAGACCGACCTCATCCTCGCCATTAAGGACCAGGCATCTTTTCAGGATGCGAGCGCAGTCTTCAAGAAAGTGCTGAGAATTCCCGATATTCCACTGGGCAGGACCAACCAGGTGAAGATCGCCGTCGTTCAAGCCCTTTCAAAGGGACTTGTCACACGGGGGGATAAATGGGTCTGCCTCTCCGGCATCCATCAATCGAAGGTGCTCGACAACCTCCTCGTCCTCGAATTCGGAAGGGAATTCGAGATCCTCTCCTCTTCAGACCTTCCCGTCCTTTCCGAAATCGTTCTGCCGGAGGTCTTTGAGACTGTTCTCACCCTTGCGCTCGAAATCTCTGCCGAAGGGAAGGAGGGGAGAAAACCGGTGGGAACGATCTTCGTTCTCGGCAAGCACGAAGAGGTCATGAAGTTCTCACACCCGATGGTGATCAACCCTTTTCAGGGATACCCGGAAGAGGAGCGAAATATCCTGGATCCCCGCTTGAAAGAGACCGTTAAGGAGTTTTCAACGATCGATGGAGCATTCATCGTCCGGGAGGACGGGGTCATTCTGGCCGCAGGGCGCCACCTCGATGCGTTCGGCGATAATATTGAAATCCCTCTGGGTCTGGGAAGCCGCCATCGTGCCGCTGGTGGCATTACCAGTCTTACCGATGCCCTTGCCATCGTCGTGTCCGAGGAGACGGGAGGGGTCCGCATCTTTCATCACGGGAAGATCTTCATGGAGTTTGAGAAGGGAGAGTAGACATAAAATGAGCCCTTTTCTCAAAGGACTCATTTTCAATGCAAAATGCAAAAGTCAAATTGTTAATTTTAAAGTGGGAGACTTATTTTCATGAAATTTGCATTTTGCACTTTTCACTTTTCATTTTGCAATAATACGTTCTTTTCCTTGGTATCGGTTCATGGCGGCTGCGATCCCTTCGTGCAGGATGGCCGCCAGAGCCTCTGAGGCTTTTTTGAGAACCGTATCCAAGCTGGACTTCTCGACTTCTTCGAAGGGCGAAAGGACATAGTCAGCCGCCTCGACGTCTGTCGGAGGCCTTCCAATCCCTACTTTCAGCCTTGGGAAGTCATTTCCGCCCATCCATTCAATGATCGACCGGACCCCCTGGTGTCCCCCGTCTCCGCCTCTCCGTTTGATGCGGAGCTTTCCGAAAGGGAGATCTATGTCGTCGTGGGTGACGATCAAATCCTCCATCCCGACATTAAAAAAATCGACCGCCTTCCTGACCGCTTCTCCACTCAAGTTCATAAAGGTCAGGGGTTTGACCAGGACAACCCTCTGGGAATCAATCCATCCGGTCCCGTAAAAGGACTTGAAACGCCTCTGGACAAGGGAGATGCGGTGGGTCGCGGCGAGCTGATCAAGCACTTGAAATCCAATATTGTGCCGGCTCCATTGATAGCGGACTCCGGGATTTCCAAGTCCCGCGATGACTTTCACACTCGCCTATTTTTCCTCCTCCTTCTCTTCCTTCACCTCCGTCACCTCAGCGGCTTCAGTGACGACTTCTTCAGCCTTCTTCTCCTCGGCGGCAGGAGGCACAACCGTAGCGACCGTCATTGCGGGATCGAGAAGGATCTTCGCCTTCTCCACCTGGAGGTCTGACCCGCGTATGGAATCCCCGATCTTGAGCGAGCTGACCTCGACATCAATGCTTCTGGGAATGTCCCCGGGAAGGCATTGGACCTGAACCACCCTCCGGACCTGTTCCAGGATGCCTCCCATTTTTACTCCCTCCGGCCGGCCGACGAGATGAACGGGGACTTCGATGGTGATCATTTCATCCATGGCCACCTCGTAGAAATCGGCGTGAAGGGCAGTTCCCTGGAGGGGATCGATCTGCACCTCTTTCACCATCACCACCTTCTGGTCTGCCTGATCACCCTTCCGGATGGTCAGATTGATGAGAACATTCTCCCCTGCCTCGGTTTGAAGCGATTTTGCCAGTTCCCGGGGGTTGACGATCAGAGGGGTGGTTTCCGTCCGGGGACCATAAAAGACACCGGGCACGAAACCCTTCGCCCTCAGTTTTCTTGCCACTCCCTTTCCTGTTCCTTCTCGAACGTCTGCGGTCAATGCAGGTCTTTCCATGCCACACTCCTTTTATGTGATAGGTTCCCAGTATTTCGCATCGTCAAACGAACAAAGAGCTCACCGATTCGTCCCTGTGAATGTTCTGAATCGCTTCTGCCAGTAGTCCAGCGATCGAAAGGACTTTGATTCTCTCACAGCGCATGGCCTCTTCCCTGAGGGGGATCGTGTCCGTCACGATCGTCTCCTCAATCGGCGATGAGGAAAGGACTCCAACGGCCTTGCCGGAAAGGACGGCATGGGTACAGCACGCAAAAACATTTCTCGCACCTTTGTCACTCAGGGCTTGGGCCGCCCTCGCCAGAGTTCCTCCTGTATCTACAATATCATCCAGAAGGACCGCTACCAATCCCTCCACGTCTCCGATAATATTCATCACCTGTGAGACATTCGGAGCATCCCTCCGCTTGTCGATGATGGCCAGGGAGGCATTCAAACGCTTTGCAAAGGCCCGTGCCCGTTCAACACCCCCCGCATCCGGCGAGACGATGACGCAATCATGATCCAATCGCCTCAGATAATCCAGAAGCACCGGGGCGGCGAAGAGATGGTCCACGGGAATATTGAAAAAGCCCTGGATCTGACCGGCATGGAGATCTACCGTGAGGATTCGAGAGGCCCCTGCCGTGGTAATGAGATCCGCAACCAATTTCGCGGAGATCGGTGCCCTGGGAAGGACTTTTCGGTCCTGCCGCCCATATCCGTAGTAGGGAAGGACGGCAGTGATTCTTTCAGCGGAAGCCCTTTTCAGAGCATCGATCAGGATCAGCAATTCCATCAGGTTGTCATTGACAGGATAACAGATCGATTGAACGACAAAGACATCCATCCCCCGGACGCTTTCATGGATCTCGACATTGATCTCTCCGTCGCTGAATGTCTTCACCAAGGAATTGCCGATGGGCGTTCCCAATTGCTCTGAGATCTTCCGAACGAGTTCAGGATTTGAGTTCCCCGTAAAAATCCTCAACCGGCTGAAATCCCTCTCCATCGCGGCCATATCCCTATTCCTCGGCATACCCCCCTCTTCTCTTGCGAGTTTGCTTGAGATTCTTCAATCCGCAATCGAAAATCCAAAATCCGAAACGAAATTGGCTGGGGTGGGAGGATTCGAACCTCCGAGTCCAGGTTCCAAAGACCTGTGTCTTACCGCTTGACGACACCCCAATCCGAAAATTCCAAATCCCAATCTCCAAATCCCGAACAAATTCCAAATCCCAATGCTCAATGACTCAAGCCATTCTGTTTGGAATTTTGAACCTTCTTCCATTGGAACCTGTTTGTGATTTGGCCCTTGGAATTGGTTGTTTCAACCACGTCCGGAGAATTCTTCACGTGAGCAAGCCCACCATTCAAGTTTCCCGTGTCGATGGCAGGCTGTGCGCTCTAAACACCTTCCAGGCCTCTGATCGAACCATCCTCTTTACTTTTCGGTAGCCGTTTAAGGCGCTTCCCTCATCTGAGAAAACCCCAAAAACAGTAGGCCCGCTCCCTGTCATCAAGGCACCCAATGCCCCGGCAGAGCAAAGGATTCTTTTCATCGCTTCAATCTGGGGGTACTTGCTCGAAACGACCCCTTCCAGATCGTTTCGCAGGTTGCGGGAAATTCCTTCCGGGGTCCTCAGAAGCTCATGAATATTAAGATGAAATCTCATTTTTGTCAATACGAGGCTCTGATAGACCCAGCGCGTTGAAACCTCAAAGTTCGGGTAAATGAGCACAAGCCAGACCTTCGGAAGTCCAATCCTCTTCAACCGCTCCCCAATCCCTGTACCAACGGCAGCGCCCTCCAGAAAGAAAAACGGGATATCGGCTCCGAGCCTCACCCCCATTTCCATCAGCTCTCTCCGCGAGCGGCCCATGCCGAGCAGGAGATTCATTGCCTTCATGGCTGTAGCGGCATTGCTGCTCCCCCCTCCGAGCCCTGCTCCGAGAGGAATCCTTTTCCTGATCTCGACCCGGACCCCGCCCCGGTAGTCGGTTGCCTCCAGCATGGAGCGAATGGCGCGGTAAACGAGATTCCTTCTCCCGAGGGGTAGATCGGGGTTATCCGCTCTGATAGAAATCCCCTTCTCCTTCGTCAGAGAGAAACGGAGGGTGTCGTAAAGGCTGATCTTCTGAAAGATCGTTCTGAGCTCGTGGTATCCGTCTTCCCGCTCTCTCAAAACTTCCAGCCTCAGGTTGATTTTTGCAGGAGAAAACAAACGGAGAGCTTCTGTCATACCCGTCTCCACAGGCGAGACGCCTGTGCCACCATGTATGGCTTTAGGTTTGAGGGAAGAGGCTGGAGGCCAAGTCCTCTGCCTAAAACCTACCCTCCAACCGCAAACCATCAAGATGCAGGAAGAAGTTTCAGATCCACAGGTCCTACACGGATCTCGATCCGCTTCCCTTCACCTTCCTGGGGTTGGATGGAGATAACCGCCGCCATCCCCTCTTTCATAAAGATGAGCATCACGTTGTTCAGCTCAAAATTGCTGATCAGTCTCCATTGATACTGGGGCATCTTCTGCTTAAAAAAGGTGATCAATGGGGCCATCTCTCCCTTTCCTTCATAGATGAGAAGCCCTGTCTTGACCTTTCCACCTTCGAACACAAAAGAGTCTTTGCGGTTCAGGGTCATTTCAGACGGAATTGGAATGTCGTCAAAACGATAGGAAGTGCTTACGGGCTGCTGTCGCGACTCGGGTTCTTTTTCCCGGACGGCACGTGAAGAGAAAAAATCTCCACACCCATAAGCTCCTATCAGTAGAAGAAGGATGAAGCCCAGACAGACCGTCCTTTGCCATGCCTCTTTTTTCATCTTTCACCCCCGGATTTCTTTTTTCTTTATCTTAATGGGAGTTTCCCTTTTTTTGCAAGGGGTTTTTACGTGGCGGCCTTATTGAAGAAGACGGAAGAGGCGGACTCCATATCAGATCAACGTCTTACAAGTCTTTTCGTTCGTGGCAAAGGGTTATTATTGAGAACCATTACAATGGGCCTCCACACGGTAGTCTGCAAGCTTCACAGGACCCACTCCGATGGTGAACCAGGGCTCCCCGGCAGAGGGTTGCATTCCTTTCCCCGGGTCACCGAGTGAATTCAGAACATAGAACCTCGTGGGTGGGGAGTTACTGCATCCAACCGCTCATTACCAGTTTTGGGGTTGAATAGCTACAGGATGAAATCAACAACTTATTATCAGGATGGAAGAAAGTAGAACCCATGTCCATTGGAGGTTGGTCGTACATGAGTGCTGGGAATAAGTGACGAGTGACGGGTGGCGGGGGACGAAATAAGAGAAAGTGATCAGTAGCCAGTGATCAGTAATCAGAAAGTGAAGAGTGTCGAGGAACGAAATAAAGGAAAGTGATCAGTGATCAGTGAAAGGAGAATGGTGAGCATTAACCAAAGTAAGTGACAGGGGGGTAATGAAAAGTGATCGCCGATCAAGTGATCAGTGGCAACCGATTACTGAATTCCGGAATTCCCTCGTGGGGTAATTTTCGATTAAGAAATGATAGAACCTTGACGGGATATTGGAAAATGGATATAATGTTGTCATTTTGCGATGAAATTTGACGACATGGTGATCAAATTATGCTTCCCCGACTACTAAAAGCCCCACAACAGAGCTTCTTCCTGATGGGCCCGCGCGGCTCCGGCAAGAGCACTTGGCTCCGGGGCACATTTCCCGATGCCCACGTTTTCGACCTCCTGTCGGAGGACACGTACCAGCGGCTGCTGTCGATTCCGCGCCTTTTCGCGGACGAACTACGTGCAGTTCCCACCGACAAGTGGGTGATCGTCGACGAAGTGCAGAGGCTGCCAGGCCTGCTGAATGAGGTGCATCGTTTCTCCGAAGAAAAACGTCTGCGTTTTGTTCTCTGCGGGTCGAGTGCTCGCAAACTCAAGCGAGCCGGCGTGAACCTGCTTGCAGGGCGCGCACTGCATCGATCCATGCATCCCTTTGTGCCTGAGGAACTTGGTACCCGGTTCGATTTAGACGAGGTTCTTCGGTATGGGTTGCTGCCGATCGTGTGGGACTCAACGGCCAAAGGAGAGACCCTTACGGCTTACGCGCAGCTCTATCTGAAAGAGGAGATCCAGGCAGAGGCGCTTGTCCGAAACCTGCCCGGATTTGCCCGGTTTCTTCCGTTGGCGGCCCTTTTTCACGGCCAAACCGTCAATGTGACCAACATCGCCCGGGAAGCCGGGGTGGCAAGGACGACGGTAGCGGGATACCTCGAAATTTTAGAAGAAACTCTCCTGTGCTTCCGCCTTCCTGCGTACGAAGCCAAACTCCGCGTGCGGGAACGGAAACTGCCCAAATGGTACTGGTGCGATCCAGGTATCGTCCGGGCCATGAAGCGATCGTCCGGCAGCCTGGCACCGGAGGAAAGGGGGGCTTTGTTCGAGGGAATCGTTGCGCAGTTGCTCCGGGCGTACAAGGATTACCGCGGCATCTGTGACGACATCTATTACTGGGCGCCCTCCGGCAGGTCCGAAACCGAAGTCGATTTCCTGCTCCTTCGGGGTTTGGATCTCATCGCGGTTGAGGCGAAGTCCGGTTCCACCTTCACGGACACCTGGTGCAAGGGCCTGCGTGCCATAGCACAGCTTAAGGGGTTGACCCGCCGGATCATCGTCTACCCTCGTGGACCGGTTTTGAAAACGAAGGACGGCATCGATGTCTTTCCTTTCCAACACTTCTCCGACCTTTTGGCCAGCAGCAGTCTGTGAATGTAGATATTGATTATTCATTATTGCAGCAGGATTCGACGATTGGTGATTTCCGATTAGAGATTTACAAAACGGCCCAAAACACAGATTTAAATGCAATCAAAAATAAGTGCAATCCTGCTGTGATTGATTTATCGCTGATTGGTCGTTTGAAAATTACCGGCAGCTAAATCGGGCTACCGGACGCCAAAGGGAAAGAGAAAGGAGGCGACAGATCAAACGAACAGGAACGAACGGGTACTAATTCCGTTGGAGCAAGCTAAAGTTCAAGAAATGTCACGGGAAGTAAAAGTGACCAGTAACCAGTAACCAGTAACCAGTGACCAGTAATCAGTGATAACTGATCAGTGGCCAGTAAACAGTGAAAGGAGAATGGTGAGCATTAACCAAAGTAAGTGACAGGGGGGCAATGAAAAGTGATCGCCGATCAAGTGATCAGTGGCAACCGATGACTGATCACTGATCACTGATCACTGATAACTGATTACTGATTACTGGGTAGTAGCCACTCGGCCCTCGACACTCGGTACTCGGCCATGGCCATCTGACACTCTGCTACCAGGCGGTGCGGACTGCGTACTGGGTGATTAGGTGATTAAGGGATCGGGTGTCAGGAGCGTCAATTCATGCTGGATGGCTTGGCAGACCAACATGCGGTCAAATGGGTCGCGGTGAAGCAGTGGCAGCTTTGACAGGTACAGAATTGCCTGTTCTTCGAGGGGAAGCGATGTGATGCCATGATGTTCGCGCTGGATCGGAATGAAGCGCTCGGGAGAAGTGGGGAGAGGGAGTTTACCCAGGCTATGTTTGACTGCGATCTCCCATACCGACACTGCGCTCAGGTACACATCATTGTCGGGATCCACGAAGGCATTCCTGGCCGACGGGGACAGCGCCATATCGTCAGTGATGAGCCACAGAAACGTGCATGTGTCGAGCAGGATCCTCACTGGGCTTCACCCTGGAATGCTTGCACGAGCTCTTCGGGAAGAGTTTCAAAGAATTCCTTGGGGACGGCGAATTGGCCCTTAGCAAGCCCGATGGGGCGTTTCTGGATGCGACGCGACTGAAACGGACGAATCTCGGCGACCGGCTGATTACGCTTGCAGAGGAGGATGGTCTCTCCTTTCCTGATCATGGAGAGGTAACGGGACAGATGGGTCTTGGCCTCATGAATGTTAAGTCGAATCATGGTTACAGTATAAACCAGGTAGTGAACTAAGTCAATAGTTCAATGGCGAGTAAGGGAGTGTCGAGGAGGGAGTGTCGAAGGATGAAATAGGGTAAAGTGATCAGTCATCAGTGATCAGAAAGGGAAAAGGGGCGAAATGAAAGAAAGTGATCAGTGGCCAGTAATCAGTGGACAGTGATCAGTAATCAGAAAGTGAAGGGTATTGAGGGACGAGTAGCGAGGGGATACACCTAAATGCCATTTCCCTTGACAAAATATTCCCTTTTTTTGTATATTCAGCACATCAGAACACCCAATACTCTTTAAGGTAGAGAAGAGAAAGTTTAACGGTTAGTTTCCCGATGCAGGACGAGAGGAGAGATGTTTAAGAGGTTCGTTGATTCCGCACTGTCCGGCCCGTTATGCCTCGTTTTCCTGATTTCTCTGATCTGGCAGCTCAGCGTTCCGGCTCCTGCCCAGGCTCAGCCTCAAAGCGCGCTGAACGCAAAGAACGTCCTGGTCCTGTACAGTGAGGACAAAGCGCACCCCGCCCATGAGTTGACCGACCGGGGGATCCGTGCGGCCTTCTATTCGAATAAGCTCTTCAACGGCCAGCTGTACACGGAGTACCTGGATTTGTCTCGATTCAGCCGTCCTGCCAATGCCCGGGTATTTGCCGATTACCTGCGCCGCAAATACGCCGGCATAAAAATTGATACCATCATCACCATCTACCTCGCAGCCTTAGACTTCCTCACGGGTAAGGAGGGTAATGTCTTTCCCGGGGTGCCCATTGTTGCCTGTGAAATCGATAGGAGTACTGCCGAGAACCTGGAGCGTTCCCCGTTGCACCACCTCATCACGGGCGTCATCCTGGGAGACAACACTGAAGGCGTGCTGGATAGCGCCTTTCGGATGAAGCCCGGCACGAAGCGCATTGCCCTGGTGGCAGGGACATCGCCCTCCGATGTCTTTGGCGAGATGATCCTCCCCAGGGGTCTCACCCTCTACGCGAGAAAACTCGATCTGATCGACCTGACAAAGCTGCCAATGCAGGAGATCCTGGCCCGGGTTGGCTCTCTTCCCCCGGACACCATTGTCCTCTACTCGGCCATCTTCTTGGATGGAGCAGGCCAGAGCTTTGTCCCCCGCGAGGCGCTCGCACTCATTTCCCGAGCGGCCAATGCACCGGTGTTTGGCCTCTATGAGTCGTTCTTGGGCTATGGGATCGTCGGAGGCCGGTTGGTGAGCTTTGAGCAGCAAGGGAGAGAGGCAGCGGCACTTGCGCTTCGTATCATGGGAGGGGAGTCACCGGCATCGATCCCCTTCGGCGGAGAGCAGGCATATGTCAATCTCTACGACTGGCGTGAGCTCAAGCGCTGGGGCCTGAACGAATCCCCCCTGCCCGCCGACGCGATGATCCTGAACAAGCCTGTCTCGGCCTGGGAGATGTACAAGCCTCACATCATCGGCGCTCTGGTCTTTTGCCTGGCGGAAGCCGCTCTGATCGTTTTCCTCCTTGCCCAGAGGCGCCGGAAGAAGGTGGCCGAGGAGAATCTGCGGCAAAAAAAAGAGGAACTGGATCAATTCTTCAACGTCACCCTCGACCTATTGTGCATTGCGAACACCGACGGCTATTTCCAGCGTTTGAATCCTGCCTGGGAAAGGGTACTTGGTTACACGCGCGAAGAACTCATGACGAAGCGGTTCCTTGAGTTCGTCCATCCAGATGATTTGGGCCGCACTCAGGAGAGGGTTTCTACTCTGGCATCCCAGCAGAAAGTGTTTTCTTTCGAAAACCGCTACCGCTGTAAAGACGGCACGTATCGATGGCTGGAATGGACTTCAGCCCCTGCTGGAAACCTGATCTATACGGCCGCTCGGGATATCACCGAGCGCAAGCGGGCCGAGGAGGCATTGCAGGAGAGCAAAGAAGCGGCGCAAGAAATGGCCAGGGAAGCATCTGTGCTGGCGGAGATCGGCCGGATTATCAGCTCAACGCTAATCATTGAGGATATCTATGAACGTTTCTCTGCGGAGGCCAAGAAGATTATTCTTTTTGACCGGATTTTGATCAATGTCACTAACAGTGCAGAGAGAACCGTTATAAATGTTTACATAGCAGGAGAAGAGGTTCAAGACCGTGAAACGGGCAAGGTCTACCCTCTCGAAGGCTCAGGGAATGCCGAGATGCTTCGTACAAAGTCAACCCTTCTCCTGCAAACAGAAGATTTCAAAGAGTATGGAGACCGATTCCCCATGCTGGCGTCTACTTTTCAAGCAGGATTTCGATCGATCATGAATGTCCCTTTAATTTCAAAAGGAGAAGTCATCGGGGGGCTCCTTCTGAGGTCGCGAAAACCCTATGCGTATAAAGATAAGGATGTGGTGATTGCGGAGAAGATTGCCAACCAGATTTCCAACGCCGTCTCCAATGCGCAATTGTTTCAGGAGCGCAAGCGCACGGAAGAAGCCCTGCAAATTTCAGAAGAGAAGTTCCGGCAATTCTTTAACAATACCCCTGACTACTGCTATATCATTTCAAGGGAGGGGAATATTCTTCACATAAATGAAGCGGCCCTTAAAACCCTTGGGTACAAGCAAGAGGAACTCGTCGGCCAGCCCCTGGCGAGGATCTATGCACCTGAGTCCCTGGCCAAGATGAAAGACCTCTTTACCCAGTGGAAAGAGAGCGGGCAGATCCGAGACGAGGAAATGGTGATCGTCACCAGGAAGGGCGAGAGACGCGTCGTTATTCTCAACGCCGGCGCTGTGAAGGATAAAAACGGAACGATCCTGCATTCGACATCGGTGCAAACGGATATCACCGATCGCCAGCGGGCGGAGGCCGAAGTAGCTCGTGCACACGCAGAACTGTTGCGCGTTGAGCGATCGTCGCGCCTGAGCGAATTGACTGCCTCATTAGCTCATGAATTAAATCAACCCCTGGCGGCGATTTTGAGTAATGCTCAGGCAGCCCTCCACTTTTTGAAGTCGGACAAACCTGACCTGAACGAATTCCAGGAGATCATACGGGACATCATATCCGATGACCAGCGAGCTGGAAACGTGATCCGAAGTCTCCGCTCCATGATGAAGCGGGAAGAGGGAGAGAAAAGAGCAACAGTTCTAAACGATATTTTGAACGATGTCATTCAGATCTTCCGCAGTGAAGCTATTTTTCGAAATGTGTATATTGAAACAGAATTGGATGGATCCTTACCACCGGTCATCGGTGATAAGGGTCAAGTAGAGAATAGAATGACTCTGTCACCAGAGCCAAGCCCTCCGTTACCACCGGACGAGCAGTTTTCCCGCATCCGGCGATCCCGCGCCTTACCCCATCACAGGGGAGCCGGAAACAGCGTTAGTTG
>Ga0209777_10000742_pt1 | contig 50858 bp, 35 predicted proteins | sample FrelakmetHBP12HB_FD_187147 | JGI IMG/M metagenome (GOLD analysis project Ga0209777, IMG submission 187147) | Freshwater lake sediment microbial communities from the University of Notre Dame, USA, for methane emissions studies -HBP12 HB (SPAdes)... | ecosystem: Environmental > Aquatic >... | reverse complement strand
CACTTCGCAATCGTCGAAATAGACCTCGCATTGCCTTATGGTGTCCGAACCCATGGTCTTTTGCGGCTTGCCGATGACGAGGCCCTTTGCGCCCTTCTCGACAATAAAGGCGGTGATGCCTCCTTTTGCGCGCTTCTGCTTGTCGGAGAGCGCCATAACGGTGAAAACGTCCGCGATGTCCGCGCGGGTTATGAAGTGTTTCATGCCGTTGAGTATCCAGCGGTCTCCTTTTTTATCGGCCCGCGTCGAGATGGCTGCGGCGTCTGAGCCTGCGCCCGGCTCGGTCAGCGCAAACGCGCTTAACCATTCCCCGGAGGCGAGTTTCGGGAGGTATTTCTTCTTCTGCTCAGCGGTGCCGTCATAAAGGATGCCCATGGAACCTATGGAGTTGTTGCCGCTGATCATGAAGTTTATGGAGGGATGAGTTCTTCCAAGCTCCTCCTGAACCACGCAATAGCCGGTGAGGCCCAGCCCCATCCCTCCATATTCGGGGGGCGTCTTGATCCCGAAATAACCCATCTCGCGCAGCTTCTTCACGATGTCCTCGGGCACGTGATCCGCTTCCTCGATCTCCATTTCCCGCGGAATGATCTCTTTTTCGACCAGGCGCCTCGTCTGGTCGCGTATCATCTTCATCTCCTCGCTTAACTCAATCATTATATAAAAACCTCCTCGGATAATTTTGTTTGAATTGTCAGTTCCGGCTCCGCAATTGTCAAGTGCAGGTTTTCCTCTTTTACGCCAGGCCACAGGCTATCCTTTAAAAAAAATTGAAATTTATTTGGCGTTACGCTCGAAATATGCTAGATTTTGACATTGTAAGGGAGGATTGACAATGAAGAAATCGGCGATGGCGCTTGCGTTGATTTTGTTGGTCCTGACGTGGGGTTGTTCGAAGGAGTCCGGGACTAATCCCGATATAGAGGACGGCGGAGGCACGCCTCCCCCTGAGAGGTCCATATTTGTAGAGGGCTGCCCCATAGCGGGAAAGTCAATCGCAAAGCCCATCACGAACCCCCTTTTCGAGGTGCAGGGGCCGGACGGGCTTGGCAGCGCGGGAGATTACCTCTTGATGAACGAGCACGCGGCGTTCGTAGTTCAGGGAACAACCCATGTCAACACTTACTATTACTATGGAGGCATCCCGATAGACGCGGTCGCACTCAGCGGCTGCGCACAGGCGGGGCCGGAGCGCTTCGAGGAGATGATGATGATGGTCGGCTCGCTCAACATCAACTCGATATCGTCGTCTTATCTGAGGGCCTTTAAAGGGGAATCTGTCGAGGTGTTGAATGACGGGTCGGACGGCCAGGCGGCGGTGGTCAGGATTCACGGAACAGACGACACGTTCTGGCTGACAGAGCTGGAGCTGCTTTTGATGTTTTTAAAGATGGGCGAGCCGGCGCCGCCGAGCGCCCCTCAGAACTTCGACATTTTTGTGGACTACATACTCCCTCCCGATTCCCCTGTTATGAGGATAGAATTCAACGTGCGAAACACAGGGAACGAGCAAAACTCAATACTAACCGGGCTTGCCAATTTCTTCGGGGACACCACAACCGTCAGATACCCCGCCCAGGCAAATTACGGCGTGCCGTCCATTGGGATGACATTGGATATGAGTGTGCAATGGATCGTGGCGAGCCGTGGGGACGGCGCATGGGCCGTTGCGATGAAGGACGCGAATATGTCCACCGTCCATATTTCGGGAGTGGACGCAGTGCTGGATGTGGACAAGGTTACCGGCGCTCCGATTGAGCTTGCGCCCTCCGGGCAGCCGGGGGACTCGGCGAAGATCACTTATTTCCTCAGCGTCGGCCCAGGCGATTACAACACCGCCATCGTTCCCCTGGCAACCGCCAACCCCGGGCCGCTCAATGGAATGACTTACCAACTTGAGCCGTTGAAAGGCATCGCTTACGACGCACAGAACGGTTACCCGGTAGAAAACGCCCTTATCCAGATTCAGTATCAGAATTCCACCGGCAATTGGGTTTTCATGGACGGCTTCTTCAGCGATAAGGACGGACACTTCGGCGGCTATATCCCAAAGTTCGATGTCGAGAATTATCAGTACAGGATGATGGCGAGCGCGGACGGTCGGGTTGACGCCGAGTCCGTTTATTTTTACGCAGGCGATATTCGGGAAGTGAATGCCGTCTTTCAGCCGGCGGGCCGGCTGCGATGGGAAATACATGACGACTCGGGCCAGCTTATCCCCGCGAAAATCCTGCTATGGCAAGGGGGCCAGATCAAAAACCACTGCTACTCGGCCAGCGGGGTTGGGGTGGGCGATGTCGCTCCCGGCGCCTACGACGTGACGGTCACAAGAGGCACCGAATACACAACCTCCCACCGCTCCATCATCGTTCCCTCAAATGGAGGCTATCGCCTCAACGTGACCCTCGACCACGTCGTTGACACCACCGGCTACATGTGTTCGGACAATCACGTTCATGCGGCGCCAAGCGGGGACAATAAAATATCCATCGAGGAGAGGATTCGGTCCGTGGCCGCTGAGGGTCTTGATGTCGTTGTGAGCACTGATCATGACATTGTGGTGAGTTGGCAGTTCGGAATTGACCAGAACAATCTCGGGGACCAGGTGGCGTATGTTCAGGGTGAAGAGGTGACTGAGAGTATTCCAGGTCACAACAATATTTACCCGATCCAGCCGTGGCCCGACGTGAACGCGCGCGGTGGGCCTGTGCAATGGTGGAATTCGCAGATTGATTCCTGCTGCGCAATGGATTTGGCCGAGTTGTTCGCGGCGGAGCGGGCGCGAGGCGCCCAGATCATTCAGGTGAACCATCCGCGAAGCGGCGTCTTCAGCGCCATAGCCTACGACCGCATGACGGGGGCCGCCACAGAGCCTCCCGCCAGTATCGGCATGAGGCCCGGCGCGGTGCTTTGGGACCTCGGGTTCGACGTTTATGAATTGATGAACGGAATCACAAGCCCCTTCATGAATCCCTCGGATCCCCGTTATACGGGGAACTTCGAGGACTGGATGAGCCTGCTGAACCTCGGCCATCCCAAAACCGTCCTGGGAAACAGCGACGTCCATGATTGGGACATGCCGGCCTATCCGCGTAATTATTTCCCAACCTCGAGCGACAGCCCCCGCGATTTCAACGTTGACGAGATGATTGATGCCATAAAGAAAGGGAATGTGCTGATAAGCATGGGGGCCTTCGCCAGGATCGAGGCCAATACCACCTTTGAAATGGGCGATACCGTGGCCGGCCCGGTTGACCACGTGAACCTTCACGTCCATATCGAAGGCATTCCCGAAATAGACGTCACCCATTTCAAGGTGTTCGTGAACTGCGACCAGTTCCTCGATGTCCCCACCACAGACCCGAACGCGGTTGTGAAATACGACGGGGTTGTCGTAATTTCAAAGTCGCAGGATTACCACATCGAGGTGCTGGGGTTTGGAGTCAATAACCTTCCGCAAGGACTGATCCAATTCGATTCTTCTGCGGAGCCGAGGTTTGTATCAAACGCGATATTCGTGGATGCGGACGGAGGCGGATATACCCCGCCGGGCGGCAAGACATGCGCTTACACCTTGCCTTGATATGCTGATGTAAAAATTGGCGACACTTTGCGGGAGGGGCGCTGCTTGCCGCGCCCCTTCTCTATTCTGCTGCTTGACACATCCCTCGATGTAATACAAAATTTTACATTATGAAAGGCTTATGGAAACGGGTGGCGGCGTTTATCCTGGGGTTTACGCTGGTTTACGTGGTATTGGGGGTCAGCGTAGCCTTTGTGGGCGGGTATTTCAGCGTGCACATGAACTGGCTTTTCGGTATAGCGGGAGCAATCCTGATTATTTTCGGCCTTCACGTCCTCCGTCTTTTCAGGATTCCGTTTCTGGAGGGCCGGTTCGGGGGAGCGGATAAGGCCAAAGACCCCAGGAACATCGTGGGGTCGTTCCTCGTCGGCACAGCTTTCGCCATCGGGTGGTCGCCATGCACGGGGCCGATAATTGCAGCGATCCTCACCCTGGCGGCCCGCCAAAAAACGGTCTTAAACGGCGGCCTGTTGCTGCTCGCTTATTGCGCGGGCCTGGGGGCGCCATTCCTGTTGACGGGGCTGGCGGTCAAGTATTTCCTCAATATTTTCAATCAGTTACAGCGACACATGCGGAGGATAGAGATAGTATCCGCAGTTCTGCTCATCGCGGCGGGGGTGTTGCTCCTGACGCAGAACATGGGCCTGTTTCGGGGGCTGGTTGGGATAAATCTGGGCGGTTGGGAGAGCGGGGCCAGGGACAACATTGCCCAGGGTCTCAGCCCGGTGGCGGTTGGGACTTCGGTATTGGCGGGGTTTTTAAGTTTTGTAAGCCCGTGCGTCTTGCCGCTGTTGCCGAGTTACATTGCCCTTATCGCGGGCACCAGCGACCTGGACGCCGTGATGGGGGATGGCGGGGGCGCGTAAGATGGCATTGAGGTTCGGCACGGCGGGCGTTCCCCGTTCCGCGAAGGGCACAAGCACCGAGGACGGCATCAGGCGCATACGCGAGCTGGGACTTGACCATCTCGAAATGGAATGGGTGCGCCAGGTTCCCAAAAGCGCGGAGAACGCCAGAAATATCCGCGCCGTGGCCGAGGAGCTGAATGTAACGCTCACCGCACACGGCCCGTATTACATCAACCTCAACGCATTGGAACCCGAAAAGATGGCGGCGAGTATTAAAAGAGTGCTCGATACCGCCCGCATGGGATACCTTTGCGGGGCCAAATCCGTGACCTTCCATGCCGCGTTTCTCATGAAAATGCCGCCAGATCGGGTTTACGGGATAGTTCGGGACAAGTTGAAAGACATCATGGATACACTTGCAAAGGAAAATGTCGCTATCGAGGTCCGGCCCGAACTCGCGGGCAAGCTGTCATCATGGGGCAGCCTCGAGGAGATCATTCACATTTCAAAAGATATAAAGGGCATTAAACCAACCATTGATTTTGCCCATCAACACGCCCGCACAAACGGCGGCTTTAACACCTACGACGAATTCTGCAAAATGCTCGAGGCGCTAAAAAAGGGTCTCGGGGCAAAAATCCTTGACAATATGCACATTCATGTTTCTGGAATAAAATATTCGCCCAAGGGAGAGCTTGAGCACCTGAACCTCAAGAACTCCGATTTCAACTGGGAGGAATTCATCCAGGCGCTCCTTGATTTCGATGTGGGAGGATACCTCGTCTGCGAATCACCAAATCTTGAAGAAGACGCCCTCATGCTGCAACGCGCTTACAAAAAGAAGAAAAAATGGGCCGATGATCATTATAATTCGAAGTAAGCTCTCAAAACCCGCTATAAAACATTCCAGCCTTTTTCTCTGTAAAATCAAATAGTTGCATGCTAATTATACTTTATTATCCGTGTGCAAGGATAATGATACATTTCGAGCTGTAAGTATCATTATTGGCCCATAAAGTCAAGTATGTCATAAAATTGGTTCAGTTTTTTCGCTAACAAAATCATTTTTCAACCTTCTATGAGCGAAAACAAATCATAGGCTTGCAATTTTTATAAATAGGGTGTAAAATAGTTATGGAAATTTTGCGGGGAGATTCAGGGAATGACATAAGTAGTTGAAAAGTATAGTGAATATTCTACATGCAGTGTGGATTAGACAAGGGGTTTAAACCCCTTGTCCCTGTGTGTGGGTGACTATGGGCTATGGCCGTTTAGGCCTGAGCGGATTTTTTAATGGGCCAGAAATTGTGGTTTTCTTTTTTGGGATTCGATGACCGCAGAATGGAGAAGCGATTATGAAAGAATCAAAGCGTATCCTTGTGGTGGATGATGAGGAGTCCATGCGTCACATGCTTGGGGTGCTTTTAGGTCAGGAGGGCTACGAGGTGACCTCGGTGGCGGACGGGAAAGAGGCGCTTGAAAAGGTGGATGAGGGGTACGATTTTATCCTTGCGGATGTCCGGATGCCCCGGATGGACGGCAAGACCCTCCTGAAAGAGCTTCAGAAGCGGAATGTGCCCTCGACCGTGATAATGATGAGCGCCTACGGGAACGTTGACACCGCTCTCGAGGCCATCAAACTCGGCGCTTACGATTACATTCCCAAGCCTTTCAAGGCCGACGAGATTCTTCTCACGCTGAAGAAGGCGGAGGAGCGGGCGCGGCTAATCCATGAAAATGTGCTTCTTAAGACGGAGGTCAAGAAGGAGTACGGGTTCGGGAGCTTTCTTACGCAAGACGCTCAAATGCTGGAGATACTCCGGACCGCAAAGAAGATCGCCGCTTATAAATCCACCGTTCTGGTGGTTGGGGAGAGCGGTACGGGGAAGGAGCTGGTGGCTAAGGCCATTCACGTGTCCAGTCCGCGGGTGGATGGCCCATTTGTGGCGATAAATTGTGGCGCCATCCCGGAGACACTGCTCGAGAGCGAATTATTCGGCCACAGCAAGGGGGCCTTCACGGACGCCCAGCGGTCGAAAAAGGGCCTCTTCGAGGAAGCGGACGGCGGGACTCTGTTCCTCGACGAAGTGGGCGAGTTGCCGCTTCTCTTGCAGGTCAAGTTGTTGAGGGTTCTCCAGGATGAGGAGGTGCGGAGGGTGGGGGACACCAAATCCGCTCACGTGGATGTCCGGATCATCGCGGCAACGGTGAGGAACCTCGATAACGAGGTGAGAGAGGGCCGTTTCAGGAGCGACCTCTTTTATCGTCTCAATGTGCTGCCTATTGTCTTGTTGCCGTTGAAGAATCGGCGGGGAGATATTCCGCTGCTTGCGGATCATTTTCTCGAGCGATACGCCAAAAGGGCGGGCAAACCGGTTCCCACGATTGATAAGCGGGCAATGGAAATCCTGATAAATTACCACTGGCCCGGAAACGTGAGGGAGCTTGAAAACACCATCGAGCGCGCGGTATTGCTGTCTGAAGAGGAAAAGATCAAGCCCGAGGATTTGCCACCCGCGCTGACCGGCGCGGAAGAGCGCTCGGTCATGCAGATCGCGGACGACGAGGTCAGCATTAAACGCGCCAGCCGCGCCATGGAAGAGCGCTTGATAAGAAAAGCCCTCCGCCAAACTAACGGAAATCGCACTCAGGCGGCAAAAATCCTTGAAATAAGCCATCGCGCTCTTCTATACAAGATAAAGGAATATATCATATCCTGAAAATGATATGCAAAAAGGTAAAGATATGTGGAATTTCTGCATATACAATACATAAAGACTAAAAATAAACAAACTCAATATCCAAATTAACTCTAAAGGGGCAATAGCAAAATAGTTAATGAAATCAAGATGTTATGCTCGATATACAGGCGGTTGGGGGGGCGGGCCAGATTTTGGCACGCTCGTTGCTGTAACATACAAGCGGGGATAAAGGATTAAAACGGTACGGGGCATATCTGAAAACCGGAAAGACGTCGAGCAGGCAGAAAACCAAGTTAAAAAGGGGACAGAATTATGAATAAAGGTTTTTTCAGATTCAACCGGTTTAGGGGGGATGTTTCAAGGGGGGCGAGGGTTCTCCGTGGGGCCAATCGAGGAGCGGGGGTTTTGGGCGTGGCGGGCTTCACGATGGTTGAGTTATTGATTACCCTGGCCGTTTTGACCATTCTGGCGTCGTTATCCATACCGGCGTTCCAAGGGTGGACTATAGCCATAAGCGCCACGCGGGCTGCTGACGAGCTTACGTCAAACCTGCTGCTTGCGAGGACAAGGGCGATCGCGCTGAATCGCTGCGTTCAGATCACATTTGATACGAGCGCCAACTCGTATTCCCTTTTCTCATATGCCGATTCGCAGGGAGGTTGCTCGGGAGGCGGCACTCTCGAGAAGACCGTTAACATGGACGACCTCAAGATAAGATTCGGGTGCAACTCCGGCCTCACTAAATATGCGGACGGAGGAAACAGTTGTCCCGGCACGGGTACGGGTATTACCTTCAGTACGAATATTATCACCTTTAACTCCCAGGGTCAGGCGAACGCGGACGGCTATATTTATCTTGTTCCTTTAGCCGATTACAACAGAAAAAACATTAACATGAAAGCCATAGAAATAACCGGCCTTACTGGCAGAATAAGGAGGCATTCATGCTGTTGGGATTAAAATCAGGGGCAAGGGGGCTGGAGGGTTTTACCCTTGTCGAAATTCTGGTCTCAATGGCCATTTTCTCCTTCTTGATTCTGGCTGTAACCCAGATGAGCTTCACAACTATCAACACCGGCCAATACGCGGATTATTTCAATCAGGGCGTAACCCTGGCCGACGATAAAATGGAGCGACTTAAAAAGTTCGCTGAAAACGAGCCTTACGTGATGAGTCAGATGGGATATGACTGGTTCATCTCCAAGGGCACCAATTATAAAGGGAGAGGGTATCCCGGCTATCTTTCAGGCCTCACCACGGCAACCATGGAGGTAATGTACGACGACGGCTCGCACGGAGGCGATATAACTTCGGGAAACGGGGTCTTTACCGGAACCGATTATGTTTCCCTTGAAACGATGCAGATCACGACATATCAGTGGCCGACTTCAACCAACGAATGGCCAAAGGGCGGCAGGTACATAACGCGGGTATGGACAGTAGAGCCGGTCCCGAACACCGGTACGACAGCCTTTGACGCTTACGATTCAAACGGCGCTGTGGATAACAACAACGGTTTATGCCCGCTCGATAACGTCAAGGCGACCGTGACGGCGTCATGGAAGGACATGTCCAAGAAAACACACAGTGTAACCTTGCAGGCCTACATTCCCCGCAGGCAGACGCTTTAGCCTGAGGCCTGGCTTGCGGCCGGTTCGAGAGGTGAGTTATGAATAATTTTAGCGTTAAATCGTCTGCGGCAAATGAGAAGGGCATCATCATGGTGGTGATCCTTTTCCTCATGTCGCTTCTCCTCACTCTGGGAGTAGGCATTCTTTCCATGACAAACATCAACTTCATGGTGGCCGGCAACAAGCGTTGCGAGAGAGCGGCGTTCCATGCCGCGGAAAGCGGCCTGGAAGAGGGCGTCTACAGCGTCTTCAACGTTTTCGATAGCCTGGGCGTGTTCAATAACGATAAGTTGGGCATACCTCTGGACATGGATCAGGACGGCGTGCCTGACAACTTGAACGGTTTCACGGTTTCGTATGACATAACCAGGGCGAAAGACGCCAACGGGAACGTCCTGAAGCCTTTCCTTTACCAGACAATGATGAACGGCGCCCCGGCCTTCCATACCGCATGGGAATACGAGGTTGTCTCGACCGCGAGCGCCGCCTCCATAGGCACCTGCCGAGGCGGAAATTACTCGAAGATCGTGAGGGAGCGGTTCAGGGTTGTCGAGACCCCCCTCGTTCAATATTTTATTTTCAACAATGTCGGAAGGCAGGAGATAGCCCCGGGCAGCAATATGCACATGTGGGGACGCATACACGGCAACTACGACATCTGCCTCGCCCCCAATGGAATATGGCAGTACTACATGAATTATAGCTGGAATTATAATACTAACACCCCTAACACGGATTGGGCGCCTGATATCATGACAACGGCCGGGCATATATGGTCAGGGTGTTGCCCCGGCAGGCCGTGGGGCGCGACAGGCTGTGCTAGCGCAGGTAACGGGGTTACCTATGTGAAGATTGTCGAGCCGCCCAACGGATGGCCCCCCAACATTCCCACGCTCTCTGACGGGACGTTGCCCGGGACGACGCCAACCGATGGCGAGTGCAACGGGACAAACTATTGTCTCTGGATCCCCGCCGGCCAACCCGTAGCGGACACCACCATCAATGCATTGCCTTCCAATGGCAAAATAGTGGCGGGCGCTCCCAAGGCAAGCCCTCCCAGCGCCCAGGCGCTCAAAAGAAACAAGCCCGGCGCCACCCCCGGTCAGTCGGGGTATGGATTTTATGAGTATGTAGCGGGATATCCGCTGCGCGATGTTGACGGGATAGCGATTGTCGGCACCGGCGCTCTGGGGTCTACAGGGACAAGGGTTTATGTGTCTCATCGCGACCCTTTAAACAGCTCGAATAACTTCGATAATCGGGAGGTGACCAGCCTGTTGGCCACTGGGGACGGCATTGGGGAAGTGGCCACGGGCGTCAACTCCGTACACTCCCAGGCATCCGGTCTTTCAACAAGCCGGCAGATTATCTGGGAAAACCTGTCCAAATTCACCGATGGCAGGTCAAGCAGGCCGGTGGACCTGACCCAGGTGAACATGGAACGACTGGAATATTGGTATTGCGATTACCTGGACTACATGAAAAACGGATCACAGACATTATGCAACACAGAGTCCGGCAGGTCCCAAATCTTCGCCACCGGCGGACTGCTGGTGTTCATCTCGAGAAGCCCCGTCCCACCAACCGCTCCGCAGGCGGCGAATTCATCGGCCAACCTCCAGGCCATAAGGCTGGACAACGAGACGAGGGACGAGATTATTGTCAAAAGTTCCGCGGTGAGCGACAACCCGATGTACATTATGGGCGACAGGACAAACAGCGGATTCAATGCGGCCTCGGGCAAGTGGCACGGTTTCGCCGCCGTTGCGGATTCAATAACGCTCCTTTCCAGAACTTTCGCCGACGGCACCACGCCTTATTCCTCCGCAACACCGGTTAAATCAGAGTTTGACGTGGCGCTTTTCGGGGGCGAGATTCCCGACACCGCCCATAACAGCCGCACGGGCGGAGTTGAGAACTTCGCCAGACTCCTTGAGAACTGGGGCGGCGGCAGCGTAAAACTCACCATCACCGGGTGCTTTATCGCCTTGAGGAAAGACCAGCAGAACGATGCTGTCTGGCTATACGGCAGCCCCGCCTATCAGCTTCCCGACCGTTATTTCGGTTGGGAGACACGATTCGGCAATCCCGATAATTGGCCTCCGTATGTCCCCTCGATATTTAACGTTGAGCGGGTTTCCTGGTTCGAGGGATGAGGTTTGAGGAGAATGAACATGAAAAACGAGAGAAGTAATCGCGGTTTTACATTCATTGAGTTGCTCGTTGCCGTTGCCATAGTGGGCATCGTCACGATCTTTATCTACTCCTTTTTCATACAGCAGAGGACGTTGCTCAAAAGGCAGAGGTCGCTGGCCGAGGTTTCCCAATACTCGCTTACGACATCGGACATATTGAGTCGCACCATAGTGAACGCAGGCTACGACCTCCAGCGCGGCACAGGATTGGAGGCGGCCTCGGACCATTATCTGGTGATAGTTGCCGATATGAACAACAACAGCGTGGTTTCATCCAATGAAATTATCGCGTTTGGGGCGTCGCTGTCGAATAATCCCCTTGTTGGGACCGAGACCGTCGAGGATTGCGACTCACAGGCTTCTCCCAAGGACTGCACAAAAACGCCACTGCAATTCAGCTTTTACTACGATATGGACAACGATGGGGTTGTCGAGAGCAATGAGAAGAAGATTCTGAGCAACTTCAAGTTACAGTTGGGCCTTCCCCCCTATACGCTTTACAGATACCACCTCAGGGCGGACGGCAGCCAAATGGAAACCCCGGATATCATGGAAAATAACCTTGACTACCTCCTGATTCGTTACCGCGACATGAACAACAACTTTTTGCCGTGCCAGAAGCCGCCGACGAGCGACACTACCTGCTCGAAGGCGCCATACCCCGAGACTTACACCAGCGGGTCCCCTATCTATAAATACACACTGAACAAGAGCGAGCGGAGACGAGTGCGGAAGATAGAGATCGAGTATATGACACGGGCGAGTTCAAAAGACATCACCGGTAGCTTAAGCGTATACAAGAGTCACGGCACGTATCCCTACGGCTCGATCGCCACATACAACGCGTCAGGCGTTGACCTGGGCTCCGGCTCCCTAACTTGCTTTAACAATGACGGGTATCTCCGGCGAATAGCCAACGTTGAGATCACACCCCGCAACTTCGTGAGCGAAGTTTGCGGAAGGGTTATGATGTCACTTCAGGTTTTGACCGCTCCTTGTGATTGGGATGCCAGCATCAGCGGGCCTAAAAAGCACACAGTGACGGCCAGCATAACCGATTTGTACGGCGAGCCGAAGTTAAATACGACGATTACGTTCAATATATCCAGCACGTTCGGCAGCTTTGCCGTCCCCGGTCAAACAAGACTAACGCAGACACAGGTGGCTTCCGGGTCCAGTGGATATGCGAGCGTGAGCGTTTATCACTGGCAGGTTCCTCCCGTTGTAACGGACCGCTCCGATATACTGAACTTCCGCGGGCCGACGAATGTTACGGTTAACGCCTCGTTTGTGGACGACGTCAATTTCAGTCCGGCCTGCACGGCGGCGGCGTCCATCAATGCCCCGTTTGTGGCGGGGCCGCCGATGAGGGTCGCCTTTGTAAATCCGGAAGAAACTATATACACCCATACCGCGCATACCTATCACGTTCGTGACACCGATGCGGACGGGAAATTCCCCGTTGACCTTGACGGAAGCGGCGCCCAAGACCAATCAGGGGGATCGCCGGTGTTTGGGACCATTGATCCCAATGTGACGTTGTACTACCCCCTCCTGACCTCGGGGGAAGCCCTTAATGGAGGCGGAAGTGATATAACCACCTGCGGCCCCGATACCAGCCTCACCAGCAGCTCATACAACAACATCGCGGTCATGGGCGTCGAGATTACCGACCTTTGCGGCAATCCCACCACTCTGGGATGGGGCAATTACATGAGGAGACTGAGGCTGAAACCGATACTGGTCCCCACCAGCGGCGCAGCGACATGGACCACGATAATGGGAAGGGTAAGGCCCTACGTGAACGATTCCGCGAATTCGGTCACGAGCGGCTTCCACACCTTGCCGCAGGACAGCAACAAAGCCATTGTGCTCCAAGACCCAAGCGATACCTTTGTTGACGCCAATGCTAACGACGTGCCTGTGTATTACAGGGGTGATTCCCCTCTTGTCATCGAGTATTCGTCTCCGACCTATGCCGAGAGAGCGGAATATCCCAGCAGCGGCCCATTCACATCCTCCGCATTGAACCTTAGTTACACATTTTTCAACTCCTACGGCACCCAAAGCAACCGGGGCACGTCCGACATGGCGGGCAATTTCGTTGCGGGCATCTTTATAGACCCCAACATGTCCGCGTCGGACTTGGGATCGCCCGCCGTAAGCCTTGTCACCACCCTGAGGGCCGTTCCCGCCACTTATGGTGGGACAATGGAGGCTGTAACATCCTATTACCAGACCCAATGGCCGCTTATCCCGATGAACCCGCTGCCATTGAAGTTGTCCATACCAATAATAACATCCGCCCAGGCGGACTTGGTTGAAGGCGCCGGGTCGGTAGGAATCGGCGGATTGGGGAACAAGCCCAACCATGACTATTGGGTTGATATTTTGGCCTGCCCCCAATCGCTTGTTATTAACAATACCGGGATTTACAGCGATAACTATGCTATTACTCCTTTCCGGCCTTCTTTCTATCTTCAGGACGCATGCGGAAATGCAGCCAATATGTCATCCACTGCCGCCGTGAACACTAAAATCTGGGTTACTGCGGGAGATGGGATTGTTTCGCCTTCCGCTATAACTCTGCCGTCGAATTCACTCTGGATTTCGTATACTACTCCTTCGAGTTACTCCGGAACGTCTGCTGAAGATCCGAGAATCCACTTGAGACTTACCAAACCGGACGGCTCAACGGCCGACTCTATATCTTACACGTCGGGCCTTTGGGGCGTGCATGTCAATCAGTGCAGCGGGAATTGCACCATGTCGGCCACTGATTTCACCGACGTGGGAACTACACCTCCCACGGCTTTTGGAAGCGCGACACAATGCCAGCCGGCGAATGTCATAGTTGACAAGATTGCCAGCGTCATATCGCCGAACCAGGTAAGCGTAATGACCGGTGGATATACCACAAGCCTGGCGGGCAGAACCATCCTTTTCAACCAGACGATGGACACCTATACGGTCTCCAGCAACACCACCAGCACCATCACAACGGCAACCAACCTGCTCTCGCAGGATGCGGTCGCCACCAAAGAATTCGAGGTATACGACCCGGTCTGTTTCAATATAACGACCATATTGGAGAGGCAGGGGACGCCGCTGGCCAGCACGGTGGGCGGAACCGCGATGCTTACCCCCTGTAACGCCAATGTGTGGATCAATTTCGCGGGTTGTCAGGCGCAAAGCTCGCCCTTCTACAACGTCGAGCTTATGCTGGAGCCTACGGACAGTTACGGGAACCTCGTCAGCAACCGGAACGCCAGCCTCGGTGATACCCTCTATTTGGCCACTGGCGGAACCCTGGCCGTGCAGGCCACTTACGACAGGTGTGGATGGGGACTTGGGGGAGGCACTCAAAATTATGACCGCCTCTATCAGCTTACCGGGTCATCGTGTTTCAGGGTGCCGGTATATATCGGTAACGCGACCGGATTCACCGACGCTTACGGCAATTACATAACAACCAATATCGGAGTAAGGGCGTTTTTCCCGAACAGGGACACGTGCAATCCGGACGTCACTTGCACCCCCAACCAGTTCGCGCATTGCCAGGGGAGCGGCGTCACCTGCTATCGGCCAGGCGTAATCAAGGTCACCTCCGAGTGCCGGCAGGTATCCGCTTGCCTGAACAACCAGGGCTGCTCGGGATCTGATGAAATATTCAATGGCGAAGCCATTCATCTCAATTCGTGCACAAATAACCTCTCGTACAGGGTTTACGACTGCAACCGGAACAAGAACAAGACGGTGGTGGAGACCATCGCATCTTCATACATGACGCTGACCCTGAAACAGGGTACAACCACAACCGACACCGAACACGTGAAATTGACTGAAACCCTGGCTAACGTGGTGGGAAGCAATATCAGTATACCGGTATCAACCACCGGCTACGTAAAAACCTCTGTAAATTCCGCGCTGTTCACGGGAACAATAACGATCAATAGTAGTATTGCCGCCATACCAGGTTACCTTGATGTCCCATACGGCCAGGCGTTCACCATGACCTCTCAGTACATAGACCCCGACGACTCGAACGACAACAAGTGCACAATGACGAACTCCATAGACTGGATTGCCCCCGTGTGCACTTATGGCTGCATGAACGCGCTCAACTGCACGTATTATCCCACCAATCCCACAATGGTGGTTACGCCGGGAACTAACAACCTTGTATTAACCCAATTCGATTGCAGCGAGAACGCCAGCGCGACCTTGCAGGAGGCCACTTCGGTGCTGGTGCAGATGAACGGCGCCACGAAGGAGGTGGAGATTGTCACATTGAAGGAATCGGCGGGCACCTGGCCCGTCTCGAGCGGAATGCCTCCCACTCTGAGCGGAAGCGGCCCCAACACGATCACCACCAGCGCCAATTCGCCGATATTCGCCGGGAAAATCCCAGTAACTTTCGCCTCAGGCAACAGGATTTACTCTAACAACGGAACGATTGATATACCGCCCACCACCGCGGGCACTGAGACCGGCATGGCCATACCTTTCACGACAATTGGAAGTTACACCATAAGCTCTACAACCTCGCCAAACATCATAAACTATACCGGGACTCCCTTCACCGCAGGCGCATTGGTGGGGTATTACCTGTACATCCCCGGTACCAATAAAGCGAACTTGTACCTCATCTCAACCAACACGACTAACACCCTGACGGTAAGCGCAATAATACAAAATACAGCCATCACAAACCTTACAAACGGGACAGCAACTTATGTCTACAAGCCAAAATCCGGCTGCACGTTTAACTTTACTCTCAGAGCCAACATGCATTTATTTGCCTCGGACAACTTCGATGAATATACGAACGGCACACAGCCGCCGACGCCAACGCAGTCGGCGCCAATTCCAACATGGACCTATAACACTTCCCCCTGTAACGCAAAGATTGCGCTTCCCCCAAGCTCAATAACCTACACGGGGAATCAAGAAGCCGCTCTGGGCGGCACGTCGAGCGCTAATTGCACGTCGAGCGCTGGCAGCTATATGTATATGTCAGTAGACATTACTGGCTATACGGGGATAGTGGTATGCGGGCATTTGTCATCTTATGGCGGCGCGTTTACTTCAACCCAGAACGCCGTCGTGCAGTGGTCCTGGAACCCAACCTCCGGCTACACCACTGTATTTACCCGCACCAGCGGCACGGCCAGCGGCTACTGCTATGGCTCGTCATCGGATACCGCGGCCGCATCGGACGGATCATGCGCGCCCTTCTGCGTCGCGTTTAAACCAACCGGTACACCTACTACCACATTTTCAATCCGCATCCAGCAGAAAGGGATCGCCGCCTACCCCACGGACCCCTATACAAAGAGAGCGCGGTTTGACGACTTCTCCTTGTGGGGCTACTACTGAGAAACGGATAGCTCATGAAAATAAGGGCGGGTCTTGCGACCTGCCCTTATTTCATTGGAAGAATGTATAATGATTAGCCCGTATTTCCCGCCAACCGTAGGGGCAGACCTATGTGTCTGCCCGATAATGCGAGGGGACACATTGGTCCGCTCCTACGGGGAGAAGGGCAGGGGTGAGGGCGGGTTCTCCCTGCTCGAAGTGGTAATCGCCATCGCCATTTTGAGCATCGGCTTTCTGGCGGTGGCGCACCTCTATGCCACGACAGCCAAGGGCCACGCGGACGCCGCGCGCATCGAGGAGGCGACGAAGCTGGCCCGCGCGATGCTGGATAATATGAATCAGACGCCGGGTTTCTATGATACTGTCGAGGGGAAATGCGGGACAGCCTTTTTCAAGCTTGATAACAAAAACCATACCATAGTTCAGAACGCTGTGCTTGATCCCGATGCGCTTGGCGGGGGAGAGGCCGATCCGTTGTGTCCTGTCGCCGCTCAGAAGGACGATCTCGATCTTGATGCGGTATTATCCTCGGGAAAAACTGAACTGGAAGCGGCCCAATCCGCAGACAGGTGCCTCAAGCGCGATATAGGCCCGAACGCGCCGTGTGCGCCGGTGGATCCAATAATGGACTTCGACGCCGGAAGCCTCTCCATGTACTGGATCGCCTGGAACCTCAGGGCCAGCTATCCGTCGCAAAAAATGACGAGCGTAAGGCTTTATGTCTTCTGGCGCGGAATGGATGGCAAGCGCCACTGGGTAAAATCCAACGCTCTCCTCACGGCAAAGGATATGACCTTCTACCAATGAGCGTCGGATGAATAAATCGCGGCGTTCCACAGGCCAAGGAAATCCTCCCGCCATGAAAGCCAATAATTCCGGTTGCTCGGGCTTTACCATCGCCGAAGTGGTTATCCTGATGCTGGTTTTTTGCGCGGTGGCGCTTGGCATTTTTCTTTTTTTCACGTCTCAGCGGGAGGACATTCGTTTGAAGGCCACCCTGGCGCAGGTGAACCGCGCGGGGCAATCGCTATCGGAGGCGTTCAAGGGTGAGATTGCCGACTTGGATGGGTGGGTTGCCGCGGACGCGACCGAGATGAGATTTATCTCCCATGGCGAAGAGGTCGCTTATAACTGGGACATGTTCACCGATATTCTTTCGAGGAATGGCGTTGAGATAGCCCACAACGTGGAGGGCGCGGATTTTCATTACTATGCCGCGCGAGCAAAGGGGAATGAGTCCGAGCTTCCACGGCCGGTCCCGAATTGTCCCCCCGGCGCCGAAGCGAAGGATTGCGTAGCAACCCTAAACAACATCCGGGAGGTGGAGGTGAGGTTTGTGGTGGGGTCGGAGGAGTCTGAGAACGCGCCGGGTTCTCAAAAGGGGAGCCTTGCTCCAGACAATACCCTTTTCTCAAAGCCGGAGAGCCACGCGCATATCAAGCGCCAATTCGTCGTCAGGATTATAATAAAAAACATTTCCGAGGCCACCAACGAAGCCTCTCAGATCAACGCCTGCGGCAGGGTCACGCTTACGCCGCTCGGCGGCGCCGAGATTGCGTCTTGCGATGCCGATGGCGATACCTCAATAATAAAAGTCACAACGATGGCGCCGGACGCCGCCGGCGTCATGTCCCCCACCGATAAGAACGCGGTAAAAATCGGCGCCGTCTACCGTTACGACACAGATCCTGCCCCGGCAAGCAGGCGCAATACGGCTGCTGGCGCGCCGGATGATTACAACGGCGACCCTCCCGAAGCCCCGGCCATAGATCATACCGAGGTGAATTCGGCCATGCGCGCCTCTGGTGGTTCGGGCAGCGTCGGGATAACTTTGCCCGCCGATCAGGCGGGAAACAAGATCGTCGTATTCGCCCAGTGGACCCCGCCAGCCTCTCCGGCGTGTCCGAGGCCGCCGCTTTTAAACAGTAACCGGGTTGTAATAACGGTGAAAGCGGGCGTTCCGGCCTCTCTGAGGGCTTCGGGCGAAGCCGCGCGCTCCCCCGTAACGCTTGGCGCGGACTCCGCAGCCGCCCTCAATACCTGCAAAAACCTCGCAGGGTGCCGGAACACAGCCACAACGCTGAGGGTTCAACTGCTCGATAAATGCGGGAACCCGGTATCGAACGCGGAGAATAAGGTCAAGTTCTCTATAAGTCTTACCGACCCGGAGGGCCGGTTCGGTTCATTGAGCGGTTTTGACCCGTTCGATAAAACGCTCATAGTTTCCCCCGTTGAAAACGGCATTTACGAAACGAGTGTATTTTCAGGCCCCAATATGCCGACTGGCGCTTTTCTGCCTGTGCGCGCGGAGCTGCTCGGTAATCCCGGCATCGCCGCCGATGTGGCAATTCCCCTGAAGACGTGTGATGTGCCTTATAAGCTCGATCTTTTGAGTCCGGCGTCGGGAACGTTGCCGGCGGAGGGTGTGATTCCCGCCTGTCCGGGACGCAGTGAGATTATTTCGTTCAGGGTGCTCAACGCCTGCGGCGATCCGATAACACTTTCGGAGAACCCGGCGATTAGCCCCTCCAATCCGGCAAACTGGACGATTTCGATGGCGTCAGGTCAAAGCGAGGGCGAAGATGCGCACAAGATCGGCAACCTCGGCCCGATAGTGGCCGGCAAGGTTGCGCCCGTGCTTTCCGGCAACTCATTCCTTATTACGTATAACACAGGCGGCACGGGTCTGGATGTTTCGCAGCTTGATTCGAGTTATTGCGGGACTGCGCGGGCCGGGGCGCCTATAAACTTAAAATTTAACCCCCTTCCCGAAACGACGGGAAAGAAAACCGTTTTAGTGAATCTGGGCGCCTGCCCGATTTTGTCCGTGCAGCTTTCGCTCGATAACCGACTGAGCATCCCACAGTGCGCCGACTCGTCGGGTTCTCAAAGCATCTGCATGCGGCCCGGCTGCCCGGGCGGCGGCGATCATGGTGAGGAATTCGTTTTGCGGGCGCGGATTTTTTCCTGCCCCGCTAAGGGCGCGAATGAGGTCCCTCTCAAAAATGCGGGCGTGTTGTTCGTCGCCGAAAACCCCAAAAACCAGTTTTTGCACCCTCAATTCATAGGGGGCGATGGCCATAGAAGTTTCATGACAACGCTCCCGGCCGATTATCGGTCCGGTAGAGCGGACGCGACCGCCCAAATGAGCTACGGGAATCTGAGCGTCGCAAACGCCCTCAATGATAAGATTACTGTCAGGGCGCTGTTATGCTTCCCCGGCGCAAACGGGGCGCTCGATACGCCTCCCGGCAGCCTTACCTGCAAGGGTGACGATATGGAAATTTCGTCCAATCCGCTGTATTTCATGGTTGGGATGTCGCCTGCGGGGTTTATAAACAAGCTCAGCGCCGGAGAAACCTTTGCCGAGGGCAAAATAGGCGTTTATTCGAGCGGGACTTACGATTATCGCGACCAGTTGCTCGACGTGAACGAACCATACTCCTTTCCTTACGGCACGCCGGTCAGCGCTCCTCAACATGGTGTGGATAGCAAGGTCTTCTTCGAGGTGCGGGATTGCGATCAGAACAGGGACGCGACCGCCGCGGATTCTCTCACGTTGACGCTGACAAGCGCCTTGACGCGCCCCAACGATACGCTAAATGTCATTCTAAAGGAGACCGGCCCCAACACCGGCGTATTTCGCGGCGGCGCCACATTGACCCGGTTCACCGGAATAAACCAACCCGGCAAGTTGGGCAGCGCGCCGGGCGACCTTATTACCTTTAAATATCAAGACCCATCCGACCCAAATGACGTAATTATCGGCCGCCTTTACACATCGGGTTGCAGGGGAATGCATTTGCGAAACGCCGACGGGAAACCCGTAAGCGCCGTCATCCCGTCCCTGTTCGGCAAGAATATCTCCTTAAAAAATCCGAGGCATTTATTTGGCGTTGAGGCGATAATGCCGGAGAAGGCTTATTACGCGGGGAATGAGCCAGCCGGGGAAAGCGAGATCTTCAGTATATGCGAAACCGGACCCTCCAGGCCCTATATATTTAACCGGGCCAATTGCCGCGACCTGGCTCTTAAAGAGTCCGATGTCTCCGGCTCACAAAATAACAACGGTATATTCAGATTCGGTGACCTATACAGCGCCCGTGTCTATGATTTTGAAGGAAATGGCGGAGAGAGTTGTGACGATAACGGTCATTGTGTCCCTATCGGAAATACTCCCGGCAGGATCGAGTTTAAGAGCAAGGTTGGGGATTGCAGAGCTGTCCTGTCGGTCAAGGATGTTGATCCGCCGCGAATAATGTTAAAGAAGGTTCTCAAGGGCGCCCCGGATGGCCCGGTTCTTCAGAGTGGGGGCAGGGTAACAGGTATGGTATATCTTGAGGGCGAGGCTTATGATACTGGCGGTGTTACGGAAATCGCCGCATCCGTGGACGGCGGTCTGACTTATATTTTCAACGGAGGTTACGACTCGGCAACGGGAAAATGGGGCCTCGACATAGACGCAGGGGAATTGCCGGACGGCCTGTACCGCCTGCGGGTTCGCGCAAGGGATTCCGCCGGCAACGAAGGGTATTCGAGCGCCGAGGGGGTGCTCCAGGCGTTCAGCTTCATAGTTGATAAATATTCCGAGCCGATAACGTTGCTTGGCGCTTCAGGCGCAGTTTGCGGTAAGCACGAGTTCGTGGCCGATGTTTCGGGATTCAAGTCCTCAGGCGGCGCAGGGCCTGTTGTTAATTTCTACATGGATGGCGCAGCAAAGCCCGTCGCACATGCCGACATGGGACAATATGGCCTGGCAAGGGCCACAATTGACCTTAGCGGCTTTTCAGGGGGGCCTCCCGGCCACGTAATCAGAGCTGTGGCAAGCGATGATAATGATCCTGCGGTGACGGCGGGCGCTTCCCAGGATTTTATCCTGGACGATTCACCTCCGTCGGTTTCCCTCTCGATACCGGCCTATGACGGTATGAATCCTCTTAGCGGCGTGGTCGGGGCGCGCGTGGTGACTCATAGCTGCGTCGGTGTAAAAGAAGTGAGCGTGGAGAGCTATCTTGTGTCCAATATGACGGTGCGTTCCGCGCCGGTTGCGGCCACTTTCCTTCGATGCCTGACTTCCCCCGAAGCCGACGGCGCATGTCGGGATGCGGAATGGGCCGCTTACCTCGATACCAATCCCACGAGCTGTATATGGTCGGACGGCTTTACGGGGGACGGCCAGAACGCTTTCCATGCGACCGCGGTGGACTACTCCGGCAGGACGGGAACGACGGTTTCCGAGCGGGCCTACCCGGTGGATAATCCGCCGACGATCAAGCTGAGGCTGCCGGAGAATTACGCGGTGAGCGGCGCAATCGTTTTCGAGGTCGAGGTGGCGGATTGCGACGGTGTGGCGAAGGACAACGTGACTATGTCCGTTCCCGGCATGGGAACTTTTAACATAACCCGGAAAAGCGGCCCGGACAGAGACGCCGTCTACAGCCTTACCCTGAACACCTCCGATTACCCGGCGTGCAGGTATGGGATTTCATATTTCCCCGACGGGGTTTATTCGTATCAGATAATTGCCGATGACGGCTCGCCAATGGGCGCATGCGCGGCGCCTGAAACCGCGGGGACGCCAAATCGCTGCGGCGTGCTCAAAGGCGCGTTCCGGATCGAAAATCGGCCGACTGGGGTGGCTATTACCTCGATAAACGGCGCGCCGCCTGTTGACGGCCGCGAGATTATGGGAAATTCTCTATCAGTGGATGGCACGGCGGAAAGCTGCGGCCTGAAGGCGGGTTCAGGCGCTGTAAGGCTGTTGATTGATGGCATGAACGTCGGGGACATGATCCCCGGGCCTGGAGGCAAATATTCTATCAAACTGAACAAAAAGCCCTCGTTATCGGGCGGGGCGCATACCCTTGTTATTGAAGCAATAGACTGGACGGGCGCCTCGGTTCAGTCCGCGCCGCGAAAAATTTTGCGCCTTGAAAGGGAATAAAAGGCGAAACTGGCAGGTTGTCGAAAAATGAGGTTTAGTATTGCTGAGACGGACAGGGGGGTCTGTTCGACGGACAGGAATGTCCGTCCTCCTAATAAAACAGGGGGGCGGACATTCCTGTCCGCCAAAGAATCGCCACAAATGGGTGAGGCGTCAGACCTGCGCGGGATGGCCCTGATCATCGTGCTCATGATACTCATGTTTTTCACTATACTTGCCTTTATCGGGCTGTACGCGGCAAGGCAGGCGATAAGTTTCGCGGGCCGTGGCAGACAGAAAATGGAGGCGTATTACACGGCGGGAGCTGGCATCAACAGGGCCGTTGCGGACTTGCTCAGTTTTTACAAAGTCAAAGGATCGTTCACCGTAACCCCATTCGACATGAACCTGAACGGACAGGAGGACGACCTTTCCGGGGACTTGCCGGGGACCCTTTCGTGGTCTGGCCTGGCGGCGCCGACTCTGGGTCAGTGGCTTAACGCGAAGAATGTGCAAAGGGTGATATATTTTTCTCCTGAAAGCGCCTGTTTCGGGGAGATGACGGGAGGCAATTGCAAGGGTTTCCGCTACGAGGTGAGGATTCATCGCGGCGGGTCTTACGCGCGGGTGCTGTCCCTCGCGCGGCTTCACGAGGGGGACGGGCCTGTTTCGGACGATGACAAGATCATCGCGGCCCAGGAATACCTTGTGAAGATTGTTGCCTGCGGCATGTGTGGGGAGGGCATATTGATCGGCGGGTCGGGATCGAGTCATGCAATAGGGGGAGGGGTCGAGTTGCACGGCGGGCTTCATATTCTTTGCGAAGACACCGATACGAGTTTATGCGAAGGCCAAAATCCTCCCGATAATTGCAGCGCCATTTCGCCCGGCTCATCCGTGGGCGTCTATAACAATTACGAGCGCGGCCCCGGCCAGGCGCCTTCGTTCATCAGTAAAATCCAGCCCCTCGACCGGGACGACAATGACAATCCCACCCTGAACGCCAAGGTGCTTATTTATAATTGCGGCATCGGGAAGATGGACAGTTCGTCGAATATGGGCACCCATGCCGTGCCCCTTGACATCGTGATCGCGGACGGGGGCGTGGGGGGCGAGTACGGCAAGGTGTCTGCGGGAGACGATGAGAGGGTCTTTGCGCTGGAAAAGCGTTATGGCGCGGGCGAGTACACGAGATACGTGGGAAACGAAGCTGCGTCCTTTCCCATTTTGCGGAGTCCTGAAGGCTATCCAACCGCTCTGGACAGCAAAATAGAGGCCGAGGCGTATCACAACACCCTCCCCCCGCAATGGTGCAACATCACGCCGGCCACTCCCAGCATGGGCTACGGCGCCCCCGGCTGCTCCTGCCCCACGGGATGCTCCCTTTGCTGGGATAACGCAGTCAAGACGCTGACGAGCAATTCTGATGTTGTGTACAACCTCAGCGGTTGCGCGGGCGGCGCAACGCTGAACAACCTGACTTACAAAGGAAAGGCTACCTTTTATTACGGCGCGAACAACGTCACCATAGATGGCGCCATCACGGTCGCGGATGGGGAGAATTTTCCCATGACTTCCGCCATGGGATTCATGACAGCGGGCGAGATGAACGTTGCGCCCTCGTCACGCTCCGAGATCATGGGCCTCTTCTATGCGCAGAGTAAAATAAGGATGACAAACCAGACCGCCGTGGCGGGCATCGTCATATCCAATTCCTACGATTTCGGCAGCCACGTACCCGTTATATATCAGGTTCCATACCTCGAGGCGCAGGCGCCCGCGGGTTTTCAATCCCTTTGCGGCGCCCACCTAAGACTTGCCCCCAACGGCTGGCGAACAGTGTATTGATTTTTTTTAAAATGCGTACGCCACTTCGCCCAGTAACGCGTAATAAAATGATGTGCTCCACTTTGTCGTGTCGTTGGGTTGCAGGAAATTGCCAGTAGCGGTCAGAACTGCGCCGTTGACGCCGACGGACAGGTTATTCCAGATGGTGTAATTGATTCCCGCGCCAATCCTGGCGCCTAGATTGGTTTTGCTTTCGGTGGCCGATGTTTCGAATACCTGAACCCGCGCGGACGTGGACGTTACTCCCAATCCCATGAAAAACCACAGGCAGAGTTTTTTTGTGGTGGAAAAGGTAAAGCCGGGCGTAATGCTGAAAATATCGAGTTTCGCGGCTTGGCCGTCCGGCAGGTCGTTGCCCTTAAGGAAACTCATCAACAAGGGAAGAGTGACCTCTACGGACGGGGAAAGGCGATACCCCGCAGAGAGGCCAAAGGCCGCCCCGTTTTTCAACACGTCGCGGTCATTCCCCGTCACCCAGAGATAACCCGGGTCAACGCTCAGCCTAAACCGCGGCATATTCCCTTGAGAGGCCTCTTCCTCCGCAGCCATTGCAACACCGCATCCCATCAAAAGGCCTGCAACAATCATTATACTCAGACAACGCATAACTACTCCTCCCTTTCTCAACTTAAGGTTACTTATTTTTAACCTAATTATGGCGTTTCGTCAAGTGCTACCATGCCAAAGGGCCTCTCATTTCCAAGTACTCAACGGCGATCAATGCCGGTGATGCCGGGCTGCTTGCGTTGAGCGCCGTGTCAGTCTATCTTGTGAGAGATTCGGAACGCCGATTGATGCGGGGGTGAATGGGAGGAAAAAATGGCGGGAATTGTCAGTGTGGGAGCATATATTCCCTGGTATAAGCTGACGGGCGAGGTTCTGGCGCCGCAATGGGGAGGTTCCACCAAGGGGAGCCGCAGCGTGGCCAACCACGATGAAGACACTATCACTTTGGCCATCGAGGCCGTGCGCAGAGCGCTTGCCGATCGAGACCGCAAAAAACTCGACGGCCTCTACTTCGCCTCGACAACAATGCCCTACGCGGAAAAGGGCAACGCAGTTTTCATCGCGACCGTTGCGGACATGCGCAACGACGTATTCGCATCCGATGTGGCGGGCAGCCTTCGCGCGGGCACGAACGCCTTGAGGGCCGCGCGGGACGCTGTGGATGGCGGCGCGAAGGAAGTCGCCGTAGTGGCCTCCGATATGCGTCTTGCGCCCCCCGGCGACCCGAACGAGAGGTTCCTGGGAGACGCCGCCGCTGCGGTCATCATCGGTAAGGACGACACCATCGCGGATATCGTGGATATTTATTCGACCTCTCACGAATTCACCGATGTCTGGCGCACCTCAAAAGACCAATACATCCAAACCGCAGACACGAAGTTCATCATGGACGCCGGCTACAGCAAGTTCATGGCCGAAGCGGCAAAAGCAATCCTCGCAAGGAATAACGTCAACCCCGCCGATGTGAATCACGTGGCGGTGTTTTCGCCCGACGGCAGAACCATCAAGACCATCGCCAAGTCGCTCAAGGTGGACGATAAAAAATGCGTCAACCTGCTCGACTCGGTTGGCGATTCGGGGACGGCTAACACTCTGCTTGCACTGGTGGCCGCAATCGAAAACTCGAAGCCCGGCGACTTCATTCTGGCGCTCAGTCATTCCTCAGGCGCCGACGCAGTCCTCCTCAAGGTCACCGACGGGGTGAAAAAACTCGAGGGCGCAAAAAGCGTGGAGACGCAGATCAAACGGGCGCGGCCCCTTACGTCTTACGCAAAATACCTTCAATTCCGCGACGTGATCCCGAAGGAGGAGTTAAGGGTCTGGACGGCCCAGCCGGTGTTGTGGCGCGAGGAGAAGGAGAATTACCGGCTCATCGCAAAGCGCTGCAATAAGTGCGCAGCCATACAATATCCCGTCCGGCACGTCTGCTGGAAATGCAGCGCCAGGGACGATATGTCCGACGTAAAGCTCGGAAACTCCGGCAAGGTCTTCACCTTCGCAAAAGACCATCTCGTCCCCAACCCCGACCCGCCCACCGTCATGGTCAGCGTGGACATCGAAGGCGGAGGCAGATTCTACACACAGATGACCGACTGTAACCCCGCAGATATTAGCGTAGGTATGGAAGTGGAATTCACACTGAGAAGATTCCACGAGGGCGGAGGATTCTACAACTACTTCTGGAAATTCAGGCCGGTTTGTAAGAAATGATGAATGATAAGTGATAAGTGATGAGTTAAGAGGGAAAAAATATATCAGTGCATTATTCATCACTCATCGCTAAAATGGAAGGCAGGTTAAAATGAGCTTAAAGGACAAGGTTGCGATTATCGGGATGGGGATGACGAAGTTCGGCGAGAATTTCGAGATGAGCTACAGCGATATGATTGTCGAGGCATGCTTCGAGGCTTTGGCAAACGCCAAGGTAGGCCCCAAGGATATTCAGGCTGCATGGCTGGGGACGTATCTGCCGTTTTCATGGGGATACGAGGGTGTCGCGGGGGTAAATATCGCCGAGCCTATGAACATGTACCCGATCCCGATAACGCGGGTATCGAATTACTGCTCGACGGGCATGGAGGCGGTGCGGAACGCGGCGCTGGGCATTGCGAGCGGCGAGTATGATCTTGTGTTGGCGGTCGGTTGCGAGAAGATGCGCGAGGTGCCGGGGAGGGGGAGCCTGGTGGCGCAGCATGTCGAGCGCGGCCACCCCCTGTATTGCAAGGGCCGCACGGCGCCGGGGATGTTTGCGCTGCTGGCAACCCGCTACTTCGAGGAGTACGGCATAGACCGCAGAATCCTGGCCAAGGTGGCCGTCAAAAACCATAAACACGGGTCACTGAACCCGAAGGCGCACTTCCAGCGCGAGATCACCGAGGAGATGGCGCTGAACGCCCCTCCGGTGGCCGAGCCGCTGCACCTGTTCGATTGCTGCCCCACCACAGACGGCTGCGCAGCCGCCGTTCTCACCCGCGCAGACCTCGCAAAAAAATTCACCGACGAATATGTCCTCATCAAGGGCATCGGATTCAGCGTCTGCGGCGGATATTACTCGGCGCAATTCGACCAGACGTTCACGTTCACCGGTTTCAAGGCCACCCAGAACGCCGCAAAAGTATGTTACGAAATGGCAGGCATTAAAAACCCCATCGAGGAGATTGACGTCGTCGAGCTGCACGACTGCTTCACAATCACCGAAATCGTCAACTACGAAGACCTGGGTTTTGCCAAGAAAGGCGAAGGCTGGAAACTGATCGCAGACGGCGAGACATACAACGGCGGCAAGATACCCGTGAACACAGACGGCGGCCTCAAAACATGCGGCCATCCCGTGGGCGCTTCCGGCGTGCGCATGATAAACCACATCGGCGCTCAGGTGCTGGGCAAGGCCGGCAAGATGCAGGTAAAAGACGCAAAACTCGGCATAGCCCACACCCTCGGCGGGCCGGGCGCGCTCGCCTGCGTCTTCGCACTCGGTCAACCATGACATCTTAAACACGCAGAAACACATTAAATCACGGGTTCAAGGAACACAGACAAGGGGCTTAAGCCCCTTGTCTGAATATATGAATTGAATCACAGACGGATGGAGTACCGATGAACCGCGAAGAAGCGCTTGCTTTATTGAAGCAGAAGGTGAAAAACGAGAACCTCGTGAAGCACATATACGCTGTTGAGGCGGTTATGCGCGGGCTGGCAAAACGCTTCGATGAGGACGAGGAGACATGGGCCATGGCCGGCCTGTTGCATGATATTGATTACGAGGACACCCTCAACGACCCCGCGGCGCATGGTAAGCTTGGCGCGGAGCTGCTCAGGGAAAAGGGTGTTGACGAGGTCATAGTCAACGCGGTACTGGCGCACGCCGACAAAGCGCCCCGGGACACGAAAATCAACCAGTGCATCTTCTGCGCCGACCCCGTGACGGGGCTTGTGGTGGCCGCCGCTCTCGTGAGGCCGGATAAAAAGCTGGCGGGCGTCGAGGTGCAGAATTTGAAGAAACGGTTCAAGGAAAAGAGGTTCGCGGCAGGCGCGGACCGCGATCGTATCATCGCCTGCGAGCAAGCGGGACTGCCCCTTGAAGAATTCCTCGGCATCGCCCTGAAATCAATGCAGGGAATCGCCGCAGAATTGGGATTGTAAATATTTTGGATTTTGGATTGGGGATTTTGGATTAAAAGGGTTGCATTATAACGTATTCTTCAATCCAAAATCCAAAATCTAAAATACCAAAATAAGTTACAAATGAGCAATTGCAGATTCAAATTGAAGGTTCCCGGCGATGGAGAGGTTTCCGCCGCAATTTATATGCCGGAGAACGAGGATGTCGAGGGCGGGCTGGTGATCGCTCACGGCCAGATGAACGATCTCGATCATCCTCTGCTGGTGGCGTTTTCGGAGGGGCTTGGGGAGCGCGGATATGCGAGCATCCGGTTTAATTTTCCATATCGGGAGAGGGGCGAAAGCGCGCCGGATAAGCGGGATGTCCTGATGGCGGCTTTGCGGGAAGCGCGGGACGATCTTGAGTCAAGAATAGAGGCGCCGATTTATCTGGCCGGGAAATCGCTCGGCGCACGCGTCGCCAGTTACGTCGCCGAAACCGACAAAACCCCCGGCCTCATCTACCTCGGTTACCCGATACACGCGCCGGGCGGAGAACCGACGCGCTATGAACATCTCATGGAAATCGAAGCGCCCATGCTTTTCTTTGTTGGAGACCGCGACCCATATTGCGACGTGGAAAAATTGAGAAAAGCGCTCGAGCAACGCCAGCATTTATCAACGGTGCAGATCGTGGACAAAGGGGACCATTCGTTCGAGGTCCCCGAAGGCGACGACCGTCCACAGCAGATCATCTATCATGAGATCGCCGCCGTCGCCGCCGACTGGCTTGACGAATACGGCCTTTAATAGCCTCAATATTTATTTATGCGAATGTAACATTTTTTCGTAGGGGCCGACCCGCGTGTCGGCCCGACGGGCGAACACATAGGTTCGCCCCTACGAATAGGCGCTGCATTATCAATGTGGATATTTATAATTTACGGCTGGCGCTTGCCTTCCAGAACAGCCTTAAACAACCCGGCAAATTCCTTTCCCATGCGCTCTTCACCGAAAAATTTTTCAGCGCGAACCCTTGCGTTTATCCCCAGATTCTTTCTCTTTTCATCGTCCTCGAGGAGCCGCTGTAAAACATCCGCCAAAATAATGTGGGCGTCTTCTTTGTATTTATAGTCAGGACTTCTCAGGTCAACAAGTATTCCCGATTCCCCGTTGATTATCTGTTCCTTTATTCCGCCGACATTCGACGCCACGACCGCGACCCCCGATGCCATCGCTTCCAGCACGACAAACGGAAAATTTTCCCCGATGGACGGCGCTACAAATATATCGCAATTAGCCATCATTTTTACAAGATCGGCGCCCGTCAGAAATCCCAATGGATAAATATTTCCCAGATCGTCGAAATTTTTCAGCAACTCGTCGCTGCGGCTGCCCGCCAGCACCAGGTCCGCGTCTTTTATTTTCTTCCGGAGAATGAGAAAAGAATTGATAAGTTGAAAACCGCCTTTGATTTTTGAATCCTGAATGCGCGCTGAAAACAGTATTTTCTTTCTATCAGGGTCAAGTTTGTATTTTCCCCAGACGTTTTTATCTCTGTTCCGAGGATTGAATTTCTCCAGATCAATGGAATGATGTATTACGATAATGTCATCCGGCCTGTTTCCCCCCCTGACCCTTGTGTCCTTTGCGGATTGTGACGCTTCAATCCATCCGTCGCACATTCTCGATACCATAAACGGGTGCGGGTCGTAGATTCTCGGGGGAATTCCCGTGACGTTGGGGCCTGCGACCAGCTTCCTTCTTCTCCTGAAAAGTTGAGTATACAGAAAAGTTTTCAGGCCGGTTGGAACGTAAATTAAATCGCATTTAATCGCGGCTTTGCTGATTAACTGAATATTCTTGAAAAATAATGATAATTTATGTGGATTAAAGCCCGTTATTATTTTTATATTATTGCTCTTGAAATATGGCTCTTCCGAATCCACTTCACCGGTCAGTAACGTGAGATTAATTTCATTAATTCGTGAGAGAGAATTAAGGACGCCCACTATATGTCTATGAGGCCCGGATTTGCCCACAGCGCTGTCTGCTATTAAGCTTATTTTCATAACGCCCGATATTTAATCCGGCTTTTGCGCAATGACAACAAGCTGCTCGCCGAGATGCGGAACCAGCTCCGATATAATTAATTTTATAAATTTTATTGATTTGCGATGGGACTCCTTTGCGCAGATCGCCACTTCCTTTATCGCAAATCCGCATCTTGTTAAGAGCTGGCACAGCAATTTCGGAGTGAAAGCGGCCACGTGGTCCGGATGAACCAATTCGTTTTTAAGAATTGTATATCTAGCAATAAACTTGAGCCCGTACACATTTGGAGTGGTGATTATAAGCAATCCTCCGGGGACCAGCGCCCTGAATGCGCTCCTGAGAAAAAGGGAAGGCAATTCCAGATGCTCGATCAATTCGCCTCCTGTTACAACCTCAAACTCTTCCTTGAACTCCATATTCTGCACATCCATCACGCGGAAGTTGTAATTTCTATCATTTAAATACTTTACAGCGTCTTTATCAATATCCACGCCGAGAACGTACCCGGCGTTATCCCTGATTGTGTCATGGAACCACAAGCCCCGGTCGTGCAATAAATCGAATTGGGTATAGTGCGCTCCCCCACAATCGAGCACTTTCTTTCCCGTTATGAAGGGGATAACTATATCCTGTCTGGTAAGCATACAAAATTTTTATTATACATTGGCAATTCGACGAATTACAGGCGCCCTTACTATCGCACACGCAAAGAGCTTCCCCCCGACGGAAGCGACTCCCTCGGGGGGAAGAATAATGCCCCATCTCGCTCGAAATGGGCTATCAAGGCTAAGCGCGCTCCCGCGTTATGCGCGGACGCCGGAGAGGACGTCGGAGATGCGGATGACGAGCTGACGGGTGCGCTGCTCGAATTCATCGAGGTCGGGCTGGCCATGCCTGCGATCTTCGTATTCCTCGAGCATCTCCCATAATTTTCTTTTCTGGGAGTCCTTAAGTTTCTTCTCGATAGCTGGGAACAGCCCGCGATCCTCTTTCTGGATGTGCCGTCGAAGCGCCGTCGAGAACGACCTTGCCGCCTCGATGACGATCTTCTTCCCGCTATTGTCCCCCTGCTCGATTTTATCGGCTCCCCGCAGGATACTCCGATAATAAGACCTGTTCTGAACATGATCCTCGCTGAACTTCTGGATCGTCGCCCTCAGCCCATTGGCCCCGATGTTGTTGAGGAACGGGAAGAGCAACAGGTCTTCCTTTGTATGGTGATAAAGGTCCGCGCATTCACGAATAAGGGTTACCGTTTCCCGGATAAGCTCAACTGGAACATCGTAATCCTTCTGGAGCGCTTCCACCAGGCTGTCCATCGCCCCGAGAATCTTTTCGATGATTCGGTGCTCTGTTTTCAGTGATTCTGTGATTTCCATTTGCTTAAAAACTCCAATAATTGGACGCTTTTTAAGAGGCAAGTGTTCCTTATCAATGCAAATCTCATGCGAAAAAACCCAACGCCCCCGTGAATATCATCCAAATATCGCTTGAAATCGCTTTCCCACCCACAATTTAGTATAATGATTTCAGAGATTTATGCAAGCTTTTTTTGAGGATTTATAAAAAATATTTTTTTCAGGTGAGCTATCAAACCAAAATTATAGCGTGATGAGAAATTACACCATTCCCTAATTCCTTAACGATTTCAACAACTTAGGATTACAAGGCGAACACCGCCCCTCTCCCTTCTCTTAGCTTACGGCACCCGGCGCAAATCCTTGATTTTAAACTAAAAACTACAAAGCCGGACGTTATGTCAACTAAAATTAAAGAACTCCACCACTCAAATCAAAGAGGTTGATTCTGGCCATTTTGTGTGAGATAGACACAAAATGCGGTGGCTTATTGCGGCTTATCGGGCGCTTTGGCAGTTTCTTCTTTTTTAGGCGGGGGCGCCTGTTTCTTAATTTTGCTTGGCCTGCAATTTCCATAAGTGCCGCGCCATATTTTCCCTCTTTTAGTCCTTTTGTCTCCTCTTCCCATAAAACCTCCTTGTCAGCTTAGACGGTTAAAGATTGAAGCCTCTTGCCGGTCTCTTTGGCCTGGTTGACGATATCGGCGATGATCTCGGCGACCGGCTGGATTTTGGCGGCGAGGCCGATGCCCTGCCCGCAAGCCAGCGTGCCTGCGTCCAGGTCGCCGGAATCGAACATTGCCTTATTGTTATCGCCCTTTATCAGGGGCGTCAATTCTTCAAAGGTTGCGGATTTTGATTCCGCTTCGGCGATGCGATTGGCCATAACGTTTTTCCATACGCGATGGGTATTGCCGATGCTGCGGAGAATGAGCATGGTGTCTGTTTCTTTTGCCGAGAGAAGCGCTTCCTTGAGTTTGCGATGAATGGGGCATTCTTCGGAGACGAGGAACCTTGTGCCGATGATAACGCCCTCCGCCCCGAGCGAAAACGCGGCCATCATGCCCCTTCCGTCCGCGATGCCGCCGCCCACTACAACGGGCGCCTTCACGCTGTCCACCACCCTCGGCGCAAGCGCCATCGTCGCAACGTCCAATATGCCCGTAGCGCCGCCGTTCTCCCATCCCACCACAGTGATGATGTCAATCCCCAGACTTTCGGCCTTCTGAGCGTATCGCACCCCTACGCATTTGTGCATCAGGGTACACCCCGCGGCCTTCAATCGCCCCACAAGGTCATCGGGCGCCTTATGCCCACTGGTCTCAACGATCCTCACGCCCTCGTCGAGCAGCACGTCTATGTAAATCTCGTTCGGTATCGCCTTCATCGCAGGAAACATGTTCAAATTGACGGCGAATGGCTTGTTCGTGAGCGATTTGGTTTCCCTGACCGCGTCCCGGAACTCCTCCCTGGTCCGGAAGTTGGCGCTTGCAAGTATGCCCAGGGCGCCGGCGTTGCTTATGGCCGCGACAAACCTCGGGACGCTCAGCCACATCATCGCGCCGCCGATAATGGGGTATTTTATCCCAAGTTTCTCCGTCACCCGCGTTTTAAACATCCTTCCGATCTCCTTCCCGTAGCTCCAACCTCATACATACCGATACGCTGCTTAAAAGATAATTCACCGGAAAAGAAAAACAAGCGCCGAGTGGCATTGGGGTATGTGGCATATTTGGTTATTGCGAAAAATTTTGTTATAATATCGTAGAAATAATCGAACCCGAGGGGGATTTAAGTATGATAGGTAAGCAGATCAGGTTGGAGCGAATTATGAACCGGGACACGGGAAAAACGGTCATAGTGCCGTTGGATCACGGTGTGACGGTGGGGCCTATTGCGGGCCTGATAGACATGGAGGTGACGGTTGCCAAGATTGCGGAGGGAGGGGCGAATGCCGTGGTCATGCACAACGGGCTTGTGACAAAGGGGCACAGGAGGCATGGCCGGGACATCGGCCTGATCGTGCACCTGTCGGGGAGCACATCGCTGAGCACAGACCCCAACCGCAAGGTCCTGGTGTGCAGCGTGGCGCAGGCTGTCCGGCTGGGCGCGGACGCCGTCAGCATTCACGTGAACATCGGCGCCAACACCGAGGACGAAATGCTCAGGGACTTCGGGCGAATCAACCGGGACTGCATGGAGTGGGGCATGCCCCTGCTCGCAATGGTCTATCCGCGAGGCCCGAACGTCAAAAGCGAAAACGACGTGAATGTGGTGAAAATTGCGGCGCGGCTCGGCGCGGAACTCGGCGCCGACATCGTCAAAGTGCCCTACACCGGCGACGCGGACTCCTTCCGCGAGGTTGTCGAGGGCGCGCCAGTCCCCGTGGTCATAGCAGGCGGTTCTAAATTATCTGATACGGAAACCCTGAAAATGGTGGAGGGGGCGATCAAAGCGGGGGCGGCGGGCCTGAGCATGGGCCGTAACGCCTTCCAGCACAAGACCCCCGAAAAACTGGTTCGCGCCGCCTGCGCCATTGTCCATGATGGCATTTCCGCCCAACAGGCCATGAAATTGCTTAAATAGAATGTGGAGGAGGAATATATGAGCATTACCCGCTGGGACCCGTTCCGCGATCTATTGAGCCTTCAGGAGAAAATGAACCGGCTGTTCGAAGACAGCATGTCGCGCACCAAAAAGCCGGACGAGGGCGTTTTTTCAAGTTCATGGACCCCCACCGTTGACGTGTTCGAGACCGATGCCGAGGTGATCATGAAGGCCGAGCTGCCCGGGATGTCCAGGGAAGACATCAGCGTGGAGGTGAAGGATAACATCCTCACCTTGCGCGGAGAGCGGAAATTCGAGAAGGATGTGAAAGAGGAGAATTACCACCGCATAGAACGAGCTTACGGGAAGTTCCAGCGCTCCTTCTCCCTCCCATTCGAGGTGGAACGCGAAAAGATCGAGGCCCATTACAAGGACGGAGTGCTCGAGGTGATCCTCCCCAAGTCCGAAGGGGTAAAACCCAAGCAGATCGAGGTCAAGGTAGAATAACTCGCACAAACACAGCGGCGGATTCGAGAGCCGCCCTTAGAAGGCATCCCCGGGGTATAAAAACAGGGAACTATGACCGCGTTTTCGTGGTCTTATTTTTATTGGGGAATAATCCATTTAATAATGCAAACTCTAAGAAATCCCAAGCAAATCAATAGCTTAGGGCATAGAGGCAAGATTGGTGTATAAAGATTTGGCTGGAAAATAATGAGCGAGATTCTAAATAAGTTAATCTGTGGGGACAATTTAGAGGAGTTGTCGAAGCTTGATCGGGAAAGTGTTGATCTGATATACATAGACCCGCCATTCTTTACGCATAAACAATATGAGGTGGTGTGGGGAGACGAGGCGGAGGCAAGAAGTTTCGAGGATCGCTGGGAAGGCGGGATTGAGCACTTTATTAACTGGCTGGAGCCTCGAGTTGGTTTGCTATGGGAGGTTTTGAAGCCGACAGGCTCGTTTTATTTGCATTGTGATTGGCACGCAAACGCTCACATACGGATCATGTTGGACAAGGTTTTTGGAGCGAGAAATTTCAGGAATGAGATTATCTGGTATTATAGCCAGGGTGGAAAATCAAAGAGGTTCTTTGCAAGAAAACACGATGTTATTTTTTATTATGGAAAAAGCGATTTGTCCCCTTTTTATGGAGACGCAATTAAAATGCCCTTGACTCCGCATAAACAAAGCAAGACCGGGGATAATTATGGGGGCAGGATGGGAGTGGACGACGACGGCAGGAGATACGTGGAGAAATGGGGAACGGGCAGGAAAAAATTATATAGATATTATTTGGATGAAGGGAAAATTCCCGAAGATGTCTGGACGGATATTCAGTCTATTCAATCGGCGGCAAAGGAAAGAATGGGTTATCCCACTCAAAAACCCGAAGCCCTGATAGAACGTATTATCAAGGCCAGCGGCAAAAATAGCGACGTGGTTTTGGATTCTTTTTGCGGCTGCGGCACTACGTGCGTTGTGGCTCATAAGCTCAATAGAAAATGGATCGGGATTGATATATCGCCGATGGCCATAAAATTAGCGGAAAAGCGGCTTTATAATATTGGAGCGGTGAAAGATAAGGACTATATTATTAGCGGTGTTCCTGAAACGATAAAAAAATTAAAAAAAGCGGTATCCTTTGAAACCAAAAGAAGGGCGGGCGGCGTTTATAAAGATAGACCTTGTCAGGACATCAGCGGCTGAAGTATGCGCAGCCCGTAGCGCTTATTTTTTGTGAAAGGAAAAGGTGAAAAAGGGCGGGAGCTTCCGTCATTCCGCAAGCCTGTGGCGAGGAAGCCCGGGAAGGCGATAGGGGGTCCGAAGGGAAAACGGGGGTATGATCGGAGGGAAGAACGGAAGCGGGTGCGCAAGGAGATGGAAGGAAATGGCGAAAATTCGGGGAAAGCTTAATCCAGACCTGCTTCCGGCGGTTTTTATGGCGCTGCTCGCAGGCGGCCTGTTGGGGGCGGGCGCGCTTGTTTGGCTGGGCGCGACGGAATCCGCCCGCCGTAACTTTGTGACCGACGTGGTGAAAAGGGTGAGTCCCGCCGTTGTGAATATCGGCACCGAGCAGATCATAAGAAAAGGGCCAAGCCTCTTTTACACGGGCACTTCCGACCCCTCCATTGACGAATTTTTCAGGGACTTTTTCGATCCGCGCTCTAATCGCCGCGAGGTGCGTCACAGCCTCGGCTCAGGCGTCATAATAGACCCGGAAGGGCATGTGCTGACCAACGAACATGTCATATTGCGCGCCAGCAAGATCACCGTATCGCTTGTGGATGGTCGCGAGCTTGAGGCGGATATGATCGGTTCCGATTCGGAGAACGATCTCGCCGTTCTCAAGATTAAAAACAAGGACAAGCTGCCGTTCTTGCCCATGGGCAACTCGGACGACCTCATGGACGGCGAACCCGCCATTGCCATAGGCAATCCCTTCGGATTGGGCCACACGGTGACCACAGGAGTAATAAGCGCAACTCATCGCTCCATCCAGACCCCCGACCGCGCTTACAACGATTTCATCCAGACCGACGCCTCGATCAACCCCGGAAATTCCGGCGGCCCTCTCATCAACGCCGACGGCTCTCTCGTCGGGATAAACACCGCCATTTACCAGAAGGCGCAAGGGATAGGCTTTGCCATTCCCATCAACCGCGCCCGGCGCGTTGTCGAGGACCTGATCAAATTCGGTGAGGTCCATATCGGGTGGGTGGGTATCGAGGTGCAGGACCTGACCACCATGCTCGCCAAGAAGATCGGCTACGAAGGGAACGGCGGAGTCGCAGTCATCACGATAACGGACAAAAGCCCGGCCAAAAAATCGGAGATACAGATCGGGGACATCATCGAGGCGGTCAACGGCCAGGATGTAAGGACGCGGGAGGATTTCCGCTTGAGAATGCGGCAGGTTGGCGTGGGTGAGGAGATTGCGTTCCAGGTTTTTCGGGGCGGGAAGCGGTTTCCGGTGAAAATAAAGACAACCGACTTCCCGCTCGATATGAGCGATGAGATTGCCCGTTACGCGCTTGGCATCCAGGTGGGTCCGGCGCCGGCGGGGATCAAGGCGGTGGCGCTTACACAGGTGGCGCCGGGCAGCCCCGCGGAACGCTCCGGCCTGAAGCCCGGCGACCTGATACTTCGCGTGAACAACGGTAATGTGACGAATGTCGAGGAGTTCAAGCGCGCGATTGCGAAGGCCCGCGTCATGGACAGCGTGCTTCTCCTTGTAAGACGCGGCCCAAGCATTTATTATGTCTCCCTCCCGATGAGACCTTAAGCTGTAGGGGCGACCGGCCGGTCGCCCCTACAAGACGATAAGCGGTTATCAATAAGGGAGAGCGCAGCGGAAATTGAAAAATGATTAAAGTAGAAAACCTGACAAAATACTATGGAGATTTCCTGGCGGTCGAGAATTTGAGCTTCAATGTCCCGAAAAGCTCGATACTTGGCTTCCTCGGCCCAAACGGCGCCGGCAAAACCACCACGATGCGCGTCCTGACAGGCTTTATGCCAGCCACGTCCGGAGCGGTGAAAGTGGACGGATACGACGTGTTCACTTCGCCGATGGAGGTCAAGAGCCGCATCGGGTACATGCCGGAGATACCGCCTTTGTATCCGGATATGAGGGTGAGGAGTTACCTGCATTTCGTGGGGCGTCTAAAGGGATTGAGCCGCGCGATGCGGAAGGAGAAGGTGGAGGAGGTAATTGAGAAGTGCGGGCTTAAAGAAAAGCACAAGGCGCTGATCCGCAGCCTGTCAAAAGGGTATCGGCAGAGGGTTGGACTGGCGCAGGCGCTGGTGCACGATCCGCCCGTCCTGGTGCTGGATGAGCCTACCATTGGGCTTGATCCCCGCCAGATAATAGAAATACGCGATCTGATTCGCGGAATGGGAAAAAATAGAACCGTAATACTCTCCACGCACATATTGCCCGAGGTAACGATGACCTGCGACCACGTTCTCATCATTCACAAGGGCCGGAAGATCGCCCACGACACACTCGCCGCCCTCACCGCCAAGATGAACCTCGAGGAGGCCTTCCTTAAGCTTGTGAGCGAAGCGGAGGCCGTGTCCAATGCTCAGGTAGAAAGTGAGGCTTCTAACCCGTGAATCGTATCTGGGCCATTTTTGCCAAGGAAATTCGCAGTTATTTTCTTTCGCCAATCGCCTACATCGTTACGGCCGGCTTCATGGTGCTCTCGGGGCTTTCCTTTTATTTCAGGGCCATTTATCTGAACCAGGTGATTCAGGCGGCTTATGAGAACGGCGAGCTGGCGGTTCTCAAGCAGAATCGCATAAACCATTTCCTTATCGGCCCGATGCTGGGAGATGTGGGGCTGATACTGATGTTCCTTATGCCGGTGCTTACAATGAGGCTTTTCAGCGAGGAGAAGCGCCAGAAGACGGACGAGCTGCTTCTCACGTCCCCCCTCACGGTGAACCAGATAGTTATTTCCAAGTATCTGGCGGGGCTTTTCTACGCCATATTGCTCGTATTGATTACCCTGGTGTACATGGTGGTGCTTTTTCATTATTCGGAGCCGGATGCGGGGATGGCGGTTGCTTCATATTTGTCTCTGGTGCTTTTTGTGGCCTGTGTGGTTTCGCTGGGGGTATTCACCTCGAGTCTTACGGAGAACCAGATTGTTGCAAGTGTTTCGTGCCTGATCCTGGAACTGATCTTTGCGACATTTGGGGTGGCGTCGAGGTCGGTGGGGTCTCCCACCATATCGCGGATATTGGCCTATCTCTCTTTGCAGACTCACATGAAAAGTTTCCTGGACGGCGTGATTATGTCGGAAGACCTTATTTATTTTGTCAGCTTCGCGTTTTTATTCCTGTTTTTAACCAACCGGTCGGTCGAAAGCTCGAGGTGGAGGTGACGACATGAAGCGAATCGCGGCTTTCCTGGCCATTATGGGCATGTTTCTCGCCGGAGTTGGCATGGTAGCCTTCTTGGTGGAGGGTAGGTTGACCAATCTGAGCAAGGCGCACTTTCTCCTTGCCATTATCGGGATCATTCTGTTTGTTCTGAGCCGAGCCGAAGGGATTGTCAAGACGCTCAAGTCGCGCTCGGCGCAATATGGGGCGCTTGCAAGCGCTTATGTGCTGGTGGTTGTGGCGATAATTCTGGTTGTTAACGTAATGGGGGCTGTCACCAGCGTGCAACTTGTGGACCTCACGGCGAACAGCCTATACACACTTGCGCCCCAGACCCACAAGGTACTGGACGCCCTGCAGGACAATATTGTTTTCATGCCGTTCTTCAACGGCGGCCGGTCTGGTATGGAATCCGTTCGACCCGTCAACAGGCTTCTCCACACCTTTGCATCGGCCTCCCGAAAAATAAAACTCGAGCCAGCCGACCCCCTGACCGACCCGCTGATGGCAGAGAAATACAGTATCACACAGGATGGGTCGCTTGTGCTTCTTTACAAGGGCCGTTCCTCGAAGGTGAACACCATCACCGAGGAGAATGTGACCAACGCTCTGATACGGCTGCTCGACGATCGCCCTAAAGTGGCCTGCTTCACAACGGGGCACGGCGAGCCGTCCCTGTCGGGGGACGATAGCGCGCAGATATACGGACTCGGCAGACTCAGGGAGTTGCTCGAGAAGAAAGAATACCAGGTGAAAGAGGTGGATTTGCAGGGGCAGACCGAGGCGCAGCCGGAATGCACAGTCATCCTTGTGGCCGGGCCGCGCTCCCCCCTCTCCGAAGGCGAACTAATACTGCTGGACCAGTTCCTGCGGCTCGGGGGCAGAGTGTTCGCAGCGGTTGACGCGGGGGTTCAATCCGGTCTGGAGCCTCTTCTCGTTCGATGGGGAGTTCAGTTGGGCAATAGCATCATTTTGGAAAAGGTGGTCGAGGGGCGATTGGGGGGACAGGCGGGGTTCCAGCCCACCGACGTAAAAGCATCATTGGAGCTTACGGTCACAGATTACAATCAGGGCTACACGATCACTCAAGACCTTTCCAACGTTCACCCGACTAAATACTTTGCCGCTCGAAACGTGGAGCCGATACAGATGGCGACTGGCGAGTTTAAAGTAGTGCCATTGATGAAGACTAAGAAGGATTCATGGATCAGTTACAACGTGGCGGCGGCGATGTCGAGGAATTATGGCAGGATGAACCCGGCGGCCGGGGACAGGGCCGGCCCGGCCATTCTGGCCGTCGCCTCAAGCATGGTGACACAATCGTCCATGGAGCCGTTGCAGGGGTTCAGCCGGCAGGCCAGGCTGGTCGTGGTTGGCGACGCTCAATGGCTGACCAATCGCTTTTTCAGCGAAACAACGGGCTATAATTCGGACCTCATGCTCAACATGGTCGGCTGGCTGGCCGGATTCGAACAGTTCCTTGCCATTGCTCCACGATCCAGCCCCGCAAGAAGCGTGAACCTGAATCCTGAACAAAAACAACTGGTTTTCAATGGCACCGTTGTATTTATCCCCGAATTGCTTCTGCTGCTTGGGGCGTTTGTCTGGTGGATGAGGAGATAATCGCATGAAGTTAAAACGAGTGCTGCTGGCTATTATCCTCCTCGTTATTATCGCAGGCGGGGCTTACATCCTCCGGAAACATCTGCGTCACCGACAAGATTCGGAATGGGTCAGGGGCCATACATTTATCCTACGGGATGAAAACGGCTCCAAAATGATCGTTAATCCTTATGAAATAGAGGAGATCAAGATCAAGAATCCGACCGGCTCCTTCACTTTCGAGGTGGACGAAAAAGGGATATGGTATATTACGGAGCCTGTTCATCGCCGCGCCAATCAGATTTATCTTGCGGGCCGCCCAATGAGTCTTATCCGCATCGAGGAAAATGACGTTGTGGAAACAAGTCCGAAGGACCTGTCCAAATACGCCCTCGATAGCCCCGATGTCATTGTGCAATTTCGTGTGAAAAATTCCAAAAAATGGCATTCCCTCTGGTTTGGCAGGAGATCGCCGACCGGGAGCCTTTATTACACTTACAATCCCGACACAAAGAAGGTCTTTCTTACGGACTTCTCCATCAAGTTCGATTTCAACGGCGACCTCGATTGGTACACAGATAAAATGATCTTTGCCGATAAGCCCAGCAAGTGTAATCGGGCGCTGTTTGAATTCCCCAAAGAAACATATGAATACCATTGGGAAGAATCTATAAGCTCATGGATGATGGAAAAACCCACCGCGGGAAAAGTCCATCAGATGGGATTCCCTTCGTTTCTCAGTGGGCTTGACGGAATTCAGACGCTTAAGTTTCTCGATCCTCGCGAACTTCCGCAGGACGCCGGATTCGACCATCCCGTCCTCAGAATGACATTTTCCAAGACCGGAAAGTGGACACACACACTGCTAGTAGGCCGGGAATACAAACCAGGCATCAGATACGCCAAATTAGCGGACTCCGCGGAGGGATACCTGGTGGAGAGCGGCATTGCCGAGAAGATTCGCAAGGAGATTGAAACCGTTGGCAGTTTTCTGGTCTGCTTTTTCCCTGAATACGGGGTTAAGCGAATCGAGTTTATTACACCCGACCGCTCGTTCGCCTTCAGCCGGGAGTCCAAGGAAAGCAATACATGGCAGTTTGAAGGACACCCCGACGCCAAGGTGGATTACGGCGCCGTGGTGAACATCATTTACAAGATGTACGACTCTGAAAACCATGGTTACATCGGTGTCACGATGCCGGGCGCACCCGCCAAATACGGCTTCAACAAACCCAGAATGACCATTAAAATGGATTTCTTCAATCCATATATGACCCACCTCACGCTCTATTACGGCAATACCGATACAAGCGGTAAATTCGTGTACAGCTATAATTCTCAAGACCCCGGCATATTGCAGACAGACGCCGTATTGATGCAGGTTTTCCCGAAATCGGGCAACGAGCTATTGGTGAGTAAGAAATAGACGTCATACATCACTTCCGATTGCGGTTTTCCACGTGTTTTTGCTGCCGTAATCGGTGACAATTGTCAGAATTCCCATTATGGCCAAGCGAGATTATTATCAGGTTCTCGGGGTGGATAAAAAGGCCACCGCCGAGCAGATCAAGAAGGCGTACCGGAGGCTTGCGCGCAAAAACCACCCGGATGTGAACCCCGGCGATAAGGCCGCGGAAGAACGGTTCAAGGAGATTCAGGAGGCCTATGAGGCGCTCAAGAACCCCGAAAAGCGCGCACAATACGACCGCTTCGGCCATGCGAGGCCGGGATTCGATTTTTCGCAGCGGGGGCCTGGGGGTTTCAGGGATGAGCATTTCCAGGATTTCTCGCAGGGGTTCGGCGGCCGGGGCATAAATTTGGATGACCTGCTCGGGGACATCTTCGCGGGCGGCGCTCCGGGCGCCGGGGCAAGGCGCGGCCACAGGGAAGCGAGCGGCAGGCACGTCGAAAGCGAACTGAACATCTCCCTCGATCAGGCGCTCACCGGCATAAATACGCAAGTGACACTGCCTTTCGAGATGGAGTGCCCGTCTTGCGGCGGCCAGGGACAGGCGCTTGGGAAAAACACCAAAACCTGTCCGACGTGCAAGGGAAGCGGCCGCTCCCGCATAGGCGCCGGGCCGCTTAATTTTTCAGCCGCCTGTCAAAACTGCGGAGGCACAGGCAAGGTGGGTCTCGAAAGATGCCCCCGATGCGGCGGCGCAGGATCAATCTCCGAAACAAAACGATTGACCGTGAAAATCCCGCCCGGCGTCAGGGACGGCTCGAGGATACGCGTTGCGGGCCAGGGATTGCCGGGGAGCGCCGGGGAACACTCGGGTGACCTGTTTATAACCGTTCATATCTCTCCTCACCCTCTTTTCAAGCGGGATGGCGACGACCTCAACGGCGAAGAACCCCTCCCCTTTCACACAGCCATCCTGGGAGGAAAAATCAACGTAAGGACCCTGGACGGATCAGGCTCCACAATGACCATCCCCCCCGGCACTCAGGCGGGCCAGAAATTCCGGCTGAAAAATAAAGGAATGCCCAGAGTCAAAGGAGGGGGAAACGGAGACTTGTACGTCACCGTTCGCATTATCGTCCCTAAAACGACCGATCCGGAATCCATGAAACTTATCGAGGAGTTTGCAAGGAGAAACAGGCTGTAGGGGGACAGCGTCAAGCGGCAATGGCGGAGAAATATTACTCAGAATCAACCATCGTCCGCGCTTTTCGCATACGGAAAAGCACACTGCGAAAGATGGAAGAAGAGGGTCTGATAAGTCCGAGCATGAGACTTGGCGAGCGCTGCTACACTTCAGACCAGGTAGCGGACCTCGTCTTTGCTCAGAACCTTTTCCGGGACATGGGTGTCAACTGGGCGGGGGTTGAGGTGGCGCTTCGCATGAGGCGCAACATGCGGCAACTGGAATCACAGATGGAAAAGATTTTCGATTATCTCAAGCGCCGGATCATCGAGGGTTCGGACGAAGAATGATTGAGGTGATGGCATGAGCGATGAAGAAACGAAGGATCGCGGTTTCAAGGTCACGGACAGGCGCTCTCTTCAGGAAACGAAGGAAGAGCCGGAAAAACCGATTGCGGAAAAACCCGAAAAAGCCGATGACAAACCTCGGGATGAGCCACGCGGGCCGGCCGCCGGCCCCGCGCCCGAGCGCCCTGAGGGAAATGAACGGGGGGATGCGGCGGATATGCCGCCCCTTGAACCGCTCAATTTCTCGCAATTCATCATGTCCCTTGCGACAAGCGCGCTCATCCAGATGGGCGACGCCCAACACCCGGACGCAAAGGGCGATGAACTCGTGGACTTCGGCGCCGCCCGCCAAACCATTGACATAATCGCCATGCTGAAGGATAAAACGAAAGGAAACCTCGATAAGAACGAGACAAGGCTTTTGGACAATATACTCACCGAGCTGCGCTACCGATTCGTTCAGAAAGCGGGGTCAAAATCCTGAAGGAGGTTGACTGATGGATTCCAAACGCACATATTTAAGGGGCATTTTTGCGGTTATGCTGGCGCTTGCGGCGGTGGGGCTGTTACTGCGGGTCAGGTGGAAGCCGCCGGATGCCGTACCCGTTCACACCGAGACGCCCATTGCCCCCGTTATAAGCAACGCTTTCGCTTCGACGCCGACAGCGGTGATACCAGCCACTTTCGCGGAGGTCGCAAAGGCGCTCGATCCCGTCGTGGTGAGCATTTTCACCACCCAGACTATCAGGGCGCCGTACATGGGCCCTCAGGACGAATTTCTCCGCAGATTCTTCGGCATGCCCGACCAAAAGCAGACGTCCCTCGGATCGGGATTCTTGATAGACCCCGACGGCTATATCCTCACAAATTATCACGTGGTTTCGCAGGCTGACGACATCCGCGTGCAGTTCACCGACAAGAATCAATTCCATGCAAAAACGGTTGGAAAGGACTCACTCCTGGACCTCGCGCTTATCAAGATAGAGAACCCGCCCCGCAAATTCGCCTCAGCCTCCCTGGGCGACAGCGATGCCCTTCAGGTTGGAGACTGGGTGGTTGCCGTCGGGAACCCCTTCGGTCTCGGGGGAACGGTCACGGCAGGCATTGTAAGCGCGAAGGGCAGGATGATTCATCAGGACACTCGCAGCTATAACCCATACGAGGACTTCATTCAAACGGACGCTTCCATCAACCCCGGCAATTCCGGCGGGCCTCTCGTCAACATCCACGGCGAGGTCGTCGGCATCAACTCGGTTATCTTCAGCCCCACCGGCGGAAATATCGGCATCGGCTTTGCCATACCCATAAACCTGGCCAAGAAAATATTGACCCAACTGAAAACTCAGGGCAAGGTTACCCGAGCATGGCTGGGAATAGGACTTGATCAGGTCAGTCCCGAGCTGGCTGAAAATTACGGGCTTTCCGAAGCCCGGGGCGCACTCGTGAGACAGGTCTTGCCGGACAGCCCCGCAGCCAAATCGGGCCTCAAGGAAGGCGACATTATCATCGAGATAGACGGAAAAACCATAAGCGATCCTAACGAGTTGATGCGCATGGTGTCTCTCTCGCCCATCGGCTCCAACGTTACCCTCACCTTCCTCAGGGGGGGCAAGCAGATGAAACTCTCCGTGACGCTTGCCGAGAAACCCGGTGAAAAAGAACTGGCAATGATGGGATCTCATGCCCAGATGGGGATCAAGAGCGACCTCCTCGGACTAACCGTCACTTCGCTATCACCGGAGCAGGCGCAGCAGGCCAACCTGCCGCCGGGGGTCGTTGTGGTCGAGGTTGCCGGCGATGGCCCGGCCGCCGCCAATGGGATTGCGGCCGGAGATGTCATCGTCAAGCTGAACGGCGAAACCATCAAAACCCTCGACGATTTCCAGAAGGTCGCGAGCGGCTTGAGACACGGGCAGATTGTCAAGCTGGTGGTGTTGCGCGGAGGCAGTCGCATGTTCCTTGCCTTCCGCATACCCTGATCGAATACGAGCGAGGAGCAGCCGTATGGCTTCAGCCGCTGAAATTGACGATTAGAAGGTTGAAAAATGAGGTTTGTTCTTGGTAAGGACGGACAAAAATGTCCGTCCTCCTAATAAAATCAATAAGTTACAGGGGGGCGGACATTCCTGTCCGCCACCAAAAATCATTTTTCAAACTGCAATTATACACTTACATGCTTATCTAAATGGTAGAGTTTCTACCCTGTGCCCTCTTTTGTATTGCAGGGCCGCGCCTTTATGTTGTTTGCGATTATTCTCCGGAAATTATATGATTTAATCTCGCAGAGTATGAATATCCATGCTCTGATCGGAGGTTAACGATGCCCAGAAGAATTGCGATAGCGCTGCCGCTGGTTTTCATCCTAGTGATAGTGGCGGCGGCCCGCGCGGAGTTCACATCAAAAGAATGGCAGCAGCTGAAAAACGGCGAGGTGATCATTACAGAGGTTTTGAACCCGAACGCCGACGGGAGTCAACGCTCCGACTTCCTTGCGAAGTTATACGTCAAGGCGGACAGGCAGACGGTGTGGAAATACCTGAGGGACTACGAGAAATTCCCCGAGTTCATGCCCAACGTGGTGGTGTGCAAAATAATCAAGCGGGATGGGCAGGTCTATTGGGTTCATTATGAGGCCAAGGTTATGATCGTCAAGGCGGTTTATAACCTGCGCGTGGAAGGAGTTGAATTGAATAAAAAGATAGTGTTCAAGCTGGATAAAACACAGCCAAGCACTATCCGTGACACCGCCGGCTACTGGATTCTCGAAGACGCACCGGATGGATCGGGGACGGTGCTCAGCTATTCAACCTACGTTGACACCGGCATCCCCGCGCCGGAAGCGCTTGCCCGCCAGGCGGCCAAGAAAAGCCTGCCGCAAGTGGTTAAAAATATGAGGATGCGCATCGAGAGCGGCGGTAAATGGAAAAAAGAGCCGGGAACCTGAAAAAAACGATATTTCACAGGCCGTAGGGACATCCCGACTTGTCGGGACTGCGCCCCATGATTTGCCACATTTGATGAGCCGTGTAACTATCGGGAAGAATCAAGTAATTTTCGATTTTTAATTTTGGATTTTGGATTTATCTCGCGTATTCTTTAATCTAAAATTAAATGGGGAAGTGACTATTTTGGAAGGCATCGAAGGACTAAAGAGAACTTGCTACTGCGGAGAATTGCGTGCATCACATCTCGACAAAGAGGTCGTGCTTTTCGGATGGGTGCATCGGAGCCGGGACCACGGGGGAGTGATTTTCGTGGACATGCGGGACCGGGAGGGGGTCGCGCAGGTGAAGTTCGACCCGGCGCACAACACCGAATTGCACGCAAAGGCCGATAAGCTTCGGGGCGAATGGGTCATCGCCGTTCGCGGAACGGTTCACCGCCGCCCGGAGGGCATGGAGAACCCGAAGCTTGCCACCGGCGAAATCGAGATCGTCGCGGACGAATTGCGCATTCTGTCTTCTGCGCAAACACCCCCGTTTATTATCGAGGATGAAGTCGAAGCTCGGGAATCGGTGCGGCTCACCTACCGCTACCTCGACCTGCGCCGCAAGCCAATGGTTGACCTCTTCCGCGTCCGCCATCGCATCTGTTCCGCCGTGCGGAGGTTTTTCGACGAGCGCGGCTTTGTGGATGTCGAGACGCCATTTCTCACCAAGAGCACACCGGAGGGCGCAAGGGACTATCTGGTGCCGTGCCGAACCGCCCCGGGCATGTTCTTCGCCCTCCCGCAAAGCCCGCAGTTATTCAAGCAACTGCTCATGGTGGCGGGCTTCGACCGATACTACCAGATCGTCCGCTGCATGCGGGACGAGGACCTGAGGGAAGACCGCCAGCCGGAGTTCACTCAGATAGACGTCGAGATGAGCTTTATCACCCGCGAGGACATATACGAAATGTTCGAGGGGATGATCGTTGCCTGCTTCGAGGCCGCGGGCGTCGAGTCTCCTAAGAGACCCTTCCCACGGCTTGCCTACGACGACTCCATCGCGCGATTCGGCGTGGACAACCCCGACATGCGCTTCGGCCTCGAGCACCATAACGTCACCGACCTTTTCTCCGAAAGTAAATTCTCGGTCTTCAGGAGCATCGCGGATAAAAAAAGCGGAATCATCAAAGCCATAAATTGCAAGGGTGGAGGCGAATTTTCCCGCAAGGAGATAGACGATTTCACCTCCCAGGTCGGAAACTTCGGCTTGAAGGGACTGGCTTACATCAAGGTCAATCCCGACGGCTGGCAAAGCCCGATAGTCAAGTTTTTCGGGGAGCGCGAGAAGGAGGGCCTCACCCGGGCGCTCGCGCCGGCGCCCGGAGACCTCATCCTTTTCGGGGCGGACATGGACGCGCGAGTGGTGAATAAATCGCTCGGCTGGCTGCGCAAGGGCCTTGCCGAAAAGCAGGGTCTTATCAAGCCGGGCCAGAATTACATCACCTGGATAACCGATTTCCCGATGTTCGAGTACGACGATGAAGCGCGCCGCTGGGCGGCCCTGCATCACCCGTTCACCATGCCGCGCCCGGAAGACCTCGACTGGCTCGAGAAAAACCCCGGCAAGGTCAAGGCCCTCGCCTATGACGTGGTGCTCAACGGCAACGAGATCGGCGGCGGCTCTATCCGTATTCACAGGCAGGACATTCAGAAGAGGGTGTTCAGGGCATTGGGGATCGGGGACGAAGAAGCGCGGCATCGGTTCGGCTTCCTGCTCGACGCCTTGAGCTACGGCGCCCCGCCTCACGGCGGCATAGCCTTCGGCCTGGACCGCATGGTCATGCTGCTCACCGGCGCGACATCGCTCCGCGACGTGATCGCCTTCCCGAAAACCCAAAAGCCCCAGGACCTGCTGACCGGCGCGCCCTCGCCCGCCGACCCGGAACAACTAACCGAATTGCACTTGAGAACGGTCGCCCCGGACGTTTCTGAAGAAAGTTAAGTAACAATGGTTTATTTGCTCACTATTGTGATAGCGGTCGCCATGATAACCGTCACGTTATCGGCGATCGCCCGAACTATCTATGTCTATCGGGGCAGCCAGGATGAGGTGCATTTTGCGCGCACGGAAGACGGCTATGAGGTGGCGCTCTACCGCTACCGGCCGGAAAATCTTGTTTCTGGCCGAGAGCCGGTGATAGTATGTCACGGGCTTGGCTCGAACAGGTTCTCGTTCGACCCCGGGCCGCTGCCGAGCCTTGCGAGGTACCTCAAAGCAAAAGGCCTCGACGTCTGGACGCTCGATCTTCGCGGCAGGGGGCTGTCTTCGCGTCCCGACCGGGACCGCGGCGGCAGGCTCAAGTGGGGCTGGACATTCGATCATTACGTGAAATACGACCTCCCCGCGGCGATCAGGCTGGTGAGGCGCGAGACGGGCTACCCTCAGGTTAACTGGATCGGTCACAGCATGGGCGGGATGGTCATGTACGCCTACTTGCAGACCCAGGACGTATCCCTAATAAAGAGCGCCACGGCGCTGGGCAGCCCCGCGACGTTTGTAAACAACAAGATTGGGAAGCCCATCGGCAGATTATTAGGCCCGCTGTTTCTCCAGAGGTTCCACAGATTGCATCTTAAGCCGACAGCGCGCGCGCTGGCGCTTTTCGGATACTTCCTGCCTCTCGGGCGATTCGGGACCCCCAGAAACCTGTACCCCTGGTTTGGGACCCTGGCCGCGGAAAGCCCATCAACGGGAGTCCTCGGCCAGTTCCACGATTGGGTTACAAACAGTACCTTCCGGTCGGCGGACCATTCTTACAGGTATGACGAGGGCTTCCCAAAGATCAAGACGCCATTCATGGTCATATCGGCGTCGGGCGATTTTATCGCCTCGCCGTCGGACGTCCGGTACGGCATTGATAACATGACCGGGCCGGACAGGAAATACGCCTTCTTCTCGAAGAAGGACGGCAATCTCGAAAATTACGATCACATGACAATGCTCGTCAGCCAATCGGCGGCCATCGAGATTTATCCGGTCATTCACGACTGGCTGATGAAGCATTCAGGATAGCGGCGCGAAATACAGATTTATGAAAGAGGGCAATATCATGAAAAGGAAACTATGGATTATTCCGATTGTTTTTCTCATATTCGCAATTGGAAGGGCCGATCAAGGGAAATCCACCAAGGTTATGAATTATCTCGCGGTGATGGATTTGCGATGCGGCGCGGGGGTGAACAGCGAATATGCCGCGGCGCTCACCGAAGTGATTATTGACGAGATGGTTAAAGTCAAGAAATACACCATCATAGACCGCGCGAACCGGGACAAGATACTTGGTGAGGTGGGCTTTCAACAGTCCGGCTGCTCCGACGCAAGCTGCTCCGTGGAAGCAGGCCGGATGCTGGGCGTGGGCAAGCTTATCGTCGGATCAATAACAAAAATCGGCGACACCTACCTCGTCAACCTGCAGCTTATAAACGTCGAGACCGGAGCGGTTGAGGCTTCCGCGAGGGAAACCTGCAAATGCGACCTGGACGGCCTCATCAACACCGTCGCCGCCGTCACCCACAAGCTTATAGGCGACACCACATCGGAAGGGTCGTCTGCCCCCGGCGCCGCCCAGGCCGGCGATATGGTTTACGTATCCTCCGGCTATTTTCAGATGGGCTGCAACAGCGCCGTAGATAACCAGTGCGAGGACGATGAAAAACCTTACCACAAGGTGTCTCTGGATTCGTTCTACATAGACAAGCACGAGGTGACTGTCGAGCAGTATGGCGCTTGCGTGCAGGGAGGGAAGTGCAAAACGCCGACCTCCGACGGATACTGTAATTTCGGAGACCCCAGGCGGAACGGCAACCCGATGAATTGCGTGGATTGGAGCCAGGCGAAGGCTTATTGCGAATGGTCGGGCAAGCGGCTGCCCACAGAGGCGGAATGGGAGAAGGCCGCGCGCGGAACAGATGGCCGGAAGTACCCGTGGGGCAATATGCCGATCGGCAGCGCAAAGTTCGGCAACTTTGCGGACGAGTCGGGAAAACGCATGTTCACCAACTGGAAGAACTTCGTCGAGGATTATGACGACGGTTTCGCTTTAACCGCCCCCGTGGGCAGCTTCCCCGCTGGCGCAAGCCCCTACGGCGCATTGGATATGGCCGGTAACGTGTGGGAATGGGTCTACGACTGGTACGACGCGAATTACTACAGCGCAAGCCCCGAGAAGAACCCCCCCGGGCCGGCGGCGGGCCAGATGCGCGGGCTGAGAGGCGGCTCCTGGAGCTCCAGCCCAAAGGAAAATCGCGTATCGTTCCGCAA
>Ga0209777_10000741_pt1 | contig 50911 bp, 28 predicted proteins | sample FrelakmetHBP12HB_FD_187147 | JGI IMG/M metagenome (GOLD analysis project Ga0209777, IMG submission 187147) | Freshwater lake sediment microbial communities from the University of Notre Dame, USA, for methane emissions studies -HBP12 HB (SPAdes)... | ecosystem: Environmental > Aquatic >... | reverse complement strand
TGAGGCAGCGGTGTGAGTACTATCAATGGCGAAACCAGATCTCTTATGAAAGTAGAAAACGAACCTACCGCCGAAACGCCGGCCAACTCGACTCCTCATAGCGCTGTCGTACTAGCCACCCCATGCCTGTCCGTCAGGGGAAGACGGCGTAGAAATGAGTGAGTACCAATATTACGAGTTCCAGGCCATTGACCGGCCTCTGACCGACAAGGAGATGGGTGAGCTGCGTTCGTACTCGACCCGTGCCCGCATTACCCCGACGAGCTTCGTCAACGACTACTCCTGGGGCAACTTCAAGGGCAACGCGGACGCCTGGATGGATAGGTACTTCGACGCCTTCCTCTATTTCGCCAACTGGGGAACGCACGTCCTGAAGGTGCGGCTGCCCGGGCGATTGTTGGACCTGAACACTGCGGAGGAGTACTGTGCCGGTGAGAGTACCTTGGCCCGCCAGAAGGGCGGCAAGGTCATCGTGTCCTTCGACGCGGAGGACGAGGGAGGCGACGAATGGGCCGAGGACGAAGCCAACCTCGCCTCGTTGATCCCAGTGCGGGCCGAGCTGGCACGGGGTGACCTGCGTGCATTGTACCTGGGTTGGCTTCTCTGCATGCAGAACAGGGAAATCGACGAGCAAGAGCTTGAGCCACCGATTCCACCCGGGCTGGGACAGCTCAGTGCCTCTCTGGAGAGTCTGGCCCGATTCCTGCGGATCGACGACGACCTCCTTCACGTCGCGGCCCAGGCAAGCCCCACGATGGAAGACGTCCGACCATCGCCAGAAGAGGTCCGCACTTGGGCGGCCAAGCTGCCGGCCGCGGAGAAGAATCGCATCATTGCCAGACTTGTCGCCGATGAGGACCCAGCCCTGGGGATGGAGTTGCACAAGCGATTTCTTGAGGACAAGAGTACAGCCGCAGGCCGGTCTCGAATCCCTCTGCATCGCCGGACCGTCGGCGAGCTTCTGGAGGCTGCCGAGGTATGTACCCAAGAGCGGCGCCAGATCGAGGCCAAGCGACAGGCCGAGGCCCAGGTCCGCAGAGAACAGGAAGCCGCTATCGCTCGCAGGAAGTACCTCGACGGGCTCGCCGTGCGCGAATCGGAGGTGTGGGCCGAGGTCAAGGGCCTGATCGCCACCACGCAACCGACTCGCTACAACCAGGCCGTTCAGTTGCTCATGGACCTTCGGGACCTTGCCCAACGGGATGGGAAGGACCGTGACTTTGGCCTCAAGCTACAGGTGCTCCGCGAGGCCCACTGCCGCAAACCGACCTTAATCGAGCGTCTCCGCAAGGCAGGGCTGTGAAGCAAACAGGTGGAAACAGGTAGGGTCATATCGTCTTGGTTGAATGGAACTGACTCTTGCCGCAGATTTCGCGGATTTTCGCGGACAGGAGAGGAAGGGACTTTTTCGAACCACAGATGCATAGGATGGACACAGATGGAGTATGCACGGGCCGTCTCTCCGCTGGGCGTGGTCAGCCCCAGGCTCCGCCTGCCTTGCATGCCTGCGGCATACAAGGGTGTGCTTCGCCAAGGGCCTTGGGTCCAAGCGAGCTTGGACCAGGCCCCTGTCTCGCCCACGGGCCGACCGCTTGAGATGCGACCGTCCGACCGTTGTACTGTCCGGCTATCCCACGGGAGGCGAACTCACTGATTGACTGGATAGGCTGGACGAGATAACCTGTCAGACTACTAAGCCGAGATGTTATGGTGCATAAGAGAGGCATTGTTATGAATGAAGTGATCGACAGCAAAATGGACATGAAGAACACTGGTCTGGTCATGAACCTCTGGCGATTGCGCCAAACGTTGGATGTCTATTCTCTGATTTCTGCAAACGCAGAAGCCATAAAGAAAAGGGGGGAAGGCAATGAGTTCTTCTGCTTTCTGAGAAACGCGTGCGTGCACCTGATAGCCATCGACATCTGCAAGGTATTCGAGGATGAGAAGAAACAAGGCAAGGTCAAATACGATCTCAATTCGATAGATGGTGTCCTGATGAGTCTTGATGACGGCAAGTACGCAGTCCTGGATTTCGCGACGGTAAGCAGTTTTGTCCGTGAGTACAGTGATGCCCGAGGCGAAGATGGAACGCTATCGGCGCTATCACAGACAGTGAAAGACTTCAAAAGGAAGCATGAGGAGGAATTGAAGAGGTTCAAAACCTTCAGAGACAAATGGTGCGCTCATAGTGAGTTCGGATTTGAACCATGTGACCTTCCGTCATATGACGTTATGGAACGCCTGTTCAACTTCGGGTCAAAGTTCTATACGCTCGTCTCGAGAGCTTGTGTTTCCGCAGGTCCGTGCGATTTGAATGCCAATAGATACGTTCAAACGGGTTTGAAGAAAGTCCTATTGGAGCACGGACTTGAGGACGTGAAGACTGAAATGGAAAATGGAATGAGTGGTTCATGAGGGACGAAACGGTATAGTATTGTTGACGCAGAGAACAACGGGCCCTCTGTTGGCTCTGGATGTTGCACCGAGAACAGGAGAGGCATGGAAGAAGATGACTCGCCTATTAGGCAAACGGAGTGATTGCCGTATGTCAGAAGTGAGAATCGCTCGATTTGTTGATATGCAAGCGTGCAAGAGCATATTCTCCGATTACAGCACATTTGTGCTGCGCTCGTCCGAGTACTACAGGAGGCACTATGGAACGGGCAGGGGTGACGAGCATGAACTGGAAGTACGGTGTGCCGGCGGTGGGGGGGCAGAGGTATCTGGCTTCGTTCTCAGCTGCTGGACGATACTAAAGGGCGATGAGCCTACGTACGACGAGTGGTGCATATTCCCGGACAGTGTCGTGGCGATCGTCAGCTCGCCCGAGAGAGTCTCAGCGTTTCTCCATCGCATGTTTGGGATAGAGGATGGGAAGAAACCCGACACACGGCGATCCCCTTTTATGTATCTCAGGCACGACCCTGTCCGGTATGCTGATGAGGTCGGTGAGATAACCTCGGACAACATCATGGACAAAACGGTGTTCACCAAGCGGCGGAAGTTCGGTCAGCAGAGGGAATACCGCTTTGCATTGGCGTACACCGCGGCGACGCACTTGATCGACACCTATATTCTTGGCTTGACGTCCGACGACTATCTGGAAAAGTGTTTCGCCAATCCTGAAATGTGCGATGAACAGAAGGGAACCTTACGGGAGATCCTTCTGTATGCCACGGGTGGTAACGGCCTCTTTGGCGGCAAGAAGCTCGGTAGAATCATCGCGAACGTAGATACTCTATTTCCTGATAGGAGGAATAGGGTCAACATGGTGCCATGATGATGAAGATTGCTTCGTCGCCCCAAAGGGGGCTCCTCGCAATGACACAGTGCAGTCATCGCGAGACCTGCGGAACAGGTCGTGGCGATCTTCACTGTTTTCGATTAGCATGTACCTGACTATGATGTCATACAACGTACTCATCTTGTCTTGGTTCCGGCTGTGCCGGGAAAGGAGATGGTTATGTCGAGCAGAGGCGTTTGTCACGTTCTTGGGGTGCTTGGCGCAATGGCCCTGGTGCAAGGTGGCCTGGGAGGTGGCACTGTGAAAGCGGCTGAGAAGACGGTCGGGGCAACCAAGGGCGATATCCTGCCCTTCAAGGGCGTGGTGGAGAAGACGCTCGCCAACGGCCTGAAGGTCATCGTCGTGCCTACGGGCTTTCCGAACCTGGTGTCGCTCCAGATTGCGGTTCAGACCGGGTCTCGCAACGAGGTGGAGCCTGGCAAGTCCGGGTTTGCCCACTTCTTCGAGCACATGATGTTCCGCGGTACCAAGGCCTATGCGCCGGAGCAGTACCAGGCGATCCTGACGGCGGCGGGCGCACGACAGAACGCGTACACCACCGACGACTACACCAACTTTCACACGACCTTCGCCAAGCAGGACCTGGAGACCCTCCTGAAGATCGAGGCAGACCGGTTCCAGAACCTCTCCTACACCGAGGCGGCGTTCAAGACCGAGTCCAGGGCCGTGCTGGGGGAGTACAACAAGAGCAGCGCAGAGCCCATGCAGAAGCTCTTCGAGGTCCAGCACGACCATGCCTACAAGGTCCACACGTACAAACACACGACCATGGGCTTCCTCCGGGACATCGAGGACATGCCCAATCAGTACGCCTACTCGCGGATCTTCTTCGACCGGTGGTATCGACCGGAGTATACGACGGTCCTCGTGGCAGGCGACGTGAAGGCGGGGGAGGTCCTCCGCCTGGTGGAGAAATACTGGGGCGCCTGGAAGCGGGGGACATTCAAGGTGGCGATCCCTGCCGAGCCGTCGCCTGCAGGTCCGGTCGTGGCCCATGTGCCCTGGACCGTGCCGACCCTGACCTGGGTGACCGTGGCCTTTCACGGCCCGGCCTTCTCAGAGACCGGCAAGGACTTCGCGGCCATGGACCTCCTGATGGACCTGACCTTTGGTCCCACGTCCGACATCTATCACCGGCTCGTGGAGCAGGAGCAGAAGGTTGACCAGATCTGGCCCTCTGTGTCCGGCCATGCCGATCCATACCTGATGACGGTCGGTGCGAGGGTCAAGTCCCATGCTGACGCTATGTACGTCCGCGACCAGATCCTCAAGGCCTGCGCCCAGGTGCGGGCATGCCCCGTGGACGGCCAGAGGCTCGCAGACGCCCAGTCCAACGCCCGGTATGGTCTGGTCCGTGGCCTCGACAGCACCGAGGCGATCGCCGCCACGCTTGCGCAGTTCGTGCGGTTCAGCCGCTCGTACGACACCCTCAACCGCCTCTTCCGGGTGTGCGCATCCCTGACGCCGGACGATCTGCTGCAAGCAGCCAAGACCTATCTCACGGATGAACGGCTCGTGCTCACGACCCTGTCCCAGGAGGCCGTCCCGGAGTCTATGGCCCAGGTGCCGCGTCTGGCGGATCTGGCTACCGGTGCGGCAGGTGGGGCAGGGGACCTCAAGGTGGTGAAGGTGCCATCGTCGCTTCCCCAGGTGGACGCCAAGCTCCTGTTCGCGATCGGCTCTGCTCATGATCCCAAGGGCAAGGAGGGCCTGGCCTGCCTTGCGGCTGCCATGATCGCAGAGGCCGGGTCCAAGGAGCGGGAGATCGACCAGATCAACAAGGCCTTGTTCCCCATGGCCGGCAACTTCACGGCCCAGGTCGACAAGGAGATGACGACCTTCACAGCGAGCGTGCATCGGGACAACTGGGATCGGTTCGCGGACCTGGTGCTGCCCATGCTCGTTGAGCCCGGGTTCCGGGAGGACGACTTCCGGCGTCTCAAGGATCAACAGCTCAACGCCCTCAAGCAGGACCTGCGATCAGAGAACGAGGAGGAGTTGGGCAAGGAGGCCCTGCAGGCCTGGCTTTTTGCAGGCACGCCCTACGGACACCCGGACCTTGGGACCGTGGCCGGGATTGAGGCGATCACCCTCGATGACGTCAAGACCTTCGTGGCCGCAGCCTACACCCGTGCAGCCCTTACGGTCGGACTCTCCGGCGACGTACCAGCCGAGGTGGAGGCCAGGCTGAGACGTGACCTCTCTGCACTACCCGCCGGTCCTGCGATGGCCCCTGCGTCCGGCGTGGCAGCCAGGCGGCCTGCGGGCATGGAGGTGCAGATCATCCAGAAGGAGACCCGCGCAACGGCCATCTCCTTTGGGCACCCCATAGAGGTCACACGCTCGCACCCGGACTTCGTCTCGCTGCTGGTCGCGCGGACGTGGCTTGGCGAACACCGCTCCTCCATGTCCCACCTGTACCAGCGGATCCGCGAGGTACGCGGCATGAACTACGGCGACTATGCCTACATCGAGGCCTTTCCAGGCGGGATGTACCAGTTCCTGCCTGGGGCCAACGTAGGCCGGCGGGCCCAGCTCTTCGAGATCTGGATCAGGCCGGTCCTGCCCCAGAACGCCCACATGGCCCTTCGCATCGCAGTGCACGAGCTGTCCAAGCTCGTCGACGATGGGCTGACTGAGGAGCAGTTCCAGGCCACACGCGACTACCTCACGAAGAGTGTTTACCTCCTGACCGCCACCCAGGACCTGCAGCTCGGCTATGCGCTCGATTCGTCGTGGTACGGAATCGGCGAGTACTGCCGGTATCTGACGGATCGCCTGGCAGCCCTCACGCGGGACGACGTCAATCGCGCGATCAAGAGGCATCTCTCATCGCGTGACCTGGCCGTGGTCATGATCGCCCAGGATGCCCAGGCCCTCAAGGACGCACTGGTGGCCGACGGGTTCTCTGCCATCGAGTACGACGCCCCCAAGCCCCAGGACGTCCTGGACGAGGACAAGGTGATCGGCGCCCTGCGCCTGGGCATCAAGCCCGAGGCCGTGACCATCCGGCCCGTGGATGAGGTATTCGCCCAATGATCGGTGTGAGGGGTACTGATCCTGGCCGCAGATTCCGCGGATTTGCGCAGACAGGAAAAGGACATTCTTGAACCACCGATTCTCACAGATGCACACAGATAAACCGCGAACGGGCCGTTCTGTACGCGGGACGCAGTGAGCCCCAGGCTCCGCCTGCCTTGCACGCCTGCGGCATACAAGGGTGTGCTGCGGCAGGGCCACCTCCCCAAGCAAGCTTGGTCGGTGTCTCTCCCTTGCACGCGGGCTGACTGCTGGAGATATGGCCGTCCGACAGTGGCGGGACCATCGCAGATAGACCAAGCCGTACGACCGTGAGCGAGGCGAGCGTGGCGATCGAGCTTGCTCGAAGGGTCAAGACCGAAAGAGCTCACCCAGGCAGGCGTGCCTGACTGGCACGCTTCAGCGTGGCGCGTACGGCGTACCCAGGCATGGGCCAGACCCACGATCCGGCGCCAGCCATCTGCGGAAATCCGCGTAATCTGCGGCTAGTCATTGTCCTTCAGGATTGGTGTCTGACGTGACCCGGACGCGTGGAATGGGACCATCAGTTGAATGTTACGTTGACAGATCGTGCGTGACGGGTATGCTCTCCATAGATGACGGACTCGATCATAGTCGGCGTGTTGCTTGGGATGGCGGCTGGCATGGTTGATGTGATCCCCATGTTGCTGCAAGGACTGACGTGGGACGCCAACCTGTCCGCCTTCTGCCTGTGGGTCGTCTCCGGGTTCGTGCTGGCAACGTCCCATCTGAGACGCTCGCCGGTTCTCAAGGGCATGCTGATTCCCTTCATCTGCCTGCTGCCCAGTGCCGTGATCATTGGCTGGAAGAAGCCATTCTCACTGGTTCTGATCAGTATCATGACGCTGATCCTTGGGGCATTGCTGGGGTTTGCGCACAGCAGGATAGTGAAGGGGGCCTGACAACTAACCGCTATTGACCGCTATTGCAGGTGTTTCTATGCAGATCGTCTTAATCCTTCGATCTCTGATCCTGACGATCACCGTGCTGATCGTGCCTCGGGCCATCGCAGCCGCAGCGCCGGCTCAACCCTGCTGCATCCAGGTCGTGGAGGCAGGCACGGGCTGGCCTGTGCCGCTGGTGGAGCTCCGCACCACGCACCACGTGCGGTTCGTCACGGACAATGCGGGCGTGATTGCATTCGACCTGCCTGAGCTGATGGGGCGCGAGACGTGGTTTGACGTCCTCAGCCCTGGGTACGAGGTGCCCAAGGACGGGTTCGGCATGCGCGGGGTGCGCCTCACGCCATCGCCGGGCAAGACCCTGAAGGTCGAGGTCAATCGCACGATCGTTGCGCGAAGGCTCGGCCGCATCACGGGCGGGGGGCTCTTCGCCGAGAGCCAGAAGCTCGGGCGAGAGCTCCGCTGGAAGGAGTCGGGTATCCTCGGGTGCGACAGTGTCCAGAACGCGGTACATCGAGGAAGGCTCTTCTGGGCCTGGGGCGATACAACGGTACCGGGCTATCCGCTCGGCATCTTCCATATGACCGGCGCGACCACCACCGTACAACCGCTCGCGTCGTTCGAGCCCCCGCTGCGTCTGCACCTCGAGTACTTCACCAACGACAAGGGGCTTCCACGCGCAGTCGCCGAGATGCCCGGCAGCGGCCCGACGTGGGTCAGCGGCTACGTCAGCCTGCCCGATAGGACCGGCACGCCACGACTCGTTGGCTCCTATGTGAAGATCAAACCTCCGATGGACGCCTACGAATGGGGCCTGTGCGTGTGGAATGACGCCAAGGCAGTCTTCGAGCCCCTGCGCGTGGTCTGGACCCGGTCGGAACAGTCGCCCAAGCCTCCTCCGGTTCCTGAGGGGCAGCCCGCCTTGTGGAAGGACCAGGCTGGCAAGCAGTGGGTGCTGTTCGGCAATCCCTTGCCTGTGCTCCGATGCCCTGCGACCTTTGAGGCATGGCAGGATGCATCCACGTGGGAGGTGCTCAAGCCCCAGGAAAGCCTGGAGTCCGCTGCTGACGGCAAGCCGGTCAAGCCGCACAGTGGTTCGATCGCCTGGAACCCCTGGCGAAGGCGGTGGGTCACGGTCTTCATGCAGGTCTTTGGCCAGCCCTCGGCCTTCGGCGAGCTATGGTATGCAGAGGCGGATGCGCCGACCAGCCCCTGGGGAAAGGCAGTCAAGGTCCTGAGCCACGAGAACTACACCTTCTACAACCCGCGGCTCCATCCGGAGTTCACCTCCGCTGACTCACCGATCCTCCTCTTCGAAGGCACCTACACTGCCACGTTCAGTGACAACAAGCAGCCTACGCCCCGGTACGACTACAACCAGGTGCTGTACCGCCTGGACCTCGACGACCCGGCGTTGCGCCCGGCGATGTCTGAGCCCGTTCAGGGCAGCAGCCAAAAGTGACCGCGAAGCGGTCATCCCGAGCGAAGTCGAGGGATCTATCAGAAAGGGCGGTCATCCCGGATTCAGCCTTCAGCCCCTTCGGCAGGCTCTGAGCGGAGCCGAGGGATCTGCAAGTCAGAAGTGAGAGGCAAGAGGTTAGACGCAAAACAGGAGTTCCGGCCACTAACCTCTGGAACTCGCGGCTGGTCCCATTGACCTGCGACAGGAAGACCTGCTATAATCACGGAAGAATCTGGGAGAAACCATGTGGATTGCCGTCAGACGGACTGAGGTTGGGTCGCCTCCCCTGAAGGGCGAGGCTGTTCAGGGCCGTTTGGGCAACGTCTTTTGCTTGGAGGACCCATGGCAATACGGTCAAGTGGGCCTGTCCCCAGTCGATCAGGTAGCAAGCGTCTTATGAGTAGAGTGATTTGGGTTTTGTCGCTGGTTTGGGCCGCATCCGTGCAGGCGCAGAGTGTACCGGAGGATATCGCGCTGGCCTATGCAGACGGATGGTTGAAGAAGAACCCTCTGGCAGTGCAGTATCAAGAGACCCAAGGAGTTCCCATTCAGATCGGACGTATTGAACGGCTTCAACTCAGGGAATCCGAGCTACCCTTCTATTTGATTCATCTTAACCCTCAGGGGTATGTGGTCATGCACAGCGACCGTCGGCTGAAACCCGTTCTGTGTTTCAGCTTTTCTGGCAACGAAGACCTGCAGGATCGAGAGGACAACGGCTTCTATCAGCTTCTTCTGACACAAGGCCAGGAGGATGCCCGGACAGTACTGATACCGGTTGCGCCTCGTCCAGAATGGAATTCACGCACGCAGTTTCAGTCAATAGGCAAGACGGACTCCAGTGACGTTGATGCGGGCAAGGTGGTTGGCCCGCTATTGAAGACTGCATGGAGCCAGGGAAAGTGCTTTAATGAATACTGTCCACTTGATCCTAATGCAACCGCCTTGTATGACGGCCATGTTCCCACAGGGTGTACGGGGACTGCTTTTGCCCAGATCATGAAGTATCACGAATGGCCATACCGCGGAACTGGCTCAAGTACGTATGAGGACACAGAGGGCAGCATCACCGGGATACACAATGCATCGTTCTCAGATCCCTATGAATGGTGGCATATGCAGGATGAATACGATCCATGGGGACTTGAACCGGAAGAGGCGGTGAATGCCGTATCAGAGCTGATGTACGAGCTCGGTGTCGCTGCGCGAATGGACTACGAGCACGACGGGTCCGCGGCTTCTCCGGATGTGTTGGCGCACGAATTGCGGAACCATTTCCTCTACGAGACTCATACATACGTCTCGGATGCTAATCAGTTCATGGACTTGCTGATAAACGACGTGAATGAACAACGCCCTTGCTGCGCGGACATCCCAAATCACGCATTCGTCATCGACGGGCATATGCGACAACAAGGAGACGCCTATTTTCACATCAACTATGGGTGGGGCGGCACAAATGACGGTTGGTATCTGCTGGACAAGGTCAGCGGGACACGCGTCGTCGGAGTCATCACCGGAATCCGTCCCGTGCTTACCGCCATTCATTTGGACAGCGTACGTACAGCAGACGGCGTGGAACTGAGGTGGGTACTGCCCAAGACCCGGAGCAAGGAAGCGACGCGGATTGACGTGCTCAAACGAATCGAAGTGTCCGGTACGTTCACCGATAGTGTTGAAGATTTCAACACATTCAAGGTCACCTCGACCACTGATTTCGAGGATTGGGTTTTATCGCCTGGGGGATACAGCGGTGACTGTTTTTACAAACCTTCAGGCGGCTACACCAATCGGCAATATCATTTGACTTCCACTCGGTCGTTTCGCCCGGGGCAGGAAACCTACTTGACGTTCAAGACCAAGTACCGCCTGTACAGAGATATCTTCTCCGTAGAGATCTCAACGGACAATGGGACGAGCTTCTCCTCGGTGTGGTCCGTATCTGACATCAGAAAGACAAACTGGACAGATACAGCGATTCCGCTCAAAACCTTTGCCGGACAGGACATTCTCGTCCGGTTCGAATATATCCCCGGCCGTTACTACACGGAGGGCGGCATATGGATCGACAACATACAGGTAGTGTCCACAGAATGGCATGAATGGATAGCGATACATCAAGTGGAAGAATTGACTGCCCACATGGCGCAATTCACAACCACGTTTCAGGATACGGCTGGAGATTTCAACACATTCAAGGTCACCTCGACCACTGATTTCAAGGATTGGATCTTATCGCCTGCGGGATACAGCGGTGACTGTTTCTACAAACCCCCAGGCGGCTACAGCAATCGGCAATATCATCTGACCTCCACTCGAGCGTTTCGCCCAGGGCAGGAAACCTACTTGACGTTCAAGGCCAAGTACCGCCTGTATAAAGATAGCTTCTCCGTACTGATTTCAACGGACAATGGGACGAGGTTTTCCTCCGCGTGGTCCGTATCTAACATCAGAAAGACAAACTGGACAGATATATCGATTTCGCTCAGAGCCTTTGCCGGACAGGACATTCTCGTCAGGTTTGAGTATCTCCCCGGCGAGTACTACAAGGACGGCGGCATATGGATCGATGAAATCCGTCTGGTTGACATTACGGGAGCCGATTACCTGGACTATCCGGTATACTACACATCTGTGACCGATCTCCCAGAAGGAACCAACACACTGGCCTATCAGGTCTGGGCTGGAGACCAAATCCAGCCTCGCTCGGAGGCATTCGTAGTAGATGTTCCAACGAACAGATAGTGGCGTTTCGAGGGGTGTCGTATTTCTTGGACAGCGACCCTTCAAGACGGAAGACGGGATCGAGGTCCGGAGGATCTGATATGCGAGGTTTTCTTTCAGTCTCTCTTGCCGTACTATTCCTGCACACGGGAGTAGTCCCTGCCGAGGAGCCAACCGGCCCTGGTGTAGGCCTGAGCCTGTGGCACGTGCGTGATTTCGGAGCGGCAGGGGACGGCAAGACCGACGATACGGCCGCGTTCCAGAAGGCCTTGAACGCGGCCGGAGAGGCAGGCGGCGGCGTGGTCCGTGCCTCACGCGGCAACTATCTCTTCGCGGGCCACCTGACCATACCCAAGGCCGTCACGCTGGCAGGCATCTGGGAGTCCGTACCTGCCCACAGCGGCCTTCGCGACCCGGGGCTGCCCAAGCCCACGGACGACGGCACCACCCTGCTCGTGACAGAAGGGGCCGGCGATGAGAACGCCCCCCCGTTCATCACGCTCAACACCAACAGCACCCTCAAGGGCGCGGTGATCTACTATCCCCAGCAGAATGCCGATGACGTGCCCAAGGCTTATCCCTGGGCCATCGCCATGCGAGGCAAGAATCCGGCCGTCCTCGCCGTGGAGCTCCTCAATCCGTACAACGGCATCGACGCCAGTCGCAATGAGCGCCACCTGATCCGCGACGTACAGGGCCAGCCGATCCGCCGAGGGATCTTCGTCGATGCCATCTACGACATCGGCCGGATCGAAGACGTGCACTTCAACCCATGGTGGAGCCTGAAGTCCAAGCTGTTCCAGTGGCAGATGGAGAACGGCGAGGCCTTTGTATTCGGCAAGTCGGACTGGCAGTACGTGTACAACACCTTCTGTTTCGGGTACCACGTTGGGTACCGGTTCATAGAGACCAAGACAGGCCGGTGCAACGGGAACTTCCTGGGTATCGGTGCAGACGATTGTCAGACGGCCCTGGTTGTGGACCAGTGTGCACCCTTTGGGCTGCTGGTCACAAACGGAGAGTTCGTGTCCTTCCATGGGCCGGACCCGACCCAGGTGGAGATCCGGGCGTCTAACACCGGGAGCGTACGTTTTGTGAACTGTGCGTTCTGGGGTCCCTGCAATCAGATCGCCAAGATCCAAGGCAAGGGCACGGTCGGTTTCTCGGATTGCACGTTCACCCAATGGGGCGGCATGGAAGGCAACCGTCCCGCAATCCAGGCCCAGAGTGGCACCGTCCTGATCCGCGGCTGTGAATTCCAGCAGGATAGACCCCAGATCGAGCTCGGCCCGGATGTCCGTCGCGCGATCATCTCCGAGAACCTCTTCACAGGCCCTGAGCGGATCACGAACCGGGCCAAAGGAAAGGTCCAGATCGGCCAGAACGCGAGCGACTAGGCAAACGACAGAGGCAAACCGCAGATGCACGCAGATTCGCGCCGATTGAATATGGACGGGCCGTCCAATGCCTGGGACGCAGTCGGCCCCCAGGGCTACGCCTGCCTTGCACGCCTGCGGCATACAAGGGTGTGCTGCGCCAGGGGCCTTGGGTCCAAGCGAGCTTGGACCAGACCCCTGTCTTGCCTACGGGCCGACTGCTGGGTCTCGCGATGAATGGTTCACGGATATCCATGAAAGGACTCTCTCTTTACAGGAACTCTCGCTACCAGACAAGTTGGTCGCATGTGTGCATCGGTGGTTCTCCAAGAGGCTCCAGTCCCAGGCGCTCCGCCCGTGCAACTACGGCCATGCACCGTCCAGACTTGCCCCGGCGACTGGGCCGGGGTAGAGTAGACCCGTGGCAGGACCCGCTCGAGTCGTGAGCAGTTCACAACGAACCGAACCTGAGCCAACAGGAGCTTATCATGAACCACCACTTCCCACTTGTGACGATTGCTGTCTTGGGCGCGGTGCTCGTGGCCGGTTGCACGTCCACCGGACCCGGCGGTCCGGCCCGGGCCCAGAGCGACGTCGCCGGCGGGCAGGTCTCCGTCCAATCACCGGACGGCACGATCGAGGTGACGATCCGCGGTAACGGGCCGTTGACGTACTCCGTGTCCGTGGACGGCAAGGCGGTGCTGGCCGATTCCAGGCTGGGGCTGAGGTTCAAGGACGGCGTGACACTTGGAGCCAACGTGCGACTGGCCAAGGTGGAGCGGAACCGGTCCGTAACCGCTTGGGAGAACAGATTGGGGAAGCGCAGGACCGTGCGGGATCGTCACAATGAGCTGCGGGTGTCTCTCGTGGAGCAGTCGGGCCGGCCGTTCGAGATCGTTGTGCGGGCCTTCGACGACGGCTTCGGCGTGCGATACGTATTGCCAGTTGCGCAATCGGCAGCCACGCAGGGGTTCGTGCTCGAAGAGGAACTGACCCAGTTCTCATTCCCCGAGAATTACCCGTGTTACGCGGGCGAGAACGAAAACACCGGCACTGCCCAGAATCCGATTGGCTATATCGGTTCGCAGGAATCGGAATACAGGCCCATGCGCCTGGGGGATCTGCCGACCGACCAGGTCCGGATGGTGCCGCTCCTGGTCCGGACACCCGCAGCGTGGGTGGCGATCAAGGAGAGTGACCTCTACGACTGGGCCGGCATGTGGGTGAATCGCGCAGCCGCGGCCGGCAACACCGCCGCCGTTACCCTCGCCGCCCGGCTCTCGCCCAGACCGGATGGCCAGGGCCTGGTCAGGTCCACGTTCCCCCGCCACTCGCCGTGGCGTACGTTCATCATCGCGCGTCAGCCAGGCCGGCTCATCGAGAGCGATCTGGTGCTCAACCTGTCATCGCCCTCCGCGATGGCCGACACGTCTTGGATCAAGCCCGGCATTGCCTCGTGGGACTGGTGGTCCCAGGTCAGCCGGCCCGGGACTGCCGCGTACAAGGACTTCATCCAGTTCTCCGCTGACATGGGTTGGCCGTACGCCTTGCTGGACGCGGGATGGAGCAGCCGCAACAGCATCATGCAGGCCAGCAGCTCCGTGGACATGGACGAGCTGCTGGCATTCGCGAAGGAGAGAGGCGTGCGTCTCTGGCTCTGGCTGCACTGGACTACTGTGGATCGCAACGACGCGTACCTGGAGGCCTTCCCGCTGTACGAGAAGTGGGGGATCGCAGGTGTGAAGATCGACTTCATGAACCGCGACGACCAGGACATGGTCAATTGGTACGAGAAGATCGTCAAGTCCGCCGCAGAGCATCATTTGATGGTCAACTTCCACGGCGCATTCAAACCCACAGGCATGATCCGCACCTACCCCAACCAGATCACTCGCGAAGGCCTCCTCGGTAACGAATACAACCGCTGGAGTTCGCGGGTGACGCCGGAACATAAGGTGACTCTGCCGTTCACGCGGATGCTGGCCGGCCCGGCCGACTTCACCCCGGGCGGTTTCCTCAACCAGCAGCTCGATCAGTTCCGGTTTAACGTCCGGCCCACGCAGGTGCAGGGCACGCGCTGCGCGGAACTTGCGCTGTTCGTCTGCCTGGAGAGCCCAGTCGTCAACGCCGCCGATCATCCCAGCCATTACAGGGATCAACCCGGCCTCGATTTCCTGAAGATCGTTCCTACTGTCTGGGACGACACCCGCGTCTTAGACGGCGCAGTCGGCGAACACCTGGTGATGGTCCGCCGCAATGGAGGCCGGTGGTTTCTCGGGGCACTCACCGACCGGAATGCCCGCGACATCCCCGTGAAGCTGGATTTCCTCAGCCGAGGCCCCTGGACGCTCAGGCTCTGGAAAGACGCCCCAGACAGCGACACCGTCGGCGAGCACCTGGTCACCGAGCAGCGAGCCGTGACCGCGGCGGATGTGTTGACGCTGCACCTGGCCCGTGCAGGCGGCGCAGTTGCCAGTTTCGAACCGGTTTCGCGCCCGGCCGTGCCATGAGACGAGAGCACTTTATAGCCGACATCCACCACGGACTCGATGATCTTGTGGGATAGGCGGATGTCGCCCTGCAATGTAGGAGTTTCTTTTGAGCCACGAACCACACGAAACCCACGAACGCTGGCGCCGAGTCGGGGCGTCTAGGGTGTGCGCGGGTCTGCCGTCTGATCCACGGCTGCGTCGTGCCTTGGAGGCTTGGCCTCCAAGGGTGTCCTTCGCCCGAGCCGGCTCTGCAGGCAAGCCTGCGACGCCGTCTCAGACTCGGCCACGATCCGACGGCTCAGGCGAATGCGGTAAGCGAAGTGCGCAAAGCGACAAGCGATGGAGGCTCTGCCACCAAAGAACGCCATGGGGCTCACGTGTGCAGACCAAGCCGTACGCCATGAGGGCAAGCAGGGCTCTGTGGAGCAAGCTTGCTTGCAGAACAGAGACCTGCGCAGCTCTACCGGCAGGCGCATGCCTGACGGATGGACGCGTCCGCGTCCGCGTACGGCGGTGTCGCAACTGGAACAAGGCTATCGCCGCGGCGGCAGCCGTTCGTGGGTTTCGTGTGGTTCGTGGCTATGAATTCCCCCTCAACTTTGGTTGCGGCCAAAGGCCGCGATAGGAGCTGAATCTGAAGAAGGACAGGTTACTGCCGATTGTCACGCTCTTGGCCCTGGCCACGATCATCCCCGAGCTATTCTCCGGTAGCACCCCTCCGGCGAGTTTCCTGAACCCTAGGCTTTTCATCTTCCTCTTCCTCGGATATGGGCTGGCCATCCTTCTGGTCCGGGAGTTGGGGGTGAGATGGCATTGCGGTGTCTTTGGCCTGTTCTTCCTGGGACTGGCCTACTCGATCTTCAACGAGGGTCTGCTGGCAAAAACGCTCGTCCTGGAGAAGGGCCTCCCTGTCCCGCTCTACGACCACTATGGATACGTGCTGGGCATCAGCCTTCCGTGGGCCGCAGGCATTGGGACCTGGCATGCCTACGCATCAGTGATCTTCCCCATCCTCTTCACCCACTACTTCTTCCCGAAGGCAAGGGAGAAGCCGTGGCTGAACACCAAGATCGCCCTGGTCCTTGGCCTTCTATTGATGCTCTTGGCCTGCACCGCTTTCCTGGGAACCTCAGAGAAAGGGGTCAAAGGAACTCCCGGGCAGCTTGCCGTCCTGCTGCTGGTGATGTTCATCGGATTCGTGCTGGCCAGGGTATTAACCCGCATTTCTCATGGATCTTTCCACTCCAATCGCCCCGAACCCTGTGAGAAAAGCGGGTTAGAAGGCCAAGTGCGTTACGGCACTGGCGCATCGGCAATTCAACCGCTTCTCCTGGGTCTGAGCGTCCTGGTGCCCTTCTGGGCATTGGCACTTCTCGCCGCCTCCAAGGTGCCGCTGGGGGTGTTCTTCGGCGCACTGGTAGGTATCATCCTGTTCTACGCCTGGATTCTCAAGCGGCGGCACTGGCTGGACCTGCCAAGCCTCCTGTTCTTCGCGATTGGGTGGTATCTGCACAACGCTATCCAGGCCGCCATCATCATCCTAAGCATTCCTGGGCACAGCCCCGGACGGGTCCTCATCACGGTCATGTTGGATGGGTTGATTCTCTTCCTGCTCTTTCGACAGATCCATCGAGTCGATGGCGCCGAGATCCCTGTACAAAAAGAGCCGCCATTAACGGAGAGATAATTGACCAGTGGAGACAAATGAATAGCCTGCATGGGCCGGTCCTCGTAAAGAGAGCCTTGCGTCGCGGACCTGCTTTCGCGGCTTACCCTGGAGGACAAGGTCTCGATGTGCCATGCCCGGGGATAGAGCCTTTCCCGGCCTCACTACGGCTTACCCCCCTTTGCTCCTCAGCGACCCTTCAAGATGGAGGATGGGATCGAGGCCTTGCCTGTCCAGGATCTTCCTGGCGAGATCGAGGGCAAACGGATCTGAATGGACGAAAGTCCGAGGCCTATGACCCTGAGACTCCTGCCCAACTTTTTTCCTTGCCCTTCCGGACAAACGCCGTCATAATACCCTCTATTGAAGCAGTGACTGTCTCGTTCGACACCTGAGAGGTGGAGATAGGTATGGCGGGTCGGAAGTTTCGAGAGATCGACCTGGGCATGGTATCCTCGAATTCGCGCAAGCATTGGACATTGGCTGCCATTTGTCTGACTGGGAGCGTGATCGGTTCTGCAATTGCAGTTTTGGTCCTGTTCAGGAACGTCCGCCAAGCGGATGACCGAGGGCCGTTGGGGGGCGTTGTCGAGTCAGAAGCCTTGTCGGATGAATCTTTACTCGCCTCGGCCGAAGAGCCCAATGCGCTTCCTGCTCCCCCAGTGCTGGCGGTGGAGACCATCTCTGAGGGCACCGTCGGAGCCTCTTCCGAACCGTTATTGCCGCCGATCCCGATTACGCAAGTGGAGGAAGCGGAGCCACCGACGACAACGGATGTGGTTGCGAGTGGGGAGCCCTCGACTTCTGACGTTCCAGTTCCGCCTCCAATGTTGACTCCACTGCCTGAGACAATTGCTAAATCGAGGCCGGTGGACGAAATCGTCTCTGGGGAAGTGGCTGCGGAGACTGATGCTGCACAACGAGACGAACCGGAGGTTCTGCTGAAAGGGCCTGTGCATGAGGCCTTTGGCGAACCCATCGCCTACGATGCGGCGGAGCCACAGGTCGTGACGCAGGAAGCACCACCTCCTCCAATGGAAGAAGGGCCTCCGGACCAGCAACCCGTTCCGCCAGTGGGCCAGAGCGTTGCATGGATCTCAGGCTATTGGCAATGGGATGGCGACCATCGTGGCTACATCTGGCAAAGCGGCATGTGGCGTGTGACACCCAATGGGTGTCAGTGGGTGCCGGGGTACTGGAACCATTCTCCCGGAGGATGGCAGCGGGTGAGCGGCTTCTGGACCCCATCGAACCAGCCCATTCAGTACATCTCGCAGGTGCCGCCCACCGGGGACTTGGACCCTGACGCTAGTACACTGCCTCACAATTGGGATTCCATCTGGGTGCCGGGATACTATCCATTTGAGGGCGGGCAGTACGTCTGGCGGCAGGGGTACTGGATGAACCCTCAGCCGAATAGGATTTGGGTCCCGCCGCACTACCGCAGTACGGCTCACGGCTGCGTGTTCATTGCCGGGTACTGGGACTATCCGCTGGAACAGCGCGGCGTGATCTTCGCGCCGGTACGTTTCCGGCCCGGTCTGCACCGGGAGTTCACGCCGTCGATTGTCATTGAAGCCGCCAGGCTGGCGGAGTGTCTCTTCACGGACCCGGTGAGCCTTCGGTATTGCTTCGGTGACTACTTCGATGAGAAGCGTTATGCCGTGTCGGGAATCTACCCGTGGTTTGAGCACCAGGAGCACACTGTCCACAGATCGTACGATCCCCTGTACACTCATTACCGATCCATGCAACTGCGCCAGGACCGGCACTGGGAAAAGCGCATCCGGGCCGACTACGAATACCGCAGGGACCATGAACAAGCCCGGCCGATGGGTGTGTACAGGCCCAATCTCCCTGTGCCGAGGGGAGGCATGAAACAGTTGATCACGCTGGCATCGCCGCTGGCAAAAGTGGTTGTCAACAGCAGGTCTGGTCTGGCTCCCATGAAGCTCCAGGCGGTCAGCATCGACCGTCGCAACCAGATCCTCCTGAATGAGAAGAAACTCCGCGACTACGCCGACAGTCGCCGGAGGATTGAGGAAACGGCCGCACGGGTGAAGCAGAACCTCGCCGGACGGGCCAAGTTGTTGGCGGACACGATCGAAAGACCTGGGCAGGAGCAGCAGGCGGCGGGGGAGGCAAGAAGGCGGCAGGCGGTGGAAGGGGCCAGAGTGCAGCACGAAGCTGTCGGGCGGGCCGAGGAACAGAAGAAAGCGGCTGATCTGGCGAGGATGGACCCCGTCGACAGGCGGAAGTTGGAGACCGCCAATGGCATCAAGCGGGACACCGAGAAGAGGGCGAGGGTTGATGCAGATGCGAAGGCAAAACTGGATAGGGCCATCGGAGCCAAGAAACAGACGGAAGCGACTGACCGCACGAAGTTGGGGGCGTCTGCCCGGGCGACGCTTGATGCAGTCGAGGAAACGAATCGCCGAGCAGTTGAGCTGGCAAAGCAGCGACAAGATGCTGAACAACGCCGCCACCAGCAACAGATGGACGTGGCGGTGACGGTCAAGCCGGCCGCACAGGTGAAGCGGGAAGCCGATGCTCGGGCGACACGGGAAGCGGAGGCACAGCGGGAGGCCACGTGGGCAAAGGAAGCGGCCGAACTAAAGAGACAACAGGAGGCCAAGCGGCTCAAGGAGCAACAGGACGCGGCTGCGCGGGCGAAGCTCGATGCTGAACAACGCCGCCACCAGCAACAGATGGACGTGGCGGTGACGGTCAAGCCGGCCGCACAGGTAAAGCGGGAAGCCGATGCTCGGGCGACACGGGAAGCGGAGGCACAGCGGGAGGCCACGCGGGCAAAGGAAGCAGCCGAACTAAAGAGACAACAGGAGGCCAAGCGGCTCAAGGAGCAACAGGACGCGGTTGCCCGGGTAAAGGTTGCAGAGGCTGAGCAAGCGAAGCGACAGGCGGCTGAACGGGCGAAGCAGGAGGCCGATGCTCGGGCCGCACGGGAACTCAAGGGGCAACAGGCGGCCGCGGAGCAGGCAAGACAGCGAGAGGCGGACCGGGCACGTCAGCAGCAGGAAGCAGCGCAGCGAGCAAAAGAGCAGCAGGCGGCCGCGGAGCAGACGAGACAGCGACAGGTAGCCGAACAGGCCAGGCAGCAGCAGGAAGCAGCGCAGCGAGTGAAAGAGCAGCAGGCGGCCGCGGAGCAGGCAAGACAGCGAGAGGCGGACCGGGCACGTCAGCAGCAGGAAGCAGCGCAGCGAGTGAAAGAGCAGCAGGCGGCCGCGGAGCAGACAAGACAGCGACAGGTGGCCGAACAGGCCAGGCAGCAGCAGGAAGCAGCGCAGCGAGCAAGAGAACAGCAGGCGGCCGCGGAGCAGGCAAGACAGCGACAGGTGGCCGAACAGGCCAGGCAACAGCAGGAAGCAGCGCAGCGAGCAAGAGAGCAGCAGGCGGCCGCGGAGCAGGCAAGACAGCGACAGGTGGCCGAACAGGCCAGGCAACAGCAGGAAGCAGCGCAGCGAGCAAGAGAGCAGCAGGCGGCCGCGGAGCAGGCAAGACAGCGACAGGCGGCGGATCGGGCGCGTCAGCAACAGGCAGAACAAGCTAGGCAACAGCGAGAAGCTGCCGATCGCGCCAGGCAACAGCAGCAGAATGCGGACCGGGCCCGCCAGCAGAAGGGACGCGGGCGCTGAGTCGAGGAAGGGGCGGACCGTTGATGATACGTTTCTCTTTTTTAAAGGAGAATTCAGCATGAGCAGGAATTGGACGATCGTGGTCATGGTGGTCGGGCTGTCGGTCCTTATGGTCGGCTGCAGGCGAAGCCAGCCAACCCAGAGTCTGTCAGCGGACGAGGCGAAGAGACTGGCCGAAGAAGCCGACACCGCAGTGGAACAGAAGAACTATGCGGAGGCGATGAGCAAATACCGCCAAGCAGCGGATTCCGGAGATGCCTTGGCGATGAACGGCCTCGGGTGGCTGTATGAGAATGGCTTAGGCGTGGAGAAGGACTACAAGGAGGCGATGAAGTGGTACCATAAGGCCGCCGATGGGGGGTACATGCAAGCGAACCTCAACATCGGCTGGTTGCATGAGCACGGTGACGGTGTGGAGAAGGACTTTCGGGAAGCAATGAAGTGGTACCGCAAGGCGGCGGACGAGGGGAATATGAACGCGATGAATCGGATCGGTCGGCTCTACGAGCGTGGCGAAGCCGGGGTCGAGAAGAACTACACGGAGGCGGTGAACTGGTACCTTAGGGCCGCGGACGGTGGGGCGTTCGGTGCCATGGCAAACTTGGGATCGATGTACCAGAATGGCTATGGCGTCGAGAGAGACTACGCGGAAGCGATGAGATGGTACCTCAAGGCCGTTGATGGGGGGAATGCGTTGGCCATGTGCAACATCGGCGTGTTCTACGAACACGGTTTTGGCGTTGATCCGAATTACGTGGAAGCGAGGAAGTGGTACGAGCAGGGCGCCGAGGCGGGATATGGTGGGGCCATGGGCAACCTCGCCGTGCTGTATCAGAATGGCCTGGGGGTGGAGAGGGACACCGCTAAAGCGAAGGAGTGGTACGAGAAGGCAGCTAAGTCCGGCTACAACCCGGCCAGGCGATGGCTTGCTGAGCACCAGCGTTGATGTTGCTCCCACACACACACACAGGTCACACACAGGTCAGAGTTTTGGGGTCAGAGCTTGATTAGTGATTAACAGTTGCATTGGACTTTGGGCTGTGATATGGTTCTGGCATGGCCAGACCGCTACGCATCGAGTACCCAGGGGCCCTGTACCACGTGATCTCTCGCGGCAACGAGCAGCGGTCCATCGTGACTGACGATGCGGACCGCAGCAAACGGCTCGAATGGTTGCGGAGAACCGTCCAGACCTACGGCTGGCGCCTCCATGCCTTTGTCGTGATGACCAACCACGAGCACCTGTTTGTCGAGACCCCTGACCCGAATCTCTCTGCAGGCATGCAGTACCTCAACGGTAGCTACACCAGCTACTTCAACCGCCGCAGGCGGAGATCCGGGCACCTGTTCCAAGGCCGGTTCAAGGCCCATCTGATCGATGAGCAGGGGTACTTCCAGGTTGTCAGTCGCTATGTCCACCTCAATCCGGTTCGGGCCAAGATCGCCGCCCGGCCCGAGGACTACCCATGGAGCAGCTACGTGGGGTATATCCGCGCAGGCAAGGCGATGGACTGGGTAACCTATGAGCGAGTGCTCCTGGACTTTGGCCCTGGTGGTGATTCCGCTCGGAGGCGTCGATACAGACAGTACGTAGAGGCTGGGCTGGAAGAGACAGCTCGCTCTCCATTTGCCGACGCGGTAGAGGGGTTGATCCTGGGATCAGAGGGGTTTGTAGACCGGATCAAGGATCTGCTGGCTGACCGTGGCGTGGACAGGGCTGTGCCGGTCTTGGACCGTCTTCGGGTTCATCCTTCTTTGGAGACTATCGTGGAGGTAGCGTTGGAGCAATTGGGTTCGAGGTCAGAGCAGTGGGTCTGCGGTCATCGCATAGGAAGCGGCGGGCGAGCTGTGGCGGCGTACGTATGTCGGTGCCGGCATGGGTACGGGTGCACGCAGATTGCGAAGGTGTTGGGGTTTAGGCACGCATCCGCTGTAAGCCGCTCCGTACGGCACGTCGAGGCGAATATGTCGAGGTATCGGGAAGCGATGGACAGGCTGGACCGGGAATTGAAGAAGAGGGGTAGGGTGCGTGCTAATCACTAATGAAGCTCTGACCCCAAGACTCCCGGCTTCGCCGCGTCTCGGAGGCAGCGCCTCCAAGGGCGGCCTGCGCCCGAGCCGGCCCTGCAAGCCAGCTTGCGATGCCGTCTCAGACCTGGCCACGATCCGACGGCTCAGCCTGTGGTCGCAACTGCCTGTCATCGCAAGGCAAGGCCTTGACGGGACCGCCCCATACGGCTTCGGGCCGCAATGTTGAATGGTCGGACTTGCTCGGGAAGTGACCCCAGGCTGCCGCGGCGGTCTGCTCCCAAAGCCATCGGGCCATGGCGCCAGTCAGCCGCGCAACGGGTAGCAGAAATCAGTATGCCGTCCAAGATTCCGTCTGGCAGAGTTGCCCTGCTGAGTCAGGGCTTTCACGACGTCCGGCACCGGCGATTCCGGGTCTTCGCAGTGGGCCGGCAAGAGTGTTCGGATGACGTGGGGCGATGGTGGCCAGGGATCGCAGGCTTGCCGAGAACGTTGCGACGATAGGGTCGCCAGGGCACGCGCAAATGCTTGATTTAAGGTCTGACCCCCGCATCCACACGCTCGGTGCGCCACGTCGAGGCGCATATGTCGAGCTATCGGGAAGCGATGGGCAGGGTGCATGCTAATCACTAATGAAGCTCTGACCCTAGACTGCCTTTTCAGTGCGGTCGAGACCAGTTGGTGGTATCAAGATGCGAGCGCGGAGCTTTGGAACGTAAGTGGCTGTATTCCAAGGAGATTCGGCTGGTCTTTAGTAGTGGTCCTGCCGGCGATTGACAGACACACCCTGACCCAGGTTAGCCAGTCACGTCCGTCAAATAAAAGTGAACAATATCGGTGCTGAGTGTTGACAATCGCAGGCCTTGTTGTAGAATACCCCTATAGGTTGGCTAGAGTTGAACGCAAAGACAAGGGGCCTGAGGGCGATCCCCCTGTCTCTACGCGCTCTCACCTTTGGATGTACACATCTTTGACGCGAGCCACCTAGGGGTTAAAGTCCCCTGTAGGTTCCGATCGCGGGAACTTCTAGCCGAGAGCAAGCGCGTCCACCGTGAGGTGGGGCCTGAAGGTGTTGGAATGTGGCTATGCGATTCTCCTGACATGAGCGTCGCGGGGTCTCCCACGGCAAATCCACGTCAACTGAAATCGACGCAGACGATGTCTGCTCTTGTCACCACCGGGCGTCCTGCAACAAGCAAAGGCCAGCATTCTGGCCGGGCGTCATTTCTGTGAAGGGAAACGATGATGAAAACGCTGAATCAACAAGTTGGGTATTCCACTCCTTCGACTGAGCTCAGAGCAAGACTCTTTCTGGCCTCGGTGATTCTCAGCACTTCTCTCCTGGGCGGTACGCAGCTCATGGCGGCGTGCGTCCCACCGCCCTCCGGCATGGTCGCCTGGTGGCCGCTGGATGAAACCTCGGGTCCAACAGCTTTCGACCTCGCTGGTATCCACCAGGACAATGGGATTCATACCAATAGTCCCACTCCCACGCCAGGTAAGGTTCAGGGCGCTTTGTGCTTCAATGGAATTAATCAGTACGTAGAAGTTGCTGACCATGCTGAAATAAACTTCGGTACGGGAGATTTCTCTATAGATGGATGGATCAGGACTACAGACAAGACCGGAGTTAAAATAATCCTAGACAAAATAGTAAATACACCGGCTTTCCGGGGTTACGAATTATACTTGTATAATGGAAACTTAGGCCTCCAATTAGCTGATGGGACCTACACAAATTGGAATTCCATCGGTTTCGTGGCAGATGGTACCTGGCGTCATTTTGCTGTTACGGTTGACAGAGATAACCCGGCTGGAATAATCTTCTACCTCGATGGCGCACCTGTTGGTCCAACCCTTAATCCTACTGCTCGTCTAGGTTCATTGACCAATACCAGTGCCTTGAGGATGGCTTGCAGGGCTTTTTCTCTTTCTGGCTTCCTAAATGGATGTTTGGATGAGATTGAAATCTTAAGTCGCGCCCTTTCCGAAGCTGAGATTAAGGCGATCTACGACGCAGGCAGTGCGGGCAAGTGTAAGTGCGTCCCACCGCCCTCCGGCATGGTCGCCTGGTGGCCGCTGGATGAAACCTGGGGAACGACTGTAACCGATATCGTAGGGGGCCTAAACGGCACCGCCGGGCCAGCGGATATTTCAACCGATGGCGGCCAGGGCCAGAGTCCCTGGAGTTCAGCCGGCTGGCAGTCTGGATTCTTCTTCCCCCAAGGCAAAGTGGGCACATCATTGTTCTTCTGGGGATATGCCCATATCAAGGTGCCCCATGATCCGAGACTCGACCCAGGGATGGGCAGTTTCACTGTGGATGCCTGGGTTGCCTATGACGTGGTGTCACCGGCAGGGGTCGAGCTACTGGTCATTCAAAAATATTTGCCATCACCGCCAAGCGGATGGTACCTCTTACTCCGACGGAATACCGTATTGTTTGAAGTGAACGGCTTGACGGCAACCCAATTTACCGATAACTCGGTTACCACAAAGGATTGGCACCACGTGGCGGCTGTACTGGACCGGGACGATGGTACAATCAAACTGTACTGGGATGGTCTACCGGTCGCCAGCACGACCCTTCCAACTGGGCTGGTCGTAGCCACATCCGCGGACCTGTTCATCGGCAGCAATGGTGATCACATCATAAGTGGGCAGATCGCGGTGGACGAGGTAGAGATCTTCAAGCGAGCCCTCTCTGAAGCGGAGATCGATCTGATCTACGACGCAGACAGTGCGGGTAAGTGCAAGCCTGCAGAAGCTCTGGCCGACCTCGGCGACGCCCCAGACAGCACCAACCACGCCGGAAGACCGATGAATGCCTATACCAATGTCGACGCCCACTTCCCGACCGTCTACGATCCTAATCTTGCCGGGAATGCTCCCTTGGGCCCGATGCATCGCCAATACATGTGTTACAACTGTCGTGCCTGGCTCGGCGTGGGTTACAGTTTTGAGAACGACGCTGACTTGCTGCAGGATCAAGACGGCGTCACGAATATAGACCCAACTTTCAACACAGCCGACCGAGACGCTAATGACGATGGCGTGATCTTCCCCATCAATCTGCCTCCCTGCGGTCCAACTCACTTTCAATACCAAGTCACCGCGCATAAAACGTTAACGCTGTACATCAACGCCTGGTTCGACTTCAACCGGGACGGTGACTGGGAAGACACCTTCAGATGTGCCGAAGGGCCAACGATTACAGGCCTCGCGCGGGAGTGGGCCGTGCAGAACGAGCCGATCAATGTCGTCTCGGGGCTGCAAACGCTGACCACACCGGACTTCGTCTCCTTCAACCCAGCCCCCGGCGGCCCGATCTGGATGCGTATCACACTCACAGACGCGCCGATCGACTCCGTGAACGGCGCCGATGGCAGCGGTCCTCTGGGTGGTTATCCCTTAGGTGAGACGGAAGACTATCTGGTCCCGGAAAGTAATACGGTATGCGAGATCTGCGGGATCAAGTTCAACGACCTCAACGGAAACGGGGTGCAAGATCTTGGAGAGCCGGGGCTACCCAACTGGACAATCACGGCCACTGGACCTAATGGCATCGTGACCACCGTGACGGACCTCAACGGGAACTACTGGATCACCGTGCCGGTGGGCGGGACCTACACCGTCGCCGAGCAGGACCAGCCCTACTGGATGTCGACCACGCAGAACCTGCAGACCGTGACGGTGCAACCGGGACAAACGGTCAATGTCCAGTTCGGCAACAAGGCCACGGGCCAGGCCGAAATCTGCGTGTTCAAATTTAACGATCTCAACGGGAACGGCGTGAAAGACTCCAGTGAGCCTTGGCTCACTGGCTGGACCTTCGACATCAAAGATATCGCAGGCAACCTTATAGGCTCGGTCACAACGGCCGAAGGGGAGCCAGCTTGCCTGACGGTGCCTGCGCAGGGAACCTACACGATCACCGAGCAGGTCCAGCCCAACTGGACCCCGACCCTGAACCCACAGACGGTGACCGTGTACCCTGGACAAACGGCCTATGTTTATTTCGGCAACAAGGCCACGGGCGAGGGCGAGGGACAGATCTGCGTGTCCAAATTTAACGATCTCAATGGGAATGGCGTGTACGACTCCAACGAGCCTGGTGCGCTCTCTGGCTGGAAGTTCGACATCAGAGACAGTGGAGGCAGCCTCATAGGCACAGTGACAACAAGCAGAGGGGGGCCTGGTTGCCTGACGGTCCCTGCTCCGGGGACCTACACGATCACCGAGCAGGTCCAGCCTGGTTGGACACCGACGACGCAAAACCCGCAGACCGTGACGGTGCAACCTGGACAAACGGTCAACGTCCAGTTCGGCAACAAGGCCACGGGCCAGGGCCAGATCTGCGTGACCAAATTCAACGATATCAACGGGAACGGCGTGCAAGACCCCGGCGAGGCCAGTCTGTTCCATTGGACCTTTGAGATCAAAGATGTCAGCGGGAGCGTCGTGGCCGCGCTCACCACCGTCCCCCCCGGCCCCGCAGGCAGTCCCTGTCCCGGTGGTGGTACTCCTACTATTGTGCCTGCTCCGGGGACCTACACGATCACCGAGCAGGTCCAGTCCAACTGGACGCCGACCACGCAAAATCCGCAGACAGTGACGGTGCAACCTGGACAAACGGTCAACGTCCAGTTCGGCAACAAGGCCACGGGCCAGGGCCAGATCTGTGTGTTCAAGTTTAACGATATCAACGGGAACGGCGTGCAAGACTCCGGCGAGCCTCCGCTTTTTGGCTGGAAGTTCGACATCAAGGATATCCTGGGCAACCTCATAGGCACAGTCACAACGATGAAGGACCTGCCTTCTTGCCTGACGGTCCCTGCTCCGGGAACCTACACGATCACCGAGCAGGTCCAGTCCAACTGGACGCCGACCACGACGAACCCGCAGACGGTGACGGTGCAACCGGGACAAACGGTCAACGTCTGGTTCGGCAACAAGGCCACCGGCCAAGGCGAGATCTGCGTGGGCAAGTTCAACGATATCAACGGGAACGGCGTGCAAGACACCGGCGAGTATCGGCTCGCTGGCTGGAAGTTCGACATCAGAGATATTGGAGGCAACCTCCTAGGCACAGTCACAACAGACAACCTCGGGAGGCCTGGTTGCCTGACGGTCCCTGCGCCGGGGACCTACACGATCACCGAGCAGGTCAAGTCTAGTTGGGCGCCGACCACGCCGAACCCGCAGACCGTGACAGTGCAAGTTGGAGAAACGGTCAACGTCTGGTTCGGCAACAAGGCCATCTGACTTATCCACCGAAAGTAGGACACTGTAGCACCATTACCGGGAACATGTTATCCAGTCCTGGCATAATGAAGCGTTTGAGTTGTCTGCCATCGGCCTTGAGCCTGGGCGTCGCGGAGCATGTCCAAGGCGATTCGCTGGCTGATGTGCAGGCCGGTTCGGACGCGATAGACCGTCTTCTGCATCTTTCTGTGGCGGCGGTTGCCTCTCTCGACGGCATTGGAGGTCGCCGGCAGCAAGGAATCATCCAGCAGGGGATCTGGGGTCAGAGCTTCATTAGTGATTAACAGTTGCATTGGGCTCTGGGCTGTGGTATCGTTCTGGCATGGCCAGACCGCTACGCATCGAGTACCCAGGGGCCTTGTACCACGTGATCTCCCGCGGCAACGAGCAGCGGTCCATCGTGACCGACGATGCAGACCGCAACAAACGGCTCGAATGGCTACGGAGAACCGTCCAGACCTACGGCTGGCGCCTCCATGCCTTTGTCCTGATGACCAACCATGAGCACCTGTTTGTCGAGACCCCCGAGCCGAATCTCTCGGCAGGCATGCAGTACCTCAACGGCAGCTACACCAGCTACTTCAACCGCCGCAGGCGGAGATCCGGGCACCTGTTCCAAGGCCGGTTCAAGGCCCATCTGATCGATGAGCAGGGATACTTCCAGGTTGTCAGTCGCTATGTCCACCTCAATCCGGTTCGGGCCAAGATTACCGCCCGACCCGAGGACTACCCATGGAGCAGCTACGCGGGGTATATTCGCGCAGGCAAGGCGATGGACTGGGTAACCTATGAGCGAGTGCTCCTGGACTTTGGCCCTGGTGGTGATTCCGCTCGGAGGCGTCGATACAGACAGTACGTAGAGGCTGGGTTGGAAGAGACAGCTCGCTCTCCATTTGCCGACGCGGTGGAGGGGTTGATCCTGGGATCAGAGGGGTTTGTAGACCGGATCAAGGATCTGCTGGTCGACCGTAGCGTGGACAGGGCTGTGCCGGTCTTGGACCGTCTTCGAGTTCGTCCTTCTTTGGAGACTATCGTGGAGGTGGCCTTGGAGCAGTTGGGTTCGAGATCGGAGCAGTGGGCCTGCGGTCATCGCATAGGAAGCGGCGGGCGAGCTGTGGCGGCGTACGTATGTCGGTGCCGACATGGGTACGGATGCACGCAGATCGCGAAGGCGTTGGGATTCAGGCACGCATCCGCTGTAAGCCGCTCCGTACGGCACGTCGAGGCGAATATGTCGAGCTATCGGGATGCGATGGACAGGCTGGAGCGGGAATTGACGAAGAGGTGTAAGGTGCGTGCCAATCGCTAGCAAAACTCTGGCCCCAAGACTCCTTTACATGTCTCGCTGACAGCGGATTTCCCTTGCTCTCGATGAAATGAACGCATATATTGTTCCAAGGACTGACAGGTGCGGAAGTTACCTTGTGTGTCATCCAGGTGAGAAAAGGACTTCTATGTCTCGACGAGATTATCAGTGCCCCAGCGAGAAGCGGAAGCAGAGCCCCCAAATCGCTTACCTGAGGACACCCCTGCCACAGTACTCCCAAGGGGCATTCTCAGATGTAATGATGCACGTGAGCTTGTCGAAAGGAGGGCTCATTCGATGAGTCTCTGCTTTGTAGTAGGTTCACAGAGAGACATCTTGGGCCGACCCTATCTTCGCGTTCTCCATAGCATAGAGTATCTCACATACGATCTGGAGGCGAAGTGCGTCGATGTGTGGGGGGATTTCATAGTCGAGAATGTATCAAGGATCAAGGTCCCTCTGCGGGGACTTCACCGCGGCAACGTAGAGTTCATTTCGCAAACGCAAGACTGGCTTCGAGATGAACGATGGACTTCTGTCTTGTTCATGCTTGCTGCTCAGCAACTTGGCTTGACTAATGAAGCCAACTCGGACGCCATCACACTCCATGAACCGGGCCACCCCGCCAGGGCTCTCGTTCTTCTGACCGGTGGGATCGACTCGTGGGGCCCTCCAAGGCCGAATCCGAAGGAGTACTGCTTCTTCACAGGATGGCAGAGTCCGCTGATAGAGCCTGGCCAGTGTGTTCTGTTCCGCATAGCAGGCAGGCTGGAATATGCGACGTACCACCGACTAATGCCACATCCAAGATCCAGACGGCCTATTTCAATTGCCGGCGGAGTCCCATTGCTCAGGGAGATCACTGACGATTTGGGCGGAGCCGATTCGGGTAGTCTCGCTGAGTATACGAAGGCATTCCGGGAGTTTTGCGAAGAGTATTTGTGCACTCCTGAGTACTATCACGCGTTTTTCGAACGTCGTGGTGACCACCCACTGGAGACTCGGGTTGGATCCTTCGACATCATCGAGGGTTGTGTCAATAGGGAAGTTGATGGGCGTATGATCAACTGGTACTGGTCTGATTCCGACTTCAACATCTATGCTCAAGCCAATGGTCCTGTTCTGGAGATCCGCACTCGATAGGTGAGTAGAGAGAGAAGGCATCGGAGAGCTGGATGGCAACCGTTGAGTCAGTAGTGAAGTTCGCGACAAGTGCCTTGGATCTTGCCAGGGAGGCAATGAAGAGGAGAAATGCTCCACGGGACGGGGAGGAGAAACAGGTCGCCCCAAATCCAACGGATGCGTATGTTGCTTACCAACAAATGCTTCATTCTCTTGCCAAGGGACGAAAGGGGAGGCGGCTCCTGAGGAAAGTCGATGATTCCAAGACGAACAGATGCCTCTTACCCCTGTTCGTCTTCGAATGCCTTCCCCATTGCAGGGACACGAAGATCATAGAGGATGTCCTTGTCAGGATGAGTCAATGGAATGTCCGCGAGGTCCTAAAGGGGTTTCACTATAACTGCCCAGCTTTGCCTACAATGCTATCTGGCCTCTGCCGAAATCATGCACTTAGGGCTGGTCCCCGGAAGGAGACTGAGCAGTCTGCGATCAGAGTCTACCATAGCACGCTCACTGTCAGTCAGAGCTTACTGCTGGCCTACACAAAACGCCAAGAAAGTGACTCGCCCTCATGTCCGGCCACTCCAGCAATCGACGAGATAACTGATGTGATAGAACGTCTTGTGGAGGGGAAGCCGGAGTCTGTGTCTTGTAGACTCTCCGCAGCCCAATGGGAGGTATTAGCGTCTGTCCCTTCGGCTCTCTCAGGACTGCCGGACTATCCCAGGCAGAAGGAGGATGTGAGGCTCAATCCGGAGGCAATTCAAGTCATCGGTCTTACCATCGCCACGTGGGGACAGATACTCGACACCTACAACCAGATGTGGCCTGAAGAACTCCCCCGCCAAATCGAGTCAACCATCGGCTTTCTGCCATCAGTCTTCATCCCGTCGGACTTTGGCGATGAGACTCTTCGGCAAACGGTAGCGGGGTTCGCGAAGACAGTGTCTGGTATCCTCTGCGATCTGGCCGGGCGGAATGTCGGCGAGTACAGAGACCTCATGAGTAAGCTCTGTGAAAGGCAGTCTCCCGATGACGGCTTGGGACGACTCGCACGGTTCTGGGGCCTCCTGTTGAAGTGTTCTAAGCTCGATGCTTTCGACTTCCTCGAAGATCTGTACAGGGGGCTCTTTGGGACTGTCTGGAAAGTGCGTGATGGCAGACTGCGATTGGCGCTGCCAACCCAGGACGCAGGGACGGTGGTTGGACACCTCTGCTTTCTGATTGGCCAATGCCGGGTACTCTCCCCGGATAAGCCGGATTGGGACCGCTATTTCCGTCCCTTGGTGGCCAAGTATGTTGCGGACTTGGGCGACGCCGGCATTAATGCGGGTGATCCCGCGTATCGCTACTTACGGACGCTTCTCGATGAAATGATGTCAGGCAAGAAAGCTGCAACTTCAAAGATCGAAGAGATGCGATCTCAGGCAAGAAACCGCCGCCACCAAAAAGGTAAATCGGGCCTGGCTGGCAGCCACGCTGCCGGTGATATGGCAAATGATTAGAGGCCATTTCATAGCCTTCCAGGAGCGATGTGTCTGGGGTCAGACCTTCATCAGTGTGACTAACAATTGCGTTGGGCTGGTAGATGGGGTACGGTACTGATATGGTCAGCCCGCTACGATAACTGGGACATCATCCGCTATGATGAAGCAGTATCTGGGAGAAACCATGCGGACTGCCGTCAGACAAACTAAGAGCCTATCCTGGCACGCCGTTCTGGCTTTGGCCGAACAAGGTCGATCGAAAGCGCAGGGCAGAATATGCGCATGATGTCCACAGATTCCAGGGTGTTTTCGTTCGGGGGAGGCTGATACAGCGATGAACGAGTTGAAGGTCTTCCTTAGCTCAACCCAGCTTGACTTGGCCGAAACCAGGCAGATCATCATACGTTTCCTGAGTTGTCTGAAGTCCGACCTGATTGCCATGGAGTTCTTTGGTAGTGACGAGCAGAAACCAGTGGATCTCTGTCTCGCCCAAGTCAGGGAGTGCAATGTGTTCATCGGCATCTATGCGGCCCGGTACGGCCAGACCGATCCCAAGACTCGCAAGTCCATCACTGAGTTGGAATACCTAGAGGCAGCCAAGATGCTGAAGGCCGGGAGGCTCAAAGCTCTCCTGCTGTATGTCATCGACCCAAAGGCGATGTGGCCCCTTGAATGGGGGGAATCCAAGGTTGAGAGTATCAAGAAACTGGCGGACTTCAAGAAGCGACTATTCCGCCGGCACACAGTCTCGTTCTTCAAGAATGCTGGCGACCTTCCGTTCATGATTCTTCGCGACGTTTTTCAGAAAATCGGCATCAGTTCGAAAAGAGGTTTCAAAGCGAGACCGACCGTGGCCGTGAAGCAACAGACTTCGCTCACACGTCCCGTCGGGATGGAGTTCTATAGGGAAGATCTTGCGCGACTGTTCTATGGGCGGGAGCGAGAACTGAATCAGTTGGAGGATCAACTCCTGAAGTATCAGATGAGTCTGTTGATCGGTTCTTCGGGGGTGGGCAAGAGTTCCCTGCTCTGTGCGGGCTTGATGAATAGAGTACGGGAAATGGGATGGGTGACAGGGTATGCACGTCCTTTGACAAACCCAATCAGCAACCTAAGAAAGTTTCTGTGGAGTCAATTGTTGGAGGGTGACTTGCCCCCTGAGTTGGACTTCGCTGCTGTCATGAGTGCTGCCTCGATGGCTCATGGTTCGAAGCAGGTTCTAGTCATTGTTGACCAATTCGAGGATATCCTTGGCGCCAGAGACCCTTCTGCGAACGAAGAGGTCGTAGTCAACCTTTTGAACATATTCCATTCGGCCAGGGACAATCTCCATTTCCTAATATCATACAGGGGCGATGTTGAACCTCAGATCGGGGCCATTTGGCAGAGGATTTCTGGTTCGCCCAGCGGATTGCCGAGACTGTACTTGCATGCATTGACGAGAGACCAAGCCAAAACAGCTCTACAAAGGACTATGTCGGCGCTGACCGTCAGGATTGGAGGCTCTGCTGAAGACGTTACCGCATTCAGGCATCAAGTGTTGGAGGACTTAGAGACGGAGAGCCGGTTAAGTGGATATGACGGTATCTATCCACCGTACATGCAGATGGTCGTGGCTAGGGTATTCGACGACAAAGACAAGCACAACACGTACAGACCACGGCAGTACGATTCTGCCGGGGGAGGCAGGAGGATAATTGCGGACTACTTGGTGAACCAACTGAGATACCTTGGCAAGGACACCGAGGTCGGCAAGAGACTCCTTATTGCCCTCGTAAGCTCGTACGGAACAAAGACGCAGAAGACCTTGGAGGAGATCTCAGCCGAGGCCATTTTGCCGAGCATGAACGCCGAGAGGACTCTCGGCGAATTGATTGACCTTAGGCTGGTCCGACATGTGGACGGAACATATGAGATCGCCCATGACTTCCTTGCGAGACTTGTTGCATCGGAGCTGGTCTCAGCCGAAGAGCGTGAGACAAAGAAGTTCAAGGATTTGCTGGCGACACGTTCGGCCACATACGAGTCTACACACGCGGGACTGAGCCGTTCAGAGCATTTGCACGTTTATAAACACCGTCACAAGTTCCTCCTGACGGACGATGAGGCGAGGCTCCTGCTGGGAAGTCATCTGTCAGGAGACGGGCCTTTCAACTACTGGGCTGTGAAGTACCCGAAGCCCAAACTTGCGGCTTGGACAAGACAGTTGCTCTCCGAACATAGCGACGAGATTGAGGGCGCAGCATATAGGTTTCTAATCAAGCTAGGTGAGCCCCCATGTTTGGCGAAACTGGCTGAGACCTTCTCCGATTACAAGAGGCAGCGTGAACTGGCTCAATATATATCGAAGTTCGCAGCCCGTGAGGACATGGGACTGCTCATCAAGCTCAACCGGAGAAGAGCGGAAGAGGTCGCACATGCAAGTGAAGAGGCGATTGTTCATGTGGTTGACGTGAATGACCGAGGGGTGCTTGAGGAGATAGGCAGGAGCAGAAGTCGGAACGTGATGCTCACGTTTGAGAGAATCGCTCTCAACCTGAGTAGTCGCATCGGACTGGATGAGACCAGGGCCGGTCTGCACTCGAAGGAACCGTGGAGGAGGATCTTCTCAATCCATTGCCTTGGCAAGACGGGGACTAGGGAGGACTTTAATTACCTGCTGGACCTCCTCAAGAGCCGCGTGCCTCAGAGAATCAGGACTGCCGCTGTCAAAGCAACAATGAGACTTGCACTACGATTCGGTGATTCAATAGTCGTGCGAACACTTCTTTGCTCTTCCAATGAACATGAGGTTCAGGAAGCAGTCTGCGCAATCGACCACCCCTGTGACACCGTGACTATTGCCGAGTTGTCCAAGCTCTATAGGAGGCATCCGTTTCCAGTCGCGCAGGCTATCTCCAATTTGGCGACCTCGCGTGACCTTCCCCAATTGAGGACCATGCTCTCTAGGATGGAACTGCTACCACAAGCCAGGGAACTGATATATGCCCTCTGCAAATGCGGGGGAAAGCAGGAGTTCCCGTACTTGTTCCAGCTATTCCTGAGTTATGAGGCACAAATCGTGCTTTGGAATCCCTTTGCAGTTGTTGACAGAATCTCAGATCTTGCGACCAGAGACCATTTGCCGCTACTCAGACAGGTGGTCAAGACAAAGGAGTTCTGGCTTTACTACACCGACGGTGAGAGGCCGGAATCCAGAATACCCGTGGCGATCTACGAGAATGCTTATTTCATGAAGCGATTAGCCGGAACCGCCTACGGAAAAGTAGCTTCCCGCAGAGAGTTCCCGATCATCTTCAGAATGCTTAGCCATGACTACTGGATTCTCCAAAATGCAGCGCTGGTAGCCATCAGGAAGTACGGAACTGCCGATGATCTGGCACCACTTGTAGAGAATGCCATCGCAAATCCCGCGAAAAGCGATGGAATAATTCAAGCGATAGACGCAATTGATGACAAAATCGCTGCTGCGTGCAACTCGCAAAGTTGACCGATCCGGGTTCCGCTGCAGCTTTCGTGGCCAAGATGCAGTGGTCCACCGTCTGGGAATTCCCGGGGCGCATCTTGACCTGTGTAACCAACCACAGCCAGCCCTTGACATAAGCCTTTGTCGGACACTTGGCCTTGGTGTTTGCTTTGTCAACCGGCTTCTTGTATGACTCGATTCGGTAGTGTCAAGATTACCGCCTACCTCTTGCCGGCCGTATACGTCCGACCAAGTACACAGCGAGCAGACAGGGAATCTGGCCTGGCCTTTGCTTTGGGTAGAGTCGGATTGAGAAGGGTCAGTCAGCCGGGGACTGCCAGTTCGGTGGAGTCAGTTCCGAGATTCGGCTGGCCGGGTGCGTGTTGATCCGCTTCAACACGTCCCGCAGGTAGGCGAACGGGTCCTTCTTGCACAGCTTGCAGCTCGCCACCAGGCTATAGATAGTCGCCGCCCGATGACCGCCGCTGTCGGCTCCAAAAAAGAGCCAGTTGTTGCGACCCACTGCCACTGTCCTCAAAACACGTTCAGCCAGGTTGTTGTCGATCGACAAGATCCCGTCCTCCGTGTACCGATTCAAGGCAGCCCACTGGCCCTTGGCATATCCGATCGCGTCGCCGATCGGGCTCTGGGGCAAGACCTCAAGGACCCAAGCCTTCAGAAGGGTCTCAATCCGGGCCAGGATCGGCTTGGCCTGACTCTGACGCAGATCGCGAATCTGATCCGGCAAGAGATCCTGCTCCTTGGCCCGACGTTCGATCTCATACAAGCCCTGGATCTCCACCAACATCCGCGCACTACGTAGGGAGTCACTGCCTCGGGCATCCCAGAACTTACGCCGCGTATGGGCCCAACACGCTACCTCCACCGCCTTGCCTTTGGCAAAGAACGCGTCATAGCCTCTGTAGGCGTCCGCCTGGACATACCCCCTGTAGTCCCCGAAGAACCGCAGCGGCCCCTCCCGGCTGTGACCGGCCGTATAGTCAAACACTACGTCGTTGGCCATTCCGATGTATGCCCACAAGAACCCCTTGCGGCAGGGCCCTCCGCCACCTTCATCCTGGACCTTCACCGGCGTGTCATCGGTATGCGTCTTCCGCGACAACAAGATCTGCCGCTTCATCTCGGCCACGACCGGCTCCAGCAGGTCTGCTGCCCGGCCCACCCAATCGCACATCGTGGACCGGGAGATCTCTACCCCATGCCGCTGGAAGATTCCCTCCAGCCGATGCAACGGCTGATGGTCCGCGTACTTGCTGGTCAGTACATGGGCCACCAAGCCTTCCCCTGGCCGACCCTTCTCGATCGGCATCGGGGGCAGTTCTCCAATAACCACCCCTTCCTGGCAGGCCTTGCACGCGTACTTAACCCGCACGTGCTGAAGGACCACGAAGGACGAGGGCACGTAGTCTAACTGCTCGGTGACTTCTTCACCGATCTTCTGTTTGGTTTGACCGCACTGACCACAGGTCAGATCTTCTGGATCAGGGTGATGCTCAATGCGTTGTCGCGGGAGATTCGCCGGCAAGGCCTTGCGACCCTTGTGATTCGAGACTGTCGCCTTGGGCTTTGCCGGTACGTTGGCCGGGGCAGGATCGGGGACATTCGTCTGGCCTGTCGCCTGCCCCAAGGCCTCGAAGAGCCAGGCCTGGTTGGGATCCAGCTTCTCTGACTTGCGGCCGAAGATATGCTCCTTGAACCAAAGCAACTGACGACGAAGGTCATCGTTGTCGGCCAGGAGCGTCAGCACCATCTGCTGTAGGACAGGCACTTCACCCGGCAACTGCTCCAGGGGGGTCTTGGCGTCGATCCGTCGTTGGCCCAAGCCGTCTGTCATGGATGGCATAACCTCCTGCACTCCATGACCAGACCCTATCCGATGTCACGCCCTCTGTCAAGAGAAAGTGACATAGAAATAGTAGAATAATATCTACTTTTCCGCCAGCAAGAGATCTCTGTTCGGCCGATGATACCGCTTCTGCTGCCGAGCCCCGGCCAGATCAATCCCCTCCAGGATCAGCGACAGCTTGACTGGGTCGATGGCCAGCACTTCCCCGTTGCCCTCGGGCAGTCGAAACCGGCCTTGCTCCAGTCGCTTGTACAACAACCAAAACCCGCTGCGATCCCACAGAAGGACCTTGACCCGATCTGCCGCCCGGTTGACAAACACAAACAGATGGCCCGAGAACGGATCCTCATGGAGTACCTCCTGGACCATGGCGGCCAGACGATCGAAGCTACGACGCAGGTCCGTGGGCCGGCGGTAGACAAAGACCCGGACGCTGGTCGGCCAGGTCAACATGGCTGATCCAGCACCTGGACCAGTTGCCGGACCTGGCCGAGGTCGAATCGGGGTCCCAGACGTAGGGACCGACCTTGGCCGAGAACGATCTCATAGGTCGCCTCCTGGCCTCGGCCGATCTGAAGCTCGACGAATGCCCCGCGGGCCGGTTCCGGCAAGACGAGTGGGCTACCCGACCAGAGGTCCCGTGGCAATTGCCGCTTCCACCAGCCCAACGCCGGCGCGGACAGATCCTTCTGGCGGCAGTACTCGACTTGAGACAGACCCGATTGCAGCCACTGACGCAGATGCCTGGCCCAGAATCGACCACGCTTCGTCAGAGGCTTTGCATGTACTTCCTTTGCTGCCATACAAACCTCCTGTAAATCGTACGGCAGCATTATCTCCATCCCGCTCCATCACACCAGATGCACTTGGCCGGACGGATACTGCCGGCCAGTCCGGACTTGCCTCAGAACCTGGGCCGGGGTAGAGTGAGCCCCAGTCGTGACTGCCGGCTGCCGGTTGATAGACCGCTCAAGACCTAGGAAAGGAAGCACTAGACCTATGAAAACGATGCAGCACGTTGCGTTGTCCGCCATGATCCTGGCCGCTGCGATCACGCCGGCCTTCGCCCAGGCGGACGTGGACAAGACCTCTTACCTCTTCACCTACTTCACCGGCAACGGCGAGGATGGCCTGCACCTGGCCTGGAGCAGCGACGGGTACAAGTGGGAGGCGTTGAACGGCGGCAAGAGCTACCTGAAGCCGGAGGTCGGCGAGTCGAAGCTGATGCGGGACCCCTGCGTGCTGCGTGGGCCTGACGGCACGTTTCACATGGTCTGGACCACCGCCTGGCAGGGCAAGACCATCGGCTATGCCTCGTCCAAGAACCTGGTGACCTGGTCCGCGCAGAAGGCGATACCGGTCATGGGGCACGAGCAGGAGGTCCGCAACTGCTGGGCACCGGAGGTCGCCTACAACGAGAAGAAGCAGGAGTACGTCCTGTTCTGGGCCAGCACCATCAAGGGGAGATTCCCAGAGACCGCTGGCTCCTCAGAGAGCGACTACAACCATCGCATGTACTGTACCACGACCAAGGACTTCGTGACGTTCACGCCCACCCGGCTCTTCTATGACCCGGGATTCAGCGTGATCGACGCGACCCTCCTGGGCGCAAACGGCCGTTTCTATCTGATCGTCAAGGATGAGACGGTCAAGCCGCCCAAGAAGCACCTCCGCATTGCTTCGAGCGATTCAGTCGAGGGACCCTGGGGCGACCTGACGCCGCCGCTTACGCCCGAAGGCCGGTGGGCGGAGGGGCCAACCGCGATCCGCATCGGCGAGGAGTATGTGGTCTACTACGACGCCTACCAAGATGGGCACTACTGTGCCTCGCGATCCAAGGATCTGAAGACGTGGGAGGACGTCACTGCCAAGATGGTGTTTGTGCCCGGCATGCGCCACGGCACGGTGATCGCGGTGCCCGCCGATCTGGCCGCCCGGCTCCGTGGGGAGAACCCTCCCAGATGAGTACCGACAGGAGGCCATTCCATGTCCAAGGCCCGCACGGCGTGTTCCCCCGACCTTAGGAGATCGAAGCCAATGAGACTCGCATGGAAGTCGCCCAGGGTCGGGATGTCTGCCTCTGCTGTGCTAGTGACCCTCTTCTTATCGGTCTGCGGCTGCAATGGCCCGACAGAGCCCACCCGCCTCCAGTCGCCCTCTCGCGTCACCACCTCCTTTGACCGGGGCTGGCGATTCCTCAGGGCGGATGCCCCCGGTGCAGAGAGGCCGGAGTTCGATGATACCGCGTGGCGGACCCTGAACGTGCCCCATGACTGGGGCATTGAGGGCCCGTTCGACGCAAACAGTACGACCGGCGGCGCAGGGGGCTTCCTGCCTGCGGGCGTCGGCTGGTACCGCAGGCACTTCACCCTGCCTCCGGACTACGCCGGGCGCAGGGTCTTCATCGACTTTGACGGAGTCATGGCCAACAGCGACGTGTGGATCAACGGCAGGCACCTGGGCAAGCGGCCCTACGGTTACGTCAGCTTCCGCTATGAGCTGACCGGGCGTATCAACTTCGGCGACAACACGCTCAATGTCCTGGCCGTGCGGGCCGACAACTCGGGCCAGCCTGCCTCGCGGTGGTACACGGGCGCGGGCATCTACCGCCACGTCCGCCTGGTCGTCACCGATCCGGTTCACCTGGGCCAGTGGGCGACCTTCATCACCACGCCACAGGTGTCCGCGGATCAGGCCGTCGTGCGGGTGCAGACCACGGTTGTGAACCAGTCCGAGGTGCCCCGTGAGGTGACGATCGAGATCACCCTTTTGGCCCCTGACGGCCGGCCCGTCCAGACCGTAGAGACCAAGCCCCAGACCGTGTCAGCGGGTAAGTCGGTCGACTTCCAGCAGGATATCACCGTCAAGGCGCCGAAGCTCTGGGACCTGGACCACCCCGTCCTCTACTCCGCCATCACCAAGGTCCGCTCCGAGGGCTCACTCCTCGACACCGAGGTCACGCAGTTCGGTATCCGCCATTTCGAATTCAGGGCAGACACCGGGTTCTGGCTCAACGGAAGGAACGTCAAGATCAAGGGCGTCTGTCTCCATCACGACGCCAGCGGTCTTGGCGCAGCGGTCCCGGCCCGTGCCTGGGAACGCCGCCTCGAGGTCCTGGCCCAGCTCGGCGTCAACGCCATTCGTACTGCGCACGACCCCGTGGCTCCGGAGTTCCTCGACCTGTGCGACCGCATGGGCCTGCTGGTCATGGACGAGTTCTTCGATTGCTGGACCGTGGCCAAGAACCCCTACGACTACCACCTCTTCTTCAACGACTGGTCCAAGATCGATGCCCGCGACATCGTGCGTAGGGACCGCAATCACCCCAGCATCATCCTGTACAGTGTGGGCAACGAGATCCACGACACACCCAAGGCGGACCTGGCCAAGGGCATACTCAAGGGCCTTGTCGAGGTCTGCCACGAGAGCGATCCCTATCGCCCGGTTACCCAGGCCCTGTTTCGGCCCAACGTCAGCCACGACTACGACAACGGACTGGCGGACCTGCTGGACGTCATAGGCACGAACTATCGGGACACCGAACTCCTTGCCGCCCACGCAGCGAGGCCTTCGCGCAAGATCATCGGCACTGAGCAGCGCCACGACCGCCAGACCTGGCTGGCCTGCCGCGACCACCCCGAGCATTCGGGGCAGTTCCTTTGGAGCGGGGTGGACTACCTGGGCGAGGCACGTAACTGGCCCGTGGTGGCCGCCGGCTCGGGCCTGCTGGACCGTGCCGGGATGCCGAAACCCATAGCCTACGAGCGCCAGAGCTGGTGGTCGGGCAGGTCCATGGTGTATGCCGCTCGCCGCGTTGCGCAGGCTGCAGCCACGCCCACCGATCCCGGGTTTGAGCCCCTCGCACAAAGGCAGGTCCTGTTTGCCGATTGGACCCCGCCAGAGGCCGGTCCACACCAGGAGAACGTGGAGGTATACAGCAACTGTCAGGAGGTGGAGCTGTTCCTCAACGGCAGGTCGCTCGGCTCCAAGCCGCAGAGCTCAGACGACTCGCCGCGGTCCTGGGAGGTCCCCTATGAGCCCGGGACCCTGAAGGCCATCGCCAAGAACCACGGTTTCGCCGCAGCCACCTGCGAGTTGAGGACCGCGGGCAAGGCTGCGGGGATCGCCCTCGCCGCAGACCGTATGGGCCTGGCTCCGGACTGGGACGATGTCTCCTACGTGGTTGCCACGGTCGTAGACGCCAACGGCGTGCCCGTGCCGGGCGCGGGCGATTCGATCGCCTTCAAGGTTGAGGGGCCGGGCGTCATCGCTGCAGTGGACAGCGGCGACAACGCCAGCCACGAACCCTTCCAGGCTGCCGAACGTCGCGCCTTCCAGGGCCGGTGCCTGGCCATCCTCAGGGCTACTGCCCCTGGGGGCCGGATCACGCTGTCCGCCTCCGCACCCGGGCTGACCGGCGCCACCATCACCCTGGAGACCCTTGCCCCATTGCCCAGACCCTGAAGGGCAGCCCATCTGCCTGGCAATTCGAGGCTAAGGACCCGTCAGGAAATAAGTGATGCATTGGCCGCTCAGATTTGGGTCAGATTGGGATGCGATCGATTGAGCGAAACCGGAGGCGTAGTCCTGCTACGTAGAGGATTTGGCGATTGAGGAGCGGCCCAAGATGGCCCGAAGATGAGATGGAGAATGTGTCAGTTATTTTTTTGACGGGTCCTAATACGGGGTTTCTTCTTGCCTGCCCGTGGCCCAGCCAAGAAAATAAGCGGCCATGTTTTGGCTCAGTAAGACCATCCATTTGATGAGGAGATGGCGCCGTCGCACGGTGCTGTTGCTGGCTGCCCTGGGACCGGGCATCATCACCATGGTCGCGGACAATGATGCAGGCGGCATCTCTACCTACGCCCAGACCGGCTCGAAGACCGGGTTCAGCCTGCTCTGGGCCTTCATCATCCTGGTGCCCATGGCCTACTACGTCCAGGAGATGACCGTGCGCCTGGGCGCGGTCACCAAGCGAGGCCACGCAGAGGCCATCTTCGATGGGTTCGGCAAGTTCTGGGGCTGGTTCTCGATCTTCGATCTGGCGGTGATCAATTGGCTGACCCTGGTCACCGAGTATATCGGCATGACCCAGGCCATGAGGATCTTCGACATCCCCGAGTGGGTAACCTTCCTCGGCGTGACGATCCTGCTGACCGTGATCGTGGTCAGCGGGCGGTACTGGACCTTCGAGAAGATCACCCTTTTCTTCTGCTTCTTCAACCTGGTCTATATCCCGGCGGCGATCTGGGCCATGAAGACTGGCAACGTGAACGAGGGCTGGGTGGCGGTGGGCAAGGGCTTCTGGCCCGGCGGGCATACCGGCCTTGCTGGGGCTGCGTTGATCACGCTGGTCATGGCCAATATTGGAACCACCATCACCCCGTGGCAGATCTTCTTCCAGCAGTCGGCGGTGGTGGACAAGGGCATGGACATCCGCGACATCCGGTACGGCAAGATCGATACCTTTGTCGGCTCGGTCACGACCTGCGCGGTGGCGGCCTTCATCATCATCGCCACGGCCGGGGTATTCTACTACCACCCCGGCGGCCGGATCGTCGTGGAGTCCGCGGCCCAGACCGCGGAGAGGATGCCCGAGGTCATGCCGGCCGGCACGGACTGGGGTCAGTGGGCCAGGCTGCTCTTTGCCATAGGCCTGTTCGATGCGGGCTTTCTGGGCGCCCTGTGCATCTCGCTGAGCACCTCCTGGGCCTTGGGCGAGGTCTTTGGCTGGGCCCACTCGCTCAACAAGAGCGTGCGCGAGGCGCCGTGGTTCTACGTTGCGTACGTGGTCATGCTGCTGCTGGCCGGCGTGGTTTCCGTGGTCTCCTCCGTGGAGGTGCAGAATGCGGTCACCATCTTCGTTCAGGTCGTGGCGGTGACGCTCCTGCCTGCGGCCCTGGTGTTTCTGATTCTTCTGCTGAACGACAAGCCGCTGATGGGCGCCCACGTGAACACCCGCTGGCAGAACATTGCCAACTGGGGTATCGTGGCATTCGTGATCACCATGTCCACGTTGTATGGCGTTTCTGTGCTGTTCCCGGGTTTGTTCGGCACTGGAGCATAGTCGCTTAGGAGTAGAGCCTTGCGCAGAGAGCACGAAAAACCTCAGTTGGGTACACCTCCGGTAAGCCCGGATGAGGGGAGGAACTGATATGACTACACTGGCCAACAACCCCACCGTCAAGCCAGGCGTCCCTTCCCCGGGCGCAGAGGAATACCAGCTCTTCTACTTCTCCGAGCTGCTCAATCGCCAGATCGTGGCGGGCAAGGTCAGCCAGAAGGTCGGCAGGCTGACGGACTTCGTATTCCGGCTCGCGGAGCCTTACCCAGAGGCGGTGGGGCTCTACGTGGAGCACGGCGGGGGCCGGCCCAACGAATTCATCCCATGGGAGAAGGTCCTCAAGATCGAGGACGACGCCCTGTTCATCACGCCGGCGGAGGGCGGTCAGCCCTATCCGCCCTTCGTGGACCAGAAGGGCTGGATCCTGTTGAACGAGCACCTGATGGGCCGGACCATCCTCGACATGGACGGCCGGCGGACCGAGGTGGTCAACGATATCCAACTGCTCTACTCCAAGGGCCGCATGGTCGTCGTCCACGTGGACACGTCCTTCAATGGCTTCCTCCGCAAGTGGGGGCTGGGCCGGACGAGATGGGCCAAGGACCGATTCATCTCCTGGCGATACGTCCAGCCGCTCTCCTTGGAGGACGCGGGCGCCACGGACGCCGTGTCACTTTCGATCACCCGCAAGCAGATCAAGGACCTGCCCGCCGAGGACCTGGCCGATGCCCTGGAGAAGCTCTCCGGCAACGAGCAGACGGCCGTGTTCTCCGCCCTCGATTCGGAGACCGCCGCCGAGGTCCTGGTCGAGGCCGAGCCCCGCGCCCAGCGTCAGCTCATCGCCAACGTGCGTCGCGAGAAGGCCCGCGCGATCCTCTCGGAGATGAATGTCCCGCAACTGGCCGACCTGTTTTCCGTGTTGCCGCACGATCACATGACGGACCTGATGGGACTGTTGCCCAAGGAGTCGGCGGATCGCGTCAAGGGCATCATCTCTACCCGTGAATCGACAGCCGGAGCCCTGATGTCCACGGACTGCCTGACCGCTGCCAAGGAGACGAAGGTGGCGGACATCCTGGGCCTGATTCGCGGCTCCCAGCGGGCCCACGAGAGCATCTCCTATGTCTACATCGTCGTCGGCGACGAGAAGGTGCTCATCGGCGTGGTGGACCTCCGCGACCTGGTGTTGGCCAAGGATGAAACGGCCCTGGGTGACCTGATGGTCTCGCCCGTGGTCTCCGCCGAGCACGATGATGTGCGCGACGATCTGACGGAGCTGTTTGCCAAGTACCATTTCAGGATGATCCCGGTGGTGGATGCCAAGGACCGCCTCCTGGGCGTCGTCCACTACAACGACATCATGCGGGGCCTCGTCATGCGTGCCCGGATCTGAGAGTGACCTATGCCGCGCATCAAGACAACGCCGATGGTCAGGGCGGCCCTGTGGGCCCTGCGGATCTACCTGCTTATCCTGCTGGGGTTGATCGTCGTGAAATTCGTGCGGGTCTTTTCCGGCCATGACCGGGGTCCAGGCCCCACGAGTCCCACGACCCGGACCAAGGCCGAGCCTTAGCCCGTGCGACCTCTCTAACCCGATGTGACGGGAGACCCTGGATGGTCCACCGACCCCGCTGTTTTCTGAGGAGATCCGGATCTCCGCGGCACACTCCAATGTCCCAGGTCGCTCCCGTCAAGGGCCAGCAGACGCACACGGAGCTCGTCCGTTGTCGCCTCTGCGTGAATGAACGTGGCTGCATTGGGCCCAGGGCCGCCGCCCACCAGCAAGGGGAACGGCTGCCCGGCGGTCGGTTCCTCGTACGCGTGACGATGGGTATGGCCGCTGATCGCGAAATCAATGCCGGCCTTGGCGAGCAATGGCTCCCACTTCGCACGGGCATCTGCGCTGTGGTTGGGCCCGCGCAAGGGGATGTGCGTTAGCAGAACCCGGAATGGCGCGGATTGAAAACCCGGCCGTGCGATCGCCTGTTCGAGCCAGGACTGCTGTTCGAGGCGATACCTCGCGAAATCCGCCAGTCCCCCGTACTCCGGGTGGCCGTCTTCCTTGTCTTCGCCCGTGTCGAGCACGAGGAAGGCGACAGGTCCCTGACGGAAACTGTAATAGTACCGGTCCCCGGGCGTCTCGATCGCGAGGCCCATCCGGCGGGCGAAGGCCCCGCGGACGTCGTGGTTGCCCCGCACGAAGACGAGCGGTTGCGTCGCCGCATACGCACGGCCGGCGGGGTGCAGCAGCTCCTCGATCAGCACGTCCTCAGACGGGATATCGTTGAAGACGTCTCCGTTCCATACGAGCAAGTCGGAGGGATAGGCGGGAAGATGCTCGATGAGTCGCGCGAGGGTCTCCTTGTTCTGGTGCGTGTCATTCCACACCGTCCAGCGGGCCGTGCTGGCTGCGCTATCCAGGGTCGTGAAGGCATGAACCCCCGTTGTGACGGCCTCGCCGCGCCGGATATCGGTAGGGGTCCTGAAATCAATGGGCACGGTCCACACCCGGTAGAAGGTCCTCTGTCCGGGCTTGAGTCCGGTCAGCCGCACGCGGAGTACGTGCCCGTCATAGGGCAGCAGGCCGTTGACCTCGCCGCGTGCCAACCGGCCGAGCGAGTCGGTGTCGCCGAACTCGACCCATCCGGTCGCCGGCCCGCTCACGCCCCAGGTCACAGTGGCGGCCGTCTCAGAGACGTTTTGCAGCACAGGCGGCGTGGTATTGGCCAGTGGCGGGGGGGGCAAGGGCTTGGGCGGGGAGGGGGTTTCTGCGGCGAGCAGGCCTGCGGCATTCACACCGGAGGCGAGCGTAGCCACAGCCGACACCTTGAGAAAATCGCGACGTTTCATGGTATGATGATGCTACGAGGGCGGCCCCGCAGGGTCAAGGGCCTTCTCAAAAACGACCCTTTCTGGGAGGTGCGTTCAGGTGAGCCGGGCTGGCAGCCGCCAGGACGTGTCTGGCTGCGCTTGTCCAGACGTCAAGGGTCAGAAAGGGACAGATTATAGGAAGCCTGCATTTGCCCGTTACCTTTTGCTGATATCCCCTATCTTAAGAAAAAGGTCGAACTCGATGATTGATGGTGCAGTGATACGACTTCGTGAAGGCGACAAGACGGCGTTTCGCCCGATTGTGGAGGCCTATCAGGCAGAGGTCCGGACGCTGATTGCCGGCAATGGGATCGCCCTGACTGATGTGGATGACATTGCCCAGGCCACGTTCCTCTACGTGTATCAACATATCGACCAGTTTCAGCCCGGTACGAACTTCAGGGCCTGGATACGAACGATCGCAAAGTACAAGGCGATGGCATTCCTGGAGGAGAGAAAACGCGATCTGAAGAATAGGAACCTCCTTCTGCAGTACTACCTCATTGAGCGGACACTCCTTGCGTCAGGGGACCAGCAAGAGGATCGTGTCCAGCGACTTCAACAGTGCCTGGGTCGTCTGGGACAGCGAGCCCAGTCCTTGGTCAGGAGGCGATACGAAGGAGTGCCCCTTACCGTCATAGCCAAGGAATGGGGCCGTACCGTTCCCGCCGTGAAAATGATGCTGCTCAGGATTCGAAATCAACTTCGCGATTGTGTTGAAACGCTGATATGACTCCAGAGCCACGCGATAGCCGCCTTACAGAGTGGGTTTCAGATCTCCTTGACGGGGAGCTCTCCCCCGAGCAGGAGAAAGACCTGCTTGCAGCCCTACGGGCCAACGAAGGGACGGCCTGCAGGGTTATCAACCTGATCCAGGATAGTTGTGTTCTGCAGGCCCTTCATTCGGTTGACGATCCGGACGCCTTTGTAGAGGGGGTCCTATTGAGCGCCCTGTATCTCGATACAGGCGACTCGTTCACGGATCGTGTCACCGCTGCAGCGGTCAAACAGGATCAGACCGATGTCCGGGACCCGGAGGACCAGCGGCGAGTTGAGCAGATTAGAATGCGTGCGGATAGGCAACTCGAGGCCTTTCTCGCACAAGAGCGCGAGGCTCAGGTCAGGCTGGGGCCACGGCGAGTGGAGGGGGGGGTTACGGAGGTTGTGGCCGGGGTCGCGGAGAAGCTGCATCGGTTTTTCAATGCGGGTGTCCGGATGGCCAAGGTCGCTGTGGTCTGTTCGCTGGTAGCCGTTGCGATACTCGCTGTTTTCCTGTACGCCCGTGCGAATCGGACTGTGGCAACCCTGGTCGGCTCCGCAGATGCAAAATGGGACGTTGAGATCGAGAAAAACGGCGAGCTGCGGTCGCGACGCATGATGCTTGAAGAGGGCTACGCCCAGATCGTGTTGACCGGAGGTGCTCAGGTCATTCTGCAGGCACCGACCACCTTCAAGGTGCAAGGCCCCAACAGGATGTTTGTGGAGAGCGGCTGGATCACCGCCCGGGCAACAGGCACAGCCAAAGGCTTCACGGTCTACTCAGCGTCGGCCAGCGTGAAGGACTTTGGGACGGAGTTTGGCTTTCTGGTTGGCCAGGGCAGGGTTGCGGAGGTGCAGGTGTTTGACGGCAGTATCAGCCTGGAGCCGACCCATTCTGGCCGTTCTGCAGAACCTGTTCGGGCACTGAACAAGGGTGATGCCCTCACCATCGAGAACAGCGGCCGCATCCAGCGAGGGGTCGTGGATGATCATTCACACTTGTTTGTGCGAGAGATGCCGACCGTAAAGGCGTTCGGCGTTCCGGGTAGAAAACTGGACCTGGCCGATATGGTCGGGGGCGGCAACGGCCTGGGTATGGGGACCTGGGGCATGGGCATCTACCCGGCCACGGGCGAGGTCATCCTAGGACGCCGGGGCGGCAACGCGGGAAGGGGTGAGGGTTTTAAGCCCGTACCTGCCTCGCTGCTGTTTGTCGACGGGGTGTTTGTCCCGGACGGAGGCGACGGACCGGTGACGATCAGTTCCACGGGTCTGACCTTTGCCCGATGTCCCGATACATCGGGGCAGTGCTTTGACGGCATCCTGGATGGCGCGGTGTTCCAGAGTTCCACGGAGAAGTCCCGACAGGACCATCCCGGACGGTTGGCGGGGCAGGTGTATGGAACACCGCAGCACCCCTCCATCGGGATGCACGCCAACGCGGGAATGACCTTTGACTTGGACAAGATCCGCACAGCCATGGCAGGGGTGGATATCGTCAGATTTCATTCACTCTGCGGGATGTCCGAGACCATTACGCCCTACACCGATGGCATAGATGGGAACAACGGGCAGCGCATTGTGGTGGATTTTGGGGTGGTGGTCGATGGACAGCAGCGATTTAGCCGACGGATCGGCGCAGTGCCGCCAGAAACGGCGGTCGTCGATGTCCCGTTGGACAGGCAGGATCGTTTCTTGACCTTAATGACCACGTCCCCGAACACGGTTGTGTTTTGCTGGAGTATGTGGGCTGAGCCAGCCCTGGAATTGAGACAAGGATATCCTTAGAACTTCCGGCGCGTATCCGAAGTGAAGAGTATGATTCATTGCTAGAGTAGGCGGTGTGCCCCGTGTCTAGGCGAACGAGTTTGCTTGGGTTATGGCTCTGTGTGATGGGCCTGGCTTCTTCGGGTTCAGCCAGAGTGATCAGTTTCAACTTCGCCGGAAACAATCTCGAGCGTGCGATGACGGCGAGCGACGTGGCCGGCGCACCCGGTGTGCGGGTCGGCAACTGGAACAACACCTCGGGACTGAACAACCAGGGTGATGTGGCAGTCATCAACAGCGGCGGCGACATCATCGACAGCGCCGGCGCTACGATGGGCAAGCTTGTCGTCAAGATCACGGCGGGAAGCACGGCGTGGGGTGGAGATTGGGCTCCGGGATCTGCCGGTTCGAACGATGCCCAACTGTTCGCAGGCGTGTTCGATCAATACAGCGGCACCCCGATGACCGTCAGCGTGACCGGCATTCCGTACGGTTCCTACGACGTCTATTTCTACATGTACGATGACGCAGCGGGGCGTGTCGGCTCATTTACCATTGGCAGCACAACCTACTACGCAAACGGCGGCGCCGGAAACCCGACAGCCGACGGGTCCGGTTATGTCCTGTCCCTTGATACCGACAGCAGCGACGGTTACGACAAGGGAAACACCGTGCACTTCACCGGCCTCTCCGGCGATCTCAACGCAAGTCTTCTGGGAATCAACGGGGGCAACCTGGATCGCAACAAGGTGGCCGGCTTCCAGATCGTCGATAAATCGTCGCCCGGGCCGGCCAGGTCGCCGCAACCCGAGGACAAGGCAACCGATGTTCTTTGTGACGTGATCCTGAGTTGGACCCCAGGACCCTATGCCAAGACACACAACGTGTACCTGGGACTGGGCTACGACGACGTCAATGCGGCCAGTGTGACCAGCCCAAGGGGAGTGCTGGCCAGCCAAGGTCAGGACCCCGCCACCTATGCCCCGGCCTCGCAGTTGGCGTATGGCCAGACCTATTATTGGCGGGTCGATGAGGTCAATGCCGCGCCGGACTCCTCCCTCTACAAGGGCGACGTCTGGAGCTTCACGGTCGAGCCCTACGGTTACCCGGTCAAGCCCGTCAAGGCCACGGCCTCTGGTTCATCCAACCCCCTCATGGGGCCGGAGAAGACGATCGACGGCTCCGGACTCGACGCCATGGACCAGCACTCCACATCCGGGACGCACATGTGGGTGAGCAAGAAGGGGGTCACCCCGATCTGGATCCAATACGAGTTCGACAAGGTCTACAAGCTGCACGAGATGTGGGTGTGGAACTCCAATCAGACGGTGGAACCGGATATCGGCCTTGGGGCCAAGGACGTGACGATCCAGACCTCCTTGGACGGGAGCACCTGGACGGCCCTGGCTGGAGTGCCCGAGTTTGCCCAGGCGACCGGCGAGCCCAACTATACCCACAACACGACCGTGGATTTCGGCGGTGTGCAGGCCAAGTACGTGAAGCTGACCATCACGACCAACTGGGCGGATGGGACCAAGCAGGCGGGCCTCAGTGAGGTGCGGTTCTTCTACGTACCCGTCAAGGCCTACCAGCCTACGCCCGCCACAGGAGCCGCGGGAGTGGCCCTGGATACGGTCCTGAATTGGCGACCTGGCCGGGACGCGGTCAGGCACGAGGTGTACCTGGGCATCGATCCGAACGCCCTGACCCTGGTCAAGACCGTGACGGACCACCGTTGTGCCGTCAGCTCCCTCGGGGTTGAATACGGCAGGACCTACTACTGGAGGGTCAACGAGGTCAACGATGCGGCGACTCCGACGTCCTGGACAGGAGACATCTGGAGCTTCTCCATACCCGACCACTTCGTTATCGATGACTTCGAGGGGTACAACGACAGGTGTAACCGGGTCTTCTTCAGTTGGGTGGACGGGTTTGGATACTCGGGGTCTGCGGACTGTGGCATGGCGGCGTCATCGGGCAATGGGACCGGCTCTACGGTCGGCAACGTCAGTGCTCCGTTTGCCGAGAAGACGATCGTCTACGATGGGAAGCAGTCCATGCCGTTGGCCTATGACAACACCGCGGGAAAGGGCTATTCCGAGGCCACTCGGACGTTCGACGTGGCACAGGATTGGACGGCGGGCGGGGTGAAGACCCTGGTTCTGTACTTCCACGGCGGATCGGACAATGGGGCCGGGCAGTTGTACGTGAAGATCAACGGCGTGAAGGTGCCCTACAATGGCAATGCGGCCGCCATCACGCTGCCG
>Ga0209777_10000740_pt1 | contig 50918 bp, 43 predicted proteins | sample FrelakmetHBP12HB_FD_187147 | JGI IMG/M metagenome (GOLD analysis project Ga0209777, IMG submission 187147) | Freshwater lake sediment microbial communities from the University of Notre Dame, USA, for methane emissions studies -HBP12 HB (SPAdes)... | ecosystem: Environmental > Aquatic >... | reverse complement strand
ACGATGCGCCAGCCGGTGCAATTCCTTGTAGACCAGGGGGGTTAGCTTCTCCACCGCACCCTCGTCCCCGCTGCCCCAGGCGCGGAGCAACTGCGTGATATCGTGACTGGAGAGGGCTGTCATTAACCCTCCGGATTCTGCAGGGTAAATAGCCCTTACGTCAACAGCTTACCACATCCATTCCCCTTCTCCCTGGCCGTCCCCGGAAATTCTTTCTTGCCCTGTGACGGCTTTCCACGCCCGTTCCCGCTATTACAAGTGGGAGCAGCTAAATGCTGCCGGGGCGAAGGGCAAAAAGTAAAACCGACATTTGAGGTAAGACATGAGGGCCCCTTCGTTGTTAAGAAGTCGGAGAACGCGAGCGACGCAGGCTACCCTCAGGGGGCCGAGACGCCGAGCGCGAGTTTAACCAAAGGAGAATAGACATGAATTCGATTCGAAGCTTCTCGCAAACGAAGTCTATTGCGCTCTTTCTGCTCGCGGCGAGTTTGTCCGTGGGCGTGGCGAGTGCACAACATGATCCTGCTGTTTACCACGGCAAATTCACCTTGCCTATCGAAGCTCTGTGGGGAAGCACCGTCCTGCCGGCCGGAGACTACACGTTTACGGTCCAGTCCACCACCCTGCCGTCCTTCGTGACGATACGTCAAGAATCAAAGGGTACGGCGCCTTCCATGATCATGGCCCGGGCCATCTCGCAGCGCAGTTCTTCTGACCAAAGCGCGCTGATTGTAGTTCGAAGCGCGGGCAGCGGCGTCGTTCGTAGCCTGCGCCTGGCAGAACTCGGCCTGGAGTTTGAGTACGCAATGCCGAAGGGCGTCACATTGGTCGCTCAGCGGCCTCAGTTGATCGAGCGAATCCGGGTTTCGGTGGCCGGAAAGTAAGAGTAGGCCCGGCTGTCGATGGTTGGGGGCAGGCGCTTTCTCGAGGGCATCCTCCCACGGGGAAACGCGCTTGCCTCCAATTCTCTCTTGGGTGCGACCCCTCTCGGGGGTCAGGCAACCCAGACTCGCCTCGTGCGTCTGCAGGTCTTCCTTGGCAACCGACCTCCGCCGCTACTTCGGCAAACGCCGTCTCCAACGCAACGAACACCACAGTCAATACCATCACCCAATCCGTCCTCTCCCCCAGCGCGCCTTGCGGGTGCCAGTAGGGGCAGGGCTTCGTCCGTTGTCGGTGGTCCGTTGTCCGTGCTAAGTTACCACTTGTGATGGAGAACGGACTACGGACGATGGAGAGCCATGTTGACCCGGCTTAAAGGCATTATATCCAAGGCACGCCAATACTCGACCCAGCACCGGGCAGGGTTTGTTTTTAGTGCGACGGTATGCGCGCTCAGCGTATTCCTAGCGACGCCGCCAGGGGCGCCGGAAGCGAGCGCTCAAACCAAACCACGGGCACGCGATTTGGGCATCCCGTTCGACGGGACTCCCGGCCCGCTCAATGCGATTACGGACGTCAAAGGCGTCGAGGTCGGCCACACCACGCTCATCTCCGGCAATGGAAAGCTTGTGGTGGGCCAGGGCCCGGTCAGGACAGGCGTCACCGCTATCCTGCCCCGCGGTAAGGAGTCAGAGGACCCTGTTTTCGCGGGCTGGTTTCCTTTGAACGGCAACGGCGAGATGACCGGAACCACCTGGGTGGAAGAATCCGGCTTCCTGGAAGGGCCTGTGATGATCACCAATACTCACAGCGTGGGGGTCGTGCGGGACTCCGTCATCGAATGGAGGGTCAAGCGAGGGGCGCCCGACGAGTCCGGTTACTGGTGGTCGTTGCCCGTGGTGGCTGAAACCTATGACGGCGACCTGAACGATGTGAACGGCTTCCACGTGAAGAAGCAGCACGTGTTCGATGCCCTCGCGGGCGCCGCTTCGGGACGCGTTCCCGAAGGCAATGTAGGCGGCGGGACAGGCATGATCTGCTACGAATTCAAGGGCGGTATCGGGACATCGTCAAGGAAACTGCAAGACAAGCAGGGCGGCTACACGGTGGGGGTGCTGGTCCAATGCAATTGCGGGAGCCGCAACCTGCTGCGCATTGCGGGAGTTCCGGTCGGCAAGGAAATTCCCCTGACGCCGCCTGAGGCCGCGTCGATGGGCCGGCCCGACGGCTCGGAAGATCGGGGTTCGATTATCATTGTCGTTGCCACCGACGCCCCGCTCCTGCCGCATCAACTCAAGCGCCTGGCCCATCGCGCCTCGCTGGGGCTGGCTCGGACGGGGAGCATCTCGGGCAACGGCTCGGGCGACATCTTCATCGCCTTCTCTACGGCCAATCCCAGAGCCGCCAGCACCTCCGGCATCCGGCAACTCAGCATGGTTCCGAACGACGAAATGAACCCGCTCTTTGAGGCCACCGCCCAGGCGACCGAAGAAGCCATTGTTAACGCCCTGGTCGCCGCGGAGACCATGACTGGCGCGGACAACCACAAGGTCGAGGCCCTGCCCCACGACCGGGTGCGAGAGGTCTTGAAGAAATACAACCGCCTGGCTGGCAACTAGACATCTGCGCGGTCTCGGACTATGCTGGCCCCGTACCTGGGGTGCCGAGGCCATTCCTTCGCTTCGCTCAGGGCGAGCTTTGGCCGTGGATCGACAGGGGCGAGACCCCGACAGTCAGGGCAAGCGCCTAGGGCCACGGCGCCGCATATCGAGGGCAGAGCCCCTGGCAGGGCAAAGGCGGATAAGAGGTAACGAATGACGACGACAGCCCATAAGCAGCTCCGTTTGGCGGAAAGGATGTCCCGCCTGGGAACGGAGAGTGCCTTTGACGTACTGGTCAGGGCTCGCGAGCTGGAGGGGCGGGGAAAGGACATCATTCACCTGGAAATCGGTGAGCCCGATTTTGCCACCCCTGCCAATATTGTCGAGGCTGCGACACGCGCCCTGCGAGAAGGCTGGACGCATTATGGCCCGCCCGCGGGCCTCCCGCAGCTTCGCGACGCCATCGCCGAATACACGGCGCGGGAATTGAGCATCCCTGTTGACCCCGGCGAAGTGGTGGTCACGCCGGGCGGCAAGCCCGTCATGTTTTTTACGATCATGGCTCTAGTGGACTCGGGTGACGAGGTGCTCTATCCGAACCCCGGCTTCCCCATCTATGAATCCATGATCGATTTTGTTGGGGGCCGGCCGGTTCCCTACGGTTTGCGCGAGGAGCACGACTTCGACGTGGACGTAAGCGAAATCATCGCCAAGATCACCGACCGCACGCGGCTGATCATTCTCAACTCGCCGCACAACCCCACGGGCGGCGTGATGAGCCGCGCCGAATTGGCCCGCCTGGCCGAGGCGCTGGCAGGACGCGATATCTTCGTTCTTTCGGACGAAATCTACAGCCGGCTGATCTACGAGGGCGAGCACTCCAGCCTCGCGCAGTTCCCCGGCATGAAACAACAGACGATTATTCTGAACGGCTTTTCCAAAACCTATGCCATGACCGGCTGGCGGATGGGCTACGGGGTCATGCGCGCCGACTTGGCCCGCCAAGTGGCCTTACTGATGACCAACTCGAACTCCTGCACCGCCAGCTTTACTCAGGTGGCGGGCGTGGAAGCCTTGCGCGGGGACCAGTCTGCCGTGGAGCGCATGCGCGAGGAGTTACGCCGCCGGCGCAGCGTCATTGTGGAAGGTCTGGGCCGGATTCCGGGCTTCAGTTGCCGCCAGCCGCATGGTGCGTTCTACGTTTTCCCCAACATCAAGGCCACGCGCCGAGGCGCCAAGGCTCTCGCGGACGCGCTGCTGAACGAAGCCGGCGTCGCCTGCCTGGCAGGAACCGCCTTCGGGAAATGGGGCGAAGGCTACCTCCGATTCTCGTTCGCGAATTCGGTGGAGAACATTCAGAAGGCGCTCGACCGCATCCAAAGCTGGGTCAAGAAGAATGGTGAATTGTGAATGGTGAATAGTGAATTAAAGTGCAAAACCACGGCGAGGATTGCAGACCACGATCCCACGTGTCCCGCTGCCCGTTGATCATTCACAATTCACTATTCACAATTCACTATTTGCTTTTCAGGGCTGGATCACCATGACAGAAGAACAACCTCGCTTTCGTATTTTTGCGACTTGCGACATCGGGAAGGCTGCCTTCGACGTCCTGCGGCGGCGCGGCTATGAAGTGGAGGTCTATCCCGACCCTGAGCCTCCGCCCAAGGCGTTAATCGTTGACAAAGTCCGCTCGGGGATCGACGCGCTCATCACCACACTGCGAGATTCCATCGACGCGGAAATCTTCGAGGCCGGCCAGGGCACGCTCAAAGTCGTTGCGCAGTACGCGGTGGGCTTCGATAACATCAAGCGCGCGGACGCCAACCGTTGCCGAATCCCTTTTACCAACACCGCCGACGTCCTCACGGAAGCTACGGCCGAGTTTGCCTTGTTCATTCTGGGCAGCGTGGCGCGAAAACTTTGTCCCAGCGAGCACTTGGTGCGCGATATGCACTGGGGGACGTGGCACCCCTATTTGCCCTTTCTGGGCGATGAAGTCACCGGCAAAATCATCGGTGTGGTCGGCACGGGGCGAATCGGCCAGGCCCTGATCAAAAAAGCTATAGGCCTCGACGTGAACTTCCTCTGCTTCGACCCCTTTGTCCAGGCTCCGGAGTTTGCGCGCAAGGTCCAGGAGTCCATGGACATGCGTTTTCGCCATGGCTTTTCACCCGAGCACCACACCATCCGCTACGCGTCCTTCGAAGAAGTCTTGGCGGGCTCCGACTTCGTCACCTTGCATGTCCCCCTGCTGCGGGAAGGCGAAGCTGACGTGCCCACCTATCACCTGATGAACGAAAAAACGCTGCGGCAGATGAAGCCCACGGCCTACCTTGTCAACACTTCCCGCGGCCCGGTGGTAGATGAGCAAGCTCTGGTGGCGGCGCTCAAGGCCGGGGTGATTGCCGGCGCGGCCCTGGACGTCTACGAAACCGAACCTCTGCCGCCAGACTCCCCGCTGCGCGATCCCGCCCTCGAAGACCGCGTGCGCCTGTTTCCCCACTTCGCCAGCGCCGCCCGCGTTACACGTCTCTCCATCGATCCCAATAAAGGGATGGCAGGCCGCTGCGTCCAGGCGGTCCTCGATGCTCTGGAGGGACCCTACGGAGGCAATCCCGCTAAGATGCCGTATGTAGTCAATAAGGAGGCGTTTCACTAGGATTTTGGATTTTAGATTTTGGATTCCAGATCCCCGAGGCGCACTTAGTTCAGCAAAAGGCGAAGATGATTTCCCTAGAAGTACTGAGCGAACTTTACGACTACAACTACTGGGCGCGAGGCAACTTGGCGCCGAACCAGCCGCCGTTGATTTCGTTGCTTACTTCGATCAGAAGAAGGGATTGACGACGCGAACCGTGCCATAGACCCGGTCGTGCTGAAAATCCTCCGAAAGCAGTTCAGGAATGCCGTAATACTCCGCATAGGCCCAGAGGTGCGCGTCCCACCAGGAGAACTGATAGGCCGCCGCGCCTCTTAGGGCCAAACGGACCAACGCATCGTTGGGGTAAAGAACTTCGAACTGGTTTAGGAACCCTTCGGCCTCCGACCGCGCTTGCTGCGCGGACAGCACCGGCGCCCCGCTTCTCTGAAGACGAGTCGCCACCGCAACAAATTCAACGATGGCTTGATGAGGAATTCGCACTGTCCCGTCGACGAGCCCACGCCGCAACACCTCGGTCGCGATCTTCTGCTCGCGGGGATAACGCAAGTCAAAACGGTAAACGAGAACGTTGGTGTCGACCAGTGCCAGCGGCACGATCATCCTCCCCATCGTCCAACTTATCGCGAAGGACAGGGTGCGATGACATTGAAAGATCCATCATCTGATTATCTTGCGGACTGTTGTTACCAGCGCTCTGCCCCGCTTCAATGGGAACGTCCACGGTCATAAAGTTGTTCGCGGGTCCAGCCGCGGTCTGAAGGTTCGCTCCCCTTCCGCAACGGTGTTTGGCGGCGAACGCGTTGTGTGACTTCATCAAACAGGCGCAAGCGAGTCCTCAGATCCAGCTTGGGAGAACGGGCTGAGGGCGGAACGACTCGGATCACTTCACCCGCAGGAACCCATTCGATGTCGTCGCCGGGATGAATGCCATACTGGTCGGCAACAACCTTAGGGACCGTAACTTGGAATTTGCTTGTAACCTTGGCCATGATCCTTACTATACCAAGGATTCATTCCTTGTCAAATCGCAGTCACGACCCCCTGCCCGCACGGTTTCAGGCCGCGCGTGAGGAGGCCTGACGGCGCTGGCCCAGGAGGTGCAGGGCGCGCTCCGCGATGTGCTCGGCGCTCAGCCCGAACCATTGCATCAGTTCCCAGGGCTTGCCGGAGATTCCGAACCGGTCCCGCACGCCCACCATATCGAGGAGCAGCGGCAGATCGAAGCGTCGGCGCTCGCGCAGGATGGCTCCGGCCACGAGGTTTCCGAACCCGCCCACCTGGTGTTCCTCGGCGGTGACGATAAGGCCCGTCTGCTCCGCCGCCAGGACCAGCGCCGCCACATCAAGCGGCTTGACCGTGTGTACGTTGACCAAGCGCGTCTCCACGCCGTATTCCTCTTTAAGGAGCCACGCCGCGCGCATCGCCTCCGGCACCATAGGCCCGCAGGCCACGATGGACACCTCTTCACCTTCCCCGGCGTATTCGCTGGAGAGAAAAGTCTGGAAGGCGTCGAGGAAACGCGGCCTTTCACCGCGATAGCGGATGATGTTCGCGACGCCGAACTGGAAGGGAGTCTGCGGGGTGGTGACGACGGGCGTGGCCTCGCGCGCGAAACGGATGTACGCCGGCCCGACCAGCTCCAGCAGGCAATGCCTCGTGGCCCTTTCCGTCTCGAGGGAATCGCAAGGAACTGCGACGTGCATGTTCGGGAGGATGGCGGTGAGCGAGATTTCTTCCAGCGCCTGGTGCGTGGCCCCGTCCGGCCCCACCGAAATCCCTCCGTGCGCCCCGGCGATCTTCACATTCAAGTTCGAGTAGCAGATTGTAGTCCGAATCTGGTCCCAGCACCGGCCCGATGCAAATACCCCGTAGGTGCCTGTCACCGGAATCAGGCCTTCTTTGGCCAGTCCCGCGGCCACGACCATCATGTTCTGCTCCGCGATGCCCACGCTGAAGACGCGGTTCTTGCGTTCAGGGTGCTTGGCTTCAAAATCCGTAATGCGAATGGAGCCGGAGATGTCCGCGTGGAGCGTGACCACGCGCGGGTCGGCGCCGGCGGCCTCGAGTCCGCGGCCAAAACCCATACGCGTGGGGTCCATCTCCACTTTCATGCTGGCTCCGGCATTCCACCAAACATCGCGGCTGAATTTGGGCAGGGAGTCTTTGGCCTTCCGTCCTGCACGCTCGCTGTTCTCGGCCGCCTTGGCGAGCAGGGCCTCCACGCGCTCGCGCGGCACGGCAGGCGTGTCGAGATCCGCCATGGCCTTCTCGAACTGCTCGCGATTGGGAGCGATGCCGTGCCATCCGGCCTGGTTCTCCATGAACTTCACGCCCTTGCCTTTCACCGTACGGGCAATGATGACGGTGGGCCGTCCGGAAGTGGCACGCGCGCGGTCGAAGGCGTCCAGAATCTGGTTCATGTCGTGCCCGTCAATTTCCAGCACGTTCCAGTTGAACGCCGCATACTTCTCAGCCAGCGGGTCGACGTTCATCACCTCGCGGACCAAACCGTCAATCTGCAATTCGTTCTTGTCCACCACCGCGCAGAGATTGTCGAGCTGGTGGTGGCCCGCGGACATCGCAGATTCCCAGATGTTGCCCTCCTGCTGCTCGCCGTCGCCCATCAGGCAATAGACGCGATAGGGCCGGCCAAGCAGCTTGCCGGCCAGCGCATTGCCGACCGCAATACCCAAGCCTTGCCCCAGCGAGCCGCTGGATACTTCCACGCCCGGAAGCTTCAGCCAGTTCGGGTGACCTTCAAAACCGGAGCCGAGCTGGCGCAACAGCACCGTGTCGTCCAATGGGAAGTAGCCGGCCTTGCCCAAAGCAACGTAAAGCGCTGGGGCCTTGTGACCCGTGGACCAGAAAACACGATCCCGCTCCGGCCAAAGCGGATTCTTGGGGTCGTGGTTGAGCACTCGCAGGTAAAGCGCTGCGGCGACATCCATAATCGAAAGGGTTCCTCCGGGATGGCCGGAGCCAGCGGCAAAAATGTCGATGATGTCGATGGCGCGCATTTCCGCAGCCGCTTGGCGGAGTTCATCCAAGCTCAGGCGTGGACCGCGTTGCTCAAGATTCGGGATCATGTTTAGGGACCTCCGTGAGTCGGAATCGGGCATAAACGCCCAACGGTGCGAGGATTGGCGCGGTGTTCTCCCGGGCGGGTACAGCCCCGCCAAAGTGGAAAGGACGAGGGCTCGCAGTTTCCTTGGCGCCTTATAAGCACCGTGGTTTCAGAAAGATAGTGGCACATCCCAAAGGGCTCCGCGCACGGTCAGCCGACCTTGCGGCGCTACAGATCATGAACAGTCTTCGCACTCGTCAGCTTATGTATGCAGGCAAGACACCGAGAATTGGGGCGAAATGCCCGCGGGAGGCGCGCCGCCAATCGGGGCGATCAAGGGAAGCGATCCAGTTCCCGACTCCTGAGTTCTGTCATCTGTTCACTGTTCACTCTTCACTCTTCACTCTTCACTTTTCTTTCAGCGGCTCTCGCAAGCTGTCAGCAACCTCGGGGCGCGGGTGCCCTTCTCGGGTGCCGCGAAAGGCAGTGCCAGTTGCGGATGTCGCGCGCCGGGGGGCGGGTCGCCGCGGTTGCCGTCCAATCCGTAGCGCGAGCGGAGCGTGGAGATGATCCCTGTCATTCGTTCTTTGTATTCGCCATTCAAGTAGGCCGAATGTGCATAGAGTTTTCGGTAGCGCGCCACAAGCTGGGGAAATTCCTGTTCGAGGAAAGGCATAAACTGCTTCATGGCCGAAGGCATGAGGAAGAGAACATTGCCGTAAAGGAATTTCGCGCCCGCTCGGGCCGCCGCGCGCGCCAGTGCTTCCAGGCCGGCGGGCGAATCATTCAGCCCGGGCAGGATGGGCATGGCATTCACGCCCACTCGGATGCCGCTTTCAGCGAGACCCAGCACCGCCTCCAGGCGCCTGGCGGGTGGCGGGGCTTTCGGCTCCAGCAGACGCGCCAGTCGCTCATCAAGGGTGGTTACCGTCATATGAACGCTGAAACGATGCCGGCCCGAGACAATCCTTAAAAGGTCGAGATCGCGCAGGATGAGGACGGACTTGGTGGTTATTGAAAAATCCAATCCCTGGAATTCCGCGAAGACTTCCAGCAGGCGCCGGGTGATCTCAAACTGCTTCTCCGCCGGCTGGTAGGGATCGGTGGCGGTGCCCAGGGCGATCGATAGGCCGCGATCCTTTGCCGCGCGCAATTCCGCGCGCAGGAGTTCGGGGGCGCCCCGTTTGGCGTAAATCTTCTGCTCGAAGTCGCGACCATCCCAGATTTCCATGAACTCGTGCGTGTAGCGAGCGTAGCAGTACTTGCAGCCGAATTCACATCCCCGGTAGGGATTGATGGTCCAGGCAAACGGCATACGCCCGCTCGACTCGCGGTTGAGGGTGGAGCGCGCGGGCAGGGAGAAGTACTCCACTTCCGCCCGTTCGCGCACTTTGGGGCTCGCTGCCGCCAAGCGGGCAATCCCAACCAAAGGTTGCTGTGAGGCCGTCACCGGTTGCCAAGCGCTTGCCATCGTGAAGTCCTCCCGACGAAGATTGGCGTATTTTCGCTTTTTCTTCGCCTGCTGTCAAGAGGCCCAGGCTGCTAAAATAACAGCCTGTAAATTCCGGGGAGGTGCGCATGAAGGTTGCCGCCGTGCAGATGGACGTTAAGATTCTGGAGAAGGAGCGTAACCTCGAGAAGATCCTCGCCAACCTCGAGGCCGCCGCCCGCAGTGGTGCGAAACTGGTGGTCTTCCCCGAGTGCGCGCTGAGCGGGTATTGTTACCAGAGCGCCGAGGAAGCGGCGCCCGTGGCGGAGGAAGTGCCCGGACCCTCCACCGAAAGGCTCGCGGCCGCCGCGAATTCCCTGAATTGCACGGCCATCGTCGGCCTGCTGGAGCGCGAAGGAGACCGGATTTACAACGCTGCCGCGGTGGTCTGTCCACAGGGAATTCTGGGGACCTACCGTAAGATCCACCTGCCCTTTCTGGGCATCGACCGCTTCAGCACGCTGGGGGACAAACCCTTTCCGGTTTTCGCCACTCCGCATGGCAAGGTCGGCATCAACATCTGTTACGACTGCAGCTTCCCGGAAGCCGGACGGGTGCCCAAGCTGAAGGGCGCGCAAGTGCTGGCCATCCCCACTAACTGGCCTCGCGGGTCCGACTCCTGGCAGCACACCCCCAAAGTCCGCGCCACCGAAAACCATTTCCACGTCATCGCCGCCGACCGCGTTGGGGAAGAACGCGGCTTCCGATTTTCCGGCCATTCCCAAATCGTGGATTACACCGGCCGTGTGCACGGTGAAGCCGGCGAGACCGAGGAAACAATCGTCTACGCGGGGCTCGATCTGGCCGCCGCGGATTCCAACCGCGTCATCCGTGTGCCCGGGCAGTGGGAGTTCGACCGCTTGGCCGCCCGCCGGCCGGAGATGTACGGCCCCATCACCGCGGCGCGGTAGCGCCTTGCCTCCCGGATAGCGCCCAGTTTCGTCCGTCTGGTGACCGATCATTCTGGGTCCATCCTGCCGCGACGGGTTATTCCGACCCCGCTGCCGCGGTAGAGGAATCCCGCACTGAATGGGATCCGCTCCCAATCCTCGCGCCTTTGGTTTATGCCTTAGTCTGGTCTGCGGGTATAATGGAAAGCACTAATGGGGTTGAACTCAGGCACAAGACTCGGTCCCTACGAAGTAACAGCTCCGCTCGGCGCGGGCGGGATGGGCGAGGTGTATCGCGCGCGCGACACCAAGCTCGGACGCGACGTAGCGTTGAAGGTTCTGCCTGCCGCCTTTGCCAGCGATGCCGACCGCATGGCTCGATTCCAACGAGAAGCGCAGGTGCTGGCCTCGCTCAATCATCCCAACATCGCGTCGATTTATGGTTTCGAGGAGTCGGGTGGAGTGCGGGCCTTGGTGATGGAATTGGTGGAAGGATCGACGCTGGCCGAGCGCATTTCCGGAACACGACCCCTCACCCCCTGTCCCTCTCCCCAGGGGAGAGGGACAGGGGGTGAGGGTGTAAGTCCGGTGCCCCTACAACTCGACGAAGCGCTGCATCTTGCCCAGCAAATTGCCGAAGCGCTGGAAGCAGCTCACGAGAAGGGCATTATTCATCGCGACCTGAAACCCGCCAACATCACGATCACGCCGGAGGGCGCAGTTAAAGTTCTGGACTTCGGTTTGGCCAAGGCGCTCGATCCGGAAGATTCCATCTCGAACCCGGCCGTCTCGCCGGCCCTCAGCCCGACCCTGAGCATTGCCGCCACGCAGGCCGGAGTGATTCTCGGCACTGCGGCCTACATGAGCCCGGAGCAGGCGCGAGGCAAGCGGGCGGACAAGCGCGCCGACATCTGGTCGTTCGGCTGCGTCTTGTATGAAATGCTCGCGGGTAAGCGGCTTTTCGAAGGCGAAACGGCTACTGACATCCTGGCCGCGGTCATTATGAGGGAGCCGGACTGGGAGAAACTGCCGCCGAGCATTCCGGCAGCGATTCAAAAGCTGCTCCGCCGCTGCCTCGTCAAAGATCCCAAGCGGCGTCTCCAAGCTATCGGCGAGGCACGCATCGCGATTGAAGAGACATTGAGCGGCGACGCTGTAGCGCCGGTCTATGACCGGCGACCCGAAGAGGGTGACCTCGCCGCTCGCAGAGCGGCGCTACAGCCCTCCTGGCGACGCGTCGCCAACTGGGCGGCGGCCGCGATCCTCATCTGTCTGGCCCTATATGGCGGATGGTGGTTGCGCGGTCGGCGCGCCACGGCGCAACCGCGTTGGTCCGGCGACCTGTTGGGCGGTTCGAGCATAGCCATTGGTCCGCGCATTTCGCCCGACGGTCGCACCCTGGCCTTCCAAGCCCTGGTGGACAACCAGACCCAGGTGGCCGTGATGAATCCCGATTCGGGGAACTGGACCGTCCTCACCCACACCAAGTCGAGTGGCGTGGTGCAGGAAATCGCCTGGTCGCCCGACGGTTCGAAGCTCTATTTCGACCGAGTTCTTTCACAGCCCGTAGGCATCTACACCATTCCTTCTCTCGGCGGGGACGAACGGCTGGTGTTGAAAGGTGCCGCCGGCCCGGAGCCTCTTCCTGACGGCAGCTTGCTGGTCTGGCGGATTGACCCTGACCGGAAATCGCGAATCTATCATTTCTGGCCGGACTCGGGACGGCTCCAGCCACTGGAAGGGTGGATCCCCCCGACGCTCCCCGTCGCCCTGATTCGAGTCTTCCCGGATGGCAAAGAGGCGGTGTTCTTTGGCATGGCCGAGGGGACGGACGCTTCACCACACTTGTTCGCGCTCGACATTGCCAGTGGCAAAGCGCGCCGGCTCGCCGCCCAGTTGCCCATCCGTCAGACGACTGAGGCGTTTCCCCTGGCGCCCACGCCGGACAACCGTTCGGTCCTGATCGATCTCCCCTCGGGGAATCTGCATCAGGTTGTGGCCGTCCCGCGCTCCGGTTCGGGACCGGCGCAGGTACTCCTGACCCTGACCACCCCGCCGTGGCTTATGGACGCCGGACCTGACGGCAGCATCTACCTCGATCAGGTCGACCGGCCCATGCAAATCCTTCGCTATCCCCCCTCCGGCGGCACACCCGAAGTGCTCGCAACTACGGATGCCCGCGCCATAGACTTCTCCGCGCCGGTGGAGTTCCCCGACGGCCGGCTTCTCCTTCCGACGCTTCTCTCCGGCCGTTCGCGGCTCTTGATTGGCAAGCCCGGTGGGAACTTCTTCCCTCTGGCGGACACTGCGGAGGAGACGCATCTGCCGGCAGTTCTGCTTCCGGACAACCAGGCGGCCTTTATCGCTGGAACGGGGTCTGACCAGACTATCGTCATCGCCTCGGCCGGCGAAGGCCGGATTATCCGCCGCCTCAGCGGATCCAAGGGAGCATCCGTTAGTAATCTGGCGGCTTCACCGGACGGAAGGACGCTCTACTATACGGTGGATGGAACCCTTTGGGCTATCCCCGCCGACGACGGGACGCCGCGCAAGATTTCTGCGGGAGACGGTGTCGCCGTCGATCCCGATGGTAAAGGTCTTATTGTTAATTTGGTTGAGAAAACGGGAGTGCGTCTGGTTCGGGTTCCGCTGGCAGGCGGCCCGGAACAAGACATCAATGTGCAGCGCGACCTGACGATTGATCCCCTCCCTCTGGGAGCCAATGCTCTTCGCACGGACGGAAAGCTGCTGATCGGGGTGGCGCCAGGGGATTCCTGGTTCTTCAACCCGGCGGTGCTTGACTTGGCGAGCGGCAAGCTCACCAGGGTCCCGCTAAACTTCACAGGTGACATATTGTTGTCAGGATGGTCGAACGACGGCCGCATTCTGAGTATGGGCGAACTCATGCACTCCCATATCTGGCGCTTCCGCCCGCTGCCTTGATGGTACGAATGAGCGATTCTCGAATTTCGATTGCCCATTTTCAAATTTCCCTTTTCCAATTTGGAATTTCCAATTTCCAGTTTCTGTCCTTGCCAGTTTCGAGTTTCAAGTTTCGCTTTTCCAATTCCCCGTTTCCAATTCCGCGCTTCGATTTTCGATTTTCGAATTTCGAGTGCCCATTTTCGAGTTTCGATTTTCGTCCTGGGGGAAACGCTGCCAACAGACATTGCCCTTGGGAGGTCTTCGAGGTTTTCAAATAATATCAGTGCGGCTTCGGGGCAAGCCGCGGCACGGCCGCGGAAGAATTCAAATCCTCAGTGGCCTGCCTCACATCCGCCAACTTGCCGAGATCACGCCAATAGTATTCATCAGCTCGAAAGGCCAGGATTCTTTCTCCCTGAGAAGCGAGACGCAGATAGAAGGTGATGATAGAGAAAGCGCCTTGTTCAGTCATCATCGCAAACACTCGCGGAGAGATGATGTGGATGCCGGAAAAGGCCAGAGCGTGAACCTGCTGTGAAGGTTGAACCCCTTCAGTTTTCTGATCGCTATCCGACCGCCTGCCGCAAAGCTGCAGGGTTTCGTCGAAGAGCAGGTACCGGATAGTTTTTCGGTCTTTCACCGCGAGGGTGGCGAGAGCCTGATTCTCGGAATGAAATCGCGCCATGCGGCGCAGATCGATGTTGCTGATGACATCGACATTGTACACAAGGAAAGGCTCTTCCGGAGAGCCGGAATCCTCAAGAAAGAAAGGGGCAGCCTTCTTCAGGCCGCCGCCGGTATCAAGCAAAACTTCCTCGCGTGAAATGGCAATGCGCATGCCGAAGTTATCGTTGGTTTGCAGGTATTGGACAATCATGTCGGCAAAGTGATGCACGTTGATGATCACTTCGCGAATTCCAAAGGAGCGCAAGCGAGAGAGCGTCATCTCCAGGAGCGTGCGGCCGGCAACTTCCACCAGTGCCTTGGGGCGCTGGTCGGTGAGGGGACGCAAGCGGGTGCCCAGGCCGGCGGCCAAAACCATCGCTTTCATGGGCGCGAACCCTCCAGCGCAAGATGCCGGACCACCACCTCCACCCCGTTCCTGCCGCTCAGGCGCTTGGCCAACTGTTCCGCCAGATAGACGGACCGATGCCGCCCTCCGGTGCAACCGAACGACACCATCAGGCTCTTGAATCTGCGCCGCCGGTAATTGCTGACGCTGGCTTCCACCAGCGACTGGGCGTTGGCCAGAAACTCCTGCACGCTCTCCTGCCGATCGAGATAATCGGTCACCGGCGCCTCTCCGCCGGTGAAGGCTTGGAATCGCTCTTCGCGCCCCGGATTCGGGAGACTGCGGCAGTCGAAAACGAATCCGCCGCCATTTCCGGTCTCGTCTTCCGGCAGGCCGCGGTGAAATGAAAAACTGAAAATCCGCACGACCAATTTATCTTCGCCGCTCAGACTCTGCAATTTCTCCGAGCCCAGCATGCTTTGGAACGCGCCCATGAGCGCCGGCAACGCGATGGGCAGTTCGACGTTGTGAAGGAGCCAGCGCAGGTTCCTGAGCGCGTAGGGGACGCTCTGCAGGAAATGAACTTTGCGCTCAAAGAAGCCGCGAAAGCCATAAGTGCCCAACGCCTGCAGGATGCGGACGTAAACATAGGCATAGTAATGCTGCATGAAGACTTCGCGCTCAAGCTTGATGAAATCGGCGAGCCCTTCGAGATAATCATCGAGCAATTGCTGGCGCACCTCGGGTGGCAGATCGGCCTTCCCATCGTACAAGAGAGAAGCAATGTCGTATTGCAGCGCTCCTTTGCGGCCGCCCTGGTAATCCAGGAAGAAGGGACAGCCATCGCGCAACATGACGTTGCGGGATTGGAAATCACGATAGAGAAAGTAGTCGCGGTCAGCGCACAACAGGAACTTCGTCAGGCGGCTGAAGTCGGCTTCGAGTGTTTGTTCGTTGAAAGGAATGCCGGCGAGCTTGAGGAAGTAGTACTTGAAATAATTCAAATCCCAGGCGATGGATTGGCGATCGAAGCTCGCACGCGGGTAGCATACTTTGTAATTCAAATCGCGCCCGGCCTCGATCTGAAAGCGAGGCAATAAGGCCACGACTTTGCGATAGGCTTCCACCACTGGCGGAGCAAGGCTCGCACCGGCACGATTCTTGGAGAGAAACTCAAAAAGTGTCGTATCGCCCAAGTCTTCTTCCAGGTAAGCGCCGTGGCTTAGGTCTTCGGCATAAATTTCCGGCACGGGGAGACCATGCCGGAGAAAGTGCCTGGAGAATTCCAGGAAGGCCACGTTCTCTTCGCGCACGGCATACAGAATGCCGACCGCGCTGAGTTTTTCGCCCGCCAGGCGGATGATGTTGCGCCCCGATCCGCCGAGTTGTCCCTGGAGCGGCTGTACCCGTATGACCGGTGAACCGAATCGCTGCTCGAAGAGCTTTTTAAGGACGTCCATAGAGATGACTTCCAATATCTGTTTCGAGGCGGATCACCAACCCGGATTCTCTTCTAATGCCGCTGTGCAGGTTTGGTCGACAGCGCGTTTCAGGGCGGTCATCAAGAAGCCAGAGGCTATTTCCGCGTCGCCGCCCACGACAAAGATACCATCGAACGAGCGACCAAAAAACCGAAAGCTCGTCGCCAGGCGAACAGGTGACGCAAGGCCCGGGATTCCTGGCTGTGCCCGCACAGGCAAGAGTGCCTGTGCCACCTCTTCGTCAGCTAAAGCCCGGGGCTACTTACAGCGGGGACGCATGCCAGGCGGACGGATTGAATCGCTATCATCTGCAGGGCGATTGTCGATTTTCCAGTTTCCAGTTTCCAGTTTCTCTTCTTGCCAGTTTTGCTTTTCGAGTTTCGATTTTCGTCCTGGTGGCGCAAGCCGGCTAAGAGCGCGACTAGGTCACCGTGTGCGCGGGTGGCCAGCCAAGTGGAATTGTAACTACTGCGCCGCTACAAGGAAGCTACCTATCGTCGAGGCTTGCAGTCGCGCAAACTTCCTCGAAGGGGACTTTTGGACAGCCTGGGCTGTAGGGGTTTATCCATTCAAGTCGCTTCACGTAACTTTTCCTTCCTTCGTGGATATATATAGCGAGAGCCTACTGACCTGCTGGGCATGGAGAACATCTGTTCTCGCGCAGGACAGATGTGCCTCGTACACGGAGGGATGATGGCAACGATCTCGCCAGCTAGAATCGAATCTCCAATCTCAAAGCTCATCGCGCCACGTTGGCATACGGTGCTGCTTATAGCATTATTCCTGGGGTTCGCGCTAGGCGGGGCATTTTTCCAGCGCCATGCCCGCTCGCAGCCTGGCATGCTGGCGCAGCATTCGCCCCTTGTGCCGCTTTACGTATCACTCATCGCCATGGAATGGGGGCTCTTCGTTTGGGTCTGGAGGGGCGGTCTCCGCAGGACCGGAACGAGGCTGAGCGAAGTGATTGGCGGGCAGTGGGCAAACGCGAAAGATGTGCTGGTAGACTGCGGCTTGGCGCTCGGCGTATGGGCCACTTGGACCCTTGTCGAGATGGCATGGAATCGTTGGTTCGGGATTGGGCATGCAGCTTCTATTCAGAATTATCTACCGCAGCGAGCGCTGGAAATCCTGCTCTGGATTGGCGTCTCCATTAGCGCCGGATTCTGCGAGGAACTGGTTTTTCGCGGTTACTTCCAGAAACAATTCGAGACCTTTACGCAGAGCCGGTGGGTTTCGTTACTTCTGCAGGCCGTGCTCTTCGGGATTGCGCACGGTTATCAGGGCGTTGAAGCGTGTGTAAAGATTGCGTGCTTTGGCGCTCTTTACGGATTGCTCGCAATGTGGCGCAAGAGTTTGCGCCCCGGCATGATCGCGCATGCGTGGGGGGATATTCTGAGTGGGATCTTTAGAATCTAATGGCGTTCTAAAGAGCGGTTCCACTGATATAACAGTCTGGACTAAATGAATAGCTATAGTGAGACGGCCGAATGACGGACTTCAGCTCGCTCTACAAGAAGTATGCGCCAGACGTGTACCGCTTCGCGCTGTACCTGTCGGGCGAGCGCGGTGAAGCCGAAGACATCACTTCCGAGACGTTTGTGCGCGCGTGGACGTCACCCGAGCCGATCGAGATGGCCACCGTGAAGAGCTATCTCTTCACCATTGCGCGCAACCTGTTTCTCCAGGGGCTACGGAAAACATCTCGCCACGTCGCGCTCGATGAAGAGTTGCGGGACCCGCAGGCCGGACCCTACGTGCAGGCCGAGCAGAAAGAAAGATTGCATTCCGTGATGGCGGAACTTCAGAGGCTACCGGAAGCAAGTCGATCCGCTCTGCTCATGAGAGCCGTGGACGGAATGGCATATGAGGAGATCGCACAGGTGCTGGGCATTTCTCTGCCGGGAGTGAAAGTGAAAATTCACCGGGCACGCATGGCTTTAGCAGGATTACGCGATGCTTAGCACGGATGCGGCATGAATGCTATAGGTGGAGGTGGAAGATGAACGTCACACGAGAAGTGATTCTGGACCTTCTGCCTGTGTATCTTGCGGGGGAAGCGAGCCCGGCCACGCGCGCACTGATCGAAGAATACATGGAGCAGGATAAGGAGCTGGCGCAACGCATTCGCGTGCAATGGGCAGACAACTTGGCCAAGATCGCGCCCACCGTGCTTCCGCCGGATCTCGAGTTGCGGTCGCTCCGCCGGACGCGCGCACTGCTCGGCTGGGTGAGATGGCTCTTTGCCCTCGGGATCACTTTCACAGCGCTGTCGCTCACCAGCGAAGTTTCGTTCCAGGGGGGCCGCATCAGGGAGTTTCATTTTTTGATGCGCGATTTTCCCGCTCAGTTTGGATCGTTCGCGGTGCTGGCGATTGTCTGCTGGATCGGCTACTACTCCATTCGCCGTCGCCTCCGCACGCCCAGGCCGCCTGAAGAATCAAAACGGGCACGTGTTGAGCGATAGTGGCTCCAACCACCCTACGAATTGGACATCAAGTGGCGATCGCCGGCCAGAAACGGCGTTCGAGGAAATGCGTCCCGCCTTACCACCTTGTTTTTGCCGATGATCGGGCAGGCTTGATTCGAGATTCTGCACGGACCGCGGCGCACCCGGAAACGATCCAATCCACTGGACAAACAAGGGCCTACCCGTAGGGATGGCCAACCGAACTCGCTAGCCTTGACCCCTCGCCGCGTTCTCCCGGCGCGGGGCGAAACGTCGTCCACTGGAAATTGTGGGCGGCAGCACGCGGCCAAGGGGCGGCAAAGTCCGCGGCTCACGCTCAATCCTCTGATAACTACACTCGATGTAGCGGGAGGGCCCCGATTGCATCGGGACAGGTTGCCGTCCCCTCTGCGTTGCCGACGGGGGCAGGGCAATCCGCCAATGGACGAACGTAGCCGGCCCTGCCCCTACACCACGCCGGCAATACGATCGGACCGGTCACAACCAGACATAATGTGCCCGCTCTCACCGACATTCACGATTTTGTGGGTACCGGTAGCTACAATCTTCAGCAGGGGTCTTGACAACGCGAGTAATATAGTATAGGCTTTATCCTGGGCATTCGTGCGTGCGCCAGTCCCGCACCGGTTTGACACTGTAGAGACGGGCGCGCCCCCACTCTGCGCGGCAGGCGGCGAAGGAAAGAATTGATATAAGATAGATTATGTAAGTTGTCAACAACAATCGCGAAAATGGAAAAACGAACCCACTATGTTATAGAAAATACAAGGGGGGATTTCCACAGATCCCAAAACAATCCACCGCCGGCTGCTTTCGAACCTCTCCGTCAGCTAAGGCCCGCCGCTACGTCGTCGCGGGGCTTTCCGAAGGAGCGATCTCGCTGAGCCGCTTGAGGTCGAGCACCATTCCACCCTGAGGGCCCGCCTCGAAAGCGGGAACGAAGCGGGCGCCCCACACCACCTCTTCGTGCCGGTAGGAGTGGCGAACGTGGACCGTTTGGAAAAAGGTGTCGTCGAAGGCTTTAATGAGGATCAGAAATTCCACCTGCTGCCGGGTCAAATCTTCGGCCGTCAGGCCCCACAGCGGGCTGGCCTCGTCAATCGGATGAACCACCGTCCAGGTCAGCGGCAGGAACTGCACGGAGGCGCGTTCGAGCGCGAGCGGCTTGTACTTGCGCAGCAGCCCGTGGTCCGAGGGCTCCACACTCGAGAGGAGCAGCCGCGCTTCAAGCTCCATCAAATTGTTGCTGCGCCGGTTGGCCACGCGGAATTGCAGGCTCGTGCCTGTTTGGTAGGGCGCTACGATCATCCTCTTGCTGAAGGCCAGGCGCGCCACGGGCCTAGAGAACCGTCCGAAGAGCAGGCCGGTGGCGAGGGCGAACGCCATCAGCCCGAGAAGAGCCTGAACCGACGCGACCGCGTTGGCCAGAAAACCGTCAGGAGAGATGCGGCCATACCCGACGGTGGTGAACGTCTGGGCGCTGAAGAAAAAGGCGCTCAGAAATCGGCCCAGCGGCGAACTAGTGTCGGCACCCTGCAAGTGTTCGACGCCGACTTCCAGATAAATAAACCCAAACACCACGTTGGCGACCACGTACCCGGCGAAGATCACCGCCGCAAACAAGGGCCAAGGCGCGTTGATCATGAAGAGGTAGGGATGAACGTCCCGCCAAGTGGTTCCGCGCCGGCGAACATTGAACCGGCCATCGGGATTGATGATCCGGTGCAGGTCGCCGCGGTATTTTTCCGTGAAGCCGGGGTCGAAGGAAGGCTTGTCCATAGGGTACACACAGTTGATCTAAGCCCTGCGAAAAAACCACAGCCCCAACGCGGGGGCATTCACCGGGGCGGCTCGTGCCTCAGGAACGTCCCGCGATCGAGCTCTTGGAACGCCTGCCGGAGTTCCTCTTGCGTGTTCATCACGATGGGGCCGTACCAGGCGACAGGCTCTTGAATGGGTTTTCCTGAAACCAATAGAAACCGGATGCCGTTTTCCCCAGCCTGGACGCTCAGTTCATCGCCGCGGTCGAAGAGCACCAGCGAGCGGTTGTCCGCCTCCGTGGGAGGCTTGGTGTCCGCCCATCCGACAGCCTCGGTCGGAACCTCCAGGGGGCCGGAGGCGTTGCAGAACTTCCCTGCCCCCGCGAAGACGTAGGCGAAAGCGTGGCGAGTGGTTTCGACCGGAAGTGTCTTCCTCTTGCCCGGCGGAACCGTCACGTCCAGGTAGATGGGATCAGCGGCCACGCCAACCACGGGGCCGCTCTTGCCCCAAAAAGTCCCGCAGACGACTCGGGCCTGGGTTCCATCGTCGTCCGTGATGAGGGGGATTTCCGCCGACTTCACCTCTTGGTAGCGCGGCGCCGTCATCTTGAGCGACGACGGGAGGTTCGCCCACAACTGAAAGCCGTGCATGCGGCCGTCCCCATCGCCCTTCGGCATCTCCTGGTGGATGATCCCGCTCCCCGCCGTCATCCACTGGACGTCGCCGGAAGAGATCACGCCGCTGTGCCCAAGACTGTCGCCGTGTTCGACGTTTCCGGCCAAAACGTAAGTGATGGTCTCAATGCCCCGGTGGGGATGCCACGGGAAGCCGGCCAAGTAATCTTCCGGCCGCTCGTTGCGGAAGTCGTCGAGAAGCAGGAAGGGGTCGAAATCGGACGTATTGCCGAAGCCGAAGGCGCGGCGCAGATGGACGCCCGCACCCTCGAGGGTCGGCTTCGACTTGATCAGGCGTTTGACGGGTCGTAGTGACATTATCCCCTCCAGGGGAACACTTTACCGTGTTTAGCGATGCCCTGCAATTGGTCAGGATTCAGGCCAGCGACCTTGCAATGACCAACGTAACGTCATCCTGCTGTTGGCCGTCGCTGAATCGTTCCACTGCCCCAACAACGGTTTGCAGAAGGGGCCCGACCGGCAGGTGGGCGTGGCTCTTCAGCGTGTCCAGCAGGGCGCCCTCGCCAAACTGTTCCCCTGCCGCGTTCTCTGCCTCCGTGACGCCGTCGGTGTAAAGCACCAGCGTGTCGCCCGGCGCCAATTCCACTTCAGCAGTCTCGCATTGCCATTCTTCGAAGAGTCCGACAACCGTACAGGTGGGTCGCAGCCACTTAACGTTCGGCGACTGGGAGGCTCGCTGCTGCGCGCTTCCGCCGGCGCGCAGCAGCAGGGGGGGCAAGTGTCCGCAGTTCGCGTAGCGGAGCCGGCGAGTGGGATCGTCGTAATCGCCGAAGAACAGCGTGGCGTAGCTGCTCTCGCCGCTATTCTGGTAGAACAGTTGATTCACCGACTTGAGCAATCGCGGGAGGTCGTCGAGAGCCATCGCGTATTGACTGCGCAAATTCGCTTGCAGATTAGCCATGAGCAGGGCGCCAGATACGCCTTTGCCGGCGATGTCCGCGAGAACCAGGGCCATGCGGCCCGGCCGTAATTCCAGAAAGTCGTAGTAATCCCCACCCACTTGGCGGGCTTGGATGCACGCGCCCGTGTACTCCAGTGTTTTAAGCGAAGGCAACTTCTGCGGGAAGAGCCGGGCCTGCACCTGCCTGGCAAACTCCATTTCCTGGGCTGCGTGCCGCTCCGCCTCGATGCGCTCGGCGATTTTCTCCCCCAGGCGAATGCTCTCCAGTGCCCCACCCGCTTGGCTTGCCACTGAGGCCAGCAGGTGTCTGTCCTCTCGCGAATAGGGCTCCTCCGAGAGACGCGGACCCAAGACGAGCAATCCGACCAGGCGGCTGTCACGGCCCAGGATGGGCACAAGGCAATCGGGCCGAAGAGGCGCGAGCAGAAAAGCTTCCGGCGCATCGCCGAGACTCTCCTCGGAGACCTCCCAGGGCCGGCCCCGGCGCGCCAGTTCCGCCATCAGGGGTTGCGTAACCGAGAGGATTTGCAGTTCCGTCGGCACATCTCCGCGCGCGGCCGAAAGCTGATTGTTACTCGTCTCAAGATAGACGGCGAAGGACACTGGTTGGAGTGCCTGCCTCAAATGGTGCTCCAGCAATGTGGCCAGCTCGTTCCTGTCGGTCGCCGTGCGCGTCTTTTCAACCAAATCCTCCAAGATCGTGCGCGCGTCGTAAGCATTGCGGAAGAACGCGCGATCGATGCGCTGCGAGGTAGCTCGGTGAACGCGTAGGCCTCCGAAAGCCAGCGCCGAGCCGAACACCACGCCGCCCGTCAGACCCACTGGGGCCAATAGATGTGCCCGCGACAAGGCCCAGGCGAATATCAAGGTTGCTGCCACGCTCACGAAGATGTGAAGAAAAAGGAAGCCCCGTTGCACCAGCAAGTAACGCGCGCTCCTCCGGAGCAGGATCGGTATTTCGAGCACCCGGTGCTTGACCACGGCATAGGCGAAGGACAAGGGAAAGAGATACAACAATAGAACGAGCCCGGCGGTCACCCACATGGACATCTGAAATCCGAAAAAGTCTTGGGAGGCCAATCCCAGCACGATCGGCACGACGCCCACCAGCGTCCCCCACAGAATCACGCGGATTTTGCGCCGCGCCTCCGGCGTCGATGCATCGAGTGCGTTGCCGACCAGCGAGAGCAAGCCCAAGCCCACAAATCCGTAGCCGTAGGACAGTCGCAGCATCCGGGCCGCTTGTTCCCCCAACATTCGGCCCACCACCGCCGGGGTTTGGTAGGCGCCGACGTCCAATCCCGGAAGCGCCGTCGAAAGGCCCAGCGTCAGGCCGAGCCACTTCAGCCAGGGAGCGCGACGGTCCAGCGGCGAGCGTGCCGGGAAGACCGCGAAGAAAAGGTAGAAAAGGGCTGGATTGAATGCATTGAAAATTGCCCGGTCGGCCATGGCGAACTTCCGCAGGGATGGGCCCAGGCCGCCAAAGCCACCCGCAAAGCCGGGAACAGCAATGGAGCCGGCAAACATCAATGCCAAGAGCCATGCGTTGTGGTCTTCCAGGCGCAGGAACAACACGGTCAAGCCCACTACAAGGAACGCAACGGGAAAGGTGTTGATGATGTCCTGGCCTAGCTGAGCGCTTTCCCTTCCGGCACGAAAGACGGCCCTGATGAGAATCGGGTCCGTGACGCCAGGGCGCTGCACCGTCAGCTCGACCGAGTCTCCAGGCTTGTGCCTGCTCCAAATGTCGCCGAGCGAGGAATTGCTTTCGAGGCGTTCTCCGTCCACTTTGAGGATTCGGTCTCGGACTTGTAACCCGGCTTTTTCCGCGGGGCTATCTTTGGAGATGTTTGCGAGGAGCTCGCTATGATCGGCCGCGACATATTGGTTGCCAAAGCCCAACTGCACATGGTTTTGCCGGCGCTGCGAGTAAATCCAGAGACCGCTATAAAGGATGGTGGCGGCGGCAAAAAGCGCGGCCAACGTTGCCAGGAGTGGTTTGGGCAGCGATCCGAAACCACGTATGTGGGGAAGATTCGGCACTTGAAACCTGTTTGACGAGGGGTCGGGCTTAACGGGCAGCTTACGCCCCACGTCCGATGACGTCAAGAACCAACGACGAGGTGTAGAGCGAACTTCAAAGCAGAGGGAGAGAAACTGGAAATTAGAAACTGGAAACTGGGCCAGGCGATTTGTCTTTTCCCTCTGTGTTCTCCGTGTTAAATCTTCTTTCTCTGCTCTGATAAACGTGCGGCGGCACAGTATGAACAAGCGCCAACCTTCTCGTATCACCATCGTCAATGTCGGATACCGCTCGACCAACTACTGGGTTGTGAGCGCCGGCGCGTCGCGGCTGCTCGTAGATCTCGGCTGGCCGGGCACCATGGGAACGATGCGTGCCAACCTCGACAGCATGGGTGTGCCGCTCAAGGAGATTCGGTACGGACTGGCAACCCACTACCACATGGATCACGCCGGCCTCGCCCAAGAGTTCAAGCAGGCAGGTATTCCGCTGCTGGTGCTCGGAGCGCAAGTGGGCGCCATCCCGCTCCTGAAATCGCATATGAAGCCTGGGGACCGATACGTGGACATCACGTTGCACGACAATGTGGTGATCTCATTCGTCGAGAGCCGTGCGGTACTGGATCGTATCGGCCTTGCGGGCGAGATCCTGCACACGCCGGGACACTCGGACGACAGCGTCTCGCTCCTGCTCGACGACGGCTCTGCCTTCACCGGCGACCTTACGCATCCAGCGCTCATCGGTGAGGACCATGAGGGCCTTGCGGTCGCAAGCTGGCAACTGCTGCGAGAGCACGGCGCCACTCGCGTGTACCCCGGCCACGGCCCGGCGCGGATTTTGAAGGCTGAGTCCCCCGGCTAAAGATTGAACGGCCAAACTCTGCTCCACGCCATGACGGGCAAGGTCCGGAAATATCGGGGCTAGTCTCTAGCCTCCAGTCTCTAGCCTCTGGCACCTACAAGTATCGTGTGCGCAGTCCAGCGACGTGGTGCGTGAGGTGCCCCGCGATGATGTAGGCCAGGGCGCGCACGGTAAAGCGATTGTCACTCGCGATCCCGCTTTTCATCCATGCCTTAGCCGGCATATTCCTGAAAAGTGAGTTGGTCGAAAGGCGCGTGCGCCGGAACTCCTCCACATGCGCGGCCCAGGGAATCTCATCGGCCTCTGCGCCAGTCGCCGCGATGTTCTGATCGTAGCTGGGCAGCGGGGTCTCGAACCCGCGCGCGAACCACAGCGCTCGAAACGCCAGAGCCCTCTCGGTATCGGTGACGTGATTCAAGACCTGCCGGATGCTCCACTTTTCGGGCGCGTAGCGATACAAAGATTTGTCCTCGGAGATCATCGCGAAGAGCGCCTCGGACTCTCCGAGTTGTGACTCGAGAGTCCCGATGATGTCTTCCCCGGACACTTGGTTGATGTAATTAAAGTAGTACGGCGCGGCTTCGACTTCTTGCGGACGTCCGACCATAAGTCCTCCTCGGAGCGTCTTGGTAGCGGCAAGGTAGTTTACCTTGCCTCCAACGCTCGCGTGTATTGCGGCCCCAGCGCTGCGATCGCTGCAAGGATGTCCTGCTTTGCAGGGCTCACCTTGTCGAAGGCGATTTCCCCTTTCGAGTCGATGATGATGGTTCGCGGGATTGCCCCGACCCCGAATGCCTTGTAAATTTCTTCGCTTCGCCCGGAAAAGTTGCGCCAGGGGTAGTGCATCTTATCCAGATACGCTTGGGCGACCTTCGGATCATCATCCTCATCAACAGACAATATAACCAGGCCTGTGGCACGCGTCCGTTCATAGATTGCAGCAATGTCCGGGAAGCCTTCGATGCATGGCCCACACCAAGTTGCCCACAAGTCAAGAAGCACTGGCTGGCCTCGAAAGTCTTCAAGCCGAGCCTGTGACCCGTTGACGGAGATGAAGGTCACATCCGGCGCCTTCCGGCCCGCAGGCCTCGCGAGACGAATTTGGGCAGGCCGGCCGGGGAATTCCCCGACCAAATGCGCCGTCGCGGGCGGAGTGAACTGAAAGGCGCTGTCCGGGATCGGCTCGTTGAGCACGACCTCCGGATAGAGAGAAGTCGTGGTGGCTGGATAGGTAATCGGGGCGGATGCTGGTTGGTTCAGGGTCGTTATGTAGAGCTCGACGATCTTGCGAACCTTGAAGGACCCCTTTTCGATCCACAGCGTGCCAGTGAAGGGATAGGGAAAAGGAATCTTTCGGTCGCCGTTTGTAACCACCACGACAGAGCATTCAAATTCGTGCCCATTCAAGGTCAACTTCTCGTCGGGAAGCCTGCGGGCAGACTTAAAGCTCTCCCCAAGCCAGGTCATATCATGCAGGCCCGCAGCGCCCCTGATTGCCGTCTCGTCGGGGAAAAGAACCTTCGGTAAATCAGGCTTCCGGTTGGTAAGCAGCCGTCTTATGTACGCGTTCGCCGCAGAGCGGTAATACAGAATGAACGCGCCGCCGGAAACCTGAACGGCCTTGCCAAGGCCAACGTCACCTTCAAACCAGTAGCGGCCGCCCGGAGCTTCGAAGGCGGTAAACGTCTTGGGGGCCGGATCGGGAGGATGCTCGCTCGAAAAGCTTTCTTGTTTTGTGATCTTGTAAGTCCTGAGGTCGGCATACTGCTTCGCCACACGCTCCAATAAGGCCAATCCGTCAGGAATAGCCTCCGGCTCGGATCGCCCCCAAGCGGGAACGACCAACGCCAGCAGAATGAAAGACACATAGGCGGAGAGTTTCGGCGAGTTGCGAGTCATTATGGCTGCGGACATTCGGTCCTTAACAACCAGCAGAGGGTTTAACCGCAGCCCCAAGTGTAGCGCAAAGTCGCGTTTTCCAGAAAGTCCGCGGCTCGAATCGTGAGGTCAGCCCTTCAGGAGACGCACGTGATAACTGAAAGGGCGCTCAATGACACGTTCCAGCGCCCACCCCGCCCGCTCAGCAAGGTCCCGGAATGCCTCGATGGTCCGAGGCCGGGCAGCCATTCCATTAGCGGTTTGGGAAGAACGTAGGGCTTCGCCGTCGCGAGTGACTGATCCCACCACGCTCGCATCCGTAGCGGTTCCGGCGTGGAGCGTCTCTAAGTTAGCAATAATTTCCGTGTCTGAGCCATACTCGAAGAGGCCGCCTTCTGAAGAGATGGTGCACGCCGCACTAGTGGCCTGCAGATCGTCTAGCGCCACCCGCAATCGATGTGCCTCAGTCCACTCGTAGCTGATGTACCGGAAGCCGATTTCGAGGCCGTCGAGCGGGGCGCCCGGCGCACCAAGCGCGGCGAGTGCGCGCGCGCCAAAGGCCGGACCCTCTTCGTCGACGTCCAGGACGGCGATAACGATCTCACGGCGGGTTAGCAGACTGGAATGCTCATGGTGAAGGTGGATCAATGCGTTCCAACTGTCCGCCGCCGGGCCTCCCGCGATATTGATGAGACGCACCGGCCGATGCGGCTGGACGGCAAGGCAGCTTGCCAGACCATCCGCGAGCAGCCGCGCCATATCCTGGAGGCGTATTCTCGCCGTCAAGGCAGGGAACGATCCCGCAATTCCACGGTCTATCGGGTGCGCGTCCGCTCCAAGGTTGTCGGGGCCAAGCTTCAGGAGATAGGTGGTTATGCCGGCCAAGACCGATCCCGAGGCCGCCATCAGACCTCGTCCGAGCAGCGAACGCCTTAGGGCATCTCGAAGAGCGGGTAGCATCTCCTGCCGCTGCTTCGACTCCAGAATGAATTGATGGGACATCGCGGCAAGTTGCGCCTCGGTCACGGTCACCGCAAATGCCGGGTTGGTCACGTCGATGACCGGCAGAAATGACCCGTCATTTTTCGCTGCAAACAGAACGTTAGACCTCATCAGGTACCTCCCACCCAAAAGGGTGCTCCACAGTGATAGATTCTTACGAAAGCGAATGAAACTCCGTTACTAATTATAACATAATCACGGCCCAAAGGCAAGCAAAAACTAAACTGAGCCTTGGGGGAGGGAACACTTCCCAGGAGGACGAGCGGCAGCGCTGACAGATAAAAGGGCAAACCCTTTGCTATATCGCCGGAGCGCCGTGAGTCCCTGTCGATGTCTACGCCCCGTGGTAATTGGCGAGCGCGAGACCGCATGCTATCCTGACGCACATGAGGCCGGCAGTCGTGAGAGGCGTCCAATTCGCGTTTTTGATTGTCGCTGTCTGCCTGCCGCTTTGCGCGCAGGACAATTACGAAATTCAGGTCTATTCCTACGACACGGTCGCGCCGGGTCGCACCATGGTTGAGTTGCACAGCAACTTCACCTTCGAGGGGTTCAAGACAAGCGCGCAGGGTGTGCTCCCGGATGAACATCAAACGCACGAGACGGTTGAGATCACCCAGGGCTGGACGAGTTGGTTTGAGACAGGATTCTACATCTTCACAAGCTACGGTCCGCATCAGGGCTACAAATGGGTTGGCGATCACATTCGCCCTCGGGTTCGCGTCCCGGAGAAATGGCATTGGCCGGTCGGGGTGAGCCTTTCGACGGAATTCGGTTACCAGCGGCCCATCTTTTCTCCGGATACTTGGACTTGGGAAATCCGCCCAATCGTCGACAAACAATGGAAGTCCTGGTACCTGGCCTTCAATCCCGCACTCGAGCGGTCGTTTCACGGGCCGAGCGTGCGGGAGGGCGTGGGCTTTTCTCCTAACTTCAAGGTCGCTTACTCGGTTACACGAAAACTCAGCGCGGGGCTCGAATACTACGGCTCCCTGGGACCGATTACAGGGTTTGACCCTTTGTACTTGCAGCAAGAACAGATCGTGCCCACGCTCGACTATGATTTCGGTCCGAACTGGGAATTCAACCTCGGCGTCGGCGTGGGTGTGACGCGCAGCACGGATCATCTCCTGGTTAAGATGATCATCGGACGGCGGTTTCGCTTCATCACCCCGCGTCTCCCTCGCATTCTGAAAGGGAATCCCTCAGGCGCGGAGGATTGATTGCCCTCGGTTTTGAGTTTCGCGGGCTTGGCCCTATTTGTTTCGGAGAAGCCGCAGAGTTTGTGAGAAGCCAAACTCTGCGCTACGTTGCTCTGCCCTACCCGTTCCTACCTCCCGTCTACCGTCTACTGTCTAGCGTCCTCTCCCCCGTCTTGACCCCTTCGCAAAGTCTGTGTTAGCTTGGCTGTCTTTCAACGGGACGACTTTTTCCTCGGAGGGGAGTCGCGTGTCCGCGCAGGCTGGAGTGGAGTTAAAACGCACGGCGCTCAACGCTGTCCACAAGGCAGCGGGCGCCAAGATGGTGGAGTTTGGCGGATGGGAGATGCCGGTCGAATACGCGGGCATCACCCAGGAACATCTGGCGGTGCGCACCGCCGCGGGCCTGTTCGACGTCAGCCACATGGGGGAGATTGAAGTCAGCGGCTCCCACGCATTGCAATTTCTCCAGCACATCACCTGCAACGACGCCTCACGCCTGAAAGATTCCCAGGCCCAATACAGTGCGCTGATGTATCCCCAGGGAAGCGCCGTGGACGATTGCGTCGTCCACCGACTGGCCCCGGATCACTATTTCATCTGCGTCAACGCGGCCAACACGGACAAGGACTTTGATTGGATGGTCCGGAACAACCCGTTCGGCGCCGACCTTCACAACGTCTCCGGCGACTACTCCCAGCTCGCCATTCAGGGGCCGCGGGCCGCAGAAATTGTCGCCCGCGTAACCAGCCACAACCATTCCGATCTCAAGTACTATTGGTTTCGCCGGGCCCGCTGCTGCGATGTGGACGGCATGCTGGCGCGCACCGGATATACCGGTGAAGACGGCTTCGAATTCTACTTCCCTCCCCCCGAATCCGAGCGAGTGTGGAATGAACTCCTGGAAGCGGGAAAGGATCACGGGCTGGTGCCCGTCGGGCTTGGAGCGCGCAACACCCTGCGGCTCGAGGCAGCGTACGCGCTTTACGGTCACGAACTGGACGATGAGACAACTCTTCTCGAAGCCAACCTGGGCTGGATTGTGAAACTCGACAAAGGGGATTTTCTGGGACGCGACGTCCTGGCGAAACAGCACCAGCAAGGAACGCGCAAGAAACTGGCGGGGTTCGAGATGACCGAGCGCGGCATCGCCCGCGATGGCTATCCCGCCTGGATCGGAGGCCAGGCGGTGGGGAAAGTCACCAGCGGATCCCCCGCGCCTTTTCTGAAGAAGAACATTGGGCTCGCTTACCTGCCGCCCGAGCAGGTGGAGGTGGGCCGGGAAATCCAGATCGAGATTCGCGGCAATCTGGCCGCCGCACGTATTGTGCCCTTGCCGTTTTACAAGCGGAAGAAGGCATAACTCAGAACTCTTAACTCGTCGATAGGGAGCGTGCGCTTTGGCATACCCTCAAGAGTTTCTGTACACAAAAGACCACGAGTGGATCCGCGTGGATGAGTCCATCGGAACCATCGGCATCACCGACTATGCACAGAAGGAACTGGGCGACATCGTCTTCGTGGAGCTGCCCAAGCCCGGCGAACACCTGACAGTCGGCGAAGCCTTCGGCACCGTGGAGTCCGTGAAGGCGGTCTCGGAGATCTACTCGCCGGTCAGCGGCGAAGTGACTGCCGCCAACACGCAACTTCAGAACACCCCCGAGCTGCTGAATACTGACCCGCATGGCGAAGCGTGGCTCGTTCGCGTCCAGCTAACCGACCGGCGCGAGACGGAGAAACTGATGACCTTCGACGAGTACGAGGCCTACATCAAACAGGCAAAGGCCCATTGATGCGTTACCTGCCGAACTCCTCTGCCGACCGCGCCGCCATGCTCCAGGCCACCGGCCACAAGCGGATCGAGGAGCTTTTCTCCCAAATTCCACCCGAGTTGCAGTGCCGCGGGCCGTTGAACCTTCCCGGCCCGCTTTCGGAACAGGAAATCCTGGAGTTTTTTCGCGAATTGGCAGCTCAGAGCAGCCGTGAATACGTCTCGCTGCTGGGCGCGGGGAGCTACACGCATTACCGCCCGGTGGTTATCGACACCCTCCTGTCGCGCGGCGAATTCTTCACCGCCTACACTCCCTATCAGCCGGAAATCGCGCAGGGCACGCTCCAGGCGATGTTCGAATTCCAAACCCTGATGGCGCAATTGACGGGTATGGACGTCTGCAACGCCTCGCTTTACGACGGCTCGACGGCGACCACCGAGGCCGTGCTCATGGCACTGCGCGTTACCCGCCGCCGCCGCGTGCTGCTGGCCCGCACCGTCCATCCTGAACACCGCCAAGTCCTGGCAACCTACCTGCGCCACCAGGGGTTCGAGCTTAGGGAAGTTCCCTACTCGTCCTCCGGCCAGGTGGACGGGGCCCAACTCGAGTCGGCGATGAACGACCAGACGGCCGCCGTCGTTATCCAGTCCCCTAATTTTCTGGGGACGCTAGAGCCCGCGCGCGACGTTGCAGAAATCGCCCATCGTCACGGGGCGCTCCTGGTCGTCTCCGTCACTGAGCCGCTTTCTCTCGCCCTCACCAAGCCCCCCAGCGACGCAGATATTGTTTGCGGCGAGGCGCAGTCGTTCGGTGTTCCGGTGTCCTTCGGCGGGCCTTACGCGGGATTCCTGGCAGCCAAGGAGCTGTACTTGCGCCAAATGCCAGGCCGTCTGGTGGGCCAAACGGTGGATACGGAAGGCCACCGAGGCTTCGTGTTGACGCTGGCCACGCGCGAACAGCACATCCGGCGCGAAAAGGCGACCTCCAACATTTGTACCAACCAATCTCTCTGCGCCCTCGCGGTGACGATTTATCTCTGTCTGCTGGGCAAGCAGGGCCTTCGGAAACTGGCGGAGCAGAACCTCGCCAAGGCCCATTACGCCGCGCGACAGTTGCGAGGTGTTCCGGGGGCCGCGACGCCCTTCTCGGGCCCGCACTTTAACGAGTTCGTCGTGCGTGTGCCCGAGGATGCCGAGGGGTTACTCGAAGAGTTGCTGAGGAAGAAAATCGTCGGAGGCCTGCACCTGGAACGGTTCTATCCTGAACTCAAGAACCATTTGTTGGTTTGCGTCACCGAAACGATTAGCAAAGCGGCGCTCGATCGGATGGTGGACGTTTACCACGGATTCGTGACGAACCCCAAATTGACTGCGCAAAGGACATGAAAAACCGCATTCGCGAAGCACGACCGCATATGACCCGCAACGAGGGCCTGATCTTCGAGCGCAGCTCCGCCGGGAAATGCGGCGCTGACCTTCCGCCCCTCGACGTACCCGCTCTTCCTGCCGAAGAAGTCCTGGGTGCAGACTTGACTCGGACTGAAATCGCCGGCTTCCCTGAAGTCTCCGAACTCGAGGTGGTCCGCCACTTCACCCGGCTCTCCACCTGGAATTATGGAGTGGATACGGGCCTCTATCCACTCGGCTCCTGCACCATGAAATACAACCCGCGCATCAACGAAGCTGTGGCGCGCCTGGAGGGCCTAGCGACGGACCATCCCTTCGCGCCCGAGTCTCTGGTGCAAGGTTGCTTGAAAGTCCTCTTCGAGACTGCCCGCTGCCTGAAGGAGATCACCGGCATGGACGCCCTCTCGCTCCAGCCCGCGGCAGGCGCGCAAGGCGAGTTAACCGGCATCCTGATGATCCGCGCCTGGCAAGCGGAGCGCGGGAATCCCCGCAAATACGTCCTCATCCCTGATTCCGCCCATGGGACCAACCCCGCCAGCGTGACGATTTCCGGCTACGAAGTTCGCAACTTGAAGTCCAACAGCCTCGGCTGCGTGGACCTTGCGGACCTCGACCGAGCCATGACCGAAGAGGTAGCCGGATTGATGCTGACCATCCCCAACACAGTGGGGATTTTCGATTCCCAAATTCGCCGCATCGCGGAATTGGTCCACGCCAAGGGCGGCCTGGTTTATATGGACGGCGCCAACCTGAACGCCCTGGTGGGTGTCACCCGGCCCGCCGACTTCGGCGTGGACGTGATGCACCTGAACCTTCACAAGACTTTTTCCACGCCGCACGGCGGCGGCGGCCCCGGCTCCGGGCCGGTCGCCGTCAAGAAATCCCTCGAACCCTATCTGCCTGCTCCTGTCGTTGAAATGGATGCGAAGGGCAAATACCGCTTGAATTACGACCGGCCCAAGAGCATCGGCCGCGTCCGCGCGTTCTATGGAAACTTCGGCATGGCCGTGCGCGCCCTGGCTTACATCCTCGCCAACGGCCCGGAAGGATTGCGCCAGACCACCGAAGACGCCGTGCTCAACGCCAACTACCTGATGAGCGGGTTGAAGGACGTTTACGAGCTTCCCTACGACCAGCCCTGCATGCACGAGTGCGTGTTCTCCGACCGGCGGCAGGCGGCGCGCGGCGTCCGCACCGGCGACATCGCCAAGCGGCTCATCGACTACGGATTCCATCCTTACACCACATCCTTCCCGCTTATTGTCTCCGGTGCGCTGATGATCGAGCCTACCGAAAGCGCCAGCAAGGAAGAACTCGACGCCTTTATTGATGCCCTGCGCTCCATCGCCGAAGAAATCGAAGAGGACCCTCAACTCGTCCTCAAGGCGCCCCACACCACACGCATCACGCGTCTCGATGAAGCCACCGCCGCCCGCAAGCCCGTGCTGCGCTGGAAACCGTAGTGCAACTCCGGTCCCGCTCTGCAGCCAGCAGGCCGCGCGGTGTTTTCCGGACCGAAGCTTTTTTCTTTGCGGCCTCTGTGTTAAAGGTGTGGGTGCCGCCGGTTCATGGGTCATCCAGCATGGCCGCGTCCCTAGGAGGTGAGATATGCCTAGACAGCATCGCCGTGATTTCTTGAAGCAGTCTGCCGCCTTGCTCGCTTGGGAAGGACTTCCGCCGGCGACCGGCAGCACGAAAGGTCCGATGTCGAAGGCCGCCTTCGCAGCGTATCAAGCCAAGCGCCGCAAGGAACTCTGGGGCTTGCTAGGCGATCTGCCCTGGCAGCACAAACCCAGCCCCGCGAAACTTATCAAGACGGAAAAACACGAAGGCTACACGCTCGAACGGTTGGTGCTGGACCTGAACGGCATCGAGCCCGTGCCGGCCCTCCTGCTCATCCCCGACAAGAGGAAGGAGCGCGCGCCCGGCCTGCTCTATATCCACTGGCACGCCGGGATGTACGAACTGGGGAAGGAACAACTGCTGGTCGGGGTCAAGGTACAGCCCGCCTATGCACAGGTCTGCGCCGAGAAGGGACTGGTCACTCTGGCGATCGATAGCTGGTGCTTTGGCGAGCGCAAGTATGAGGCGAACGGCCATCAAGGCGAAGAAGACGCCTTCAAGCTCATGCTTTGGCGAGGGCAAGTCCTCTACGGCATGATGATGTTCGACGAATTCCGCGCCCTCGATTACCTGGCCAGCCGGCCGGAAGTGGACGCGCGACGCTTGGGGGCCTTCGGGATGTCCATGGGCTCAACAAAAGCGTGGTGGCTGGCGGCGCTCGAGCCGCGCGTCCGGCTCTGCCTGGACGTCTGCTGCCTGACCGACTTTGACGAACTCATCAAGGCTCACAACCTGAAAGGGCACGGCATCTTTTACTACGTCCCATCCCTCCTCAAGCATTTCTCGACCGCGCAGATCAACGAGCTGATTGTGCCGCGGCCTCGCTTGAGCGTGAACGGCCGCCAGGACGACTTGACGCCGCCCGCCGGAGTCGAAAAGGTTCGCGACTATCTGCTGCCCCTTTACAAGGCCTACGGCGCGGAAACGGACTCCCGGATCGAGCTGTTCGATTGCCCGCACGTCGAGTTGCCGGAAATGCGCCAGCTCATCCTCGAGTGGATGGACAAACACCTGGTGGCCGGTTCGTAGGGGCGACTCGCCGGGCCGCCCTTACATCCCAGCCCCGCACCCGGCGCGCGGCGGCCGCCAGCCTGTCAATGGACGGGTCGGGCGACCGGCGGATGTTCTCGCCCATAGAGGGGTGCAGAGAGGTCAACACCCAGTACCTGCCACCTGACGTTCCCCACCCAGATGTAGGGGCTGGGGGTTGTAAAAACCCAGGATGTTGTGGTTTTTCCCTTTACAAGCCCATCTTCTTGTGGTAAGTAATAGCAGAAATTGTCTGGGATCCTCGCGTTAGCCTTACCGTGTGCGCCAGAGCGGTTAATCGGGTCGAGGCAGGCGAGGTCTGCGTGCGATGCCACTTGTCTGCCTGGGAGGGCGATGAACTTGAAGGTGTCCACGCCGGCTGCATCGCTGGCTCCGAGAAAGAATCCGGTGTGTGCCTCTCTGGCTTCGACGCCAAGCCGGCCTCATCTAGGCGGGCCTGGGTCAGCCTGTGCGGGAGGGCTCTAACTTGTACAAGTTGAAGAAGCTCGAGTTGCTTGGCTTCAAATCCTTCGCGGACCGCACGCGGCTGGAATTCGCCGACGGCATCGCGGCCATCGTGGGACCGAACGGTTGCGGGAAGTCGAACCTCTCCGACGCCATCACCTGGGTGTTGGGCGAACAAAGCGCCCGGCTCTTGCGCGGCGAGCGCATGGCCGATGTCATCTTCAACGGCACAGGCATGCGGCCACCCACCGGCATGGCGGAAGTCAGTATGACGTTGATTGATCCGGAATACTGCGGAGCCGGAGTGCTCGAAGAGGAGCCTCCCACCGAAACCGCTGCCCCGGATTCTTCGCTCCTGGAATTCGATGCCGCGGAGGCCCGTGAGGCGGGGGACAACGGAAACGGGAGCCAACCTTCCGAATCGTGGCCGCTCGGCCCTGCGGGCGAGACAGCCGAACAGGCCGCGCCTCGTCCTTCCAAGATCCACCATCGCGCCGGCGAGATTACGGTCACGCGGCGGCTGTTTCGTTCCGGCGAGAGCGAGTACCTGATCAACGGCGAAATCAGCCGACTGCGGGACATCCAGGACATTTTCATGGGGACGGGCCTCGGCCCGGAATCCTACGCCATCATCGAGCAGGGGCGCATCGGGCAGATCCTGAGCTCCAAACCTTCCGACCGCCGCCTGATCCTGGAAGAAGCCGCCGGAGTCTCGAAGTTCAAGACTCGCAAGCGGCTGGCGGAGGCGAAGCTGGAGTCCTCGCGGCAGAACCTGGCACGCATCACCGACATCCTGGAAGAAGTCATCAAGCAGGTGAATTCGCTCAAGCGGCAGGCCTCGAAGGCCCGGCGCTACAAGGAAATCCATGAGGAGCTGCGCGGCAAGCTGAAAGTGGTCCTGCTGTCGCGTTGGCTGGTTCTGGACGGCGAATGCCAGCGCCTGCGCGGGGAACTTGCCCTGGCCCAGGAAGCTTGCACGGCGGCGGCCCGCGAATTGGAATCCCTGGAGCATGCGCAGAAATCGGCTGCCCAGCAGCACGAGGAGAGCGAGACTCAGCTAAGCCAGTTGCGCGAGCGCGTGGCGGCGGGTGAGTTGGAGCGCGAGCGGGCGCAATCGCGGCTCCAGCAGGTGCGCCAGGAGAACGCGCACCTCGACGCCCGGGCAGCCGAGGCCGGGCGGGAAAGCGCCGAACTCCAAAACCATCTGACGGCGCTGGAACAGCAGGCGGCCGATCACGCCCGGGAGCAGGAACAGCTCCGGAGCGACTGCGCTGGCGCGCAGGAGGCTCTGGCCCAAGGGCTGGCGCGGCAGGAAGCGCTGGGCGCGCAACTGGGCGCGGCCGAGTCGGAAGTGGAGGCTTGCCGCCAGGCGGTCCTTCAGGCCGTCAGCCGCGTGGGAGACTTGAGGAATCAGATTGTGCAGGCGGAAGAAGCCCGCCTGTCGGTGGAGCGGCAACTCTCGCGGACGGAAGCCGAGAAATCGCGGTTCGAGCAGGAGCAGGAGCGGTTGACCGCGGAGCTCGAGACCTCGACCTCCGAGCACCAGCGCGGGGAAAGCGCCCTGCGTGAGCTGGCAGAGTCCGGCGAGCGCGCCGCCGCGGAACTCCAACAGGCGCGCGCCGACGAGGGGACCCACCGTTCGCAAGGGGAGGCCCTGCGGCAGGAATATTCCGGCGCGGCGGCACGCCGGCAGGCGCTCGAAGAGTCGCTGGCCCGTCACGCGTACAGCACGGAGAGCGTTCGCCACCTGCTGTCGAGCGAACTGGCGACGAACGGACAGCGCATGCGCCCCCTGGGACTGCTGGCGGATTTCGTGGAAGTTTCTCCCGGCTACGAAGAAGTGGTCGAGGAATACCTCAAGCAGGAACTCGAGTGCGTGGTGGTGGAACGGCACGAGCACGCCCGTTCCGGCATCGAGTTGCTGCGCAGCGAAGGCAGCGGGCGCTCGACCTTCTATGTCACCCGGATGCATCCGCACGACCTTACGAACGGCCACGGCGATGCCGCCATCCGCAGCGAGCGGGGAGTGGTGGCGCCGGTGGGCGAGCTGGTGCAATTCTCCAAGGCCCTGGGGCTGAATGGCGATGTGCCCTTGCCCGGCCTCACGAACGCCTACGTGGTGGAAGATGCGGCCACGGCCGAACGTCTGGCGGAGGCCTACCCCGACTGCCACTTCCTGACCCGGAACGGTGAGCACTATCACTTTCGCTTCGTCTCCGGGGGCAAAGGGGCCAGCGCCGGGCCGCTGGCCTTGCGCAAGGAATTCCGCGAACTCGAACGCCGCACGGCCGAGCTGGAAGCTGCCCTGCAGTCGAGCGCCCAGGCACTTGCCGAGGCGAGCGGGCGCGCGGCGAGAATCGCAGAGGATCTCGAACGCCTGACCGCGGCCCGGCTCGAAGGCGAGAAAAAAAGTGTGGTCGCGAACGAGAAGCTGCGCCAGACGCGCGAGGCCTGCGACCGGGTTGGCGAGCAGGCCCAGACGCTCCGTTCCGAGGCGGGCATGCTCGGGCACGAGCGGGCATCGGTGTGCGAGCGACTGGAGAGCCTTCACAAGGAGTGCGACGGCGCGGCGCAGGACAAAGCCCGGCACGAGGAAACGCTCACTCAGGCAACTCAAAAATCGCGAGAATTGCGCGCCGAACTCGACCACCTCGCCCAGGTGTTGGTCGAAGCGCAGGCACGAGCCAGCGCACTCGAGGAGAGGACACTCGCCGCCGAGGCAGCCGGCGCCCGCCTCCAGGATCAGCTTCTGGACATCCGCAGCCGGCTCGAACGCCTGACGCTACAGGCCGAGAACTGGCGCGAGGAGCAAGCGCGCTTGACTCTGGAGAGCGCCAGCCTGGGAGCCCGGCTCCAGGAGCTGGAAGCTGAAGCGGCATCCGCGCGCGCAGATTTGATCCGCCGGGAACAGGAATGCCAGGCCCTGAAGATCCAGCGTGATGAGCTGGGCCCGCAAGTGGACGCCGCGCGCGCCGCGCTCGAGGCGCTCCGCGAAAAACGCTCGGAGACGGAAGTGGCTTTGGCGCGCGCTGAATCCGATCACGGCCATCATGCGCATCAGTGCCGCGACGAGCTCCAGGCGGACCCGGAAGCCTTGCGGCTGGAAATTCCGGCCGAATCCGCCCTGGGGGGAGAAGCGCTCACCGCCGCGGAGGAAGAGGTGCGGCAGATGAAGGCCCGCCTGGAAAGCATGGGCCCCGTCAACATGATGGCGCTCGAGGAACTCCAGGAGGCTGAGGATCGCTTCGACTTCCTGGAAACCCAGCGACAGGACCTCCTGCTCTCCATCGAAGATACCGCGCAGGCCATCCGGGAAATCGACGAGGTCTCGCGCCAGCAATTCCTGGAGGCGTTCAAGGCCATCAACGTCTATTTCGCCGAATCCTTCCGGACGCTCTTCGGCGGCGGCGTCGGGGAAATGCGCATCTCGGACGAGGCCGACCCCGACAGCGGAATCGACATCGCCGCCCAGCCGCCCGGCAAGCGCCTGCAAAACATTCTCCTGCTTTCCGGCGGCGAAAGAGCCTTGGCCGCACTCGCCTTGTTAATCGCCATCTTCCGCTACACGCCCAGCCCCTTCTGCGTGCTCGACGAAGTGGACGCCCCGCTCGACGAGTCCAACGTCGCCCGCTTTACCAGCATCATTCAACACATGAGCCGGCACACGCAGTTCATCCTCATCACCCACAACAAACGCACCATGGAAACTGCCCGCGTCATGTACGGCGTGACCATGGAGGAGCCGGGCGTGTCGAAGCTCGTTTCGGTCCGCTTTGACGCCGTCGTTCAAGAGCCGGTGGGAGCAGTGGCTAGTGCTTAGTGCCTAGTGGTTAGTGGCTGGTGGCTAGATCCCGAATCCTAGATCTCGAATCCTAGATCCTAAATCCCAGATCCCGTCCTTCTCCCATTCTGCCTTCTGACTTCTGTCTCCTGACGCCTGCTTTTCCCCCTTGCTCTTCCCGGTCCCGCCGGTGTATACCAGCGCGAAGATAATGATGTGTTTACAAATTGTGATTCGCGCACACTGCAAACGCCACCACGTGCGCCTCACCCGCAGAGGTCCAACTATGAACAGCAAACTACTGGTAGGTTTTGCGGCATCGATTCTTTTCATCGCGCCAACGCGGCCGGTGGCCGCCCAGGAAAGTTGTCAGCGTCCGCGACTCATTTCGGTGGTAGGAACAGCGGAAATCAATGTGGCTCCAGATGAGGTGGTCCTAATGCTTGGCGTTGAATCCGACGACAAAGTACTGGCCGTCGCCAAGACGCAGAACGATTCTCGCGCCAAGAAAGTATTGGCGCTAGCTCATTCGGTCGGCGTGGAGCAGAAGGACATCATGACCAGTTCCGTCCGAATGCGTCCCGACTACTCCAAAGAAAAGGTGCCACGCTTGTTAGGGTACGAAGTCTCACAAACAATCCGCATCACTCTGAAAGATTTATCAAAGTACGAAACCATTATGACTGAACTCCTCGAAGCAGGCGTCAACCGCGTGGACTCTGTCAGTTTTCGTTTGGCTGAGACGCGCAAGTACATGGATGAAGCGAGGTCGAAGGCAGTTGCTGCTGCCAAGGAAAAAGCAGTGGCGATGGCAACAGAGCTTGGACAGGCTGTCGGGAAACCTTGGGAAATATCAGAGGAAGGCGGCACAACACAAAACCTCCTCCCGGGGGCTAACGCGAACTATTCATATAGCAGCGGTGTTGCGGGGGAGGAATCAACGGTCGCGCCAGGGCAGGTGACAATTAGCGCGACTGTCAGCGTCAGTTTTTTGCTCGAGTAGCGCAGGCTTTGAATGGCGTCGGTGCGCGGACGTAGGCGGGAAGCCGTAGGGGAGCCCTCCGGGCGCCCGCCTGTGTTGTTCGGTTCGCGACCTGACGGAGACGAAAGCGGGAGCGCGGAGCGCTCCCCTACCCGCACTTATCCGAGTCACTTCATCACGCCCAACCAGTGGCCACTGAGCGCTAAGCACTAGCCACTAGGCACTAACCACTAGCCACCGAATTCCCGCCACTTTTTTCGTTGACATCATTTTCGATTGTCTTAGAATGTCGGGTGCCCGAGACAACATTATGCAAGCAACCCAACGCAATATTCTGCTGGAAACGCATTTCAACAGCCTCAAGCTATTTTCACGGGGCAAAGTCCGCGACGTCTACGAGACCCACGACAACCGGCTGCTGATTGTCGCCACGGACCGCCTTTCCGCGTTTGACGTGGTGATGCGGGAAGGGATTCCGGATAAAGGCCGGGTCTTGTCTCAGCTCTCCTGTTTCTGGTTTGATTTCATCAAGGATGTCATCCCGCATCATTTCCTGACCGCCCGGGTGAGCGATTACCCGAGTGAGCTCCAACCCTTCCGCGACCAACTCGAGGGCCGGTCCATGCTGGTGGAGAAAGCACAACCTTACCCCGTCGAGTGCGTGGTGCGGGGCTACCTGGCCGGGTCGGGGCTGAAGGAGTATCGCTCCAGCGGAACGGTCTGTGGGATCAAGCTTCCACCGGGCTTGGTGGAAGGCTCGCGGCTGGAGACGCCGATTTTTACTCCGGCCACGAAAGCTCAATCGGGGCACGACCTGAACATCAGTTGGGACGAAACCGTCTCGATGGTCGGGAAGGCGGCTGCCGAGAAGCTGCGCGACTACAGCCTGGCCATCTACTCGAAGGCGAGAGACTACGCGGCAGGGCGAGGCATTCTCATTGCGGACACCAAATTCGAGTTCGGTGTAAGGGGAGACCAAACCATCCTCATCGACGAAGTTCTGACGCCGGATTCCTCGCGGTTCTGGCCCCAAGAGGGCTACGCGCCGGGCCAGCCTCAGCCTTCGTTCGATAAGCAGTTCGTCCGGGATTACTTGGAATCGCTCCACTGGAACAAGCAGCCTCCGCCGCCGCCCCTCCCTGCGGACGTGGTGGAGAAAACCAGCGAGAAGTACCGGCAGGCTTACCGCCTGTTGACTGGACAAACACTGAACTGATGTTTCGGACCCGCGGCTTTCGGGACGCGCATGGGCACGTGGAACTGGCTTGACTGGATTCTGGCCGCAATCGCCGTGGCTTCGATTGTCACGGCAATGCTTAAGGGTTTTGTACGTGAGCTGATCTCCCTGGCCGCGGTGGTTGTGGGACTGGTGGTTGCGGCGCTCGGCTATTGGCGGGTTGCCCCCTGGTTTGAGGACCTCACCAAGTCCCACGAAATCGCTCTGGGTTTGGGTTTCTTATCCCTCTTCCTGGCGACCCTGATCGTCGGCGCCTTGGTTTCACATCTCGCCCTGAAACTGATCAAGGCAGCGGGGGTGGAGTGGTTTGACCGGTTCCTGGGCGGAGTCTTCGGCTTGGTTCGTGGCGTACTGGTGGATTGCGTTCTCCTTTTGGCTCTGGTGACATTCGCGATCAAGCCCCAGGCGGTCGAGCAGTCCTCACTGGCACCTTACGTAACCTCTGGAGCGAGGGTGCTGGCCTTAGTGATGCCGAGGAGCCTGAAGGCCCAATTTCAGCAGGGATTCGAAAAGTTTCGGCTAGATCTTATCCAGAGCGACAAGAAAACAAAGTGAACGGAGCGCTGCCGTGAGAGACCAGCTTGAAGCTCTCATTACCCGGATGATCGAGCACGGAATCCAGTATTCCGAGGCGGTGGCGGAGTTTGAGAAGCGGTTCATCCAGCACATGTTGGAGAAGACCCACGGCAACCACTCCAAAGCTGCGAAGGCGCTCGGCATTCACCGCAACACCTTGAGCCGAAAGGTTGACGATTTGGAACTCGATCACCGCCCCCGGCGGCGCAAGCGCTCCGCACGTTGAGTAGGGGCGCAAGGCCTTGCGCCCCTACGTTATGATCCGGGCAGTTAAGTCTTTGGTTTGGGAGCCGGCCGGTGGTGGACGGGAGGCTTTGCTTTCGGCTTTTCCTTTACCGCCGGCGTGTCTGGTAGGTCGGTCGTGATCTCCCCGATGAGAGTCAGCACCAAGCTGGGCGTCGCGGTATAAGCATCCGCGGTCCCTTTGAATCGCACCAAGTCACCTTTGCTGAGATTCTTGACGTTGGGCTGGGTTGAGTCCTTCAGCTCAATGTCATAGACGCCGTCCACAGTCTTCGACTGGTCTAGTATATCGATGCGGACCAAATGCGTGCCCGCATCCGCCCCCTTCTCGACGTTGTCAATGAACCCACCGAGCTCGATGGCCTGCCCCTTCAGGAGGTCCCACGTCTTCTGCGCTTTCTCGCCTCCCAGCTTGAGCGGAAAGGTCATATCATTGAAAGCGTCCACGTTGGGGTTGCCGGTCTTCTTCGGGACTTCCATCGCGCCCACCTTGAAACCGTCGGGAGGATTCGCCGAGGTCGCGGCTTGGGCGATGATGTCCTGCAGCCCCTGGTCATTCCCGTGATAGTTCACATAGGCGCGCTTCAGGAACTTATCTATTTCATCTCCGGCCGGGTTCTTGGAAGCCTGCGCGAGGGAGACCGCACGCGCGATATACCACACGGCGTGGTCGTAATCTGGCGGTGAAGAGTACAGGTACGCCAGACCCAGGCGATAGAACGTATAAACATCGCTGGGATTGTCTTCCGCCGCGGCCTTCCCGTCCGTGATGGCGGCGGCGTAGTCCTTGCGCTGCAGGGCCACAAAGCCGATGGCATTGTTGAAGACGGACCTCAAGCTCTTGACCGCCTGGTTGAACTGCTCGTCCGTAGCCCCCTGGGGCTTTTGCCATTTCTGGAGCACTTCCAGGCCGTGTTTAGCATCGCTCTCGGCACGGGAGAGTTTGGCGGTGGCATCGGGATCGTCCGCCTTGAAAACGAAGGGGAATACGTAGCTCAGATAGCCCAGTGCGTCGCGACTGTCCGGGTTGACTTCCAGCGCCTTTCGAGCCGCTTCGATGGCCTTGTCAGGCTGGTTCAGTTGCTGGTAGGTCTGCATCTCGACGACATAGGCGCTGTCTTTGAAGTCTGAATTTGCAAATTTCTGGATAAAGGCCTCGGCCAGCGATATCCGCTTGTTGGGATCCTTCTCGGTGGCCATGGCGCTGAACGCATCGTACTCATCCCGGCTCTTCCACCCGGGTTGCTTGGCTTGCGGCGCAGGGGATGCAGCGCTCGCGCCGGCTGAGGGAGATTGCGACGCAGGATCCTGCGCGCCCCCCTCCGCTCCCCTTGCGGGAGCCGCCAACGAAAGGCTGATCAGCAGGATTAAAATCCCTAATGCAGTCGTTTTCCTCATTGCTCGGCTACCTCGGCGTTGGAGTTGTGAGACTTGAGAAACCGAAGTGCGCACTCGTCCTTTTCGGGCCCGGAAATTTCCGGCCGCCGAATCTAAACGAACCGCCGCATGGACGACTTACGAACACTCGGGTGCACTATCCAAATACCAAGTCTGGCAAAACTTTGCAAGCAAAATATGCTTTGGGTGGTGGCTCAGTCCGGCGTAGCGCCGATCTTTAGGTCGGCACGGTTGGGCTGTGCCGGTCCCGCAGGCACGGGACCGGGGTTCCGAAACGAGAATGAGTAGCTACCCGCTTGCGAGTACCTGAGCGGCTGATTAGAATCAGCCCACGATGCCAGAACCCGTTTCTCGCGACCCGTTGACCGAGCGAGCGGAAAAGGCCGCGGTGGCAAGGGGATCCCGAATCGAGCCCTTCTTCAAGGAGACGGCCAAAGAGGTCCTGCTCGCCTTCGCGCGCAACCCCCACCTCCAGGAGCGCGATCTCCTGCGTCTCCTCGACCGCAAGGATCTTCCGCAAGAAGTGGTGCGCGAGGTCGCCGCCCATAAGGAAGCCGCACGCAACTACGCCGTCAAGCTCGCCATCGTCCGGCATCCCAAAGCGCCCCGCTTGGTTTCCTTGCCCTTGATGAAGTTCCTCTTCCTATTCGACCTGGTGCGAGTCAGCCAGACTCCCGGAGTGCCCGCAGACGTAAAGATGGTAGCCGAGGAAACGATCCTCAAGAAACTGGACAGCATCCCCCGCGGCGAGAAAATCACCCTGGCGCGGCGCGGTTCAGGCCGCGTGGCAGCGGGGCTGGTGGTTTCGGAAGACTCGGAACTCATCGGGGCCGCGCTGGACAATCCTTTCTTGACCGAAGCCCACCTGCTCAAGGTCTTGTACCTGACCCATCTCCCCCCCCGCGTGGTGGAGGCTATAACCCAACACGCCAAATGGTCGAGCCGCTACTACTTACGCCTTGCCTTGGTACGTAATCCGGCCACTCCGTTTGCTCGCGTTCTAGCTTTCCTTCCCGATTTGGCAGTGACTGACCTCCGCGAAATCTGCCTCGACCGCCGCATGCCCGAGGCGGTGCGGAAATACGTTCTGGCCCACTGCGCCCGTCGGCTGGCGCGGTGAACGCGCAGCGAGCGTGGCTAGTGCCTGGTGCCTGGTGGTTAGTGGTTCTTTGTCCTTTGTCAGTTGTCAGCTGTCAGTTGTCAGTTGTCACCTCACTGGGGCCAGTGGTTTGTTGCGACGGACAACGGACCACGGACGACGGACGTGTGAGCTCAGCTAACGAGTTTCGATTTTCCATTTTCGAGTTTCGATTTTCCATTTTCGAGTTTCGATTTTCCAGTTTCCAGTTCCTAAGGTATGCTTGCTGCCGATTGAAGGCTGACCCTCAAGCCTAAGGAGTGCGTGTGGCATTCAGTTGGCTAGACCTGCTCGTCGTCATCGCCTACCTCGTAGCCATCACGCTCTTTGGCGCGCATTTTCGAAAGAGCCAGCGCACCCTGCGTGACTACTTCCTGGGCGGGCGGCGGCTCGGGGGTGAACAACACGACGAACTACGCCTACGACTCCCTGAACCGGCTCCAGCGGACCTCCATGGCGAACCACTACAGCCAGACTTATAATATTGACCGGTACGGGAACATGGTGTGCTCGGGGAACTACTGTAACGTCACGGTCGCGTTCGACCCCGCGACCAACCGCATCACCACCTCGGGGTTCACCTACGATGCGGCGGGGAACTTGATGGCAGACGGCACGGGGCTTGGCACGCACAGCTTCCAGTGGGACGCGGAAGGGCGCATGGTCTCGGTGGATGGCGTGGCGGGACAATCGTGCCAATCCAGTTGGACGGACTGCTTCACTTACAACGCGCTCGGGCAGCGGGTGCAGAAGCACATCGGGAGCCCCGCGTCGGACACGTACTATTATTACGACGCCTTCGGCAGCTTGGCGATGACCAAGGGGGCTTCGCAGGTGAACGAGTACCTCTTCCCGGGGAACTTCGGGAAATATTACTGGACCGGGAGCGCGTGGGAGACCGATTACACGCACGCGAATTCGTTGGGGAGCACGCAGGTCGTGACGCGGGCGGACGGCACCTGCGCGGAGGCGGAGGTCTTCTACCCCTTTGGCGGGAAGAGATGGAGGGGCTGCGGCGGCACGCAGGACGTGCGCTTTGCCTCCTTCCAGGAGCGCGACCTGGAAACGGAGACGTGGCAGGACACCCTCGACCCGACCTGGTTCCGCACCTACACCTCCGGCCTGGGCCGCTGGTTCAGCCCGGACCCGCTCGCGGGCGACATCACCGCCCCCCAGTCCCTCAACCGGTACGCCTACGTGCTAAACAATCCGACGACGTTCATCGACCCGCTAGGTCTTGACCCTCGGGACAAACTGAACCTCAAGCTGAATGCGAATCCTTCAGATGAGCATTGTTTGTTGGACGGGATTATGACTTCGTGCTCCGTCGTGGAAAGCGCTCTGGGCTCCGGTGCGGCCCTTCCAGTCGGTGTGCCCTCCAATGCCACTCTCGATTTCCAATCGGGCAGTACATTTGTGTATAGTTGGCAGGAGCAAGAGAGTCCTCCGGCTGGCTACATTCCGTGCCCCAGCGGCGCCGTAGGTTGCTACAGGCCGAACGACAACTCGGACACCGCTTGGTGGGCCCGGGACCACATCGTCACAAAGACGGCATCGTTCAGCATACCGAACACTCCTTTACGCAGCCTGCCGGGGGCGAACAACGGCACTCCGACAGCTCTTGTAGTACTGCGAGATAACGGAAAGTCCATTCCCAACGTTCCTCCCGACTGGCGCTTCTGCTCGGCGTACCGGGATGGAACGGGCGCGGGCGACGCACTTTACCACCTGTGCATGGCCTTTCCGAACGGACCAGTGTCCAATTGCATGAGGGGAAAACTGCTGAACCAGTACACACCTAACCCTAACCCACTTCAGCTTGTTTGGTACCTATTTCCCGATCACGGCTACGATCTCGTAACCTGCGCAGCGGGGATACCATGAGCCGCACGTTCCGCTTGTTCACGGTTATCGGGCAGGCAGCGTTCCTGTTTACAGGAGCCTTCTTTCTGCTGACTGTCGTATCGTTCTTGCTTCTCGTGCCGCCCAGCGTGAGGTCTGGTCCGCTTCCGCGTGTACCCTCGATAGGTGAGGGCATCACCTTGGTCGTTGTTCTGGTTGGGCCTCCTGCATTGGGTTTCTGGTGGATATTTCGCAAGCTGCGCGCGGAGTATGCGCGACGCCAAGCGATGGGTGCCGCAATTGCGTTCGCGGTCTTCTCACCGGTGCCGCTGATCATCGGTCTCGCGGTGGGCCCAATCGTCGGGGGTTACACCGGAATCTTCCTCGGAACCGAATCTCGTCTGGTTGCTTTTTCGGGTGCCGCGCTGGGGATCGTGGTGATGATCGTCCTGCTGACCTTCGTTCCAAGTTTGCTGGCACTGTGGATCACGCATCGAATCGGGAAGTCTCATCAGGCGCAATAGCGGGTAGCCACGGTCAGGGTTTTTCTGACCGTGGGCTTTTGGCGGTATGATCATGGGCGGTGTCCAACGTTCATCGCCTCCGCGTCTCGAATCGAATCTTCTTCATTTCGGTCAACCTGCGTCGAGCGGTCGGGGCCTTTCGGGATACCGAATACCCTCTGCTGATCGGTGCGCTCCAGGGAGCGCGGCAGCGCCTCGGTTTCCTGTTGTGCGGTTATGTGCTGATGCCGGATCACTGGCACGCCCTGCTTTGGACGAAGTATCCGCTGACCATCTCGCAGGTGATTCACGACATCAAGAAGGTCTCCGCGCGGCGACTGAACCAGGGGCGCTGGACCGAGGGTCCGGTATGGCAGCACCAGAAGAACGCCCACGGTCAGAAAAAGCCTGACCGTGGCTACCCGCTCCAGGACCATGCGATCTCGTTTTTGATCCAGGCTGCGCCGGCCAAGTTGGCGGTGGCGGAGGGGGAGGCGGGGGCGGAGGGGCTCCGGCATCCAGCGGTAACAAAACGTACGGTGCGTCCTGGCCCAACGGGGAGAGCCTGGGCATTCCCTACGGGCTGTCTATTGGCGACTCGACGCTCGGCGGTCTGCTAGGCATCCCGGGGCTTGGCACTACTTGCGACCCGTTCGGTTTCTGCGCGTCAACCGGAAATCCGTTCACGGCCCAAGTGGGCGGCTCGGTCAGTCTGAATATCTGGATCCTGTCGTTTAATTTCGCTGGAGGTTTCGCCATTGACTCGCACGGCCACATCGCCGGCTACACGACTAAAGGGCTCGGGCCCGCGAGCGGCGGTTCGGGGTCTATCGGCATGCAAGGCGCCATCTCAAATGGAGCCACGGTGTGTGACCTGGGCGGACCGTTTGCGAACGCAAGCGGCACGTTTGGCGCAGGGGGCTCCGTTTCCGCAGACGTTTTCCACGGAAGCAGCCCTCATGGTCCCGTCACCGGAGGTGGGATAACGGCGGGAGCGGGGGTGGGGGCCAGCGGATCGGTGAGCGTCACAACCACGTCCGTCACGCCCCTTGGAAGCGCGCCCTGCCAGTAAGGGAGGCACGGTGGCCTGGAGACCTAAGATTGAGAGGGTTCTTTGGTACGCAGCGGCAGCGCTCTGCGCAGTGGGTATGCTGGGCTGGCTCCGGGCCATTGGAATCTGGTACCAGTACTGGGACCTTCCGCGTTCTCCTGACCCGGCAAGGGGCAATATATACCCTTTGAACATCCATGGAGTACTAGTCTATCAGACGCTGAAGGAGCAACTGCATCGGGAGCGGTGGGAGTTCTGGTCCATGGCAGTAGCTGGCTGCGGAGCGGCGCTGGGCGCGTTCCACAAATGGATAACACAGAACAAGTCCCAAGCGGGCAGCGAGTAGATTCTCTCTTGAATTTCAAGAGCATTTTCTCTTTTGAAAGTGCAGGAAACTTTTCTCTTTTTGGCGGTCATGCGATCTCCGGTGTGGAAGAACCTGGCTGCGGCAGAGAGGCTTCTTGCCCAGGGTTTGTGCAGTTCAAACTCTGCGGGTCTTAATAACGCATAATGCCTTTCTTATTAGGCAGCGCGAACGCATACAACACTTGGAAAAGCCGCAAGGGAAAACGGTGCAGGTACCGTTTTCTTTTCAGGAAAGAGGCTGTAGGATTCGGTCATGGGAAGGGTCAGGCGGGGGGATGTCGGCGGTAGGGTTTACCACGCGCTGAACCGGACGGATTTTCGTTCCCGTCTCTTCAAGCAAGAAGTAGAAAAGGTACCTGACACCGTTTCCCCCTGCCCTGGACAGAGGACTAGGGAGCAGCTGAAGAGGCGCGTCGCGGAACTGTCTCGAAGGCTGTCGAAGGTCGCGCACCAGGGAGTAGATTTTGTAATCATTATTGTGGACCCGCGGGTGCTCTGCCAACAGATGCAGCAGGAGCATCCCGACTGGACATCCGTCAACAGCAATTACTGCTCGGCCTTGTCCCCGGGTCCGATATTCTGATGATAACCGGAAACGGATGCCGAGGTGGTCTTCATGATGCCGAACCGTGACGAAAACCGCGTCCTGACCTTTCGGGGTGTCGACAAGGCAGCGGTGCTTTATGGCATTGGCAAAACCGCGAGGGCTCTCGCTTGTGTAAATCGAATCTTGGCTCAGAAGCCCGGAAACAAAGATGCATTGCTGGTGAAGGCCGAGATTCTGAGCGATTTGGACCGACCGAGAGCGGCGTTGAAGCTCGTTGAAGGAGTCCTGAAGCGTAACCCGAGCGATTTTGCAGCCCTAAGTACGAAGGGGGGGGTTCTCATCCAAGCTGGGGAGCCTCGCCGGGCTTTGCGCATTTTCGCTACGCTCGGCAAGCGGCCACGAGTCCCGAAGGAGGAACGTCTGTATCTCTATTGGAGCTGGATCGATACTCTAATCACGCTGAATCGGCGGCGTAGGGCCAAACAGATATTAGAGCAGGCGCTGAAGCTATTCCCAGAAGATGACCTATTGCTCCATTTTAAAACTTTGGCGTCTGGTAAAGCCAGAAACGGCAAGCCGCCCACCCGCGCCAAGCGCACACGGAAGCGCTGACTTCGCCATTTTCGAAGCCGGTAGGTTCTCTCCTGAATTCCAAGAGCGTGTTCTCCTTTGAAGGTGCAGGAAACTTTTTTCTTTTCGGCGGCCCTGCGGCCTCCGCTGTGGGAAGGCCTGGCTGCGGCAGAGGCCCTCCGCTGCCACCTGCCAGGCACTAACCACTCGCCACTAGTCCTACAATCATGTCCGCGATGCGGCCCACCGACGACGGAAGTGTGAGCTCAGCTAACGAGTTTCATGTTTCGATTTTCGATTTTCCAATTTCCAGTTTTCAATTTCCAGTGTTGGGTTTCCAGTTTCCAGTTCCTAAGGTATGCTTGCTGCCGAGCGAAGGCTGACCTTCAAGCCTAAGGAGCGCGTGTGGCATTCAGTCGGCTAGACCTGCTCGTCGTCATCGCCTACCTCGTAGCCATCACGCTCTTTGGCGCGCATTTTCGAAAGAGCCAGCGCACGCTGCGTGACTACTTCCTGGGCGGGCGGCGTCTCCCCTGGTGGGCCATCGCCTTCTCCGTGGTCTCAGCCGAAACCAGCATCTTGACTATAATTAGCACTCCGGGTATAGCCTACGCCACAAATCTGGGGTTCCTGCAAGTGGTTTTCGGCTACCTTCTTGCGCGCGTGGTGGTGAGCTTCATTCTGATTCCGCGGTATTTTGCGGGCGACCTCTTCACCGCCTATCAGCTTATCGAGCAGCGCTTCGGCCGCGGCCTTAAGATATTCACGGCCGGCCTTTTCCTTATCACGCGCGCCCTGGCCGAGGGCGTACGAGTCTTCGCCATCTCCATCGTGGTGGGGACCATTTTCAAAACAGGAATACTGGCTTCGGTCCTGATCATTACCGCTCTGACACTCTTCTACACTTTTGAAGGAGGGCTGACCGCGGTGATCTGGACGGACGTCGTCCAGCTGCTCATTTATCTTTCCGGCACAGTCGTGGCGCTGTTTGTGGCCTTGCACGCGATTCCCGGCGGGTGGACCGAGGTCAGCCAGATTGCGCACCTGGCGGGAAACAAGCTGGCCCTCTTTGATTTCCACTTCAACTGGCATCAGCCTTACTTGTTCTGGTCCGGACTGGTCGGCGGGACCTTCCTGACCACGGCCAGCCACGGTACGGACCAACTGATCGTGCAGCGCCTGCTGGCCGCGCGGAACAAGGCGCAGAGCCAGTTGGCCCTGCTCTCGAGCGGCCTGGTGATCCTCTTCCAGTTCAGCCTCTTCCTCATCGTGGGAGTGGCGCTTTACGCCTTTTATCAGCACTTCCCGCGCGCGACCCCCTTCAGCCGCGCTGACCAGATCTTCCCCACCTTCGTCGTCACCCAGCTCCCGCGCGGGCTGGCGGGCCTGCTGATCGCCGCCATCATTGCCGCCGCCATGGCCAACCTGAGCGCAGCCTTCAACTCGCTGGCGTCGAGCTCGGTCATGGATTTCTACAAGCCCTTCGTGCGGCCCGACGCCGACGACCGGCACTACCTGCGAGTCTCACGCCGCACGACGCTGGTGTGGGGAGGCGTTCTGACGCTCATCGCGCTGGCCGCGCAGCAATTCCAC
>Ga0209777_10000739_pt1 | contig 50931 bp, 33 predicted proteins | sample FrelakmetHBP12HB_FD_187147 | JGI IMG/M metagenome (GOLD analysis project Ga0209777, IMG submission 187147) | Freshwater lake sediment microbial communities from the University of Notre Dame, USA, for methane emissions studies -HBP12 HB (SPAdes)... | ecosystem: Environmental > Aquatic >... | reverse complement strand
TCCGCCCCCAAAACCAGTATTTGACCTGATAATTTCCTTGTTTCCCCCGAACGATCCGGAAAAACCGCCCGCCAGCACAAACAACTGTTAACCTGTTGCTCAGAAACAAAGATTGTGACACAGTCTCGCAGCGAAGAATCTAGCACACTTGTCCTTCGACGAACCGCAGATTCTTCGTCGTCCGGCGCCTGACGGATCAGCAACTGCCGGACTCCTCAGAATGACAGTCGCGGAGGTTTTCTGACAGCCTCCTCATGCCGGACAAAGAGATGCCGTCAACCCGCCTTGGCAGGATGACGGCGCCTTATGGATATTGCAGGCAGAGTCGCAGACGAACTACTCTTTTTTCTCCAATTGGTTTGACTCGAGCTGCATCTTCCTCATGAACGGTGTAAGCAGATCGATCGGCACCGGGAAGATGAGCGTAGAATTCTTCTCGGCGGCGACTTCGGTCAGCGTCTGCAGGAAGCGCAATTGCAGCGTATACTGCGATTGTTCCATCACTTTCGCCGCCTCGGTCAGCTTCGTAGCCGCCTGGAATTCGCCGGTGGCGTGAATGACCTTGGCGCGACGGGTACGCTCGGCTTCGGCTTGTTGCGAGATCGCACGAATCATTTCCTGGGGCAGGTCGACATTCTTGACCTCCACCACGGAAACCTTTACGCCCCACGGTTCGGTCTGATCGTCAATGATCTTCTGCAGCCGCTGGTTGATCTCCTCGCGGTTGGAGAGTAGATCGTCCAGATCAACTTGCCCCAACACCGATCGGAGTGTCGTCTGCGCAATCATCGAAGTCGCGTAGAAATAGTCCTCGACGGCGATAATCGCCTTGGCCGGCTCCATCACCATGAAATAGATCACGGCATTAACCTTGACGGTGACGTTGTCTTTGGTAATGACATCCTGCGGCGGAACGTCCATCGTAAATGTTCGCAGTGATACTTTTACCATGCGATCGACGATCGGAATCAGCAGAATCAGGCCCGGACCTTTTACTCCGATCATGCGTCCGAGCCGGAAAATCACGCCGCGTTCATATTCTTGCAAAATGCGGATCGCGTTCATAAGAATGAACAGCGCAAAGAATACGACTACTATCAGCGGTACTGCTCCTGCAGCCATTTATCCCTCCTTGTGGGAATTGAGTTTTGCCACCTTCAAAGTCGTGTGCTCGCCTGAGACAATGCGAACCTTCTCGCCGACCTGGATTTTCTCTTCCGCTACCGCGTGCCAAAGCGCTCCGGCTACGAAAACCATCCCATCGCCGTCGATGGTCTCTTTTACCTTGCCGATTTGGCCTACCAGTCCCTCAAAACCGGTTTCCACCTGTTTTCGATGAGACTTGACCACAAAACCGACCGCGAACACTAAAAACGCTGCCACGCATAAAGACACGGTTATTATGATGCTTTTGCTAACCTGCAATGTCGGTTCCGGACTGTCAACTAACATCAGACCTCCCAGTATCAGAGCGATGATTCCGCCGATGGTGAGCATGCCATAACTGGTGACCTTGATCTCAAGCAGGAACAAGATGATTGCCAGTATGATCAGCGCCAACCCGGCATAATTGATCGGCAGCGCCTGCATGCCAAGCAAAGCGACGATGATGCAAATGCCGCCGACGATGCCGGGCAAGATCGCGCCGGGATTGTACAGTTCAATCGCGAGGCCCAAGCTACCCAGCGAGAAAAGGATGAATACGATATTGGGACTGGTGATGACATCGAGGATAGCCTCGCTGAAGGTCTTGTCAACCCTTTCCGTAGCGGCATCTTTCGTGTGCAGCGTGTCCTCTCCGTCAACCATCTTGACGACTCTGCCGTCGGCCTTGTCAAGCAACTCACCCAGGTTATCAGCCATGAAATCAACAACATTGGAATCTAACGCCTCTGATGCCGTAATACTGGCGCCGTCTCTGACTGCACGCTCCGCCCAATATCGGTTGCGCCCCCGCCTCTCGGCGGCCCCCTGTAGGTTGGCTACGGCGTCATTCACGATCTTCTTGACCAGCGCGCTGTCCATCTTTTCTCCCCCCATCGACACTGGCGTTGCGGATCCAATATTGGTGGAGGAAGCCATTGCGGCAACGTGCGCGGCATAGGTAATATAGACTCCCGCCGAAGCGGCCCTTCCGCCGGAGGGATAGACATGCACGATAACCGGCACCTTGGCATTCATAATGGCGGTCGTAATACGCAGCGTTGTTTCCATCACGCCCCCCGGCGTGTTCAGCTGCACAACCAGCGCCTCCGCGCCTTCGGCCTCCGCCAAATGTAGCGCCCGCTCAAAATGCTTAAGCGTGATGGCCCCAATTGGACCATCGAGGGTCATCACTTTCACGACTCTGGCTGTGGCAACCTGTGAAGACAACGTCAAGCACACTGCCAGACAGATAAGCGCCCTTCGTAAATTCATAATGATCACCTCTCAGTGGGTCCTTACGACACCGTTTTCTGCCAAGACGACTAAGTTAATCTGCCTAATCAAGGCAAGCTAGTCAATCAAAAAGATAGGCGCCGATTTCTCACAAGACTAAAACTCTGCCACGCCATAGAGCTCCGGCCGCGGCGGACCGCCAACACCGTCAGATGGGATCAGGAAACCGATGGCCTTGGAGAGCTTAGGATCGGCGGGATTGTCGAAATCGATCAACTCCACACCCAACCCGAAACGCTTTACTTCCTTGGTCAACCAACCGCCAAACGTGGCTAATGGGAGCTTCATCTCGAAAGTATAACCGGTTTCCGTGCGAATGCTCCCGATTTCGTACGGGGTTTGGATGCCGAGTTGCACGCGCACTCTCGGATTGGCGGCGTTGGGCGCCATGATATACAACGAAAAACAGCCGCTGCCGGCATCAAAATCCCGAGTGAAATAGCTTCCCGACGTCGGTCGGAAGTCGAAAAAGACAGCCACCATATCACCGTTGGCATCGTCGATTGCCATCAGGCTCTCGTCTTTGATTGCTCCGGCAATGTAGAGATCGGTCTCGGAGCGGGTGACATAGATGCTGCTGGACAGATCACCATCATCACGCCGCGGAGCCGGCCCGTAGACAAAGCCCGATGTCCCGGAGAACAACAACGGCTTGTCCTTGATCCAATCGTTGAGATCGCCATCGATCGTCGGTTCCTTTTTCTTCTCCTTAATCTTGTAGAACGCCTTGGCATCGCCGGTCGCAAGCGCCAGACGTGCCGAGAGCGGTTGCACAAGCGCCTGGTCAGAGATTCCCGCAAGTTGAATCCCGACTTCCGCGAAACACCGATTCGCCAACTTGCCTTCATCGGCGCGACGCAAATGATAGCCCATGCGGAAATAAGTCTCGGCCAGCTCAGAGCTCTTTGTCGTCAGTTTCAGATATAACTCGGCCAGCTTCTTCAGATACTCCTTGCCGAACTGCTTGGAAAAAAGCGCCAGTCGATCAACCGCCGTCAACAGACTGCTCTGCGGCAACCGTTGATCAGAGGTCCCTTCGGTCAGGAAGCGACGGTAAGCATCCAGCGCATTGAAACTGTAGTCCGCTGTCTGGCTATACAACTGGTCACCATAGCAAATATCCGCAAGTTGCAGTCCGGAACTGATAGCGGCAAAACTGGTCGGAAATTGGTCGATAACCTTCTGATAGGCCGCCACCATATCATTCTTGCGATTGGCCGTCTTAAGCAGATAGGCGAGATCCAAATAGTAGTCGGGTATTTTGTTCGAGTCGCTTTCGGCGGATATCTCGTTGGTAATCGCCGCGATCGACTCATCTATACGCACACTTACAGCCGCCACTCGTAGAGGGCGAGGGTGCCCGAGCAACGAATAGGATGCAATCGCTGTGTCACCCGCAAGATCAACAATAGGCACGCCACCGGCAACCGGATCGCAACCGATCCAGTAGCGCCCGGACGAAACAATCATCCCACCTTCAGGCGCCTGCCCCATGGCGAACGTTTCGGCGTGGGAGATAGAAATGGAGTCATCGTCGGCATGCAGTTGAAAGAACCGGACGTTGTTAGTAGCTCCCTCGTAGGCAAGGTCATAAGTGACTGCCATCTGACCCATGTCGGGGCTGATAGCAACAGAAGTGCAACCCTTGCCGACATCCAGCACCCAGAAAGGCATATCAGTGCGCGTATCGACGACCGTGATCTGCGAACCGCCCCGTTTGCCTTCGTCTAAACCCCGGCAAACAACGAACAGAAAACGGCTATCTGGCGTTATGGTTACTCCGGTCGGCTCGAATCCCACAAAGGAGCTTGCTTTGACCTTAAAGCTTGGTATCTCGATCTCGGTCAAGGAGCCGAGTGACGGCGAGACGCAGTACAATGATTGTGAATTGCTCGATACTGCGATAGCCACTGGATCGACAACTTCAGGCACCGAAAATGCGACACTATACGTGGCGCGGTCGATCACCAGCAGACCATTCGCCCCACTCCCCGGAATCGAGCCAATGACAAAGCAGTACTTGCCGTCAGGAGAGAATACCGCATCAATTACCTGACGCTCTATCTCAATCGTCTTGATTAATTTGTCGGTAGCGGTACGATAGATGTCACAGGTCGTGCTCGTGGCGCCGAAAATCCAAACTTCCGTCGAGTCGGCATTGGTGGCCGCTAACCCGGCATCATGCGATGGCTGCAGTTCCGCGATAAGTTGGTTGGTCTCGATGCCGTAAACGAGAGTTGACATGCGTCCGGCATCACCTCCCGCGCCGGCCGGAACATAAAGTTTAGTGACTGTCTGTGCCGATGCCGTTATTGTCAGCGCGGCAGCGATCGATATAGCCCAGATGCTTTTCACAGTGTCAGCTCCACAGCCAAATTAGTCACGAAAACCATCCGCGCAATGTTTTAACTCACCATTGATATAAGTTGCCGTCACACTCGTCTTGAGGATTTGTTCGGCATCGAGCCTCATAATGTCGCGATCCAACACAATAAAATCCGCCTTCTTGCCGGCGATCAGATTGCCACGGCGCTGAGCATCATCGACCGCTTCTGCGCCCGCAATGGTGAAACCCTTCACCGCCTGCGCAACGGAGATCGTCTCCCGAGGGTTGAAGCAAATCCTGCCTTTTACCGCCTTTCCGGTAACGGCGGCATATATACCATGTAGCGGGTTGAGCGGTTCAATCGGTGCGTCAGAACCGAAACACATAGTCAATCCGAGTTTGGCGAAAGTCCGAAACCGATACGAGTCGCGTTGGCGCGAACCAAGATAACGCTTCATAAGGTCAATATCGGCTGCCGCATGGCTGGGCTGCATCGAAGCAACAATCTTGAGTTCGGCAAATCGCTTGATGTCTTGCGGATGTACGATCTGGCAGTGCTCGATCCGATGACGGAAGCGTGACGACACATGCCAGCCCACTGCCTCGAAAACATCCAGCACGTTACGATTGGCGCGGTCGCCGATCGCATGGATAGCGCACGCCATTCCCGCTTTAGTTGCTTTGCCGACAATGCGTCGGAGTTCGTCGGGAGAAGTTGCCTCAATGCCGGTATTGTCGGAATTGGCGAAGGGTTTGAACATCAACGCCGTCTGCGATCCGAGGGCGCCGTCGGCGAATATCTTTATTCCACCAATCCTCAGGAACTCCGAGCCAAAACCGGACTTCATCCGCAAAACCGTGTCTTCGGTTGCGCGATCGTGCGGGAAATGATAGACGACTCTGACCGGCAATTTGCCGGCAATGTCCAACGATTGCAGCACCTCAAAACCGTAGACATTGTCGAATGAAGTGACACCGACACATCCCTGCCGATACATTTCGGTGAAAGCCGGTTTCAAAGCCGTTTCGGCTTCGCGCAGGGACGGAGGCTTGACATGCATTAGAACCAAACGAATCGCTTTGTCGCGTAGAATGCCTGTTATTTCACCGGCAGCGTCGCGACCGATTTCCCCACCTTCGGGATCAGGGGTTTCTCTGTTGATTCCGGCAATAACCAGCGCCTTGGAATTGACCCACAGGAGATGCTCATCCTTGGAGTAGACCGCCACCGGTCTGTCGTGGACTGAGCGGTCAAGTTCGGATTTGTGTGGCCATCTGATTGTGCGCCACTGTTCCTTTTTCCAGCCCTTGCCGACCAACCATGACTTATCCGATTCCGGCTGCTTGCCAGCGAAATCACGAATGATCTTGAGAGCGTTCTCGTAGGACGTTGCCCCGTCCAGATCAATCTGCTGTCGTGAGAGCGCCCAGAAAACCAAATGCGTGTGCGAGTCAATAAATCCCGGCAGAATGATTTGACCGTCGAGATCGATTAGTTCGAAGCTGTCCGATGGCACGGACGACAGTTCGCTGGATGAGCCAACCCAACTGATATGATCCCCGTCGACAATCATGGCATCGCACACTGCCGGACGGTCGGCCATCGTGTATATTCTACCACCGTAGAAGAGCTTCTTGAGACTGGTCATTCGCATAGCGTCCGGTAATCCCCTTCGCGGCGAGTAATACGCAGGCGATCAAGTTCTTCGAGTATCGGCAGAATGAATTTTCGGGAAGTTTGGGTGATATCGCGAGCCTCAGCGACAGTCATCTTGCCGTGCTTCTTGAGATATCCCACGATCTCCGCGGTGAAACAGTCAAAGGTCTTTCTTAGGTAAACCATGCCGTTCAAATCAATTATCTCGTTGTTCTGCTTCAGATATGCGAAAATCTTTTTCCCGTCTTTGTCGGCAGCCAGCATTTCCTCCCGACTTATCGATTGATGGGCACTCTCCGACAGCATGCCCAATACACGACCCTTGGCCTTTTCCAACTCCGGTGACAATCCCGCCGCATATTCTCGTACTTTGATGCCGGCATCACGGCGCTCCAAAACTCCGGCCGATAGCAGACCGTCGAGCACGTAATCGAAGAGTTGCTCCGGCAGGCGGACAATCCCCGTCAATGTCGCCAACGGCATGGAAGCCAGATGCTGATTTTGCTGATGGAATTGCTTGACGGCGATCAAAAGTCGATCTGAAACATCGCCCCAAATGCTCTTAAGAATGAGATAGCCGCCACGCTTAATCACGGTTCCATCAGTCACTAGTTGCTCGACGCAGCCACCGATCTGCGACTGTGGCAACAAGGACTGCGCGAGCAACTCCGACTCGGCGATGATGATCTTCGTTGTGAGAACGTAAGCGACCAATGCCTTCGCATCCAGCGTTGATGCGGCCTTCAGCAACTCCCAGCGACTCTCGGCTGTACGCTTGAATATTTCCAAGGTCGGATCAATTACGATACCACCGCCAACCATCACTGACGGCGTTGGCAGGCGGAGTATAAACCGATCACCGGTCTTCACGATAACTTGCTTTTCCAATCTAAGAACGGCGATCAATGCGCCATCGTCGCAGACAACCGGCTCATTTGGCAGGAAGAATCTCCCTTCGACTTCCGACGTGCCGTGCAAGAACACGATCTCGCGATTGTGCTTGACAAAGTTTGCCTGTTTGGATTCAACTGTCAGTTTGATGCCCAGGATCGACGATGGTTGAAGTTGTTGCGAAGTATAGAGCAGATCGCCGCGACTAACCGCGCCCCGTTCCAACGATTGCAAACCGACAGCGACCCGCACACCGGGCAGCGCCTTGTCCAAATGTGAGTAGAAGCTTTCCAGATTCTTGATTTTGGTCTTCTGCGTCGACGGATGATGGAGGACTTCCTGACCAACCGTGAACGTTCCCTCGCGCAGCGTGCCGGTGACAACCGTCCCCGTGCCCGCTATCGTAAACACGCGGTCGATGTAGAGTCGCGCCGAGTCACCTGGGGTTTCCCGTTGCACTGACTTCAAAGTTCTCTCGACTGTCGCCTTGACGACGTCCAGATTTCGGTAGTCTTGCGCTGAGAACTCGACGATCTCGCAGCCATCCAGGAATGTCCCTTTAGTCTTGGTGCGCAGATCGCTCTTGACCATCTCTTTCCAGTCGGGGTCAACCATATCAACCTTGGTCAACACAATCATGCCGCGCTCGACACCGAGATAGCGCAAGATTGCGAGATGCTCTTCCGACTGCGGCATCCAGCCGTCATCAGCGGCGACCACGAACATCACCATGTCCAGCGCACCGACTCCCGAAATCATGTTCTTGATAAAACGCTCGTGCCCCGGCACATCGACAATACCGACTTCCTCACCGGTGGAAAGCTGGAACGATGCAAAACCGAGTTCAATCGTCATCTCGCGCTCTTTTTCTTCGGGAAGACGGTCGGGGTCCGTGCCCGTCAAGGCTTTGACCAGCGACGACTTGCCGTGGTCGATATGACCCGCAGTCGCTATGGTGTACATGTTGCCGCCTCCGTCAGAATGCGGATGACCAAATCATCCTGCGCTTCATCAACGGTGCGCAAGTCGATGAAAAATCGTTCCTGATCGATATAACCGATCAACGGCGGCGTGACCAACAATAGTCGGTTGGCAAAAGCCGTGATCTTGTTTCTGGGGACAACGGCTACAGCTACCGATGCCAGCGTCCCTCCCGGCAATGAGCCGCCGCCGGGAGTGGCAAATGTATCGCGTATCTCGATTTCCAGACCGCTGCCGGCAAGCGAATCCTTAATCCTCTGAGCGCGCTGGCGGAGTTGAGATACGGGTAGTGTTAGGTAACGCCAGAGCGGGAGTAATCGGGTCTCTTCCTTCTTGAGATAGGCAAACGCCGTTTCCTCCAACATCGCAATTGACAGCTTGTCGAGACGCAGCACCCGGTAAATCGGGTTCTTGTGTAGTTTCTCCAGAAGCGATGCGCTGCCGAGAACGATCCCCGCCTGCACGCTGCCAAGAAATTTGTCGCCTGAGAAACAGACCAATGAAGCTCCGGAACGATTGGCGGCGGTGATATTCGGCTCCGGTTCCATGCCATAGTTTTCCGTCTGATGGTAAACCCCCGAGCCAAGATCGTATACCGAAATCAGCCCACGACTCGCTGCCAGTGTGGCGATATCGGCTGCGGAGACTTCTTCGACAAAGCCCTGTAAACGGAAATTCGATTGGTGGACTTTCAGTAGCAGCGCCGTCTTCTTCGTGATGGCTTCTTCATAGTCGCGTTTAGTCGTTCGGTTTGTGGTGCCGACCTCGACCAGTTTGGCGCCGGCACGGCGAATGATATCCGGTATTCGAAAGCCCCCGCCGATCTGTACCAACTCGCCGCGTGAAACGATTACTTCTTTGCGATTGGCGGATGTGTTCAGGATTAGAAACAGTGCCGCGGCGTTGTTGTTGACCGCCAGTGCTGCTTCGGCTTCGGTCAGTTGCGCCAACAGGTATGACAGAAAGGTTCCGCGTTTGCCCCGCTTGCCTGTAGTCAGATCATACTCCAACGTGCAGTAGCCGCTGACCCGTTTTGCAACCTGCTCCAGAAACTCGGCCCCCAATGGCGCACGGCCGAGGTTTGTGTGAATCAGCACACCTGTGCCATTGATAACGGGAGTGATGCGTTGGCGTGACAGCAGATTCAGCCGTTCGACAATCATCTTCCCGATGCGCTCTTCGGAGGGTACTTCATTGGATGTCTGAGACTTGTCGCGAACTACTTGCAGTGTTTCGCGAATAACTCTGGTTACAAGTGGCCGAGACAACTCCGCGATTTGTTGATCGAAGCTCCCCGAGCTGAGCAATTGCTCTACGGACGGAATTGATCTGAGTGGTTGTGAAGACGTCATATTTCGCTAATTTTGGCGGAAGGGGTAGGAGTCGAACCCACCGCGGATGTCAACCACCCGCCAACGGATTTGAAGTCCGCGAGAGCCACCGGGCCCCATCCTCTTCCGAATAATGATCACAAACAATCGTCCGTGTGGGGGCGCGCCGGCATTTAGATCGAGACTCCCCCGACCAACAGCGGATCGTCGACGGCAACCAGCTCTTTCTGGATATAGCCCTCGGCATAGCCGACGCGAATTCGCATCCCCAACTCACGGTCCCTGACACGCATGTACTCGAAAATGTCCACGCCGGTAATAAACACCTTGTTGGCGGCATCGTCAACTTTGAACTGTGAACGGTAGCATTTGACAGCCTCAATTTTGCGCTCGAATTGCGCCGTGACATCAACCGCGAATGACATCTCGTGGCCGCGGTAGTACGATGCGTAGATGATCTTGCGCGGTCGGTGCGGCTCTCCGGAGAGCTCTGCTTTCTTCAAACCTGCAAAGTAGCAAGCGTCGAAGCCGAGTTGCGAGCAGACCCGGTGATCGGGATGGCGTTGTTCCCAGTGCGGCAGAATGACCAGTTGAGGTCGGTAGTCGCGGATCTTCTGCGCCAATAAAGCGCGTGACGCCAAATCATTCTGCAGATGCGCATCGGGCAAGCCGAGGTTGTCCCGCAAATTCACACCAAGAATCTTCGCTGCGGCCACCGCTTCCGCGTTGCGCGTTTCCGCATCACCTTTGGAACCCATCTCGCCGGCGGTTAGATCGAGCATCGCCACCGCATAGCCCTTGTCGATCAGTTTTGCAATCAAGCCGCCGGATGTAATCTCCAAATCGTCTCGGTGCGCTGCTATCGCCAGACAATCAACCGCCATCGCCGCTTCCTTTCTTTGCGATCACCGAAAGATAGTAGTCCTCATATTGTTTCACCAGAATATCGGAAGCGAAACGATTCACCGCCGTAGCGCGTGCCGCCGCCTTCATCTGAGTCAACTTGGAGTCGTCCTGCAGCAGTTCGACCGCTGCCTTGCCCATAGAGGCGACGTCGCCGACTTCGTACAAATATCCATCAAGACCCTGCGTCACAACTTCGGGTAACCCACCCGTTCGGCTGGCGATCACCGGCACGCCGCATGACATCGCCTCCAGCGCCGCCAAACCAAAAGACTCGGTTTGCGACGGCAGGAGAAACAGGTCGGCGGCCGGCAAAATCGATTCGACGGAATCCTGAGAGCCGAGAAATATGACGTCGTCATCTATGCGATATTCCTTTGCCAAGTGTTCAACCAAAGCCAAATCTGGTCCATCACCGATCAGCACCAATTTGGACTTGACCTGCTCATGAAGCAGTCGAAAAGTCTCGACCACATCCGCCGTCCGTTTCACCGGGCGGAAATTCGACAGATGCATCACGAGTTTGTGGTCGTCTTGCGTAAACGGCAGTCGCAGACAAACGTCGCTGTCCGGTTTGAAGACCTCGGTGTTAACGAAGTTGTAGATCACTTCGATATGTTTGTCAAGACCGAAGACGGAAATCGTCTCTTTCTTGATCGCCTCCGAAACGGCAGTCACCCCATCCGATTCGTTAATCGAGAATTTCGTGATCTCAAAGAACGACCGCTCGCTGCCGACCAAGGTCACATCCGTGCCATGCAACGTCGTGATGACTCTAATGCGGCAATCCTTCGCGATCTGCTTGGCCAAAAACGCCGCCGGTGCGTGCGGAATGGCATAGTGCACATTTAGCAGATCCAGTTTCCAGCGGCACATTACATCCGCCATCTTGGCCGCCAGCGACTCGGTATAAGGCGGGTACTTGAACAACGGATAGCTGGAGACTTCGACCTCATGGAAAAATACATTCTCCCGAAAGCGGTCGAGACGGAATGGCAATGCATAAGAAATAAAATGCACCTGATGTCCGCGCGCCGCCAGCGCCATGCCCAGTTCGGTCGCCACGATACCCGATCCCCCCATGACGGGATAGCAGGTTATTCCGATTTTCATCTGACCTCACCTTCATTCTGATCGAGATAGATCAGATAGTGAACTCCGCTATTGCAGTCGGTCGCGCCTAAGAGTCGGTCGATGATCCAAGAGCCGTATTTGGCAATATAGTAGTTGACTGGAAACGCGCGCTCCTGCAACTGCCGTACCGGGTGCAGATGAAACGCCACCCGCTCCAACTGCATGCGCACCGTCTGGTTCCTTTTCCGATGCGCTTGAAAGACCTTCTCCTCAAGACTCTTGATCTCAACATCAATACGACCGGCAATGCGTGCCGCATTGGTGACAAGCCCATGATCGCTTGGATCAAGCAACTGCGTAATCTCACCCAATCTTTGTCTGACATTATCGCGCAGATCGGCTAACATAGAGTCAAAGTCGGCTGAGTATGTGCGTTTTAAGACCTCGGTGACCTGTTGCCCCACATCACCAAGGAAATCCTCGAAAGTGAGATCATACTTCTCCATGAGCCGAACAATGCTGCGCTCTACTATAGTCGCCGAGAAACGCGGATAAATCACCGGCGGTACCTCGTCAAATAGGTCGAATAGCTCCCGCATTTGTGCAAAATAGGCTGCTTCCGCCGGACCAGCGAAATAGATAAGTGTCGGGAAAATGTGACTTTGAACGATCGGGCGTAGAAACACGTTTGGCGCAAAGAGCGATGGCGTGTCGGAAACTCTCGCCTCCAGAGCAGACTGATCAACGTACTTGCCGTCCACTGCAAACCCGCCGGCTGCAAATTCGATGCGAGTGCGCTTGCCGTCGCAGAAAAAGAGGTTGGAATACTCACTTGCCTTTGTCACCTGGAGATGGTATCCCTTTGCCTCCAAAGCTGCGTTACTTTTCTCGACTGAGCGAGCAGCTTCTTCGCGGAGTGTTAGCTCCCTCAGGAACACCGGCAATGCCAGACGGCGGAATTCGTCGTCGCTGGGGTCGACAAGAATCAACCCCGTATCCTTGAATAGATAACTGAGATACTTGCCGAAGGCGGTCACAATTGATTCGCCCGGCTGATAGCATTCCCGAAGTCGAGCCATCAACTCGCCGCGAAATTCGGTATCGGGTAGCGCTTGTTCGTATTGGTCTAACAGAGCGAGGATGGCGTCATCAAAGCGAACCGATCCCATTGTCTGGCCGTCTGGACGCTGTTCCGGTCGGTAGACCAGTTCAAGCAACTTCTCATCTTTGCCGGGGACAATGACCTTGGCGACTTCGTAGAAATCGGCATCATCGGCAGCCAGCCAGAAGATCGGTACGACCTGCGACTGCAAACGACGGCAATTGCTTTCCGCGAGCTTGACGGCCAAAGCCGCCTTGTAAAAGACGTACAGGGGACCCCCGAAGATAGTCACTTGTTGTCCCGTGAAGACGGCAGTCGTAGCCAGATCGAGCAGCTTGTTGATGTTCGCGAATGTTTTCGGGCCGGCGCCGAACTGCTGGTTCTGCCGTAAGAGAGCCGCAACAACTCGCTCGCGCTCAAAAGAACGTCGGCTCAGTTTTTGCTGAACCGACGTATAGGATTCCTGATTAGTGAACGGATGTGAATAAAACTCCGAGACCGCTCCCGAAAGGTAGTCGAGAAAGAGCTTCTTGCTGCCCGGAATTCTCTCAAACGGTACTGTTGTTTGCAACGGCCTTCCCGCGTCTGCCGAAAAGCTTCTTGGCGATGTCATCCAGCAATGTAAACACAACTGGTACCACAATCAACGTCAGCAACGTTGAAGTTGTCAACCCGCCGATTACCGCGCGAGCGATGCCGGCGCGCAACTCGGCGCCTGAACCGATTCCCAGCGCCAAGGGAAGCATGCCAAAAATCATCGCCAATGTCGTCATCAAGATCGGGCGCAGTCGTATGGAACCTGCTTTCACCAGCGCCTCGGTGCGGTCGGTTCCCTGTCGTATGGCTTGCTTGGCAAAATCGACCAACAGAATCGCGTTCTTGGTCACCAGCCCCATCAGCATGACGATACCGATCATCGATATGATCGACAGCGAGCTGCGGAAGGCCAACAAGCCCAAAAATGCTCCGACCAGCGACATCGGCAGCGATAGCATGATGGCGAACGGATCGGTGAAACTCTCAAATTCCGACGCCAGTACGATGTAGATGAGAATCACCGAAAGCGCCAGAGCGCTCAAGATCGCCGCGAACGACTCCGCCTGATACTCGGCCTCGCCGGTCTCATAGATCCGATACCCCGGAGGCGTCGGAATCTTGTCGGCCCTTGCGATAGCATCTGCACGCACATCTCCCGCAAAGCGATTGAAATTGTTGGCGTACACTTTTACCGTCTTCTGTCGATCATAACGATTGATTTCGGAAACCGAGCTCGCATCTCTGAATGTCGCCACATGGCTGAGCGGCACCTGGAATCCTTTGTTGCCGTCCACCTCTTTGGATGAAGGCACCAGAATACGCGACAGATCCGACACGTTCTTGCGGTCAGATTCCTTGAGCCGCAGGCGCACGTCCGATTCATAATCGCCTTCGCGATACTTCATCGGAACTACTCCGTTCACCAGATAGCGCACGGCCATGGAGACCTGAGTGACATTCAGTCCCAGATCAGAGATCTTCCCACGATCAAGTTCAAGCTGCAGTTCCGGTTTGCCCTCTCCCAGTGAATTGTCAATCTCCACAGCCCCGGGCGTCGCCCGAATCGAGTCTTCAACCTCTCTTGACAGCGCCATCAGTTTCTGTTCGTTCTCACCTGATACGGCGATTTCCACAGCCCCACCTGCTCCACCTGTGTGCGATTCACTGGCGCTGATCGCAAGTCGCAACCCCGCATAGCCGGAAAGCTCTTTGCGCAGTTGCTCGATCAACTGAAATGAGCTGACGTCTCGCTCTGAGCGGTCAACCAGCTTCACGGCAATTGAGCCGCGACTGTCGGGATCGGACCCCGAGCCGATGGTCGTAAACTGCGTCTCCACTTCCTTGTGACCGCCAACTACCTGCTCGACTCCCTCCGCGAGTTTGGCAGTTTCCACGAGGGTGGTTCCCGGACCCGCCTTGAACGACACCCAGAGTTCACCCTGATCGTATTGTGGCCTGAATTCGGTGCCGATCAGCGGCACCAGAAAGAAACTCCCGAAAAACGCCACTAGGGCGATGATGACCGTCAGCGCGCGGTGATTCAGCGCGCCGCGAATAATCGACCGGTACCAAACGTTAAGACGGTCAAAAAAATCGTTCCAAGCGTTGGTCACCATATACACGGGATTCCGCGTCCCCACGTGATGTGCATGCTCTTCCCTTAGAAAGCGTGACGACAACATCGGTGTCAATGTGAACGCCACAAACAGCGAAACCAACACGGCGAACGCCACGGTCATACCGAAGCAGAAGAAAATGCGCCCCACGATTCCCTGCATAAACGACACCGGCACAAAAACCACTACGAGACTGAAGGTCGTTGCCAATACCGCCAAACCGATCTCAGAAGTACCGTCGTTGGCGGCAACGTGCGTGGATTTCCCCATCGTCTTGTGTCGATAGATGTTCTCGATCACTACGATGGCGTCGTCGATCAATAGTCCCACAGCCAGCGACAGCCCCATTAGCGTCATTATGTTCAAAGTGAATCCGAGCGCCTTCATGAACGTGAACGTGGCAATAATCGACGTCGGAATAGCCACCGCCGAAATCAGTGTCGGGCGGTAGTCAGCTAGGAAAAGAAATATCACCAACACCGCAAGCAAGCTGCCATAAATGATATTGGTCTTAACGTCATCGATTGAGTCCACAATGAACGGCGAGGTGTCGGAAGCGATAACCAGACTGACACCGGCCGGCAGCAATCCCTTCACCTCTTCGAGTTTTGCCTTGACCCGCTTTGCCACATCCACCGTATTGGCGCTCGACTGCTTCACAATACTCAGCGCAACCGCCCGCCTGCCGTTCAAACGCGAAATCGACTCCAACTCTTTGGTCGTGTCCTTGACTACTGCGATGTCCCGCATCCGCACTTCCTTGCCCTTCTCATTCTTGACGACCAAATCACGTATCTCGTCGAGCGAAGAGATCTTCCCCATGGTGCGAACCGTGAAATCGCGTCCTTCCCGCCTGACTGTGCCCCCCGGTAAATCCAGGCTCGCGGCCGCCAGACGGCCCTGTATATCGAAAATGGAAAGATTGAGCGCTTCCAGACTCGCCAGATCAAGCTCGACCAGGATTTCTCGTTCCTCACCACCGATCAGTTCGACATTACCCACCCCCTGGAGCGATTCCAGCCGTTTCTTGACCGTCTCCTTGGCGATAAACGTCAACTCCCGGGCAGACCGGTCGCCGGCGATCGCCACCGAAATAATCGGAATCGCCATGGGATCCCATTTCTGGACAACAATGTCCTCGATATCGTCCGGCAAATCCGCCCGTATGCCAGCTACCTTTTCCCGCACTTCTTGCGAGGACACATCCGCGCTCTTGCCCATTTCGAACGTAACCACCGAGTAAGCGTAGCTCTCCAGACATTTCGTCTCGATATGCTTGACCCCCGACAGAGGGTTCACCGCGTCCTCGATTTTTTTCATCACCTCGGTTTCCATGTTCTCTGGAGTGGCGCCCGGATAGGTGACGCTGACTACCACAAGTGGAAAATCAATGTCCGGGAACAGCTCGACACTGAGGCCGCGATACGAATAGATGCCGAGCACTACCAGCGCCAGGATCATCATGGTCGCAAAGACCGGTCGGTTGATTGATATCTTTGACAGAATCATAACTATTTCGTCGACCTCATCACCGGGTAACCGTCAGACAAGAACCCCTGTCCCACCACCACGACTTCTTCACCAGAACTTAGACCTGAGCGGATTTCCGTATCCTTGCCGTTGCTGGCGCCAACACCAACGGTGCGCTCATGTGCGGTGTCACTCTTGACCACGTACAGCGACATCACTCCCTCGTTCGACAGCAAGGCCGCAGCGGGAACCGCCAGGATGTTCTCTTTCCGTTCCACCACAAACGTCACTTTGGCGAAGGTGCCCGCCTGCAGACGCCGATTCGTATTAGGAACCGAGACTTCCACATTAAAGGTCCGTGTCTGTGGCTCGGCAGCATCAGAAACTTTCGTCACTGTGCAACTGTATACGCTGTCATCTCCCGCAACCCTCAAGGATCCAGTCATTCCCGGCGAGAACTGACTGACCAGATCAGCCGGAACACCGAACGTCATCCGCAGAGCATCCGTGCGCGCAACGCGGGCTGCCAGCACTCCCTGAAGCGGCACGTCACCGATCTTGACATCCAATTCCACCAGCGTTCCGCTAATGGGCGACGTAATATCTACCAGCTCTTTGGCCGCCTCATAGTTGGCCTTGCTTACTTCAAATCCCGCCTTGGCTTCATCGAACGCAGTCTCGCTGATGGCTTTTTCATCAAAGAGATACGTCATCTTTTTGAAGTTCTTTTCGGCGTTCTCGAACATCGCTTTCGCTTGGATATACTGCGACGAGGCGCCACCTCTGTCAAGCGTTATCAGCACTTGACCTGCCTGCACATGGTCGCCGACTTTGAACGGCAACGCGGTCACTGCTTCTGAAAGACGGATATAGATGTCTGCCTGCTCGACACCCTCCAACCCGCCGGTGAACTCCCGCGTGACTTCCAGCACGCCGGGCGTTATCGTCAAAGTCTTCACCGGTACCGTTGGAAGTGCCGTCTTGGAATCTTCCTTCTTGCCGCACGACAAGGGCAGCGTCGCCACAAGCGCCGTTAAAATCAGAAATATCAGCTTACGTTTCATCTATTGCTCCTTGAGTTCCTGAATAGAATTCACACCTGTGACGCGAAACAGACCGAAGACCGCCGCCGAGGCGTCATGCGTCGCTTGCACATAGTTGGTTCTGGCCTGAGTTAGTGCCGACTCAGCCGATAATATCTCTAGTTGCGTACCGACACCATTCTGGTAACGTAACCGTGCAATCTTCAATCCTTCCTCTGCCTGCTCAATCGTCTTCAATTGCGCCTTCAACCGTTCCCCGGATTCTTGATAGGTATAATATGCTTGCCTGACATCAAGCTCAATTTGCTGTTTGAGTTGTTCGAGACTCAAACCGGCATCCTGATAGTCGGTCTTCGCTTTTCTTATTTCCGCAGTCGTGGAAAACCCGTCAAAGATCGGCATTGTCAGACTCAGCGCGGCCGTCCAACTTGGCGTCCAGTCACTCCTCTTGAAAAGCTGGAAAGCTTCATCGTCCCCCTGCAGACGGTAACCGTATTGCGACTGGAGAATCAGATTGAAGCTGCGACCGGACTTGGCAATTCCAATGGCTCTACGAGTGATGTCGGCTAAGTGTTCCTGCTGCTGCAGCGACGCCCGATTTGCCCTTGCCAGCTTCTGCAAATACTCTAGATCCAATTGCCTTCCTACCACAGTTGAATCGAATTCGTATTGAAGATCGAGCGGCTCGGAGAGCTTGACGCCGATCAGATTTTTGAGCGACTCCAAAGCGATAACGGCGCTATTCTGTGTCTGAGTCAACTGCGGCCTCAGATTGGCGACCTCCACCTGTGCTCGCAGATATTCATACTCAGAGACGACTCCCTGCGAATACATTTTGTTCACGATGTCGAGATTCAACTCGGCAGTAGCCAATGCGTCCTGGTAGACTTTGACAACGTCCTGGGTCAGTATCGCCGCTAAGAAAGCTCGGCGCACCCCGTAAACGATCTGCCCTTCGGTTTCCCGAACCATGTCTTCCGTGTAACTTTTGTAAATCTTTGCGATCTTCATCGCCGCGAATACCTTACCGCCGAGCCAAATCGGTTGCGTCAGAGTTAGACCAATATCCATCTGGTTGTCGCTGCCATACTTGAACGACTCTCCGCCGATGGACAAGACCGGTATTTTCAAATCGCGAGTAAAAGCCGAGCCGAAGCTAAGCGTGGGCAGTGCCCCGGCTGTCGCCTTCTGAATCTCGGCGTCGGCTTTTTCCAATTGCGACTTGGCGATGAGATAGTCCTGATTGTTCCGTAATGCCGAAGCCACAGCATCATCAATGGTCATCGGCGAACCGAATGCCGTAGCGCCCGCACAGCAAAACACCGCCGCGAGCACGGGAAAGAGAATCGTCCGCAGTATCACGCCGAATCGCCACCGGCGAGGTCGGGCAGTGGTTGACAAATCGTTCACTTACCAATTCCTCTCAAATATATGTCCAGCGCACTATTGATATCTTTTTGCAGCGTGTCTCTGCCTTGGTGAAAGTGCTTTTCGACGACTGTTGCCGACATTGCCATCAGGGCGAAGGCCGCAAACTCGGGATCAACTTCTCGGAAATCACCACTGGCCATCCCTTTTCGAATCAACGTCGTAAGACTCTCCAACAGGGTGTGGTGAGCCAGCATCGTATCATGGCAGGGGTGGAAGCGGTTTTCTAAACGGCCGATCACCAGAACACGCCAACAGCGAGGGTTTTCGGTGAAAAAGCGGACATGTTCCGCTACCCCCGCGCGCAACACCTGTATCGGGGATTGAGATTGTCCTTGTATCGCCTCCAGTCGAGCTTGGAGGTGATCGAAAACTCTCTCGACTACCGCCAGATACAACTCACGCTTCGATGGATAGTAGCGATAGACTGTGCCTTTGCCAACTTGCGCCAATTGCGCTATCTCGTCCACATCGGCATCCTGGAACCCGCCTTTCGAAAACACCTCTAAGGCGGCGTCGAGGATCATCTCCCGACGTTCGTCCGGAGGAAGTACCTTCCTCTTGCTGTGCTCACCGTTCGTTGTCATTACCCCCTTAGACGGACGCGTCAGTCAGTTTGTTCCAAATTTATCGGCTGTTTCGGAAATTTCTTTAGGAACGCCTACGGCCCACAACCGCCTTCTTCGGCCTCACGAACAGTCTCCTCGCGTAACTTCTTGAACGAGAAGTTGTTGGTTATGAGGAGGATGAATCCGATCGTGAAGACTGGGGCGTAGTCCATGAAGTGAAGAACAATGCTGAAGGCGGCGGCCTCAGCGTGAGAAACGTCAAAAAAAGACAGCGCGGTGATCACTGTGATCTGGAATGAACCCAGATTCCCCGGTGATACCGGAATCAACAGCAGGAAGGAATTGATAATCACGACCACCGCTCCGGCCCAGAACGGAGCCTTTAGTCCAAAGGCCTGGATCAGCATGATACAGATACCGATATGGAAAAGCCACACCAGCAACGAATAAAAACCGAGCGTGAACACACCGCGACTACTACGCATAGAGGCGATTCCGTGCGACATGGAAGTGGTCCACTTCTCCAGCTTCTTGTACAAGCGTGGAAAACGCCGCCGAATGGTTTTCTTGCCGAAATAGGCCAGCCCTCGCTCATAGCGCATAAGCAATATCAAAGTCAAAATCATCAGACCAACGCATATAGCGGCATAGACTTCCACTTCCCTGACCCACGACGGAATGGCGAAAAGAAATGATGCCAGATAGATCAACAGGACCAGACTGACGGCGTCGCAGAGAACTTCCATTGCCACGGTCGTGAAACAAAAGGTCTTGGAAAGCCCCTCCTGCTTGGCGAGCATCACGATCCGCCCCGCCTGACCTCCCAGCATCGGAATGGAGAGGTTAATCATCTGTCCGACGTGAAAAAGTGCAAACGCACGGGGCTTGGAAATCACCTTGACATCCCGTATCAGCGCCCGCCAGCGCATCCCTTTGGCCCAATTCATCAGCACGGCGCTTACCGCCGCCCCAACCAGATAAATGGGGTGAATTCGGGTCAGACTATGCCAGAGTTCCCCGAAGTCAACATTGTGGAAACTGAGATACAAAAGGCCGATTGCCACAACGGCCCCGAGCAGCTTCTTCCAGTCGAGAATCTTCACTTGCCTAGTCTAATTCTATGAACCATGTGCTCCAAAACATACTAACCCGCAGTGATACTGTCAATGCTTTAGATGCCGCTCAGGCGGCTTCGGTTTCAGGCTGTGGGAGAGTCGAGACCTGCTGAGTCTTGTCTATGCTTATCTGCTATTCGAATCTTTTCGACCTGCAAGGTGCCCCACCGCTTGCGGTGGGTTTGGTAGTGGTCGACGTGTAGGTCGGCGTTCCCAGCAAAGCGCGGAACCCGACACTTCTTCTCTATAATGGACGCAGAATGGTATCAGCTGCTGTTCAGATCTTCTCGACTGCGGAGGTTTTGACCCAGCCCTTGAGCCTGTTGGCAAACAACCCCAGGTAATAGTCCTGCTTTTGGTCAAGCACTTCAAAGGTCAATCCTTCGTGACCTTCAAACTGCAGCTCAAACTCACTTCCGGGCCCGGAGAGAATTTCGGTCTGTTCGACTACGATCACGCCTTCATCCACGAGGTAGTTTGCGCGCAAAACCCATATCATGGCTGTCGCACTGATGATCGTGATTGCAGCCAGCGCGAATATGGGAAAATTGCCGAAATGCGCTACGACTCCAGTACGTTTCAGCGCCAGAAAAGCGAAAAGCAGAGCACACGCGACGAAGGAAATCAGGAAATACTGATTCGGATGCAGGGTCGCCAGCAAGTTCCCCACTTGCGAGAGGAAAGAATCGGTCTGTGAAGCATCAACCTTGTCGACGCAGAATTGCTTGACAAACGCCAAATTAGTGCGGATATCCTCATCATCCGGCGTCATCTTCTCGGCGCGCCGGAAGTTGGCGATTGCCTCTCCCAGATGACCGGCCTTGTAATAGGCACATGCGGTGTTGTAGTATAGCGGCGCTGAGGCATATCCTTGATCGATAACTGACTGTAGTTTCTCAGCGGAAGCGGTGAAATCACCCCGATCGTAGAGCCTAACCCCTTCTTCAAAATCTTCGTTTGCTCCGGCATAGGCGAGTGAGGGTAACAACAGCAGCAGAAGCAACGCGAGCAGTCGTCTCATCAGCGAGTCTTCTCCAATTCAACGATCAGACGTTTTGCGCCTTCCCAAAGACGAGCCATCTGTGTCTTCTCCGAACCACCCGACGCAAAACGGCCGAAATCACACTGCTGCAATAGATCCAATAACTCCCCGACCAATACATCACTCTGCTTGCCCACTGCGTACTCTCTGATCTTGTCAGCGGTCAATCCGAATGCAGGCAGATTATAGCGATCGGCAAAATAGTCTATCACCGAGCGATTGACTTCGGAGTAAAACGCATCCGCGTCAGCGGCATCCAACAGACTTTTTGCCTTCGCGAGTCGATGGTCTGCGAGTTTGCGCGCCTGCCGTAACCGACGAAATCCGACGTCGCTCAGCAGTCGTTCCCTGTGACGTTGCCCCGTCAGAACCACGACATAACCAAGAACCGGGAGCATGTACATCACTATGAGAAACCACGGGCTGGCAGAGATCGGCGCACTGCGACGTGAACGCAACTCCCCCAGACTTGTCTTGAGATATCGGATATCCTTTGCTGTCAGATCGATTCTGTTGGTCTGAACATTCTGCACCTGCGAAGCGTAGCGGTCTTTTGATGGTGTCACCTCCACCTGAATTTGCTCGCTCGTAACCGTTTTGTATGCGCGCGCCTTGGGGTCAAAATAGACGAACCTTAAACCCGGCAGCATATAGGACCCCGCCCGTTTGGGGATAAAGGCCTGGTCGAAAGTCTTGGTACCTCCGACCTCATAGTTCACTTTTTCGATCTTCTCATTGTCTCCGGCAAGATAGGTGCGAAAATCAGGCAAGTCGGGAATCTTTGGGATAGCAATGCTCTTGATATTGCCGACTCCGCTGATCTTGATATGCATCGTTACCGGTTCGTTGACCTCGATTTTGGTCTTGTCCACAGAGGCAGTCATCTGGTAGTCGCCCACGGCGCCACCGAAATCTCCTGGCTTACCCGCCTCCGGCAACGGCAATGTCACGACTTTCACTGGATCAGATTTTAGAGTGAGTCGCCTGCCACCCCCATAACCGGGGAAACCTTGGTTGAAGAAGGAGAACGGATCATTGAAACTGCCGTCATCTACCACGGCATTCATTTCCGCCGAACCGATCGTCTGGGTTCCCGGTGCGGTCGGGAAAAGAGCGGTGCGTAGCTCCGCCGTGTTGTAGTCCCGGCCATTCAGGGTCTCTTGATCAGTGCGCCACTGCCCAAGGTCCTCCGCCCAAAAGCCGGTCCGCTGTGGAATTCGCGGTTCCGGATTGGCCAAGAGCCGCACCCGATAGTAAAACTTCATGGACAAAGTCACCTGTTGGTTGACATAGACGGTGTCTCGGTTGACCGTGCATCGCAGTAGCAGGTCGTCCCGGCTGAGTTGTTGCTGTTGCGATGTCTGCGCTCGCTGCCGCCCGCGAGTAGGAGGCACATTGGGCGACTGCGGCATGGCAACCGGATTGACCACAACCGATAGCTGCGGCGTATCGTACGATTTGCCGCCGATGGTCAACCGGAACGCCGGGATATTCAGCCGTCCTGTTCGGGTCGGCGTCAGCATGAAATTGTACTGCTTCGATTGCTCCGTGCGACCGTTGATCCATGAATAATTGGAACTGGTACCCGAAGAGTAAACCTGCCAGTCCGGAAGTTGCCCGAGATCGAGCGCGGGAAGGCTACTGGCATCCCCTTTGATCTCTATTGTGTACTGAACCGACTCCCCTTCGGAAATCTCCGTGCGATCAACTTTGGCATTGACCGTGGTCTCAGCAAAGAGTGCAGAGCACGAGCCGATCGCGTAAACCATCACGACAGCGAGAACAATCGATTTCCTCATTGTCACACCTACCAGTCCTTGCCACTCCTGCCCGCGTTGCTGGTTCCCACCTTAAACCGAGTCAACTGTTTCTGCAATTTCTTTTCGTCGCCATTAATTGCATTCAAGATCCGCTCGGCATCTTGCTTACTCATCTTCTGCTGTTGCCCGCGAGAAGCCTTCTGTTGCTGTTGCTGCTCTTGGTTCTGATCGCCGTTCTGCTGCTCATCCTGCTGCTGTTGCTGCTCTTGATCGTCTTTTTGCTGATCCTGCTGTTGTTGACCGTTCTTCTGCTGGTCTTGTTGATTTTGCTGTTGTTGCTGCTCTTGTTGCTTCTGCTGGTCCTGTTGCTGTTGATCTTGTTGTTGCTGATCCTGTTTCTGTTGATCCTGTTGCTGTTGATCTTGTTGTTGCTGATCCTGTTTCTGTTGATCCTGTTGCTGTTGATCTTGTTGTTGCTGATCTTGTTTCTGTTGATCCTGCTGCTGTTGATCTTGTTTATCTTGCTTATTCTGTTGGTTCTGCTGCTTGTCCTGTTTCTGCGCCTGCTCTTTCAGCTTTACGCGCGCCAGTTCCAAGTTATACTTCGCGTCACCATCGTCAGCATTAATCTCCAGGCTTTTCTTGTAGGCATTGATCGCTTCCGCATACTGCTGAGCGCGAAAGAGCGCATTGCCAGAATTGTAATAGGCATCCGCCTGAAACTTCGGGTCATCGGTGTTGAGCGCCCGCGTGTATCGCTGCAACGCTTCAGGGTACTTGTTCTGCTTATACAGCGCCGTGCCAATGTTGTAATCCAGGACCGGCTGTTTCGGCTTCTCGACTTCGGCATCTTTATAGTATTTGAGAGCTTCGTCCGTCTTGTCCTCAGTCAGTGCCTTATTCCCCTTTTCGTTAAGCGCTCGATAATCGGCTCGCGCCTCGGGGGCGCTGAGAAGCATGGCCAGTACAATGGCACAAACAGCCACAATCTGCCGCAATTCAGCTAGTCTCATTGGCACCATTCTCCTTGCGGCGCGACTTGCGCTCCGAGATGAGGATTTCCGCGCCCAGACAGACGATCGCAAACGGCAGCACATACTGGTAGCGATCTTCATACTGCGTCATCAACATCCCCTTCTGCTCTTTCTTCTCCATGGCGTTAATGTCCTCGTAGATTTGATCAAGCGCAATTTCACCCGCCGAAGCGTGATAGTACTTGCCATCGGCATCGGCGGCAATTTCCTGCAACATCTGTTCATCCAGTCGGGTCAGCACCAATTCACCGCGGTCATCTTTCTTATAGCCAATCATTTCGCCGCGATCGTTACGAATCGGAATCGGTTCTCCCTCCGGCTTTCCGAGGCCGATCGTATATATCTTGACTCCCTGGACCTTCGCTTCTTTGACCGCTCGCTTGATATCCCCACCAAAGTCCTCACCGTCTGTGATGATAATCATGACCTTGTTCTTGCGCTCTTTCTGATTAAACGATGCTGTGGCCGCCTGAATTGCCGCGCCGATATTAGTACCCGGCGCCGGTATCAGATCGACATCGAGCACGTCAACAAACATCTGCGCCGCCGAGTAATCCAGCGTCAATGGGCACTCGGTGAACGCCGCGCCGGCAAACGCCACGAGTCCCACCCGATCCCCTGTCAGGCGTGATATCAGACCGCGTACTTCTTGTTTGGCCTTGTCGAGCCGGTTAGGTTTCATGTCCTCCGCTAACATCGACTTGGAGCAGTCAACGACAAGCATCACATCTTGCCCCTCTCGCTTGAGCATCACCATGTGCGTGCCATACTGCGGTCGTGCAAGTGCCAAAACCAGAAAAGTTAGTCCCAGAAACAGCAGCAAATACTTATAGCGCCGCTTCTGCAGGGAGAAATTCGCAATTAATCCGCTGATGAGCTTCTTGTCGGCAAACAACTCCAACAGCCGCCTTTTTTTACGGGCGCTCCACAGGACAAACAGTCCGATCAACGCAATCGCGAAGACACCGAGATAGAAGTATTCCGGCGTAGCGAATCTCATGAATTCTCCTCAACCATTGTACACATCATCTTTCCCAACATTCCGTTACGGCAACCGCCGCAGTAAGGTTTCCCGCAAAATCAACTCCAAAAGCAGCGCAATAGCTCCCAACATTAGCAGATACGGGAAGTGTTCATCGTACTGAAGATACTCTTTGATCTTCACCTTGGTCTTCTCCAGTTGCGATATCTGGTCGTAGACATTCTTCAGCATATCCTCGGTCTTGGCGCGGAAATACTTGCCGCCGGTGATCTCGGCAATCTTGGTCAATTGCGCCTCGTCCAACTCGTTGTCCATGTATATATAGCGTTTGCCGAATACCGGGTCATCGATCGGATATGGCGCTTTGCCCGGCTTGCCAACACCAATGGTATATACCCTGATGCCGAGCGCGTGGGCAATTTCGGCGGCCGTCTGCGGATCGATCTCACCGGCATTGTTAATGCCGTCGGTCAACAGAATGATAATCCGCGACTTGGCTTTGGAATCGCGCAGGCGGTTGACGGCGGTTGCGAGACCCATCCCGATGGCCGTGCGATCCTCAACCATGCCGAAATCCACCTGGTCAAGAAAAGTCAGCAGTACGCCATAATCCAGCGTCAAAGGACACTGGGTGAAAGCCTGACCGGCAAAGATCACCAATCCGATCCGGTCGTTTTGCCGACCTTTGACGAACTCTTTGATAACTTCCTTGGCGACGTACATCCGGTTTTGGGGCTTGAAATCTTCCGATTTCATGGTGCTGGAAATATCGAGCACCAGCATGATATCGATTCCCTCGGACGTCACTTCCGTAGTCTTCTTGCCCGACTGTGGTCGCGCCAATGCGATAATAAAGAATGTCACCGCGACCAGGCGCAGGATCGGCAACCACTTCCGTCGGCGCGCCCGTGGCGATTCCTTAGCGCCTCGCAAAAGTGTGATGTCCGAAAACTTGATTGCCGCTTCCCGCTTCCTGCGGAAGGCGAGAAATCCCAACAGCGGGACAAGCAACAATAACCATAGGAAAATCGGGCTGGCAAACTGAAACACCTACACACCCTCCTTGACGGTCGTATACGGAAAGGAGCGTGTCTGAATGACAAATTCTTTGGCAGTCAGATAGTCGCGTTCAATGTCATCGGCGGTTGGGATGAATTTGGCGAATTTTACCAGATCGCAGCCCTCAAGGAAGTCGTGGATGACCTTCTCTTCCTCTTTATCCAGCGCCAACTTGCGGAACTCCATGACAATCTCAATTGTTGTGCGTTCCAATGCGTAGATACCGTATCGTCTTTCCAGATAGCGGCGAAAGATGTTCGACAATTCGAGATAGAACAGCTTGTATTCGCCGCGCGCGAGCAAATCCGATTCGCGCAGCTTCGCCAACTCCTCCAGCGCAATTTCCCACGGCAATCGGGTATCAGCCGCCGCCGCGCTCAGATCGATCGGTCGGCGTGCTCGCCGATAGAGCCAAAAAAATAGAATCGCGCCTGCGATCAACACCGAGCCGGCTATTACCCACAAAGTCGGAAATTCCCGTGGGAACACCTTCTGCGGCTTAAGCGGTTTGATGTCTTCTCCCTGCTCACCGCTCAGAAGTGAGTTAACCTTGATTGGCAGCGGATCAGTAGCGATCGACTTGACTTCGCCGGAAGGTGTACGGTAGTGAATTGTCACCGGCGGAATCGTGTAGTCCCCCGTGGTAAAAGTCGTGATCTCAAACGACTCCGTCGATGTGCGAGTGCCGTTCTTAATCGAACTCTGACGCGGTCGGTAATCCTTGACCTCGAACGATCCCAGATTCGTGCCGACCGTCAGCGAATCGACGACCAAAGAAGTATCGGATGCGATCTTGACCGTGTATGTAATCCGATCGCCGATGGTAATCGTTTGCTTGTCGATGGTCGATTCGACACTGATTTTGTCCTGAGCGTGCAGCGCCATCGCAAGCATAATCCAGAACACCAGCAGGGAGTGCAGCAGAACACGTCTCCCACGCGTAGGGGCGCAGCATGCTGCGCCCGCAGGCCTGGATTCCCACCTGCGGAACCATTGAAGAAACCAAGAACGAGTCATTCTGAGGAGTCCGGCGACTGCCGGACGACGATGAATCTCCAAGGGCTGCTTCATATAAATACCAGATTCCTCGCTTCGCTCGGAATGACAACCCATCGGGCTCTTTCAGCAGTTTCCGTTGCCAACTGACTAAAGCGTGTCATGGTTCCTCTCATAGAGCATCGTTTCGCCGATCGTCGAGGCCAGGCGGTAATTGCTGTCGAGCGCGCTCTGCCACTCCGGATAGACCTTGTAGTCTATGACAACGAGCTTCGGGCGTTTCTGCCGCAACGCCTCGACGATGTCATCATTTGTGAGCAGATGATTACGCCCATAGGTTTCACGATCAACAGCCAACGGGAAATAGAAGCCGACGTGCTCCGAACCCGGCAACTGCGGCCTGTCGGACAACGCCGTATATACCGCCCATTCGGATAGCAGCGTGTCGTTCGACGACGACCGCGACTGTACTTCGGAGACAACCGATCTCAGATGCGACAGTTCACAGCGAGCGTCCCTGGGACGGGGAGAAACGATGAACAACCAGATGAAGGGCACAATACCAACGACATAAAGCATCGCTGCAGAGCGACGTAGTGGCTTGAGTGATTCACTGCGATGGATGTAAGCAAACACCGGCAACGCAGCCATGATAAGGTACGGCACGGCCTCCTGGAAATACTGCATATGCGCCGGAGTCGGAATCAGATAGATCGCGCAAATCACGGCTGCCAGCAGCAGCGACCGACGATATAGTACCTTGGCTTCAACAACTCGGTGCTTGAGCAAATACCATCCACCGATCAGCGCGCCAAGCAATAGGATCGTCTGCGGCAACGCCAGGAACTCACCGAATACCTTGACCTTCTGCCAGACCAGCTCTGACAGGGGGCTAATCGGCGCGCGATGAAGATGAAAAGTCAAGTTGTCAAACCAGAAACTCGAAGGCGCCTTGGCCAGCAGTATGATGGACGGAATCGATGGAATAAACAATCCAAACAGAAACGGGAGCAGCAGTCGCAAAGTTCCGGACTCTCGTGCCTTGGCATCCTTCGCAAGCCAGTACACGTACACCGGAACAAGCAGCAGGAAGATCGCCCGCAGGTTTATCGCCAGTGACAAGAACAGCATTGCCAGGAAAACGTTGAGACCCACCGAGGACCGCCTCGTTCCCGCCCGAAGCAGGAAGCCGAACGACACTATCAGCGACAGGTCGACAAACGCGAAAGGCTTGAACACCGAATGCCACGCCAGCGAGATCCCGCTTAGCGCGATCAAGAACATCCCCCACAACGCTGCGCCTTCGTCTTCAGTATGCTCCCGCACGATTCGATATGACACATAGGTCAATACCAAGCCGGCAATCATCGCCAGCACTCGCAGCAGCAAAAGCGATGTCAATCCCCAACCCGCAATCGCTGCAAAGACAAGCGGCAGAAGCGGCGCTTGCGGATAGAAGAAGTCCTGGTACGGAGTCATGCCGTCAGCTACCCGCTGAGCGGCCGCAAGATAGAAGCCCTCGTCTCCGTCAGCCATACGGCTGAATACAAACACCGTCGACAGCAATAGCTGCACAGCGAGTATTAGAGTTATCGCTTTGGTCAAACGCGAGACTGTCACCGACGGTACCTCCGTTCGCGCTGTTTGAAAAAGGCCGACAGCGGGAAGATATAGTCCTGTCCGGTGGTAAGCTGAATGTAGTCCAAATTGATCCGCCGGAACGCCTTCTCTAGTTGCTCGTTTAGTTCCGCGGTGCGGGAAGAATAGTCCTTTCGAAACAACAGGTCCGCGGTGTCGATTGTGATGATTTCCCCGGTCTCGGCGTCCTCGAAATCGATCATCCCAAAGTTCTCCAGCTTGGACTCGCGGGGATCGCTGATCCGAATTGCGATGAGATCGTGTTTGCGGTTGGTGATCATGAGATCACTCGCATAACCGGTGCTGAGGAAATCGCTCACGAGGAACACGACCGACTTACGCTTAATCACCCGATTTAGATATTCCAGTGCCGCGCCGATATTGGTCGATCTGCCGGTCGGTTTGAAATAGAGAATCTCGCGAATCAGACGCAACACATGCGCCCGACCTTTTCGCGGTGCGATGAACTTTTCGACCTGATCGGTGAAGATGATCATCCCCACTTTGTCATTGTTGTGCGTCGCCGAAAAAGCTAACAGTCCGCAGATTTCGGCGGCCATCTCCTCTTTGAGCTGATTTCTGGTGCCGAATTGCCCCGAGGATGATGCATCCACCAGCAGCACCACCGACAACTCGCGTTCCTCGCGGAACTTCTTGACGAACGGCGCTCCGCTGCGAGCGGTAACGTTCCAGTCAATCAGACGAATATCGTCCCCCGGCTGGTACTCGCGCACCTCTTCGAACTCCATGCCGCGTCCGCGGAAACTGGAGTGATATTCGCCGGCAAACACATCGTTGACCAGCTTGCGGGTCGTGATTTCGATGCGGCGGATTTTCTTGATGATGTCTTTAGGAAGCACCGGCTACGGAACCTCAACCTCGTTGAACACCTTGGTGACAATCGCTTCGCTGTCGATTTCCTCCGCCTCGGCCTCGTAACTTACAATCACGCGATGGCGCAAAACATCCATGCCGATGCTCTTGACGTCATCCGGCGTAATGTAACCTCGACCTTTCATGAATGCATGCGCCTTGGCAGCCAAAGTCAGATAGATGGTCGCTCGCGGCGATGCCCCATAATCGATCAGTTCCTTGATTTTGAGATTGTAGGCTTCGGGATTGCGCGTGGCAAAAACCACATCAACGATATATTCCTTAACCTTGTCATCAACATAGATCTTGTTCATCACCCCGCGCGCGTTTAGAAGATCCTGCGGTGTGATCACCGGGTTGACGTCAAAGGTCTGCCCGACAGTCATGCGGTTGAGTATCTCCAACTCTTCGGCTTTGGAAGGATAGGTAACCTTCAATTTGAACATGAACCGGTCGACCTGCGCTTCCGGCAGCGGATAAGTCCCTTCCTGCTCAATCGGATTCTGCGTCGCCATCACCATGAACGGATCGGGAAGCTTGTAAGTCGTCTCGGCAATAGTCACTTGCCGTTCCTGCATCGCCTCCAGCAGCGCCGACTGTACTTTGGCCGGAGCACGGTTGATTTCGTCGGCGAGGATCAGGTTCGCGAAGACCGGCCCCTTCTTGACCGTGAATTTGCCGTCCGCCTGTGAATAGATCATCGTCCCGATCAAATCCGCCGGCAGCAGATCAGGGGTAAACTGCAGGCGCTGAAAGTGCGCCTGAATCGCCTGACAAAGAGTCTTGATTGACAGTGTCTTGGCCAAACCGGGGACTCCCTCCACCAACACATGACCGTCCGCCAAGAGCGCCATCAGCATCCGATCAATCAGATACTCCTGCCCCACTATAACCTTGTTGATCTCCGTCTTCAGGCGTCGGATGAATTCGTGTTGCTTCTCAACCTCCGCCTGTATTTCTCTAATGTCCTGATTCACCTTTTATCTCCCGAAAGTTAGTTACATATAGTCTACTTTGTACGGCGCTATTTCAAGAGCAGTTCCACGATTTTTTCAGCCCGGCTCAGTGCTTGCGTCCCTTCCTGCACATCCACCTTTCCCGATGAAAACTTCACCCCTTCGCAAAAATCGAATAAGTCCTTGCACAATACAAGACTCTCCTTATCAACATTCTTTTCTCCCAACCAGCGCAGTAGATCGGAAGACGTCTGCCCGGACACTTTCGTTTCGTACACTCGCTCCACGATTGCCACTACCAATCGCATGATCTCGGTCGAAAACGAACGGAAATCTTGCCGCTCTGCTAACTTCTTGATCTCGGCAAATTTCTGTCGATATTCATCGTGCCAGTCAGTCTCACCCGGTTCGGATGGCGCACGGGACTTCCTGCGTCGAATCAGCACAGCCACGGCGATTATGATGATCGTGGCAGCGCTGAGATAGAACACTATAAATGAACCCGGCTTCCGAATCGGCTTTGGCTGAGCAACCTCCACCGTGATCGGCTCGGAAGTCAACGTGTCGACAGACCCACCACTCCGAAATTCAACCTTGAATGCCGGAATCGTAACCGAACCGCTCCGTCCCGGAACCAGCTCGTAGCTGTACCGCCGAACAATCAATTCCCCTTGACGCTCAACACTGCTCCCCGAACCGCCGATTTGCAATCCGATGATTTCCGGAGGTGCGATCGGCGTCGTCTTAGTCGCCGGATCGGAAACCTTAACTTCAAGCTGCAAATGGATCTTGTCCTCATAGGCGACACTCAGCCTGTCGACTGTCGCCTTAAACGACATCTCCGCCGTGGCAATATTGGCCCAGAAGACTAACCCGATCAAAATCAAACTGACAAATCGCATAGACAACTCTACGAATTCTACAAGCAAATGTCTCATGGTTCCCACCTGAATTTTCTATCCCATCCCTGCTATCGTAAGCGCCACCAGCGCCGGAATCATGACCAATTTCAACGCGATTGATGCCCGCTTGATATTCCCCTCACGCTTTCCGAGGATAAGCCCCGCAAAAATTAGCACTATTGGCAAGTTTACCGCAAGCGAAATCAACAAAAGATATGTCGTCGACAAGCCACAGGCAAAATAGCTGATGTAGGTCGTTACTATCAGCAGACCAAACACTGTTGCCGCACTACACCGGGCAACCCCTACGCCCCACGCAATCGGCATCGTCCGTCGACCTGCAATGCGATCTCCTTCCACGTCTTCGATATCCTTGATGATCTCCCGTCCAAAATGATAGAGAAAGGTTAAGGTGCCCGCGGCAAGCAGCATTCCCTGACGGATTGGCGAAGCATGAGTAATCAACCCGCCTAACAAGAAAGCCGAACTGCAAAGCATCGCCACCCAGAAATTGGCCACAATTAGCCACGAGGAAATTTTGAACGAATAGAGAAACAGCCCAGCGGCAAGTGCCGCAAAAAACAACCAGATCGCAATGTCTGACCCCACCAACGCGACTGCGCCCAGCACGAGACAAAGCAGGGCGGCGTTTATACCCTCCCAGGCCGATAATTTTCTTGCAGGAAACGGCCGCTCCGGTTTGTTGACCTTGTCGGCACGGAAGTCGAACAGGTCATTGATGATGTATCCGTATGATGCAATGAAGAAAGTAGCTATGGCGATCCTTAGTGGTAGACACAAATGCCCGGAGCCGAGCGCCACCGCCGGCAACAAAGTTAGCGCCGCGATCACGCCGTTAAGAGGTCGCATCATTATGACAATCGCGATCGCCTTCTTCAGAGTTTCCCCTCCAGACCCAGATGCACCAACATTCTATCGATCTTCTTCTCCTCGCCCAACGCCACTTCAAACCGAAACGTTCCGGCCGTAGTTGTAACTGCCATACCCGCGCCGAAACCGGACAGACGCCGGTTGGCTGCCGAAGTCTCAATGTAACCATTGTCACTGAACAGGTGCAACATCAAGTTACCGGCCGCATACCAGCGCAATTCGGTGGAGCTGACGACACCGAGATTGGCAAGAAAGCTATTCTCCCGATATCCGCGCAGCGATTCGATGCCGCCAATCCCAATCAATTGGTCAACCGGAATCGGATCAAAGTCGGACCTTACCTGGAAATAGTGCATCTGCTGAAACACTATCAGTCTGCCCCGCAACGGCTGCCACAGTCTGAGATCGCCGTCAAGAGATGTCGAATATCCACTCGCTATGCCGCCACCGATCGCGAACGACTTGCGATATGCTGAAACGAGATGTTGTGTGAAATATGTGCCATGCCTGGTCTGATGGATGTCATCCCGATGGTCAAATCGCGTGCTCAAATCGATTGCAAGCATTCGCGCCGATGATGTTGTTCGGTTCTCTTCCGGCGTGATCTTGTCCCACCGAAACCCGGCGCCAACACTCCATTCATCGCCAAGATGATAAATACCTGTTGCCTGCGCGGTTGTTCCTACGAACGACGAATCGCGGTCCTCCTGCGACAGTCTGGCGCTTACGTCAACGGGATAATCAGCGACATACGGAAAAAACAAATTGAAATTGAGCTTTGACGAAATCTGGTTCTGCCGCGACCAGAAAATACCAAACTCCTCCCCTCGGCCCAATGGATTGATCAGATCAACGTTCACCTGACCGGCGATAGTGTTGTCCGGATTCAGATATGCAAATCCGTCGAAAGCGAGATTGCGCTCGTCACGCAGCGGCAATGCGATATCGACCGTACCGCTAAGGCTCTCGTAGGTTAACGATGCCTCGCCTGCGGGATAGCAGTGGCGCAATTGTGAAAGCGTTTTGCGCGTCGCCGACAAGTCGATCTCGCGATACACTCCGCCCGATTTCAAATCAATTCGTTTCAGCAACGGTTTCGGCTTCGTCGTTTTGAGACCCGGAAAGCTTATGCGACCAACTGCCACCGCCGGTCCACTGACAATTCGACACCGCGCATTCACAACCGAATCACTGACCGTGATTTCGTCGATCTCTGCCTGTGCAAAAGGATAGCCGTTGTCGGCGAAAGCGTGAACTATGTTTCGCGTGACTTTCTCCAACTGCTCATGCGTTAGTGGACTTGATTTGTCATATCGTGCTGTCACTTGTGTGGCTACGGTGTCGGCGAATCCACTTATACGCAGGTCAGCCATGTAAAAACGTTTGCCTTCAGTGATCGTGAATGACGTATCGATCCCTTTAACGCTGAAATTGCTCTTCACCAGGAAATAGCCGGCATCAACGTACTTTGAGTCGATAGCTGCGACTCCCTGATCGATTGTACCGGCCTGACGCACAAGTGCGAGCAGCACCTTGTCGCCAAAGTGGCGATTCCCCTCAAATCTAACCGCGGCGCTGGCGATAGAGTAAGTGAGTATGATCAGCACCAACAATCGCTTCATCATTGGAACCTCGAAAGCAACTCAGTTCGCAGGAAGTAGTGATCCTTCTCGCCTTCGCGGATCTCCCCTTGACCGGTCAGGCGAAATGAGAAATTGTCGGCGAAGCTGAAGTCCACCAATATCGTGCCTCCGAGATGCGTGCCGACCGGAAACCCGTCCGCCATCTGCAGCAGAATCGTCCGCCTGTCAGCTTCGGCGACGTGCAACACAAACACGGATGTCTCCACTCTCCCCTTACTCGACAGATTGTAGTTGACCTTGGGTGTAGCCCGCAGGGTTGTCACCCGCAGCGTCAGCGAGTCCGCTTTCTCTGTCCCCAATTCAACCGTTGCGCCGACTTCCCAATGTCCCCGCACATGCGTTCCCGACAACTTCAGCGAATGGATTTGAATCGTGAGAGCATAACGACCCAGCTGCTCGTCAAAAAGAATCTCCCTGCTTCCGGTAAGCTCGACGAAATCACGGTCGCCAACTCGTTGATTGAAAAGCAACCGTACCTGCTCGCTGTTTCTCTTCTGCGGGCGGGACACATCGAGCAAATTGCTCTCGCGCCGGTTGACAAACGAGAGTTCGCTTCGCAGTCCGATCTTTCGATCATAACGTCGCAGACGATACTCATCATGCCGCTCTCGAAAACGTGCGCTGTCAGCCAGATAGGTGAAGGGCGGCACAAGCCAGCGTGCCTCAAAACGATTTTCATCGTTGCCGATTTCATGCAGACTCGTCTCATAATGCACGTTTATGCCACGAATAACCACTGACTTCGCAAGCTTCTCCAGATCGGCGTCAATCTGAATTCGTTTTTCCGCCTCAATCGACGGTGTCAGGGCGCCAACCTGCTCGGTTACCACGATATAGTCACCATGAGTTTGGGCAACGTAGACCGAGTCAATCAGTACATAGTCCCCCTGTCCTTCTTCAACCTTCAGGAAAGTCTTGTTGGTCTGACTGGCGCCACGCCGATTGAGGCGCATGTTGGCGTTGACATCTAAAGCCTTTATGAACTGCGGCAGATCGAGATTCAGCATACCGGTCTGATAGGTCGTTTGCCGATCATCTTGATCGGTAAACCGGTTCACAGTGGCATTGAGATTGACCTTGCCACGGCCATCCATTGTTCGATCGGCGGAGAATATCACGGCCTGCTTGCTGTCAATCCGGCCCCACGACAACTGTCTCTGCCAATTCTCCCGCTGCCGGGCTATCACCGAGACCCCGGCATATTCCAAACCGATCTCCCCCTCACGTTTGCTGTTGTATGTCATTGTACTTCCATACAACTCGATTCTGCGGTTGTCATAGTCCCCCTTGAGCGTAAGAGCGACCGGATTTAACGCCAGCCGATAGGATGGCTTTAGCTCAAACAGGCGATTAGCCCCCGTCTGGTCCCTTGCTGAACTCAGATTGAAATCGACACCGACGGTCGAGTGCGCAACTTGCGCCAATTGCGTTGAGAGCCCCACCCGCTTGGATTCGAATCCGTCTTTTTCTGACGTGTAACCAGCTTCGACCCGCGATCGATCATGTTCCCCCAGACTGACAGTCATGTCACCGAGATATCTCTGGCGATCGCTGAGCTGTTGGCTCTGTCGCTGCCACAGGTAGTTCTCGTCCACATTGTCTAATCGCCCCATCCGCGCAAATCCTGCCGGCAGATACTCCGCCGAGGCGTTGCCCATCACGCGTTGTGAGTTACTCCTGTATGCAAGTCCCAGATATCCGGCTGCCTTCGTGTTGTCACCGTCTCCATGCGAGGAAAATCGGTTGCGATCGTAAACGGAAAGTCCGACCTCGCTCGACAGCCGTAACGAACGACTCGGAGCAATCTCCGATCGGATGACCGCCACCTGCGCCGCTTCCGGCAACGGCAGCATCCTCACCGGCTGGTAATTGCCCTTCTTCTTAGCGACAAACTGATACCGCCCACCGCCGAGATAAATATAGTCGCCATTCTCCACCTGACTAAACGTCACGCTGAAGCTGCCATTGCGATCTCCCACATAGACGAATAGCGTGTCTTGCAGTGAATCAACCTGAGCGTCATAATCGCCGAGACCCGAGCCGACGTGTCGCGCCCCGGGCACGACGGCTTTGCTCGCGTCATCACCCGACGCCTGCAACACCGCGATATCAGAATCGGAGAGTGCAAAATCGAGCGGATCATTCTTCGAGCTGAGCAGCCCCGCATAGCCGATTGACAGTTGCACCTTATCGCCGGGCAGCGTGTCCGTAATGGCGCCGGTGACCAGCGTTTTACGATACTCCAGCCGCTGATACTCGAAATCAACGCGCACGCGATCCTGATTGTCGATCGCCGCACGACCGGTAAAATAGAGTTCGCCGCGCGGATAATCGAAATAGTAATCGCGATCACGCCCGCGTGTTAATTTCGCCCCATTGAGCCAGACTGTCTCGGAGTTTTCGATGACGGCAATTCCCGACTCTCCGCTCTTCCCCTGCAATCGGTATGGACCATAGAAACCATCTGTCGTCGTGAACGTGTACTCGGAGAAATTCCCCGGCGGCACCGACACCGAGGATTCCACTGTCGCCCTTCCGGTACGGTACTTGACGCCCAATCCCTGCACGTTGCGACTCATATTGAGATAGCGAAAACGATCTTCTTTGAACTGATAGCTGCCGAAAACACCGCTCAGGCGACGCGACTCCACCTCAAGATACACATTATCGAGTTCCGAAAAACGCTTGGTCACCATCCGGCTGTCGCGCAGACCACGATCCGAAAAACTCCCTTTGACGACGACCCCATTACCTATATCTCCGGCAAGGGTCAGCGCTAACCCCTGCGAAAGATTCGTTCTGCCGTTCTCCGAGACGTCGGCAAAGAACGACTTTGTGCCGGATACCTTGAGATTGGATGATGCTGTCGGCAACTTTGCCGGTGTTGTTTGCGGCGATGCCGCCAGATCCGGCGCCTCACCCCCGGAGCTTGACTCGAACTCATGCAGCGCGTAGCCCCTCCCGACCAAATCGTAATCACGCCAACGCACCATCTGAACCGTGTCACAGTCGGGACTTGCGATTTGAAATGTGATGACACTATCGCTGACGACGAAATCACGCCCGCGCAACAATGTGTCATTGCCACATATCAGGAAAAACGCGGTATCGTCGCCAACCGCATTAACGAAGTTTCTGTCAGGTACTCGTGCAACCTTGGTAATGATGAATATGCGCCCGCGCGAATTTTGTTGATCGGCTGCAGTTGCTATCGAGGATGAGTGAAAGAGAAATAACCAGAAGAGAAGCAGAACCCCTGGAGCAAGAGCCAAGGCATCATTTTGCCGCAAGTTCATAGATCATGATACGGTTATTGCCCGTATCACACACGAACAGTTTGCCGTCCGCTCGCCACGCCAATCCCGTCGGAGCATTGAGATTCTGCGGACCGCTTCCAATGCTGCCAAAAGCTGCCACACGTGCTCCGGACCAATCGAACATCACGATCTCATTTCGTACTCTGTCCGTGGCGACGATCTCATGCCCATGAATAGCAAACCCGCCGATCGCCTGCGCGCCGTCCAGCACGATTCTATCGCCGGAATTGCCAAAGGTATCGAATTTGTTGAGACTGTTGTCACCGCGGTCATAAACGAAAACATCACCATCGTTGGTCACTGTGATTGCGCCACAACGCGAGAATCCGCCGGCGGGGAAAAGCTCCTGTTCTATCTTGTGGTCCCTGTCGAGCACGATCACCTTGAGATTGTCGGGATCGACCAGATACATCCGTCCCGTGCGCGCATAGCCGATCGCCGCAATTTTCCCGAGTGCCTGCAGATCGGCGTTGCTGTTAAACCGGATTTCGTCCGCAAAAACCAGATCGTAGTCGGAGCGGATGATGCGGTTGTTGCCCTGATCGAGAATGAAGAAATTGATTCCTCCATCGGAGGCGATATCACTGGGACGACTTAGGCCGTTTAACCCGAGCCCGAATCCGCCGTTTTCGCTGACGAACTGATAGTCGGCGCCAATCTTGACGATACGATTATTTCCTTGATCAACTATATAGAGATTATTTGACTGGTCCAAGGTGATCGCAACCGGCGCTGAGAGTCTGGCGGTCCCCAGTCTTCCGTTTATCTCGCCGACGTATTGAATCTGTCGCGGCGTTGGCTTGCTGACTATCTCCGGTCGCGGAGAAGGGGTACAGCCGGCCAGCATCAATGTCAGACCCAAAATGAGTGACGTTTTCCAGGCCGATCGCAACATCTCAGAACCTCGCAGAAAGGTTAACTTGCCAGCCACCTTTCGGCAACAGTTGCAGATCGACCCCCGAAAAACCCGATTCCACATGCCGGTTAAAACGCTTTGCGCTCCAGTAGGCATCGGCAGCGGAGATCAGATGGTTGGCGAGGATTAGACCCAGTGAGAAATTGGCATTGCGATAGTATGACTTGCTATCGTTCTTGAAATTGCGGTACTTCATTCTGGCGTCCGCAGACTCCCACTTCCAGAAGTAAGTCTTGGTGTCAGGATAGTAAACTCGCGCGTGGTCGTAAGCTCCCGCAACTTTGTCGTAATCCTCGCGACTGTCATAAAAACCGAGTACGTCAAAATAGCGGTCGTCCTTCCCGGCAACGTCCGCACCGGCAGCGGTCGCAGCCTGCAATCGGTAATCATCTTTCCGCCAGTTGCCCAAATGACGGAAGGAGATTAGCGCCGACCAGAGACCGACCTCGGAAACGAAAAACACTTTCGATTTGAGTCCCGCTTCGGCATAATGCTCGCCTGTGCCCGGCAGCACAGCCGACATCAAGAACGCCCGCCACGGATTCTTGGATGTCCGTTCTTTATCCTGCTTCACCTCGGAAAAGCCTGAAGCCGGTGTTTGCGGATCAGCTTGCGCGACCATCGCCGGTGAAAGCTGCGTGGGAGGAAGTATGATCTCGGCGCGCGCTCCAACGGAGGCGAGAGCCAGCAGACTAATTGCTATGACTATCTTTCTATTCATGTCAGAACGTATAGCTCAATGTCAGTCTCGGCATCTGGTGACCCTCATAGCGTATGACCCGTGCCCGCAATGTCAACTCCGAGAAGGTATCCTGTTTCTTGTTGAATCGCTTGGCAGACAGCGCGGCATCAAAGGCCGATAGCAGATGGTTGGCGATGGCAATGATAGCGCCGGTCTTCGCTTTGGTGAAGTAGTTATTGGCGGTAGCGCGATCATTTAGATACACCCTGCGCAACGCTGAACTGTCCTTGCCGATAAGATAGTCGGTGTCGCTCCAACCATAGCGAAACTGATCATATTTCCCTATCATTTCGTAGTATTGCTGAGTTTTGGTTGCCGGTAGATGGTGAGTGAAGCGCATCGTGGAATCATTCCTAATGAACTCCCCGGTATCCGATATGATACCCCAAGTCTCAATTAGCCAATTGGTGTAACGCTCTGCTGACCACTCACGATCGGCGAAGATGTTGTAAGCGTCGGTCTTCTTCTGTCCTTCCCGATGATTGATAAGCCAGTCAACCCACGACGCCGCCTCGACGGCCACAAACAGACCGGCCTTGAATGTGGAATGGTTGTAGAGTTGGCCACCCCCCGGAATCATCATCGAATATAGAAACGCCTTGCTCGGAGAACGGTACGATGTATTCAGCAGGTCCGAAGTCATCGGAAAGTCCTCGAATTCGGAAGCGGCGAACTTGGCCCCCGTCCATTCTTGTAGCTGCCGATAAGTTTTCAGTTCATCCTTTTGTATGAACTTCCCTATCTCATTGGAGGCAGGCGGTGAGGAACCCAACGCCAACGGTGAGAAGGCCAGAGTGAGCAAAACTATTAGAGAAAACCTCAACATGAATCTATCCTCCGAAAAAAGCATCATTCATTTCACAATGGCAACCGTACAGTGCTTACGGTCGCCGGATGGCGTTTCCAACTGGCAGAAATACACCCCTGAAGCCAGTCGCGAACAGTCGAACGGGAGCTCATTATCAGTGCCAGCGATTGCCGCAACGCGCGTGTCAAACACCAGATCACCTGCAACGTTAAAGAATCTCAGTGTCACGTCTCCCGACTCCCGCACGGCAAACCTGATCGTCGTCTGACTGGATGCCGGATTGGGATAATTATACACATAGCCGATAGCTTCTGCAATCGGTGTCGGTGTGGGCAGCGGACGCTCATAACTTCCGAAATTGCGTGGACTGCCGTAGATTGTGTTCCACTCGATCTTGCTCGGCGTTGACATCGCGAACGCAGTGATTCTACCCTCGTCGGTCAGCGCAAAAATGGCCGAGGTGGTGCCACCACCACGGGCAAATACGACCGGCGCGCTGATCGATCCTCCCGTTGATTTGGGGAAGTTATCCAGCCGGTCACCGTTAAGGTTGAATCCGGCCAACTCGCCGTTGTGAGTTCCTACGAAGACTTCCATTTTTCCGTCACCATCGACATCCGCCAGTGCCGGACTGCTCTTTATGATTCCGGTCGGAATCATGCGATTGACAACGATCGGGAAATTGCTCACGGGCGTTCCGTTGTAATTGTAAGCATAAATGCGGTTATCACCACAGAAGAGTATTTCCAAGTATCCGTCATCATTGATATCCCCCAGGGATATCTCCGACCCAATCGCTCCCCCCACGTTTATCGTCAGAGGCGATTCAGCATAATTGATCTTCAGCCTTCCGTCCGCATAGACTTCTGCTGTTTCGTAGGTTCCGTTGCGGTCAAAATCAGCCGCCGCCGCACCCACTAAAAGCTGTGTCGTATCTGATTCCATCAGTCCGTCTGCCGGAGATATCAGTTCGAAATTGTGGAGCGAGTCCGACATCACTCGGAATGGCCACTTCGCTGTTTCTTTGGACAGGCGACTTCCGCTCTTGTCGAAGACCAGCTTTTCACCCTGTTCGTTGTATACCAGTATCTCCAACCCGGGCACGGTCTGATCATAATCGAGTATCATCGGCGCAGTCGCCGCTGGCCCGTCCAGAGGCTGCTCAAAAAGCTTGATCGCCTCCCCTTCATAGCTCAGTGTCGCCAGTGTAAAACACACAACCGTATTCGCCGATGTAACTCCAACCACCTCAACAAAACCATCACCATTGATATCTCCCACTGCCAGACTCCGTTCAAAGTGCAGTGTCCTGCCAATCTGACCCATGACCGCTAACGTGTCTCGAACGACGTGCGGGTCGTCGGGATCGACGCCCGACCAATAGTACACTCTGCGGTCAACCGCAATTTCATGGCCGGGGGTCGGCCTAAATAGAGATGAGCCATCCAGCTTGTAAGCCAGCAAGAACGGACCTGTCGCCGTCAGGATCTCATCCTTGTCATCGCCGTTGAGATCGGCGGTGGTTAGCGGCAATGAGTTGACGAAAACCTGATTCGGCCAACCAGCCAAATGGCCTTCAATCTTCACATCGCATGTCATCACCGGAAGCGCTGCCGAAATATCGCCGATTGTGATACCGGTATAGGCGTTGTTGTTGGCAATTGTCGGTGGATTCGTGTTCGGCCCAAAAGTTGCGTTTCCGTTAATCTCGAAGAAGTCCCCCTGCGTGCCATAGCCGGAGTAATAGTAACCGCCGAAATCGACAATGCCGTCCGCCTCCACCAGCGACAGGAACCGATGATGATTGTCCCACTTGCGGGTATCGTTTGCGCGATTCCACCATTGCAGTTGATTCTGATCGAAATTGCTGACGCCGTCCCCATTGTAATCAAGTCGCGCCACCAATTCGTCAACATGCCAGATTACCATCCCTGAACCGGGTATGAGATAGTCATACTCGCGATTGTTTGTACCGTCGCTCCTGCCGTTGGTCACGGAACAAGGCCACATGAAAACGTCTGTGACGCTATCGCCCCAGAGCCCGGGTCCGTCGGGATTCTTACCATCAATATCGGTACGACGATTTTCGACCAAGAAATACTCATCCGCGTTGATCGGAACCAGCAATACTTGGTTGAAGTTGGTGTCGAGTTCCGCAGCCAGTACCTTGATGTTGTTGGCTGAGGTCACCTCTACGACATCCACAAATCCGAGATAGGCGCGTGACCAGGCATCCGGGAAAATCGGCATTACGCCCTGCACCAAAACCGGCACCGTTTCGCCAAGGTTGATGTTAACGCCGAAGCCGTTGTAATCCATCAGCGAGAAATCACCGACTTGTGTCATCCCCGAGCGGGTATCATAAAGATCGACTAAACCAAGTTGATGCCCGAATTCGTGCCCCATCACCGCGTTCAGCGCCGTTACGCGACCATCCTGTGATGGCGATTCCGGCATTACCACCGCGTCGCTGACTTCCACCCTGCCGTCTTCCAGAACCAGCGGGAGTCCCAGTTTGACAAATCCGGTGTACAAGTCCCCCGGGGTATCCTGTCCAAAACCCGTCATGTTGTTTTGCTGGTCCGAACCGGCATGAAAGATCATGTAGGCATCATAGACGTCCTTGCCGGTCCCTGTATTGTATAGTGTCAACGTCGAATCCCTATCGGCCTTGTGCAGAGCGTCATATACGAACTGGCCCAAACCGAATTCGGGTGACTGTAATCCATAATATGACATTGAACTATCAAGCTGATATGCCGAGTCAACGTCACGAGGATAAACATCAAAGGTCACTTCCAGACGACCGTTGGACACGACTTTGTAGTAGGCCGCCAGTGCTTCCATATGTTTTTCAAAATAGGTGCGGTTGTGCGGCGCCGGATCAATCAGATGTTTCTCCTCCGCTTCGAACACCGCCTTGAGGCGCAGGTCAAACGTGCCGTCACCGGTCGTTTGCGGATCGTCCGGGATTTCCCGTCTGAAGTTGACCCTTATCGCCAGAACTCTGATGACCACGGGATTGATCGAAGATAACGCCTGCAACGGCATCCCGTACTTCCCCGAATGATCGAGACCGAGGATGTTACGGCTGCTCACTTCATCGGCGAGACCCGGTTTCGACTGTGTGCCGGCAGGGAACTTACCCTTGATCTCCAGCATCTTGGCATCAATTGACGTCGACAGCGACCAGAGCGTCAGAATTGTCAGTAGGATTATGCGAGACGGCATCTTCACGGCTTACATTCTCACCGTCAGAGAGGTTCTCAGCGTGTTTGCCAGCGGCGTATTCTGTGACGACGGAATATAAGCGAAATCCAACCGATACTTGCCTTTGTACTGCAAGCCCACGCCAAGTGTCGGCGTCTTGACCTGCCCTTCCTGATCATAGATGTACCCGGCGCGCAACGCTAAGAGCGATCCGTACCAGTATTCCATGCCGACGTTTTCGACCGCCTCTCTCATCTCCTGCGAAAAGCCGTCGCCAAGCGAAGTCATTAGCTTGTTGATTTCGCCTACTAATGTCAGACGGTTATATGGCGAATCGACCAGCCGATATGCGAACCCGACCGCCAGATTGCGCGGCAACGCATCAGATTGTGCGGCGTCGATATAGGACATGTTGGGACCCAAATTGGTTATGACAATGCCCAGACGCAGTCTCCTGCTGAGACCGTAGAGAATACCCCCCTCCGCAGCGAACGAAGTCCCTTGACCGCGACCGACCTCCTGACCGGCCCCGACAACCGATAGGCGGCTGTATATCACTTTTGCCGACAATCCAATCGCCAGACTCTTTGACGCGCGAGTTCCGTAAGACAGTGTAAACGCCGCGTCAAAAGGATTGATTGTACCGGTCGCTTCGGACGAAGTCTCACCTGTGGTCACAATTGTGCCGTATGACAGGAAAGTGAAATTCGCGCCCAGCGTACCCAGGGAGCCGACCGGATGAACGTAACCCAAGAACTCGTAGTACAGGTCGGGCGCCAAGTCGGGCAACCAGTTGGCATGTGTGAAACTTAGCTCCTTCTTGCCGTGGGCGTAAATGGTTACACGGTCGGCGGTGGCAAACCAGATCTCGCCGGCCTCGCCGGCGATGTCTTTAGTGTTGGTGCGATTCAAATCCTCGTGATAGTACCGTTCCCAACGACCGCCGGAGTATGAGAAGGTTCCGTAAAGAGATGCCACGTATATCTTGCCCCCCTGATCGTAGAGCGCATTGATCGGACTACCGGCGGGATTGGCGTACACATAGATAATCCTGCCGGCGGGTATCGGATCTTCCCGTATTATGTTTTTCTTCTTGAGGAGGTTGACAAACGGCCCGATCCGATCGGGGTCTTCCGTCTTCAGATAGTCTTTTGCGAACTGCTCCAGAGTCGTTTCTTTTTCGATCTTGATCGCTTTGTAGCCGTAACTAGTCCACGCCTTGCCGTCAAAGCGCTTCACACCTAATGTAGTGCCCACCCAGAGGTTGTTGTCGTTGTCCATCGCCAACGCCGTGATATTGCCTTCAAACATGGGTTCAAACGGAATCCTGATTGCCGTTCCCGCCTCAGGACTTACCTCCATGCCACCCAATTGCAGTGAGGCAACCTTCTTACTGATTCTGTCCGGGTCGATATTACCATAGGCTTTGCTGAATACCGACAGCGCCGAATCGGCGACCGCCGCCGTGTATTCAAACGTATTTGACCAGGCGGTGTCTTCAAAACGATATAGATCCTGATCCGATGCCGCCCAAGCGACTTTGTCGTTTTTAACAAAGAGGTTCTTGATCGGAGCAGTGTCAATCCCCTTGGCAGCCCCGTATGTCGTCCACTTGCCCGCCCTCATGACCCTGACTCCGACATCGGTACCAAGCCACAATTGGTCCCGCTTAGGCGCCTTCACACACCAGACCGCTCCTGTCGAGTCGGTGCCCATGTTGAATTTTTCCCAGCTTCGGCCATTGTATCGATAGAGGCCGGTTCCGGTGGCCACATAGAGCGTCTTGCGATCAACAGCGATATCGTTGATCGCGCCGGTGAATACCGCACGGAAGGGAAAACGAATCACCCGAGGAAGTTGATCGGTCGCCGATTTCTCCAGCGCGAACAGCAGACGTTCGGTCTCTGTAGCCGTCAACTGCGAATCGCTGTAGGCCTTCTGAAAAGTGCTGGTGAACAAATCAAGCTTCTGCTGATTGAGCCGGCAGTTGAGCCACGCGTCTTCCAGCTTGTCGAGATTCTTGATGACCTCTTCGCGATTTTCAAACTCAGCGGGCAGCGCCAGCTCCACCTGCGTTTTGATCTCCAGTAATCGTTCTTTGGAAATCGTATTGTTGGCGCGAGCGACGATCTCCAACCGTGACTCTATGACATTCTCATCCGCCGTGCCCAGAGCGCGCGAGATGATATCACTCAGCTTGTCTCCCTTGCGTGGCTCGATGTTATCGCCATCCTGCCAACTCATCCCGTCGAAACGCATCAGTCCGAAATTCGTAACCGCCCAGACGTCATAATGCGTAAAGTTGTCGTTGGGAATGCTGTTCTCCATAACCGCGATCTTGTCGATATTCTGTTCCCACGGCACTTCCCAACCCTGCCAGATCGTCAGTAGCACGGAGTATGGCGCCAATATCTGCTGAGGTCGCGAGCCTGTCTCGCAGTTGGCGACCGCGGTCTCGATATCGCTCAACTCATCAACTGAAATGACCTGGTCCGCGATAGCGGTTGTGATCTTCGCTTTGACGGTCGGAAATGCATCCGTGTTGAAACGCAGATCCTGCCAGAAGATCACCATCCTTTCCATCATCGCATTGATCTTCGCGCTCGCCTGCACATCCTTGCCGGCGGCCGCCAGCATTTGCAGGCGCAGACTGTTGATCTCATCAAACGCGATACCGGTGTTGGCCAGACAAACCAACCGCACCGCCAATTTGAACTTCTCTTTGTCGGCGCTAAACATCATCCGTGAGAGGTTTGCCAAAACCGTTCGGCTCGTATCGATCCTGATTTTCTCTGAAGAAATCCAGGCGCTGTCCACGAATCGGCTGATTTCATTGCTCCTGATCTGCCACGAAGCAAACTTTTCGAAGAAGCTCGACGCCAACTTCCCCTTCAGGGCTTGCTGGGCGAGTTCTCGCAGATGTGTGTCGTCCGTCAGCTTGAACTGATACCAGTCGTGCGCCAGCGGGTATTCGCCCAGTCCGGCCGGATTCCAGTGACTGGTGGATGCATCATCTGCGATTGCCACAAACGCTTCTCCCATGCCGGCGCTTCGCGCGTTCGGAGCTATGCGCAGGAATAGTACCGCCGCATCGCTTATCGCGCACTTCGCTTCGGATGCGAGAAATCCTCCCCACAAGCCGGCTATCAGCAGCAAAACCAAGAATCGTCTCATTCTCAAGACTCCTTTATAGGGGTAAAGCATATACAATCTACTTCATTACCACAAGCTTACTGGCGGATGCAACCCTCTTGCTATTTGTGCTGTTAGCCGACTGAGCAGACAACTGGAAGATGTAAACGCCATTGGCAATCAAATCGCCATCAGCGTCGCGCACGTCCCAATGCACACCATCTTGATAACCGCTGCTGTGTGGCAAATCGCTCATCGACACAATCTCCAAACCGGAGACCGTGAATATCTTCAGACTTACGTCGGTTGCTTCTTCGGAGAGGACGTAGGCAAACTGGCATCTGTCGGTGACCGGGTTTGGGAAACAGAGCAACTGCGTTATTTCCAGACCACCCGCGCTGCTTACCTTGAACGCCAATTCCTTTTGGCTGGAGTTATTCGCCGAATCCCATGCCTTGGCTCTCAGCCGATGCTCTCCCGGAGTCAATCGCGGCAGAGTCATCGTCGCCTTGCCCCGCTGATAGCTCCCCGCATCATATGCGAAACTGTCCGTCAAAGCGAAAGTCATCTCACGGCTGTCATCGATGACTACTTCAATGGTGTGACCGATATCGCCGCTTAAATTGATTCCCAGTGAATCGAATAGTTCCATCGTCACTCTGGCATTCTGCTGGACCTGCACACCATTGCCCATGGCGGGATCATCGGCAAAATAGACCGTCAAAGTGGGTCCGACCGTGTCGTTGACATCCTTGTTTATGCTGCCGATGCCGATCGGAAAAAGATAGCCCGCGGCGCCGCTGGTGTTCGACAAAGCGTAGCTGCTGATGCGCGCGCGCTTACCCCCGTAACTAACATCCTTGGGGACGACAAACTTGAGATTGAAGCGACCATTGGTCACCTCAACCTTTCCCCGGTAAATTTCCGGGCCGTATTGCTTGTAGCTGACATGTAGAGACGGGAAATCACGCGTCCTCTCATTGTCGAACACGCTCACGCTCGCGCTGCCATTGAAGTCGCTCTGCAGCACACCGGCCTTGTCCTCCACCTGTCCCGCCAACTCGGTCACCGTGAGCGCCGCCAGAGAATCCGGACGTAAGGGCTCGAAATTGATCCTGTCGGGCGCCGCACCGAGCCGGGTCATTGGGTCACCAAGGTAGATATACTTGCGGTCGTTATCGCGCGAATCCCAGCTTCCCTGACGCAATAGCTTGGCGACAAAAACTGCCTCGGCGATAGTGTAATTCTTATCCGCGAAAAGCTGCCCGAAAGCCGCTTGGTTAAATAAGAAATTCGGCCGTGAGAACACCAAGCGCGTTGCTGACACCGTCCCTACCGCGCCACCGGCCGCATAACGTAAGAATTCCTCACCCATTCCTTCCGCCAGTGGATCATCGAAAAAACCGATAGAGCAGGAAGCATTGAAGATTAGCGGCAAGCGATCGGAATTCTGCAAACGCGGGATATCCTGCACCCGCCGGAACATTCTCTCGTCCGCCCACAGATTGGGATTGCCGTGCCCGACATAGTTCACCAACAGAGTGCCGTTGTTAATCGAACGGATGATCGCCTCGCGTGCATCCGGTTTCTCGCTGCCGACATAAGGATAGTCGATACCATATATCTTGTTGAGATCAAACTTCGCCGGAATGCTACCGTCGGCCAGGTTCTCGGAATCGACGGTGTGCTGAATCTCGGGCGGCGAGTTGGGATGATTCTGATCATCCGCAATCAGTGTTATCAAGTTACGCCACGAACCATTATTGCCGGCCGCCTCGTAGTTTTTCATCTTCTGCGCCACGGTCAAAAACTCCGCCGCAGTCTTGACCGGCCAGCGCGATATCACCATATCCACACCGCGATCGGTCGGATATGAACTGTCGGGATCAAGCTCGTATGGCTCGCCGAAATAGGCAAAGTTCTCGTCCGAGATGGTTGAGTCATTCGCGACAATGTACGGCGGGATATAATTGACGCCACCGGTACCCTTGTTATTGCGAAAGTCGTAGACACCATCCCCCACCAGCAAACAGAAAGACGGCCTAGCGCCGCTCCAGTTTTCGTAAGCGAACTTCAGGAAGTCGCGAATCGCCACGGGATCAGCCATCCCGCCGGAAAACTGCGCGTACACATCCGAAACGCGCACCACCCGAACGCGAATTCCATCATGACTGCTGCGATAAGCTGCGAAATCGAGCGCCTGATTGTAGAAATTGTCATGCGTGATGATAATCAGATCAGCGCCGTTGTTCGCGGATCGGATATCCTCAATCTGAGTCGGTACGATGGAAAACGGTTTTCTCGTGCCGGCTTCGCTTGCCACTGCAAACACTCTCCCCTCGTCGCTCGTGGGTGCTACCGAGAAAATCGTATAGTCACTGCCTTGGGAAGCGGAAATCCGCTTCTGATTCTGCAGGCGGGTTACATCGAGAACATAGGGATTGGCCGCTGCGTTTGCTATCTCATAGGAATGCGCAGATCCGGTCGCGTCACCGGAGAAAACAAGCTCTCCGCTTGTCGGGAGCCTCAACGCACGCTCTAAGTTAATCTCCAGAAAATCCGTCAGAGTCCCGTATAGCGACATTGTCAACTGCAAGCCAAGCTGATTGAGCGCCGAGTCAAAATTGGCGCTGTGGAAGTAGAAGAAGGGAGCACTCACCGAGTCAAGGTCGATGTCAAGACTGTTCAACCGCAAGCTGACTCTGTTGGCGTAAGCCTTCACTCTCAAGCTGTGCGTGGCGCCGCTTAGTGGCGCCGGCAGGTTCAGGAAAATGTCGACGCTCGGATTGTCCGACCAGTACCAACGAAAATAATCTTCAATCGTCCCGCCCCTGCTGCTTAGAACCTTCTCTTCTTCAAAATGCAATGGATCGACAAACGTTCTGATCGTGTCAGACGTAGGCGTGTCCACTCCATTCACGAGCACCATCCGCTTTGGACTCCCCGTAAATGAGCCCCCGTATGTTAGGTACAACACATTGCGGTCGCCATACGGATTGAGACGGTATTGCAGTGTGTCAGACCAATCCCAGAAGTCGGAACCATTGGCGTAGAACATGATGAAATCGTCGCCGCCAAATACACCGTCAGCTTCACCATTTACGGTAATCGCCATCTCCTCAAGAGAATCGCGCTGAACAAAGTTGGATATGGGCAACACCTTGCCGCTGCCGTGGAACAGCCGGAGTGTGCGCGGATCAATGGCCGCGACGTTGACACCGGCGGTTGAGAGATCGGTGCGATTTAGCTTGTATATTCCCCGTGCCTTGATCGCAATGCGCACCCAGTTGGTCGACTGCGCAAACGGGTTGTAAATTGCAGTCTCTTCGGGCGCCGTTACCTTGGGATACCAGGCTGCCGCTTGCGGCCGGTTGATCGCCAAATCGGCAATGACTTCGTCTAAACGGCCGTCCGGACTTGACCTGATCGTTTGCGCTCTCCCCTCAAATTGAATGTTGACATCGGCTCCAATCACCTTACGCCATTCCGCCCCTTGACGAACGGCATCCGGAATAAGAACCTTGCCAAGTATTTTCCCGCGCACGAGTACGATCTTCCCCAGTCTGATTTGGAGCAACGAATCACCGATGGAAGCGTCCGCCGCCGGCGTTGAAACTTGGGCGCCCAGAGTCAATGCGCTTGAAACCAGTCGCGGCTTGGTTCCGGGAGGCGTCAGGAAACAGATTACATGCGAATTTATTGAAGAAGTTTCGTCGATTGGAATGCCTATAGTCGAAACCGCAGCGGCTTGTACGCCGGCAACCGCCTTGTTCGCGGCAGACGCAGAATCACTAAAACTGACTTTGAATGACAAGCCGTTATCAGAGGCAGACAATATCGATATGGCAGCAGTTGATGGAGTGGACGCCTGAGCAGAAGTCAGGGTCAAGATGAGTGCAAAGAGAGTTGAGATACTGAAACGCAACATCGTTCTATCGACCTTCTATTTGAGCATTGGAGTATAAAAACCGGCGGCACCGATGTAAACAAAAAACCGGCGCTCCAAGATGCTCACTCTGTTCGATGTCCTTCCGCCACAGCGGAATTACACTTTACCTATCGGTCGATAAAACCTCTTGATTCTCCTTAAGCTACATAGAATTAACGTTACGACTCGCCATTTGTCAAGCGAGACATCCAATTTCCTGCAATTTCCCTGCCAGAACCGCACTGCTGCTCGCGAAACCATTCGATTCGGTGAGGCAACCGTTTCAAACTGAAGAGGTTCGGTGCGCAAAAATCGACAGGTCAGGAATCGGCTACGTCCATCAGGACAACCAGCTTTGCACTCGCCTGCACAATTTGTGGTACAAACGTGCCTCGGATAAGTTGCAGGTGAGGCAAAAGACCACTATGAAGCTGTTGCAAACAAGTCATTCCCGCGCAGGGGACTGTTGAAAAGGCCTAATCAGAGAGATTCTTCGTAGATACCGTCCTTCATGTCAATGGAATTAGGTTAGGGTTGAAGGGTTGCTGAGAGATCAGGATGGCCTGAGCCATCAGCAACAGTTTTTTCATGCAAGCCATCAGGGCCACCATTCGGGGTTT